>Ga0268299_1000509_pt1 | contig 117226 bp, 110 predicted proteins | sample NOBtaG_FD_193484 | JGI IMG/M metagenome (GOLD analysis project Ga0268299, IMG submission 193484) | Activated sludge microbial communities from bioreactor in Nijmegen, Gelderland, Netherland - NOB reactor | ecosystem: Engineered > Bioreactor > Aerobic > Activated sludge | place: Netherlands...
CTTTTCCGCGCGTATCGAGGCGGTGCAGAAAACCATTCGCACCAAGCACCTTGCTTCCAACGGCTTGGTGTTGCAGGAACGATTCTCCCGCATGACCAAGCGCGTGTAGGAGGATGCTGAAACAGGCGCCAGCGGCGTTCTCGCGTCGCTCAGTGGCTCAAGCTACCGCAAGGGTATGCCTCGCCCCTTCGCTTGCTGCCGCCGCCCCGCCGGCCATGTTGAACGGCCGGTGGGAGAATACATCTGAGGATGTTCAATCGCCCAGTTCCCATTGTGCGGCGCTAGCTTGCCGGATGAAAGCAGAGGCTGAAGGTGGTTCCCACTCCCTGGCTGCTGGTCACTGCCAGAGTTCCGCCGTTATCTTCAACGAGCCGTTTGACGTTGGTGAGGCCGAGGCCGGTTCCGTAGGGTTTGGTCGTGAAGAAGGGCTCGAAGATTCGCGACAGATGTTCCGGAGCGATGCCGCTTCCCGTATCGGCCACCTCAATTTCCACCTCGTTGCCAGGTCCGGCTCTGGTCGTGAGGGTCAGGGTTCCCCCTTCCGGCATCGCTTCCCGCGCATTGATCAGGAGGTTCATCAAGGCCTCCTTGACCTGCTCCGGATCGACCTGAATCGAGGGCAGGGCATTCCCGAATTGCTGCTCGACCCGGATGTGTTCATGGCCACCCTGTGCTTCCCACTGTCTCAGCGCGGCGCGGACGACGGCTTCCGCAGGTTCCGCCTTGAAGTCCGGCGGCTTCTGTCTGGCATACCGGAGAAAGTCGTGAAGTCGCAGTGAAAGTTTATCCACTTCATCGATGATATAGCGGGCCATTTCCTGGCGGATGGGTTCTTCCTGCGGCCCCTCCAGCACGACTTGTGCGGAACTCCGGATGACGCCCAGGGGGTTCCGAAGATCATGGGCAAGGGCGGCGAGCAGTTGTCCCACCGACGCCAGCTTTTCCTGCCGGATCAGCTCATGTTGCTGTGACCGGATCGTCCGCAGATTTTCCTCCAGCACCCCCCGCATGGCTGCGAAGCTGGTGGCCAGGTCTTCAATTTCATCCCCGGTCTGATAGCCGGGCGAAAGCAACGGGGTCAGGGGTCGGTTCGCGCTGCCGTGCTCCGGTAAGGCCAGCGTGAGGCGCAGGCCCTCCGCTTCGCGCTGGAGCGCCAGGATCGGTGTCACGATGCGGTATCCGACAAGGAACCCGAAGGCGGAGAGCACGATGACCAGTCCGAACCCGATGACGCCGACCGTCAGCAGCAGGGAATAGATCGGCGCATAGGTTTCCTCGGGCGCCTGCCGGATAAACGCATACCATCGGTTGCCGTCGAGGCTCCCCGGCGTCAACGCATGAGTCAGTTGGACCGGCGCCGCCCCGACGATCGCATCGCGGCCGCCGTGTGCATCATCGTCTGCGACCAGCCACAGGGGGCGATCCAATGTCAGTCGGTTCACCAAGGTCGATGGAATCAAATGGGCGGTGGGCGGCAGGACCGGGCAGATCAACGGCGTGCCTTGCGTGTCGAGCAGCATGGCGTGCCCCGTGTTCCCGATCTGGATGGGGAGGATCATTTGAGTCAGCAGATTGCGACGGATGACGAGGCCGACGACGCCGATGGTGGACCGGCGGGTGTCGTCAAGGATCGGGACGGCAACATGGAAGACCATGTCGTTCACCTGAGGATCGAACATCACGTTACTGACATAGGACGCACCGGGTGCGGCCTGTATGGCTTCACGCCACCAGACTTCGCCCGCCTGTTGCGGCGGGAGCCGCGGATCTGTCGAGGCGACGACTTGGCCCTGCCGGTCCGCAATGGTGACACGCACATAGTGCCGGGACTCGCGTGCCCATTCGTCGAGGTAGCCTGTGGTGTCCTGGTCTACCGCGGCCGGGTTGTTGGATTTCGGATGGGCCGGCGATGGCTGATGGTGTGTCTTATCGGCTGTAGTCCCGGCCTGGTGGTTGGCGAGGACGACTGGCTGACGGACGTGCAGGGGGACGAGCGCCAGCCGGATGGCGCGATCGATTTCATTGTCGACGGCGGTCGCCAGGCGAATGGAGGTGGAACGCGCAATTTCCTGGAAGCCTTCACCGATGGCTTGCTTGAGGGTGGCGGTGCTGGATCGGTAGGTCGCCCAGAGCGCGACCATGCCGGGCACGATGCCGACAATGAGCAGCGCGACGAAGAATTTTCTCTGGAGTCCGCCGGTTCGTCGTAGGCGACGCATCAGCCTGGGGGCAGCGACAGGTTGTGTTTGGCCATTCGATACCGCAACGTGTTGCGTGTGATTTTGAGCAGACGGCTGGCTTCCGACACGTTGCCTCCGGTTGTGCGCAACGCCTCCTGAAGCATCGCCTTTTCGACTTCCTCAACGGAGAGTCCCAGCGCGAGGAGCGACGGTGTGGCGACCGGCTTCTCTTCGTGTGTCGGTGGAGCGGCCTTGAACGAGGCCGGCAGATGCTCGGGCGTAATCTCGTCCTGTTTGCAGGTGATGGTCAGCCACTCCACGACATTGTGCAGTTCTCGCACGTTGCCCGGCCAGGGATACTGTTTGAGGATCGCGAGTGCCTCGGCGGACATTCCCTTGATGCGGCTGCCGCGTTCCCGACGCGCCAGGCCGAGGAACTGAGTCAGAATCGGCTCGATGTCCTCCGGTCGTTCGCGCAGAGGTGGCATCCGGAGCTGGTAGACATTCAGGCGATAGTAGAGGTCCAGGCGGAAACGACCGGCTTTGATGAGGTCGGGTAATTCCTGGTTGGTCGCGGCGATGACGCGGATATCGACGGCGACACTGCGCACGCCGCCCAACGGTTCCACGACATGCTGTTCGAGGACGCGCAGGAGTTTGGCCTGTGCCGTCAAACTCAGTTCCCCGATTTCGTCCAGGAACAACGTGCCGCGGTCCGCCATTTGAAAGCGTCCCGGTTTGGATTTTTTCGCGTCGGTAAACGCGCCCTTTTCATACCCGAACAGTTCAGATTCCAACAGGTGCTCGGGGATGCCGGCGCAGTTCAGCGCTACCATCGGGCCTTGGGCGCGTGGGCTGACGAGGTGGATGGCGCGCGCGAGGAGATCCTTGCCCGTTCCGCTTTCGCCGGTGATGAGCACCGTGGCGTCGGTCTGCGCCACTTCCCGGGCGAGCCGCTTGATCAGTTCCATCTCTTTGGAGACGCTCACAATGCGGTCAAAGCCGAACTGTTCGTGCAACCCTGCGCGCAGGATGCGATTGTCCCGGGCGAGCTGGCGGACTTGCAGCGCGCGGGCAATGACGATCTTCAACTCTTCATTGTCGACGGGTTTGGAAATGTAGTCGTAGGCGCCTTTCTGCATGGCCTCGACGGCCGACTTGACGGTGCCGTACCCGGTCACGATCAGGACCGGCACATCGGGCACCTGTTGCCGGGCTGCTTCCAGCACGTCCATGCCCGAGACGGTTCCCAATTGGAGATCCGTGATGATCATGTCGAAGGATTCGTGTTCCTGGATCATGCGGAGGGCTTCGTCCCCCGATCGGGCCAGGAGCAGTTGATACCCGGCAGGTTTCAGCACCAGCTCGAAGAGCCGCCGCATTCGTTCTTCATCTTCGACGATCAGGAGGGTGGGTGCCTGCATGGCCTCGCAACCGGCTGAGGTGGGTCCTCACATGAGGGAGGACATGAGACAGTAGCCTACCACTATCGGCCGGGGAGAAACAGTGGGTGGGGCTTAGCGGGGATCGTCGCTCGGCGGAGCTGCGGGGCTGTGGCGATCGGCGGGTGCGGTTTCATTGGAGAGCGCCCAGGAGAGATTGCGCTGGAGTCCGGCGTATTTTGCGCGACGGATGGGACTGTGTGTGAACGTGGTGGCGAAGGTCTGCTCATCCATCTTCGTCAGGGCCAGCAGCGACGGGGCGGCGGTGAGCGGGGAAGGTTGGAACCCTGGTTCGGTGGTTGGTCTGGCCTGGACGTTGTAGGGGCAGATGTCCAGGCAATCGTCGCAGCCGAAAATCCGGTTGCCCAGCTTTCGCCGGAGGTCCTCCGCAATCGGCGGTTCGGTGCCGCGAAGTTCGATGGTCAGGTAGGAGATGCAGCGCCCGGCATCGACGACGTACGGCTCGGTGATCGCGCCGGTCGGACAGGCCTGGATGCAGAGCGTGCAGCTTCCGCAGAGATCGCTTCCCGCCTCATCCGGCTCCAGTTCCAGGGTCGTCAGAATTTCTCCCAGGAGCAGCCAGGAGCCGAAGTCTGTCGAGACGAGGTTCGAGTGTTTGCCGATCCAGCCGAGCCCGGCCTGCTGGGCCCAGGCCTTCTCCATGACCGGTCCCGTGTCAACATAAGCCCGGTTGAGGCTGCCTGCAGCCAGCGTGCCGATGCGCTCGGTGAGTTGGGCCAGCCTGTCGCCAAGGATCTTGTGATAGTCACGGCCCCAGGCATAGCGGGCAATGCGTCCGTTTCCCTGGCGTTCGTCGGCCCGATAGTCTGTGTAGTAGTTCATCCCGACAGAAATGATCGATCGGCAGCCGGGCAGTACTCGGGTGGGATCGGCTCGTCGCTCTGGATCACGGACCATCCAGGCCATGGTGGCGTGGTATCCGCGCCTGAGCCATTTTTGGAGCCGGTCGAGCAGGCCAGTTTCCGGATCCTGGTGATTTCGGTCTGTGGCTGGGTTCGCTTGAGTTGGAAGGCGGCTGATACCGACCGCGTCGAAGCCGAGTTCGCGGGCGGCTTGTTTGATGGCGACTGTGAGGGATGCGGACATTACGGCTTCGCGCACTCGAATCGCACCATGAATTGCCCGGTACAATGGCCGGAATCGCAGCGAGTACATTGGCCGGTAATCCGCGTCTTCCAGTCCGTGCCTTTCTGATCGAAGGTGCAAAACGTGCGACCGGCCTTGGAGATGGTCGTCCATGGTTTGTCGGTTCCCGGAAAGCGGGCGATGACGCAGCCGGCGGGAATCGGCACCTGGCACTGGTGGGTGGGATCGCCTTTCGCCATGCCGAAACTGCAGGACTGTTCGGTCGTCGCGGAGGAGTCGGGCGGCGCTTGGGCTTGCCCCTCGTCCGGAGCCAAGCCCCATGCGAGGGCACAGCCGAGTAGGAGCGGAAGGATCGAACGAATCAGCCAAGACATGTTGGATCAACTCCGTTAAAGAGCGGCATGGTATCACAGCGGTCATTTCCGCAGCGAATCCTCCCCATAGCGCTTGTTCCACGACAGTCCTGTCTACTACCGATTCTGTCCAACGACTGTTCAAAAACCCCCGTCGGTGTAGGGGGGCAAGAATCCAGCCCGGCGTAACCTGATGCCAGTACAGGGAAGGGAAGGTGGCATGTTAGTTGCGTTGGCGTGGGGTATCGAGCGCCGTGCGGATACGTGTGTAGTGCGCTCGAGCAGTGTGGAGTGTGCCCGGCGATACACATTCTTCAATCTCGTTTCATCGGGTTGCACTATGGCGCAGGCAAAAATTTTGATCGTCGATGACGAAGTGGTCGTGGCTGAAGACATCAGACGCCAGCTGCGTGCACTCGGGTACCTGGTCGTGGGCGTCGTGGCGTCCGGGGATGAGGCCGTGCAGCTGGCCGGAGAGCATCGGCCCGATTTGATTCTGATGGATATCAAGCTGAAGGGGCCGATGGATGGGATCGATGCGGCCCGAACCATCCAGTCCCGGTATGGCACGCCGGTGATCTATCTGACGGCCTTTTCGGATGAAGAGACCCTGGAGCGAGCGAGGGAAACCCTGCCGTTGGCCTATTTAATTAAGCCGTTTGTCAGCAGCGATTTGCGCGCTGCGCTGGAACTGGCGCTCTTCCGTCAGCGTGTGTCGCGTATTAGTGAACAACGCGGGCGGTGGTTGGAGGCTGTCGTGCTGTCGATGGAAGATGCCGTTGTGACGGTCGATCAGCAGGGGCGAGTGACCATGCTCAACCCGGCGGCTGAAGGTTTGACCGGCTGGGCGCAGCCTGATGCGCTGGGGAAGGCCGTTCAGGAAGTAATGGCGCTGTTGGATCCGGAGAGTGGGAGGCCGGTGCCGAACCCGGCCATACAAGTGCTGCGTAAGGGAACGTCTGCCGATCTTGTCGGGCGCCCGTTTCTTCTCGTGAGTCGCAACGGGCACAAGCATCGAATCACCGACAGCGCGGCCATGATCCGTGATGAGCGGGGTAACCCGTCAGGAGTCGTGTTGGTATTTCGCCCTGCTTCTGCGTAGCCGTTCAGATTCCCGCCGTTTGTCACCGTGTGATCATCCGGTCAGCAGGCCTCTTTGTATTCGCTCTGCCGTTGCGCTCGCACTGCGCGCATTCAGTGAGTATACTTCGTGAGTAGCGCTGCAGGCCGGTCAGCGATTCCGGTCGCCCGGGTGTTGAGACGGTTTCAAGGTGTGGAGGCACGCATGAGTGTTGGTTCTGCAATTTTTCGGGTGCGACGTCCGTCTGAGGAGCGCAATTTCGTCAGCTCCACGAACCCCACCGTTATACTGTGATGCACAGACTACGATTTGTCCTGAGCTGGGTTTGGTTGGCATCCGGCTGCCTGCTCGCCCTGATGACCGTGCCGGTCGGGAGCGTGATGGCCGGAGAGGTGGGTTCAACTCATCTGCTGCGGGCCCTCGTGGTGCAACCGGATCCTGACGGCGGTGTTCGGGCGACGGCCACGCTGCTCTTCCCCGGCAGCCCCGCGGTGCTCCAGTCGATTCTCTCCGAGTACCGTAAATGGCCCGAACTGTTTGAAACCCGGATGCGGGTGGCGCAGGTTGAAGAACGGGACGGGCGAGTCCTCACGGACATCTATATTTCACATGCGCTCCTGCCCGGTGAACAACGGCTGCTCTGTGAATCGCAGGCGTTGCCCGGCGGCGGGCTCATCACGCACCTCAAGGGAGGGGATTTCACACGGTACCATCGGGAGTGGAGGCTGCAACCGGCCGGTGATGGCACGCAAACGCGGGCGGAATTTGACCTGTTGGTCGAGGTGAAGACGCTCGTTCCCGATTGGCTGGTTGCCGTCGCCATGGAGCGGGAACTCAATACCCATTTTCGACTGGTTCGAGAGCGGGCGTTGGATCGGATTACGAAGGAAAGGTGAACGTCGATAGCTCGGCCTTTTCGACCCCCTGTTTGACGAATGCGCTGATCTCCAGGCCCCGTTCGATGCGAAGGATATCGTCCGGCTTGGTTCTGGTGCTTGGGTGTAACGGCACGAAGAGCTTGCAGCAGTCTTGATCCGGTTCGATCGATGTTGTGAAGCTCCCGATCTGTTGCGCCTGCTCGGTAATTTCGATCTTGTCCATCCCGATCAACGGGCGCAGAAGCGGGAGTTCCGCGGCCGCCTCCACCACCGACAGATTCTCGGGTGTTTGCGAAGCGACCTGGCCGAGGCTATCGCCGGTGACCAGCGCCCAGCAGCCATGACGCCGCGCAAGTTCTTCCGCGATGCGCACCATGATCCGCCGATACAAGACGACGCGAAAGGCGGCCGGGGCGTTCGCGACGATCTCACGTTGAATCTCGCCGAAGGGCACAATGTAGAGCTGCGAATGGTATTGATAGGCCGTCAGCAGCTGGACCAGCTCCTGGACCTTCTCTTCGGAATCGCGGCTCACCAGCGGGCGTCCGGAGAAGTGCACGAAGACTGCCTTGCAGCCGCGTTTCATCATCCGGTAGGCCGCCACCGGGGAGTCGATGCCGCCGGAAATCAAGCAGGCCACTTTTCCGCTGGTGCCCACGGGCATGCCGCCCGGGCCTGGGATCTTTCTCGCCGCGATATGGGCTTCTTTGGTGAGCAGCTCGATATGGAGCGTCAGGTCGGGCTGTTTTAGCTTCACGGCTTTGCCCGTCACCTCGTGGAGATAGCCGCCGACTTCGCGTTCGACGTCCATTGAGGTCAGAGGCAGGCGCTTATCCGCCCGTTTGGCCGTCACTCGGAACGAGTTGAACGTCTGTTCGGAGAGTTGCCGCTCGGCGACCTGTTTGATGGTCGTCAGATCCGGCGCCGTGAGATCCAACGGCACGGATTCGGTCAGCAGAAAGTTTGAGACTCCGCAGGTGCGGCAGAGTCGCTCAATGACCAGGTCCGACGCGATTTCATCGGGAATCGTTACCCGGATGCGTCCCTGCAGCGACTCGATCCGCCGGATCTTCAGATCCTTCAGCGCGAGCCTGAGATTGCGGACGAGCCGTTGCTCGAAGAAGTCGCGGTTGCGACCTTTGAGGGCGAGTTCGTGGTAGTGGACAATGGCGCAACGCATCGGATTATTGCAGGATGCTGAAAATGGCCGCCAGCTTCGTTCTCGACTCACCAAAATCCTCAACGTACCGCGAGGGTACGCCTCCGGTTTTGTTTCGTCTGTGGCCTCGCTGGACGTCCATTTTGAGCATCCTGCCGGAGTCACATTCGAGAATCATTCGTGTTCCAGGCATCGCTTGATGTCGATGGCGTTCTCGGCTCGCTAGAATTCTCAGCATACCAAGGGTACGCCTCCGGTTGTCGCTCAGCTGCGGCTTTGTTGGATGCCGATTTTGAGCATCCTGGCCGATCAGATGCAACGGTCATTGGTGCTCCAGAAATCGTTCCGCATCGATGGCGGCCATGCAGCCGGAGCCGGCCGCGGTGATGGCCTGGCGATATTTGGTATCCTGCACGTCGCCTGCGGCGAAGACACCCGCCACGCTGGTGGCCGTGCCTTGCGAGGTCAGCAGATAGCCCTTTTCATCCATGGCCAGTTGGCCCTTGAAGAGATCGGTATTCGGACGGTGACCGATGGCGACGAAGACGCCGTCGCAAGCGAGTTCCGAAGCTGCTCCGGTCACGAGGTTCTTAAGCCGGGCCCCGGTGACCAGGTCAGTTCCGAGGATGTCCTCGACGACGGAATTCCAGGCGAACGAAATTTTCTCGTTCTTCATGGCGCGGTCCTGCATGATTTTCGAGGCCCGCAGTTTGTCCCGCCGGTGGACCACGGTGACGGTTCGGGCGAATTTCGTCAGGAAATTGGCCTCTTCGAGTGCGCTGTCGCCGCCGCCTACGACCACTAAATCTTTTCCGCGAAAAAAGTAGCCGTCGCAGGTTGCGCATGTCGAGACGCCGTGTCCGATCAGCCGTGATTCATTCGGCAGGCCGAGCGCAATGGCCGACGCGCCCGTAGCCAGAATCAAGGTCGCCGCTTCCACCGTCTGTTCCCCATCGATGGTCAGGCGAAACGGCCGCTGTGCGAGATCGACGGCTGAGACATCTCCGGTCAGGAATTCGGTGCCGAAGCGCTCCGCCTGGGCGCGCATCTCCTTCATGAGTTCGGGGCCCATGATACCCTTGGAAAATCCGGGATAGTTTTCGACTTCTGTAGTCGTCGTCAGTTGCCCGCCGGATTGCCAGCCTTCAATGAGGAGTGGCGAGAGATTGGCTCTGGCTGCATAGATGGCGGCGGTGAGGCCGGCCGGACCGGACCCGATAATGACCACGTCGTGCATGCGCGGATGCTAACACACCGAAGCCGCGAGGGAAAAGCCGCGATCTAGGCCAGGCTGTGGAGCTTGTGGTAGAGCCGTTTGACCAGCGTCAACAGGCGTGGTCTGGGCGTGGTGCCGTCGAGAAGGTCATCCGCGGCTGCGGTCTTCTGCTTGAGAGGCATTTGGCTGCGAATGCGGCGGAGGGCTTCGGCGCGGGTGAATCCGTTGCGTTTGTAGAGGCGGGCAATTTGAGTTTCGCGGTCGGCGGTGACGACGATGACGCGGTCCACGCGCTTGTCGATACCGGCTTCGTAGAGGAGCGGAACGTCATACACGACGACAGCCTTGGGATCGTTGCCTGCGGCCTGCCTGGTGAGTCTGGCCTGTTCACGCGCGACGCGGGGGTGAATGATCTGTTCCAGCCGGCGCAATTTGGATGGGTTTCGAAAGACGACGGCGCCCAGGGCCTGGCGATTGAGGGTACGATCGGGATTGAGGACGCCCTTACCGAAGGTCTTGATGATGGCGCGCCAGGCCGGTTTGCCCGGTTCCACCACCTGATGGGCCAGCGCATCGGCGTCGATGACGATCGCCCCGCATCGCTCGAACATCTTCGCCACCGTGCTTTTGCCGGTCGCGACGCCGCCGGTGAGACCCACAAGAATCATAGGGCGGGAAGATATCATGGGGGGTGAGTGCTCGCAATGACGCTCGATTGACTTCTCGCCATGCCCGGCGGTATGACCATTCGTATGAAAAACATGAAACAGTGCCTATTCGCCGCGCTCTTTGTGTGTCTATCGGCCTCGGTCGGGGTCTTGAACCTCTCCATCGCTCAGGCGGAGGAACCGGTTTCTGCCGAACGGCAGCCGCTGGTGGTCGCTTTGGATGGTTCGGGTCAGTACCACTCGATTCAGGAGGCGGTGGATGCCGCGAAGAAGGGTGACACCATTCTCATCCGGCCCGGCGCCTATGCCGAGGATGTCACCATTCATAGCAAGGAAAACGTTCGACTCGTCGGGGCGGGTATGGATCAGGTCACGATCCTGGGCCGTGAACGCGTTGGAGTCTTCCATGTCGGAAAATGGCCCTATGGTGCGACGAATATCGAGATCTCCGGCCTCACGATCAACGAACATGGCGGCCACGCGATGGGGATGTTCAACGGCCGTGGCATCACCCTGCACCATGTGCGGGTCAAGGGTATGTTGTTTACGCAGCAGGTGGAGGATGTGCGCATCGAGGACTGTATCATCGGCGGCAGTGAAACCACCGGGGTACAATTCGCGAATTCTCAGGCAGTCATGCGGAGCAATTTCATCCATGACAACGACCATGGGGTGAGCGTCGCGGGCAAGTCCACGGTCCGACTCGAGCGAAACGTCATTACCAGAAGCCTGTTCGAGGCGGTGATCGTGAACGATCAATCGAAAGCCGCGCTGGTCGGGAACACCTTTGTGAAAAACGGGGGCGGCGCGGCGTTTCTCGGGACCTCGCAGAATGAAGCCTCGGGCAATATCGTCAGCCTCAATGCGTACGGGTTTGTCGTCGCGCCCTCCAGCCGGGTGCTCTTATCCTACAACGCCATGCAGAATTCCGGATCGAACTACCTCCGGCAGGGAACCCCCAACCAGCCCGCTCCGGAACTGAAGCCCGATTCGGATTTGACGGTGGACCCACGCTTTGTTGACACCGCCCGGGATGATTTCAGATTGCGTGCGGATACCGCGCTGGTCAAAATCGGTGACTTTCCTTACCTTGGTGCCCTCCCTCCCCTTGCGGAATCGCACTGACTTACACAGTAAAGCATAACAAATTGAGAGGTTAGCGCTTTTACTCAGCCTCCAAATTCCCTGTGCTATGCTTCAGTGAGTGCACGGCATTCAGCTGTCTCCGGTGTGGCTCAAGAATTGCTGCACTACGACCGACAAGGGATTGGAGGTAACAAGTGGCCAGCTTTCGATTCGACCTGGAAAAGCGGAGTACCGACGGGATTCCCAACCTGGCGGAGCTGGAGTCCGGCAAACTGCTTGGGGCGATCCTTCCGATGTCCGAGCAGGCGCAACTCCAGTTGCGGGACAGTATCGAGGTGATCGACTACCTCATGAATCAGGAAGGTGTCGTCTGGAGTTAGGCTCCAAGTCCTTCCGCTGAGTGTTCCTTTCCCATTCCTGTTCCGTCCCTTGTCATCACCCCCCACATCTTTCGCCGAATCTCGCAAGGATCGGTCTACTGACTCGATGTCTGTCGTGCACGGTTGGCACTGCCTCGCTTCCTGACCTGACGCTCTGGAATCTCAGTTGAATCTTTCACGGGCCGGGCGCATGCTGGCGCCTGCGGCAACCTGCGTCGCGTTCAGTCGGGAGACCTCGTGTTATGTCGACATCGCCGGGAGAGGGGACGGCACGTCCGCGGTCCGCTGAACAGCAGCGCCTGGATGACGACGATCTGCGCCGGAAACACTGGAAACGCTGGGGGCCCTACGTCAGCGAACGGGCTTGGGGAACGGTCCGTGAGGACTACAGCCCGTACGGGACGGCCTGGGAATCGGTTCCCCATGACCATGCCCGTTCGAAAGCCTACCGTTGGAATGAAGACGGATTGGCGGGCGTTTGTGATCGGCATCAGTTCGTCTGTCTCGCGCTGGCGCTCTGGAACGGGCGGGACCCGATTCTCAAAGAACGGATGTTCGGCCTCACGGGAAACGAGGGCAATCACGGGGAGGATTCCAAGGAATATTATTTCTACCTTGATTCCACGCCCACGCATTCCTACATGAAATTTCTCTACAAGTATCCGCAGGCGGCGTTTCCGTATGCGCGGCTCATCGAAGAAAATCGCCGTCGAGGCCGGAACGATCCGGAATTCGAACTGCTCGACACCGGGGTGTTCGCCGACGATCGTTACTTCGATGTGGGCGTCGAATATGCCAAGGCCTCCCCGGAGGATCTGCTCATGCGGATCCAGATCGTTAATCGCGGCCCGGAGCCGGCGCCGATCACGGTGCTGCCGACCATCTGGTTCCGTAATACCTGGTCGTGGGGCCTCGATGTGCGCCGCCCGCGGATGCGGAAAGGCGAGTCGACGTCGTCGGTCAGTATCGTGGAGTTCGATCATGAGTATTACGGCCCGCGACGGATGCTTTGCGAGGGTGGGCCGGATCTGCTGTTCACCGAAAATGAAACGAATACCCGGCGTCTTTACGGCGATGTGGACGGCGCACGATATGTGAAAGACGGAATCAATGACTACGTCGTGCAGGGCGACAAGGGGGCGGTGAATCCCGACCAGATCGGGTCGAAAGCGTCCGCGCACTATGCGGTGACCGTATTGCCGGGACGGCCGGTGACGATCCGTGTGCGGTTCACGAATGGGTCCGCTGCGGGTGCTCTCGATCCGCAGGCATTCGATGCGGTCTTTGCCGCTCGTCTCGAGGAAGCGGATGAATTCTATGCCGCGCTGGCCCCCGCGAACGTGTCTGAAGATGCGCGAATGGTGCAGCGGCAAGCCTTCGCCGGGCTCCTGTGGAGCAAGCAGTTTTATCACTACGACGTCGATCGTTGGCTGAAGGGCGACCCGGCGGGACCGGAACCCCCCAAGGAGCGGCTGCATGGCAGGAACGCCGACTGGACGCAGCTCTACAATGCCGATGTCATTTCGATGCCGGATAAGTGGGAATACCCCTGGTATGCAGCCTGGGACTTGGCGTTTCACTGCCTGCCGATCGCGCTTGTCGATCCGCGTTTTGCCAAGGATCAGCTCGTCCTCATGTTGCGCGAATGGTACATGCATCCCAACGGGCAGATTCCCGCCTATGAATGGGCCTTGGGCGATGTGAATCCGCCGGTGCATGCCTGGGCGGCCTGGCGGGTGTACAAGATCGAGAAGAAGCGGAAGGGCGTCGGCGATCGCATTTTTCTGGAGCGGGTGTTCCACAAGCTCCTGCTGAATTTTACCTGGTGGGTGAATCGAAAGGATGCCGAGGGGAAGAATATTTTTCAGGGCGGATTTCTGGGACTGGATAACATCGGCGTGTTCGACCGCAGCAAGCCGCTGCCGACCGGCGGGCATATCGAGCAATCCGACGCGACCAGCTGGATGGGGATGTATTGCCTGAACATGTTGTCCATCGCCTTGGAACTGGCCCGGGAGGACCGGGCCTATGAAGACGTCGCCAGCAAGTTCTTCGAGCATTTTGTGTACATCTGCCGGGCGATGAACAACATCGGCGATGCGAAGATCGAACTCTGGAACAAGGCCGACGGCTTCTTCTACGACGTACTGCACCTGCCGGACGGGAAGACGTTTCCCATGAAGGTGCGGTCGATGGTCGGCTTGATTCCGTTGTTTGCGGTGGAGACGCTGGATTCCGAGCTCATCGACCGGTTGCCCCGTTTTAAGCACCGGATGCAATGGTTCATCGAAAACCGGCCGGATTTCAGTCTGCACATTGAAACCCAGTCGCAGGACGGGGAGGTGCGCCGGTTCTTGTCGCTCGTCAACCGTCACCGGTTGCCCAAGGTCCTGCGGTACATGTTGGATGAGCAGGAGTTTTTGTCGCCGTATGGCGTGCGCGCCCTGTCCCGTTATCACAAGGACCATCCCTACGTGTTCTCGATGATGGGTACGAGCCACAGCGTCGAATATCAACCGGCGGAATCCACCAACGGCCTCTTCGGGGGGAATTCGAATTGGCGGGGGCCGGTCTGGTTTCCCGTGAACTACCTCCTGATCGAATCCCTTCAGAAGTTTCACTATTATTTGGGCGACGGTTTTACGGTCGAGTACCCGACGGGATCCGGGCATAAGCGCAACCTCGCCGACGTTGCGGCTGAGTTGTCCCGGCGGCTCACGCACACCTTTCTGCGCGGGCCGGACGGCCGGCGTCCTGTCTACGGCGGTGCGGAAAAGTTTCAGCAGGATCCGCACTGGCGCGATCTCATCTTGTTCTATGAATATTTCCATGGCGACAACGGCGCCGGGATCGGCGCGAGCCATCAAACAGGCTGGACCGGGCTGGTGGCCAAGTTGATTCAGCAGTCGGGCGAGTAAGCCGGAGGCACGGGATGACCATTGATTCAAGGCGCTGTCAGGACCTTGACCGGGCGCTCAGTCTGGAATGGCTGGAGACGAACGGGCGGGGCGGGTATGCTTCGGGCTCCGTCGCCGGCGCGAATACGCGACGCTATCACGCGTTGCTGCTGGTGGCCAGACGCCCGCCGGTCGATCGTGTGGTCCTGGTGAATCATCTCGAAGAATCGGTGGAAGTCGGCGGCCAATCCTTTCCGCTCTCGACCAATCTGTATAGCGGCGCGGTTCATCCCGACGGGTATCGGTATTGCGACGGGTTTTCCTCCCTGCCATGGCCGACCTGGCGTTATGCAGCCCATGGAATCCGCCTGGAGCGTGAACTGCTGTGTCCGGATGGGCGCGACATGGTCGTCGTGCGGTGGCGGTTGCTTGGCGACGCCCCGTCTGCCGTCGTGCTGCGGGTCAGACCGATGCTTTCGGGTCGCGACTTTCATGCACTCCATCAGGAGAACGCCGGGGTGCGCAGTCAGGCCTCGGTTCACGGGGGTCGTGTCACGTGGCAACCCTATGAGGCCTTGCCTGCCGTGCAGGCGTTCCACAACGGGGAGTACCTCCATGGGCCGGATTGGTACCGCCACATTCACTATCGGATCGAGCGCGAACGTGGCCTGGACTATCTGGAGGACTGGTGGTCGCCGGGCGAATGTGCGTTCACGCTCACTCCGGGATCGGTGGCGGAACTTCTGTTCACGACCGAACAGCTTGAGTCCGTCGATGTCACGCAGGTGGTAGAGGCGGAGCGGCGGCGGCGCGCAGAGTCTCCGGTATCGGCGACGACGGACGATGCGTTGGCGCAGGGACTCTGGGCTGCGAGCAGCGCGTATCTTGTCCGGCGGGGTAACGGGCAGACGGTGATCGCCGGATACCCCTGGTTTGCCGATTGGGGGCGAGACACATTTATCGCTTTGCCCGGGCTCTGCCTGGTGACGGGTCGTTACAACGTGGCCCGGCAGGTGATCGAGGCGTTTGCGTCTCATGTGTCGCAAGGGATGGTACCGAACCGATTTCCCGACGTCGGCGAACAACCTGAGTACAACACGATCGATGCGTCGTTATGGTTTATTCATGCCGTGGACCGCTATCTCCACTATAGCCGCGACCTCGACGGCGTACGCCGGATTGCCTGGCCCGCGATCAAACAGATTGTGGAGGGATATCGTCGAGGCACTCGGTTTGGCATTCACATGGACGACGACGGGATGATTACCGGTGGCGCGGAGGGCATTCAGCTCACCTGGATGGATGTCAAAATCGGCGATTGGGTGGTGACTCCCCGGCACGGGAAACCGGTCGAGATTCAGGCGCTCTGGGTGCGGGCATTGGCGGTGGCTGCCGAACTGGCGGCGCAATTCGGGGAACCGGCGTACGCGGCACAATGTCGGGAGGATCGTGCGAGGGCCACCGAGTCGTTTCGTGCCCGCTTCTGGTATCGAACCGGAGGGTATCTCTTCGATGTGGTGGACGGGCCGATCGGAGACGACGCCTCGCTCCGCCCGAACCAGATTTATGCCCTGGCGTTGGATGATCAGCTGGTGACGGAGGCGCAGGCAAAACACATTTTGCAGCTCGTGAAAGAACGATTGCTCACGCCGATGGGTTTACGCACGTTGGCGCCGGAGGACATCCGGTTCTGTGCGTCATACGAGGGTGGGGTCTCCGAGCGAGATGGCGCGTACCATCAAGGCACCGTATGGCCGTTTCTGCTCGGCCCGTTCGTGACAGCCTGGGTCAAAACCTATGGCGATAGTCCGGCGGTGCGGCGGGATGCGCGCCTGTTTCTCGACGGGCTGCACGAACATTTACACGACACCTGCCTGGGGCAGGTGTCGGAGATCTTCGATGGTCAACACCCGCATCGAGCGCGTGGATGCGTGGCGCAGGCCTGGTCCGTGGCCGAACCCTTGCGCGCGCTCATTGAAGACCTCGGCGCGGGGCATGAGCGATCATCGAACCCGCGCTGACTTGTGCCGTTGCGGTTCCTTCATCAATTACCGGTTCCATGCGGACATGAGCGCGTGAGTGCTCCTGTCCCGTCACGTTCCTTCCGGATTCTGCTCCGGAAATCTTGACAGCCAAAGAAGCGATCCGGTAAGGATAGAGAAGATGCATCAGCACAAATCGGTCACAATTGTTGCTCTCCTGTCCGCCGGGTTGTTCTTGACCGGCTGTCAGCTGTTCGATTCCTCGACGCGTCAGCCGGCACCTCGATCGGCTTCCGTGATGTCGATGTGGGAATTGTACCGGCATTGCCAATCGAGCGGCGATGTCGAGACGGTCTTGTCGGCAGCGAAACAACTGCAGCAGTCCGCTGATACGCATGTGGTCCCCGCCCCGGATGTTCCCAAGAGTCTTGACCGGTTTGTGACGCGCCAGCCGGTTCGCACGACGGTTGATCCCAAAGCGCTGGCCGCTTCGTGCACCTTGCAGGCGGCCCGCACGAGCTTGAGCGCCGGGCGTGAGCAGGAAGCCGAACAGCTTCTCTATGCTGTGGTATTGAGTTACCCGGAAAGCGACTATACCTTCTACGTCGCGCAAGCAAAGGTCTGGATCGAGGAATTGCATCGTCCCGGCACGCTGGATGCTGTCGTCCATCCCATCTCCACCTTCTAGCAGGCCGTTCAAAAAGTCCGCCGGCGTCGTTCTCGCTTCATTCAGCGCCCCAGCAGCTCAGCATTGTTGAGCTGATTTCCTTGATCATGACGGAGTGATTGTCTGATGCGCAGGCCATTGCGGCTCGGATCTATCATTGGACCCGATGTGAGATGGGTTCAGAGCTCTGGTGCGAAGCCGGTATCCTGTTGCCGGCGACCGGACCTCCGTTGCTCCTTTTTGCGCGAATCGCAAGCGGGGATGATGTGAGTCGAGTCGGAGAATGGCGGGCCCTGTGGCGTGGCAAAACCGGTCTGCAGCTGGTGCGCAGTGTGATGGTTTACGTCTGGCCCTTGTCGATCCTCGGCCGGTTTTTCTATCGACTTCGCTGGTCTCCTCCTCTGTATGGGGTGATCAATCGTCGATCTCGGCGGGTGTTCCGGTCGATTCCGCAGGTGGTTGGTCCGCATGGTGCCGAGGCGGTTCGTGCCCTCCACACCGACGGGATCTTTCGCACCACCGTCCAGGCGCTGGCGCAAGATCCCGCGCTGTTCCGGGATCTGGCTCGGGATGCCGGGATGATGCTCGCCGGGCAGGATGTTCAACGGAAGATCAGGCAACGATACAATTCGAGCGATATGAAATGGTACGTGGTGCGGGCGATCGGACGGCGCGCGAAACGGCCGCCCATTCCGTCATCGTTCGTCCGGTTCTTTCTCCATCCGCAGCTGCTGAGTATAGCCAGTACCTATCTCGGGTTGCAGGTCCGTCTCAACTACTTAGATGTCTGGCATAACATCCCGGTGCGAGAGGGTGAACCGCCGATCTCCGCGGAGTTCTGGCATCGCGACCATGAAGACCAGCGTATCATCAAGGTCTTTGTGCTGCTGACCGATGTCGATGAGACAATGGGGCCCTTCAATTATGTGAAGGGGTCGCAGGCAGGCGGGGAGTACGGCACTCTCTTCCCCGCCATTCCCCCGACCGGTCGATACCCGAAGCAGGAGGTGCTCGACCGGCTCATCAACGAGACGCCGTTGCCGTCTGTCTCCTGCATCGGGCCGGCGGGCAGTGTCATCCTCTGTGATGCGAGCGGGTTGCATCGAGGCGGTCGGTCACTTACGCAGCCGCGAATCGTCCTGGTTGGCGTCTACACCTCCAATGCCGGTCTCGACGCGGCCCGTTATTCCCTCCCTCGATCGGTCGGCCATGAACAGTTATCCCCTGCCGCGAAGTTCGCTCTGTACTCCTAGCAACCCGATGCCTGTCCGTGGGGCCGAACGCGTGAGCTCTGAGATATTGACAGAGCGGGGTGATGGCCGTACCCTCGCACGTCATACGCAGATGCGGACGGACGGCAGATCGCGCAGGGCATGTAAACCTAAGGAGGCCTGTAATGGTGGGGACGATACAAGCGTTGAAACGGGGCATAGGGCGTGTCGGCATGATGGCGGGAATTCTGTTCTTGGCCGGCGGGTGGCCTATGGCGGCGTCGGCGGCGGATGAATTACCCAAGGAAGCCGTATTGCCGGCGACACTCGCGGGCAAAGCCGTGCAGGCAGCGCTCGATTTCTGCAAGAAGGATGGCTATCGGGTCAGTGCGTCGGTCGTAGATCGCGCAGGCGTTCTGCGGGCCATGATGCGGGCCGACGGAGCTGGTCCGCATACCGTCGATAGCAGCAGAAAAAAAGCCTATACCGCTGCCAGCTTGCGGCGCGCGACGAGTGACTTGGCCGATATGATTGCCAAGCAGCCCGCGTTGCAGGCATTGCGAGAGATGAATGAGAGTATCTTGATGGTCGGTGGCGGGTTACCCATCGAAATCGCCGGTGAGGTGGTCGGAGCGATCGGCGTCGGGGGCGCGCCTGGTACGCATCTGGACGATGCCTGCGCCGAGGCGGGTCTTGATGCAATCGGAGCAGCCTCGAAGATGCCTACGGCGAAATGATGAGGCGACGAGGAAGAGGACCGGGCTGGGCTCTGATCGGTCTGGTCCTCCTCTTGTCGGCCTGCAATAGTGATCGCCCTGAGCCGGCCGAGTTCGATCTTCCCTCGGCCGGGCTTCGCCTGAACCTCACCCGCCTCGCCACGCACCCCTTTCTCTCCCGCTATCGATTGACCCTTCGCATTGAAGGGCCTCGCGGCTGTTCGGCCACGGCGGAATTATTTCCCGACACGGGGTATGCCGGGCGGCGGAATATCTATCAACAGCCGTCAGGCCTTATCACGGTCTTGGGACAGTACGATGCGCGGGTGTTCGATCCGGCCAACTGCAGCCTTCGCCTGGTGGAGTTTCAATCGCTGGTCGGTCAGGCCACATTTCTCGGCGCGTTCGACGTCGATGCCCAGAAGCGGTGGCGATTTCTTGATGCGTCCGTGCGACCGGAGCGGTCGTTCGAAAAACAGTAGCAGGGAGTTGGTCCCGAGCTCGGGCCTCATGCACTGCTGCGAGGGTAGTCGGTGCCGCCGTGACCGGGGCGCTGCTTCCATCCGCGGAGTGTGGGGCGTCAGATCGTCAATGGTTTGACCGGTCTTTGAAGGTCAGTTCGGCCACCGCCGATTTATCCAATTCCCCCTTGCCGATGTCGATCAGCCGCCGATATTGTTTATATGTCGCGTTGGCCAGGGGGAGGTCCAAGCCTGCCTGTTTCGCCAATGCGCAGGCGATTCCCGAGTCTTTTGCCGCGTGGGCGGCTGAGAAATAGCAATCGTGGGCCCGCTGTTGCATGTCCTCACCGTCGGTTTCGAGCACGCGGGAGTTGGCGCCGGTTTGTGAAAAGACCTCGCGAAGCATCGTGAGGTCCAGGCCGAGCGCCGCCCCCAATCCCAGCCCTTCGGCCAGGGCGGCGGTGTTGGCATTCATCACCATATTCACCAGGGCCTTGACCTTGGCGGCTTCGCCTGCAGGTCCGATATACCGCAGGTGTGCGCTCAGATCCTGCAAGAGCGGCTTCGCCCGTTCGAACACCTCGGGTCGTCCGCCGCACATCAAATAGAGGGTACCCTGACGCGCTTGTGTGATGCTGCTCGCCATGCAGGCTTCGAGGCTTCGGCCGCCCTGTTGCTCGACCAACGCGTGGACTTCCTGTTGCAGCTCGGGGGAGAGGGTGGCGCAATTGATGAAGAGGCGATGAGCGGCATGACGGAGAAGACTGTCCGCCCCGGCCGGTGAATAGATGTGGCGCATGGCGGCATCGTCCGATACCACTGTCAGCACCGTGTCGGCTAACTCAGCCACACGCGCCGGAGTCGTGACCGCCGTGCACGCGAGTTCCTTCGCGAGCGCCTTAGCGCGTTCCGTGTCGGTGTCATAGACCGCGACGATCGCATAGTGGAGGTCGTGGAGCCGCCGGGCCATGTTGGCGCCCATTCGCCCTATTCCCACGATGCCGATTCGAAATGCTGACTGTGCCATCCGCAACCTCCTGGAAAACATGCTACTCTGCCGGGCGTGGAAGTCTACCACAGTCGCTACGGATGCAGGTATCCACGCGTCCGGTTCGGTCAGGTGAGTGCGTCAATTCATACGAGCGGCACGAAACATGGGGAGTCCGGCATGCAACAGGCGATTATCGGGTATCACCAGGACGACGAAGGCCATTGGGTGGCCGACCTGCGCTGCGGTCATGGCCAACATGTGCGACACCAGCCGCCTATGACGAGTCGTCCGTGGGTATTGACGGAGGAGGGGCGGCGAGCGTTCCTCGGAACGGAGTTGAACTGTAAAAAGTGTGAAGAGGGGGGCGACGGGTTTGACCCCACCGGGGCTCAGTCTTGAGGGCGCCGGTGGGGCTGATACGGCGATGACACGCCAGGATCAGGGCTGATGGAGAGAAGCGCTGAGTACCATCTCTAGGCCCAGATCCAGTCGAAGAGGGATGTGAACCACCCCGTCACACTTGAGAACCAGGAGTCGTCCTGGGGGGCTGCTGCGGTCGCGGGTCGCGGGGCTGGTGGCGTAGCGGGTGCCTGCGCGGCCTTTGCAGGAGTACTTGCTGGAGCCGGGGCTGCGACGACCGTTGCGGGCTGCGGTACCGCCGGTGTCGTGGCGGCACTGGCGGCCGGGGGCGTCGACGGCTGCGATGCGGTCGGCGCAGGGGCTGCGGGGGGCGGTGTGGAATCAACCTGTGGCGTTTGAGGGGTGATAACCGCGATCATGTTCGGCTCCTGCGGGCTTCCGTCCACTGTGGTCACACGGGCCTCCGGGCCGGATTGTGATGTCGCCATCGTGTGTTCGTGTTGGGCCGTGAGCGCTTCCAGCCGTTTCTCGATCCGTTTGGTCTCGCTGATTTCCTTCAACATGGCCTGATGCCGGGCGCGCAACGCGGCGATGTTGTACTCGAGAGCCGCGAGTTTGGTCTGGTTGCTCTTGTGGAGCTGTTCGTACGCGAGCTGGATCTTTTTCAGTTCGCCCTTGAGAGCGGCAAGAGAGCGTTCTTCACGCTGATTGGCGAGGTGCGTCTCTTCTCGTTGTTGTTCGAGGCTCTGAATGTCCGCCTGCGTCTGGGCGAGTTCAGCGGCCCGCGTTTTGACCTCGTGTCTGGCTGTCTCATAGGTTTGTTGTGAAACACAGCCCCCTAGCATCAAGGCCGCGAATCCAAGCATCCAACAGCGTGCGATGGGTCGGATGTTGCGGGGAGACGCGGTCGCGAGTATCGGGCGTGGCGTGATTGCTTGCATGGGACCTTCCTCCCGGGTACGTACAGTGCCAGTCGTTGCGAACGGTGAGCCGCCTGCGCGGAGCCGCTGTGCCTGAGGATAATTTTTCAGAAAAGTGGAAAAACGGCAAAATATTTCGGGAAACCTGCAGCGCATTGACGGGGTTGAGAATCAGAGAGCAAAGAGGGTTGCGTGAGGAGGTCCGGATCCGTGCTATTGGACGGTGATGCGTTCTGCGGGACAAGGGATCTGCATATCGAGTCCGCCTTCAGACCAGGGCTGGAGACGCGGGCCGCTATATCGATACCCTCCGGTCACCGGGTCGGATGAGAGGAGGAGCGGTGTGTCCAGATCCAGCACATCGAAGCCGCCGAGACCCAGCACGAGACTGAATGAGCAGCCCATGGCGATACGGGTTTCCAGCATGCCGCCGACCATGAGACGCAGGCCCGCGGAGCGGGTGAAGACGGCGATACGCCACGCGTCGATCACGCCGGTTTTCATGATCTTAATGTTGATATAGTCGGCGGCCTGCATCCGGACGACCTTGCGCGCGTCGTCCAGTGACCGGACCGACTCATCAGCCGCCACGGGAATGCCCGTCAGGTGCCGGATCGCCTGTAGTCCTTCGAGATCATCGCGCACGACCGGTTGCTCGAGCAAGACCAGCCGCCCGCCGAACTGCTTGACCCCATGGACAAATCGGAGACAGTCCTCACGGGAGAATCCCTGATTTCCGTCGCCGATAAATCCGATCTCGGGGAGCGCGTTGTGCACGGCTTGCAATCGGCGAATATCCTGTTCGACATCCGTCCCGACTTTCATCTTGAAGAGGCGGAATCCCCTGGCGTGCCAGCCACGTGCGAGTTCCAGCGTCTTTTCCGGACTGCAGATCGGGATGGTGATGTCGGTTTCCCGCTCGCGGACGTCCGCGGCTCCCCACAATTGCCAGAGCGGGATGCGCTGCGATCGACAATAGGCGTCGAGCATCGCCGTTTCCAAGCCGCAGCGCGCGGCAGGGTGGAGTGAGGCCTGTTCGTTGAGCCGGTCTGCCAGGGACTCGTAGTTCCCGACCGATTGGCCGATCATCGTCTTCGCCAGTTCCGTGGCCGCGGCGAAGCAGGTTGCCCGATCTTCTCCTCCGACCTCGGGAAAGGGCGCGGCTTCTCCCACACCCTGAGTGCCATCCCGCAAGGTGACTCGCATGAACAGGTTTTGCGCCGTCGCCCGTGACCCCGTGGCGACCACGAAGGGATCCGTGATCGGAATATCGACCGGCCAGATTTCAACGCGCTGTATGATGGATGGGTTCACCGGAGAATTGTGTTCGCTCATCCGTAACGGTCATTCTGCCAGGGGAGGGCGCTGTTCGAATAGCCCCGGACTTCCCAGAACCCCTTCTCGTCGTGGTCGGAGAAGGTAATTTCCTTGATCCACTTGGCGCCTTTCCAGGCATACCGTTTCGGGATGATCATGCGGACCGGGCCGCCGTGTTCTTTGGTGAGCGGCCGGCCGTTCCATTTGTACGTAAGTAGCACGTCGTCATCCTGACAGGCGAGGAGCGGTAGATTCGTGGTGTAGTCGTCGTACGATTTGAAGAGGATGAATTTGGCCGACGGGAGCGGCTGGACGACAGCCATCAGTTGTTTGAAACTGACCCCTTCCCACTCATTGTCGTAACGACTCCAGGAGGTCACGCAATGGAAGTCCGATACGTCCTTGAACTGCGGTTGCGCAAGGAAGTCTGCCCAGGTCCAGGTGGCAGGCGTGGTCACCGCACCTCCGATGGTCAAGCTCCATTCCGACAGGGGAATATCGGGCTTTTGGCCCAGATCGAGTACCGGCCAGGTTTCCACGAGGTGTTGGCCTGGAGGAAGCCGATCATCTCCCTCGTAAAAGACCTCGCGTTCTTCCCCGCCGCGTCGGGCCTTGGCCCAGTTTTCTTTGGTCTTGATTAAACGGTCATTCTGATCCATACCCAGCCTCCTGGAGACAGAGTAGGACAAGAGGCTAGGAGCTTACAAGCCCGGTATTTGGGAGCGGCCGGCGCGGGTGGTTCCTGATCTGCCTGCTGGAAAATGAAGGAGGAGAGATGGAAAAGCTCTGTATTGCCGGGAAGTTGGGCGTGCGGATTGAGCGTGAAGAACAGGATGGTCGGGAGAGTGATTCGAGTAATCGGACGCCATAGGTAGCCCCCGGCCTGCAGATAGCCTGGCCGTTGGTTCTCTTCACGACGATCAGACGTGCAGTCTGGTCTCTCGTTCAGACCAGCGCTGCGGACGCATCAACGTGCCCAAGGCCGCGATGGCGCAGATTGTCGCCAGAAGAAGGAAGCTTGCGAAGAGAAAGAATCCACTTTTCATGTCGTGCACCGAGAGCGGTCCCATGACGTCACCCCCTTACAATGATCTAATTCTACCACTTCACTCCGCGCGCCAACCGCATCCGCAACGCCATGATTCTTCAGGGGATTTTTTTCTCAGGCGCGAGGAGCAGTGAGGGCAGGGGCGCATCCACACGTGTGAAGTCGTCTCATAGACGGGGTGCGAGTTCTGGGACTGCTGTGAGACCGAGTGTGTTGTCAGCATAGCCGAGTCCAAGAGTTCAATCAGCGCATGCATCTGGAACATTACCTCCACTGGCACCCTGTCTTCAAGAGTTCTTTCGGAGGGACAAGGCGGGGACTTGAGGTCCACGGGTTCTGGAAGAGAGAGGCGTGTCATCAGAGCGTCACTCAAATGGTCTGAAAGTAAAGGCAAGGGGCGATCGACGCGCCCGTTCCACAGTGCTTCATCATCGTGTCGGTGGGCAACCTATTCTGATCCACTCTCCGTATACGGTGCAGTGTGGTGACAAGCAGGCTCCTCCCTCTGTAAGGTTGGTGACATTCTTTCAGCTACGAACGGTGTCTTATGCGCGCAGGCGAGTCCACGATTGACACATGAGTGAGGAGGCAGGATGATACCGCCCCAAGGTGCCATGACCACATCTGTAGAATCGCCCTCATCTTCGAAACGCGCCGGGCTCGGCAAATTGATGCTGGGGATTTTTGTCGGGCTGAGCCTCGCCGCATTTTTTTACTTTGATCTGGGACAGTACCTCTCGCTGGATGGGCTCAAGTCCAATCGGGCTCGTTTGCTTGCGTTTACAGAAGCCAATTATCCGGTCGCAGTGGCCATGTTTGTGCTCGCCTACTGTGTGGTGGTGGGGCTCTCACTGCCCGGTGGGGCGATCATGACGTTGGCCGGAGGGTTTCTCTTCGGCAGCCTGTTGGGCACGCTGTATGTCAATGTCGGTGCGACCGTGGGTGCGACGCTGGCGTTTTTGGTGGCCCGCTATCTCCTCAGGGAGTGGGTGGAGCAGAAATTCGGCAGTCGGTTGGACGCGATTCAGCAGGGATTTGCCAGGAACGCGTTCAGTTATCTGATGACGCTGCGCTTGATCCCGTTGTTCCCGTTTTTTCTAGTCAATATGGTTTCTGGGCTGACCAGAGTCAATGTGGGGACCTACATGGCGGCGACATCCTTGGGCATCATCCCCGGCAGTTTTGTCTTTGCGTATGCCGGCCGCCAACTCGGCACGATCAGTTCACTCAAGGAAATCGCCTCGCCCAATGTGTTGCTCGCGTTTACGTTACTCGGCCTGTTGGCGCTGGTGCCCATTCTCTATAAAAAGTTTACCCGCAGGACGGTCTAACCGCACGACAGCTGCCCTGCTTATTCACCAAAGGGAGAATCCGACGTCAATGAGCGCTCCTGTCCAAAGCTTGGTCTTGCCGGATGACGAACACAACCGGGCATTGATTGCAAATGTGCACCCGCCGGACTGGATGAATCCTGAGCCTGTCGGTCGCTACAACATGGTTGTAGTCGGCGCCGGCACTGCGGGGCTGATCACGGCGGTGGTGGCGGCGGGACTGGGCGCAAAGGTCGCGTTGATCGAACGTCATCTGATGGGAGGCGATTGTCTGAACGTCGGATGCGTGCCCTCCAAGGCGCTGATTCGTGCGGCTCATGCGTGGGCGCAGTTGCGGGATGCCTCGGCCTTCGGGCTGCATATCCCGCCGGGGGTGACTCGTGACTTCGGTGCGGTGATGGCCAGGATGCGAAAATTGCGCGCCGGGATCAGCCATGTGGATTCCGCTCATCGCTACACGTCGCTGGGGGTCGATGTCTATATCGGGCAGGCTCGCTTCACCGGCCGGGATGCAGTGTCGGTGGAGGGGCCGTCTGGAAATCGGACGCTGACCTTCGTCAACGCGGCAGTCTGTACCGGGGCCAGGGCCTCGGCGCCGGCCATCCCGGGGTTGGCAGAGGCGGGATATCTCACCAATGAAACGGTGTTTTCGCTGACGGAGTTGCCGGCGCGTCTCGCCGTGATCGGCGCGGGCCCGATCGGGTGCGAACTGGCGCAGGCCTTCGCTCGTTTCGGGAGCGAGGTGTCACTCATTGAAGCCATGCACGGCATCATGCCGAATGAAGATCGGGACGCAGCGGAGGTGGTGCAGCAGTCCATGACGCGGGACGGTGTCAGGCTGCTGTGTTGCGGGAAGAATCTGAAAGTGGAACGAACGGCCGCCGGGAAGCGGCTGCTGGTTGATTCACACGGCCGGCACTACGATGTCACGGTGGACGACATTCTGGTCGGCGTGGGGCGTACGCCGAATGTCGATGGGCTGGGGCTGGAGTCGATCGGGGTTGAGTACGACAAAACCGGCGTGAAAGTGAACGATCGCCTCCAGACCACGAACCCGCGTATCTACGCCGCCGGCGACATTTGTTCCCGGTACAAATTCACCCATGCCGCGGATGCGATGGCGCAGATCGTCATTCAAAATGCATTGTTTCCGCATCCCTTCGGGCTCGGGTATGCCAGCATGGATTCGCTGATCATGCCCTGGTGCACGTTCACCGAGCCCGAGATCGCGCATGTCGGCCTCTACGAAGCGGATGCCAATAAAAAGGGCTTGGAGATCGAAACGTATACCTACAAACTCGGTGAGGTGGATCGAGCCATCCTGGACGGTGAGGAGGAAGGGTTTGCCCGCATCCATATTCAAAAGGGTACCGACACAATTCTCGGGGCCACGATTGTGGCGGCGCGGGCCGGTGACCTGATCGGAGAATTTTCGGTGGCAATGAAAGCCGGTGTCGGCGCCAAAACGATCGCTGCGACGATCCATCCCTATCCCACCCGGGCGGAAGTCAACAAGAAGGTCGTCAACCTCTGGCGCAAGGCGCACTTTACCGCGCGGACCAAGATGCTGTTAACGAGGCTCTTTGCCTGGTTGAGGCGATAGGGGACAGGTGATGCGGCTCGGGATTGTCCTGCTCATATGCTTGTCAGGCACGGCGATCGTCGCACATGCGCAGGGCTCTGCCAAGCTGGAAGTCGGACATTTTTCGGCCGCGGCTGAAGGCGCCGTATGGCCCGATGGGTGGGCACCGCTGACGTTCAAAAAGATCGACCGGCACACGATATACGAGCTGGTGAAGGACGGACCGGTTTCCGTGGTGAAGGCTGTGAGCGAGGCGTCCGCTTCAGGCATGACCAAAGCCGTGGCGATTGATCCGCGTGAGTATCCGATCGTGCGCTGGCGGTGGAAGGTGGAGAATCTTCTGCAGAAGGGCAATGTGCATCGCAAGGACGGTGATGACTATCCGGCGCGTCTCTATATTACGTTTGCCTATGAACCCGCGAAGGTGAGTTTCGGACGGAAATTGAAGTACCAGGCCGGTCGGGCGCTGTTCGGTGATATTCCAATCGGCGCACTGAACTACATCTGGGACGGCAAGAGCCCGGTCGGGACGGTGGTGGACAATGCCTTTACCGACTTTGCCAAGATGATCGTGGTGGAGAGCGGGCCGCAGCGCATCGGTTCGTGGGTCGAGGAAGAGCGCAATGTGTATGAAGATTATCGAGCGGCCTTCGGCGAAGAGCCGCCGGCGATCAGCGGCGTCGCGATTATGAGTGATACGGATAACACGAAGGAACGGGCCGTGGCTTATTACGGTGACATCGTCTTCGTCAAGGCGTTGAAGTGACGGGGAGGGGGAACGGCCGGAACCAAGAAGGCGGGGAGGCCGACCTGTGCAGGGTCGGCCTCTCCAGGACACCGGCGAGCTGATGCGGGTTCGCAGAGTCAGGGGATTACTGAATTGAATTTGCGAAGCCACCGTGGGTGATTTCAGCCCGAATGGTGTCGCCCACTTTTTTGTTGCCCCGAAGGTGCCTGGTTCCCTGTCCGACATGCACCTTCATTTGGCTGCCATCGAAGTCTTCGACTGTGTACGTCTCACCGTGAATTTCTTTAACGGTGCCGCCCACGGTCTTCCAGGCGACTCCCGGTTTGGAGTCATGTTGCCCGGGTTTCGGCGCCGCGGGCTGCTCAGGGATTGATCCCAGCAGTGAGGCGGCCGCGGCTGCGGAGGTGGTGGTTGCATGGTTCGTATGTTTGCCGGCCTTCTCCCTGTCCTTTGCCGATACCGGGGCCACGACACAAGCGACGGTGACGAGGGTGGCCGTTGCGATGGTGAGCATTGAGTGCTGGCGCTTGGTGTTCATAACAATCCTCCCTGGGATGAGTCAGGCTGCAGTGTAGAGAGTCATTCAGCAAACCGTATGCCTGGAAACCGGTTGCCTGCCGTGCAGAATTGCCTGGATTGATGCCGATTGTGTCGCGTTGTGCTGAGTCGGATGAGGTGGAGCCGGAGGGAAATGGCATCACTTGTTCAAATATGCTCAGGCCGACCGGGGAATCCACGATGACGAGGAAGCTCTCGCTGCCCATGATTGCTGACTGTGCCCGGCCGTTGGCCAATCTCGTGCGAGGGCGGCCGGTCATGGCCACGTTTCAGGTGACCCTTCGTTGCAACTCCGCCTGTGGCTACTGCGATCTTCCGCTGAACCAGGGACGGTATGAACTGATGCGAGAAGAGATTCGGGGTATTTTCGGACAGCTCTATGCCGGCGGTATTCGGTTCGTGCTCGTCCAGGGTGGGGAACCGCTCCTACGCACCGACCTCGTCGGCATCCTGGCGGACCTCTCCTCGCTGGGGTTGCACCTGACCGTGATCACCAATGGGACCAGGCTGACGAGCGACCTCGTTGCGCAGTTTGCTTCGTTGCGCCTACCGGTGTCGATCAGTCTGGACACACTCGACCGTGAGCGCTATCGACGGATACGCGGGGCCGATCAGTTGCCTCAAGTCCTGTCCGGACTCAATCTCCTGGCACGGTATCCCTTTCCTAAGTTCCTCACCTGTATCGTGAGCGAAGCCAATCGCGAGGAGGTGCCGGACGTCGTGCGATTCGCACGGCGGCACGGTTTCATTCCTGTGGTGGGAGCCTACCACTGGAACGTGGGCCTCTACGGCAAAGAGGATTCTGCGTTGATGTACGATCGTTCGGCTGCGATCCGTGTGTTCGAACATCTGTTGAAGGAAGAGCTGATCCCTCCCGGGTATTTTCGACACTTCGTCAAGGACAGCGCCGCCTGGTTGCGGGGGGAACGGCTCGAGCCCTGCGACGCTGGACGATATAGTATTGCGATCGATGCGTCCGGCCAGGTATCAGCCTGCTTGGCCATGTCGCCTGTGGGGAACCTGCGCGAGGTGCCCTACCGGGAGATCCTCCGTCGCTTCGACCGGAACCAGATTCAAGCCTGTTCCGATGGGTCTTCCTGCAACCGCCTCGATGGGCGCGTCGTAGGGACGGTCTTGCGGCATCCCATCACGGCATGGCGGACACCCCTGCGATTTCAATAGGAGGGAAACGGTGATGCAGCGTTTGTTGGCGATCCTGTCGTTCGTGTTCCTGGGGGGGTGTTCGACGGTGCCGACCTCCTTCACGCCCTCGAACCCGGTTCCTCCGGGCGAGGTTTCCCATGGGTTGTGGCAGGAGCTGCTCAGCGAGCACGTCCATGATGGCGTGGTCGATTATCCGGCCATTGCACGGCAGGGGCAGTTGCAGGCCTATCTGGCATTATTAAATCGGGTGGATCCGGCAGGCTTGTCGGTAGGAGAGCGCCTCGCCTTCTGGATCAACGCGTACAACGCATTTGCCGTGAAAGGCATTCTGGATGGGTATGCTCCGGACACGTTGTTCGGCCGATACCGGTATTTCATCGCACGGGATTATTCTATTGGTAGACAGCCGGTGAATCTCTACAATCTGGAGCGAGGGATTCTTATCGCCCAGTTTCACGAACCGCGCGTACATTTTGCTATTGTCTGTGCTTCAACTTCTTGCCCGAAACTCCAATCGTGGGCCTATGAAGGGCAGTGTCTCGATGAGCAACTGAATCGGGTCACGAGTGAGTTTGTGAATGACCCTTTGCGCAATCGTTTTGACCGATCAAGAAAAGTAGCCTCGTTGTCGATGATTTTTAAGTGGTTTGCGAAAGATTTCGAGGCTCGTTCAGGAGCAATCCTGAGTTTTGTCGCAGGCTATGTGCAAGATCCGTCGCTCAAGCAGGACCTTCTGGCCGGCGACTACACCGTCGAATTTCTCGAGTACGATTGGAGTCTCAACGGGCTGCCTCCGCAGTAGGAAAGGAGTCTCTCATGGTGATCTTGCCTGGTGAACGAGTGCCCATCGCCCGGCTGCTGGGCTTTCTCGAACATGGCGAACGGATGGCACATGTCTGTGCGCAACGTCAGGCCGCGCTGGCTCCCGATCCGAAGGCATGTCGTTTTTTGACGACCCAGGCCAGGCAGGAGGCGATGCATGCCGTGGTCTTCCGCGGCGCAATCGCGTGGCTTGCCCCGCGTCACCTCGGTGAAGCGCCCTTTCTTCCGGCACTCGAAGACTATCGCCGCCTTCTCACGGAGGCGCTGGATCGTGGTGATTGGCTGGAAAGTCTGTTGGCTGAGCAAGTGATCCTCGAGGGCCTGGGAGAAGCGATCCTGACGCGGATCGAGAGTGGTTTGGAGAAGCGGCGAGCTCCGTTTCGCCGGCTACGCCGGGTGCTCTTGCATCAGGAAGAGGCTCATCATGGGTTTGGCCGGCGTGTGTTGGAGCGGGCGATGGCGGAGGGCGGTCGGGACCTGGATGATCTCCGCCTGCGCACGCAAGATTATCTGGCCTTGACCGAGTCGATGGTGTTGACGCTCTGCGATCTCTTCGAGACGATCGAGGAGGATGCCGCTGCCTGGGCCGCCGATGTCCGTACCTTCCTGCCCATCTGGCTGACGGCATGATCTCCGTCGTGATTCCCGCCTACAATGAGGAGCGAGCGCTGCCCGCCACACTCCGACAGTTGTTCGGACAAGCCGGGACGTATGAAGTGATCGTGGTCGATGGAGGAAGCCACGATCGAACCTGTGAGATCGTTCGGCAATGGCCGGCGAGTGGTCGATTGTCGGCTCCGCTCACCCTCCTGACGGCGCCCAAAGGCCGTGCCTCCCAAATGAATGCGGGCGCGAAACTGGCCTCTGGCGAGTGGCTGCTCTTTCTGCACGCCGATACGCTTTTGCCGGTCGATGCGCTGAATCGACTCCATGCGTTGGACTCGAATCCAGCCGTCCAGGCCGGCGGATTCCAGCACCGATTCTCAGGGTCGGACTGGCGGCTCCGGATGATCTCATGGCTCGACAATTTTCGCTGTGTCAGGAGCCATATTATCTACGGCGATCAAGCCTTGTTCGTGCGGAGGGCGTTATTCGAGCGGCTCGGTGGATTTCCCGATCGACCTATCCTTGAAGACGTGGCCTTCGGTGAGAATCTGCTGAAGGTCACGACGCCGATCCTCCTCTCACCCCCGGTCGTCACGGATGCCCGCAAGTTTCTCAAAATGGGAATCTGGCGGAGTTTTCTTCGTGTCTTGCTTATTATCTTGCATGTGGAATTCAAGCTGCCGTGCCTCCCACGCGTCTTTTTTGAGGATATTCGCTGACTTCACCTCCAGCGTGCTTGTCTCTCCGTGACCTTGTTTCTCGAGCTCATCCCGAAACCGCCAATTCGATTGTCAACCAGCCGGGGTCCTTGTACGTTGGAACGGATGACAGTGCAGCGGGGGGCAACCAAAGGAGGATGTATGAAGCAGGTGATGTGGGGCGCGGCGTTGTTGTCGGTGTGTACTGCTTCGTTGGTGTTTGCGCAGACGGAGACGCCCAGGATCGATCAGCGGCAGGCCAATCAAGAGAAACGGATCGATCAGGGGATTGCCGGCGGCCAGTTGAACGAACGTGAAGCCAATCGCTTGAACAACCAGCAGGAACACGTCAACAAGATGGAAGACAAGGCGAAATCAGACGGTGTGGTGACGAAGAAAGAGCGGGCCCGGATCAACCACGCGCAGGATCGCACGTCGCGTCATATTGCTCGCCAGAAGCACGACCGCCAGCAGCGGTAGATTGTGTCACTGATGCCGTGGCGTGCGGTCGAGTCACTGGTTTGACCCAGCCAGGCATCCGCGCTCGCTATTCTGTCGAGTAACCCCAAGCCGTCCACACTTCTTGTGTGGACGGCATGGTTCCTCTCCATCCAATCCTCTCGGTTCGTGCACAGCCTCCCTTCTCGTTTGTCTCCACGGCGGGACTGAATCGATTCGCTCGATCCTGTTAGAATGCCGGCATGGATCTGATCACGACACATCTGAATGCAGACTTCGATGGACTGGCTTCGATGGTGGCTGCCCGGAGGCTCTATCCGGGAGCGGTCCTGGTGTTGCCCGGCGGTGCGCAGGAGTCGGTGCGAGGGTTTCTGGCCACGCACCATCTGGACATCTCTCGCCTCAAGGACGTGGCCCTGGAACGGGTACGGCGGTTGATTCTGGTGGACGTCCAGGAGCCGGAGCGGTTGGGTCCATTGAAGGTCCTCAGTTCACGCGCAGATGTGGAGGTGCATATTTTCGATCACCATGGAGTCGACGATGGGCCGGAGCCGCAGATTCGATCTCAGTGGCCTTTTCTCGCTGAACGGCACATCGAGCCGGTCGGCGCCACGACTACGCTGTTGATCGAACGCCTGACGGCGCAGCAGATCATCCTCACGGCTGCCGAGGCGACGGTGTTGGCGCTCGGTCTGTACGAGGAGACAGGGTCATTGGCCTATCCGTCGACGACTCCGCGCGATCTGGAGGCTGCGGCAGTTGTGCTGCGCGCCGGCGCGGATTTAAACGTCGTGGCGGAGGTCTTGCGGCATCCGCTGGATCCCGATCTGATCGCCTTGTTGAACGATCTCTTGCAGTCCGGATCAATCTATTATCTGGAGGGCCGAAAAATTCTTGTCGCCTCCAGCACCTATGACCGTTACAAGGGGGATCTCGCGGAGGCCGTCCACCGGTTGGCGGAGCTACAGGGATTCGATGCCGTCATCGTTGCCATTGCGCTGGATGAGAAGGTCGAGGTGATTGGCCGGAGCCGGCGCCCCGAGATCGACGTGGCGTGGATCGCGCGCGAATTCGGCGGCGGCGGACATGCCGTGGCGGCAGCGGCCAGCGTGAAGGGCCGCACGCTCATCGAAGTGCAGGAACGACTGACCCGTCTCCTGACAGAACGCTATCGCCCGACCTTGTTGGCTCGGGATGTCATGACACAGCCGGTCAAAACGATCGTCGCGGATGCAACCGTAGCGGAGGCCGAACGGTCCATGACTACATACGGGGTCAACGTTCTCCCGGTCGTCGATCAGAAGGACCGCTATGTCGGGACGATTTCACGGGAGGTCGTTCAGAAGGCATTGTTTCATCGACTCGGAGCGCAACGAGTCGAGGATCTGGCCAGACACGATCAGTACAGCGCAGAGCCGGAGACCCCCTTTCACGACATCGAAATGCGGATGATCGAATTGAATCAGCGGTTTGTGCCGGTGCTGTCCGGCGGTAAAACGGTGGGCGTGATTACCCGAACCGATCTGCTCCGCAGTCTCCATGAAGACGTGATTGCGTCTGCCCGAGGGAAAGCCAAATCGTTGATGGACCTGGAGTCCTCCGGAGCAGTGCGCCGACGCGATGTCGGGGGACTCCTGCGGGATCGCTTGCCGCGCGAAGTGCATGACCTGCTACAGACGGCAGGCGAATTGAGCGAGCGCCTTGGCTACTCAGCCTATGTGGTCGGTGGATTTGTGCGTGACCTGCTGCTCGGCATCGACAACCTCGATGTCGATTTTGTGGTGGAAGGCGACGGGATCGCGTTTGCCCGCGCCCTGGCGAAGGAGCGGGCAGGCCGGGTCAAGGTCCACGAGCGGTTCGGGACGGCTGTCGTGCTCCTGCCGGACGGATTCAAGGTGGATGTGGCAACGGCCCGCACGGAGTATTACGAATATCCGACGGCGTTGCCGACGGTCGAGCAGAGCTCCATTAAGAAGGACCTCTACCGTCGGGACTTCACCATCAACACGTTGGCGGTACGCCTCAATCCCCGCGCGTTCGGCCAACTGATCGATTTTTACGGCGGCCAACGCGATCTCAAAGAACGCCTCATCCGGGTACTACATAGCTTGAGTTTTGTGGAGGATCCGACGAGAGTGTTTCGCGCAATTCGTTTCGAACTGCGTTTCGATTTTCACTTGAGCAAGGAGACGCTGGCGCTGATTAAGGGCGCGGTGAAAATGGAGCTGTTCCATCGACTGTCCGGCCAGCGGCTGTTGGATGAACTGCGGTACTTATTTTCTGAGCGCACGCCACGCCATGCCGTTCGCCGATTGGCGGATCTGGATCTTCTGCGGTTCATTCATCCGACATTGACGTGGTCGAATCGACTGGATCGTCGGCTGAGCGAAGTGGAAGCGGCGTTGGAGTGGTACAAACTGTCCTGTCTGGATCGGCACATCAGCGGATGGCTGGTGTATGCCATGGCGCTTACCGAGGCGATGCCGGACCAAGCCGTACACGAGATGCTCGAACGATTTCCCTTCACGGAAGCGGAACGGGGGGCTATCACTGCGGCTCGTTTCCTTACGCAGCCGGTGTGCCGGGCTCTGAGTCGGCGCGCGCCGCTCAGGCCTTCGGAAACGGTGGCTCTGTTGGCCGGTCTGGCAGATGAAACGCTCGTGTTTCTACTGGCGAAGAACGCCTCGGCATCGGCCAAGCGACACCTGTCTCTGTATCTGACGACGTATCGCGACGTGAAACCCGCCTTGACCGGGAAATCCCTCCAGGCGCTTGGATTCAGACCGGGTCCACTCTATCGCACGATTCTCGAGCGTCTGACTACGGCAAGGTTGGATGGCGACGTGAAGACTGAAGCGGAGGAGCGGGAGCTCGTGAAAACCTTTTCTGATCAAGGCCGTGGGAGAGCGAGAGACTAGCTTCCCGCATTCGGGGAGGGAGCAAGCCACATCGGTAGCGCCGCAGAGCGCGGACAACCTCGGGAGGTCGCGCTGAACGCCTCCCGTGCCCGATGACACGACGCGGGGAGGTTAAGCCAACGGCTCAACCGGCTCGAGTTCGTCGTGCATGTCGACGGTCCGAGCATCTTTTCCCATTGCGGCGAGGAGGCCGTCATAAACGATGCGAGCCGCGTCCGACCATTTAGGATTGAATGGGCGACCAGCGAAAGCGGCTTCGGCCGCCTTTTTCTCATCGTGGGTAATTTGTCGAGGAGTCAGTGTGGTGTCCATACGAATAATAATAGATCGCTTCAGGGCATTGTCAAGGACTCAACGGAATGGCAGAGTCACTGTTGTGTATCAGACATTGCTTTCTAGCGATGCGGCATGCTTAGCCTGAAGCGGCAGGACTAAGGAAATCTCCTCAATCACGGTACGGCGGCAAGCGCCGGTCAAGTTCGGCGTGAACCGACCGAAGCAGTGTCGATGCCGTCTCGTGCGTCACCACCACGAACGAGAGTCTGTCTCCCGGCGATAGTTGAGCCGCGAGAGCGCGATCGGCCGCGATCATCGTCGCGAGTTTGGCATATCCCCCCGTCGTTTGGCAGTCGGCCATGAGCAGAATCGGCTGTCGATCCGCCGGCACTTGAATGCTCCCGGCACTCACGGCATCGGACACGATGTCGGCCGAGGTGCGGTGCGGCAACCCCAATCCTTGTAACCGATAGCCCATCCGGTCTGATTCAGAGGCGAGTCGGTACGGTTGGCTCGCGAGTATCTCCAGCGCATCGTCCGTGAAACGATCGGCCTGTGGCCCCGGTATCACCCGTATCGTGGCGGTGGATTGATACCGGGGGCGTTGTGCTTCAGGAAGTGTTCGTCCTACGTATAGTTTGCCCGCAACTCGTGCCGGTCCGACATTGAGCCGATCCCATTTCCTCAGCGCGCGGCCTGCGACGCCTCCTATTCCACTGCGCACATGGGTCGATCGGCTGCCGAGCATCAACGGCCCGTCGATGCCGCCGGCCACGGTGAGGTAGGCCCGAGTGCCGTGTCGGCGCATGCCGAATTCAAGGCGACTCCCGGCCGGCATGCGGACAACGGTCCACATGGGCAGTGCGACGCCGTTGCTGGTGGGATTAAGGTCCGCCCCGGTGATGGCGATGGAGAGTGCGTCTTCGAACAACAGTTCCGGTCCGTGGAGGGTGATCTCCAGGCCGGCGGTCCGGTCGGGATTGCCGAGCAGGCGATTCCCGACCGTGAGCGCCCAGGGATCCATCGCGCCGCTTACCGACACGCCGAACCGTTGGTATCCAACACGACCGAGATCCTGAATGGTCGTGAAGAGGCCGGGACGGACGACGTGGATGGTCGGCTGCTTAAGAGGCATGATCGATACGGACTGCGGAAATCTCTCCGTCGTCGAACATCGTCCGTAGCGCATGAGCCAGTCGGACCGCGCCAGGAGTGTCGGCGTGGATGCAAAGTGTGTCGATATGTAGATGAAGCAAGGAACCGTCGATTGCCGCGATGGTGTCGTCGTGAATCAGCGAGTGCGCACGCGAGACCACGGTCGATTCATCGTGGATCAGCGCGCCTTCCTGCCCCCGAGGCACTAAACGGCCGTCGGCCTGGTAGGCCCGATCGGCAAATCCTTCGGCGGCAACCGCGAGACCGCGGGCTTGGCCGGCGGCGAGGAGTTCCGATCCGGCCAATCCCACGAGGATCAATCGGGGATCAATGTGTGCAACCGCTTCGGCGATGGCGTCGGCCAACGCAGAGTCGCGAGCCGACATGTTGTAGAGCGCCCCGTGCGGTTTCACATGCGAGAGCCGAAGCCCTTCGGCCTGACTGATGGCCATCAGTTCACCCACCTGGGCCAGGATCAAGTCCTGTACGAACGAACGGGAGAGCGGTTGTTCACGACGACCGCCGGAGTCCCGATCCGGCAATCCGGGGTGCGCACCGATCGCCAGATCATGCTGTCGGGCCAGCTGCACGGTGCTGCGCATCACGGCCGCATCGCCTGCATGCACCCCGCACGCGATATTCACCGACGTGACGTAGGCCATGATCCGGGCTTCCACGTCCAGTTGCTCCGGTGTCGCGGCCTCTCCCAGATCGCAATTAAGATCGATGCTACGTTCCTGGTTCATCTGTGATTCTCGAACAGCGCGTGGAATTCTGTTTCCCCGATCGCCACGAATTGCACCTGGTCTCCCGGTGCCAGTAAGAACGGTCCAGGTCGGGTCAGGCTGAACAGCGGTACCGGAGTGCGTCCGATGATGCGCCAGCCGCCCGGACCGGCATGCGGGTAAATGCCGGTTTGTGTGCCGGCGATGCCGACCGATCCTGCCGCGACTTGTTTGCGAGGCGTCGGGAGTCGCGGCGTCGCGATGCGATCCGGCACGGTGCCCAGATAGGGAAAGCCCGGGCTGAATCCCAGCATGTAGACGCGGTAGACCACGGACGCATGCAGAGCCGTTACCTGTTCGGGAGGGAGTGTCGCGCGCTTGGCCACGTCGATCAGATCGGGTCCTGCGCTACCTCCATACCACACGGGAATAGTGTGAGTCGTGGGGGCACGTAGCGGGGGCCTGTTCGTTGCCGTCATCAAGGCTCGGAAATGCCCGGTCATCGTGGACACATCGGTACGGAACGGATCGAAATAGACCGTAGCGGAACGGTACGTCGGCACCACCTCCAGGAAGCCCGGGAGCCCGGCCTGTTCCACGGCGGTGGCGAAGGCCAGGACCGACTCATTCGTGCGTGGATCGATGGTCTCCCCGAATTCAATGGTCAGGGAGGACTCACTCAGTGGCACGATGCGCGGGATCGCAATCTCAGGTTGTTTCATAATAGCCGGGCAGTCGGCCCGCGAGATGTCATTCCGGTAACGGCTTTCCATTCGTCTCGGTCGCGAAGGGCAGTACGGCCAATCCCAACAGATAGATCAGCGCGATGGTGCTCGCCGCGTTGTTGAACGACCCCAGCAGGGTGACGAGCCAGCCGGTGACGAAGGGCGCGGCGGAGGCGAGCACGCGGCCTGCGTTGAAGCAAAATCCTGAGCCGGTGGCGCGGAGTCGTGTCGGATAGAGTTCAGGCAAGTAAATCGGAAAGCCGCTGAAAATGCCATTGTTGAAGAATCCCAGCAGCGGGAGCAACAGCAACACTTCTGCATAACTGTGCGGGACAAAATAGGTCGCCGGCAGCATGATGAAGCTGCCGAGGCACATCAATCCGAATACGGGCAGGCGGCCGAACCGTTCGGCCAGCGGCCCGAATCCCAGATACCCGAACAACGAGCCCGCATTGAGCGCCATAATCGCGTAGCTGACCTTCTCTGTCAGCGTCGCGGCATCCTGCCCCTGGAGGTCCGGCATGGCCCGGATCAAGGTGGGGGCCCAATTGGTCGCGCCCCACAGGCCGAAGACCGCCACGAACGCCAGGGTTGAGCCCACCCAGGTGTTGCGGCGTAATGCCGGTTGAAACAACTCGGCGAGGTGCAGGAAGCTGGTGCGTGCGGATTGCGCCTCCTGTTCGTGGGCCTGTACCCATCGCTCCGGTTCTTTGACCCACCAGCGGACGAGTAAGGCCACAAAGGCAGGCAGGATGCCCACGAGGAAGAGGAGTCGCCATCCGTAGCTGCTCAGAAGCAGGTTGAAGCCGGCGGCCAGGAAAAATCCGGCGGCCCATGCAGACTGTAGAATCCCGGCCGCCCGCGCACGTTTGTCCTCAGGCCAGGTCTCGGCCACAATGGCCGCGCCGGCGGCCCATTCACCGCCGATGCCGAGGGCGGTCAGAAAGCGATAGATGGCCAGATGCCACCATTCTTGGGCCAGCGCGGCGAGGCCGGTGAAGACGGCATATATCAAGATCGTGATGATCAACGTCTTGGTACGGCCGAAATAGTCCGCGGCCATCCCGAAGCCGATTCCTCCGATGGCCCACCCGATCAGGAAAATAGAAAACACCATGCCGCCGTACCACCCGATCTGTTCGTCCGTGACGGCTCCGCCGGCGGCCCCGGCCTGTAGAAGCTCCTGTAGGGCTGGATGCAGCACGATCGCGTAGATCGTTGCGTCCATGGCGTCGAATACCCAACCCAGCCAGGCGACGAACAGGACCAACCATTGATACCTCGTGACGCCTTGTGCCCACGCCATGCCGAACTCCCTCTCCTGGGAACAGACTGCCTCCGCGCCAGGCTACGGGGGAGACCCGACGCTGTCAAGGTGAAGCCGGCGAAGCGGCATGGTATAGTCTCGGCCTGTATGCCTCGCGTGGATTATTATCGTGTCCTCGGTGTGTCGCGCGACATCTCCGACGACGACATCAAAAAAGCTTACCGGAAGCTCGTATTCGAGCACCATCCAGACCGCAATCCCCACAACAAGCAGGCGGAGGAGAAGATCCGCGAGATCAACTCCGCCTATGAGGTCCTGGGCGATCCCGAGAGCCGGAGAACCTACGATCGCCTGCATTGGGGGGAAGAGGCGCGGGCCGAGACGGTGGATCCGTCTCTGATCCTTGAGGAGATGGAGAAAAAGCTCTTCGACGAAGGGCGGAAAGAAGTGTTCGCCGCCCTGATGAAGATGGTGCCGCGGATCAAATCGGAACTGGCCCTCATTCGCGAGCGCACGGTGGCGCATCAGGGGTATGACACCTTCAAGGAGTCCATCGTGGAGGCGCGCGGGGCGGAAGTCCTGGATGAGTTCGTGACTCCCGATATGGAGCAACGGAAACAGCGCTTGCTTGAGGTCGCGGTGCAGATGATGGTGTCGCAGGCGGTGGTTGCGCGGGGAGACGAGGGCGGGGTTCGTGCGCTTCGCGGCCGGTTAGAGGAGATGTTCCGCAAGGGCCGGATCAACGGCTTCGCGACGGCCTTGGAATTACTGTATGAACGACGGTAACGACCCGCGTCTTTCGTGTCGCGGGTCACGTCCCTGAGAGCGGACCCGCCACGAATCGACCGCGCTGCATCACTGCCGCAATCCGCTCCCGTTTCAGCAGTACTCCGATATTTCTGAGAGGATTACCTTCCACAAACAGCAGGTCCGCCTGTTTTCCCGCCGCGATGGATCCGATCTCCTGAGTCAGGCCCAGTAATCGCGCGGCGGCGGAGGTGCTGGTCATGATCGCGTCCATCGGTGTCATGCCCAGCGCGACCATCCGTTCCAATTCCTGAGCATTGTCCCCGTGATAGTTGAACGGCGTTCCGGCATCCGTACCCAGGGCGATCGGAACACCCCGGCGCAGGGCGGCACGGAAGCTTCTCTCGTGCTGCTTCACCATGTTCCTCGCCTTGGAGCGGGCGCTGTCGGGAATGCCGCAGCCGGTCGGGCACGCCGCTGTCGTAGCGAGGGCCGACAGTGTAGGTACCATGTAGACGTGGCGCTGGGTCATCATTTCCGCCGCGTCATCGTCCATGAGGGTGGCATGTTCGATGGAGTGGACGCCTGCGCGCAAGGCGTTCTTCATCCCGGTGGCGCCGTGGGCATGGGCGGCCACGTGTCGTCCATGGGAGACGGCCACTTCGACGGCAGCGGACAGTTCTGCCACGGTCATCTGTGCGTCGTCCGGAGAGGTGCCGGGAGTGAGCACGCCGCCGGAAGCAATGACTTTGATGACTTCGGCGCCGGCATGGAGTTGATCCAAGACGGCGGCCCGGACGGCCTCGACCCCGTCGGCCTCGCGTCCGATGAAGCGCGCATGTCCGCCGGGCATGCAGATCGCGAGACCGGCGGCGAGAATCCTGGGCCCCGGCGTCAATCCGGCCTCGATGGCCTGTTTCAGGGCAAAGACCGCATGGTCCCGGAATCCCACATCCCGGACGGTGGTGAACCCGGCGTGGAGTGTGCGGCGCGCCAGCTCGGCGGCTTTGAGCAGCGTGACGGATGAGGATTCCCCCTCCACCGCAGCCACGACATCCGCCTCCGCTCCCAAGCAAAAGTGGACGTGGCAATCGATCAGGCCGGGAAGGACGGTCAGGCCGCGGCCGTCGATTCGTTGCGCGCCCTTGGGGAGCCGAACGTCCTGTTCCGGCCCGACGGCCTGGATGCGGGTGCCCTCGATGAGGAGGGTACCTCGCTCAATCCGGTGACCGAGGCCGTCCAGAATGCGGATGTGGCGGATGGCGATGGTCATGGCGCCTCGCTGATCGGAATGGTGACGATGACGCCGCCCATGATGTCGTTGAGTTTGTAGTCCCGTCGCGGGCTGTTTACGTGGGCATTGTGGCAGCTCACACAGCTTTCGGACACCGCCCGGTCTGCGTAGATGCCCTGGAAGTAGCGGACGCCCGCCTGCTGATAGAATCCGGTGAAGGGTTTTTCGGGTGCCTTCATGACGACCTCAAGCCCGCGCCGTTCGAACTCGCTGTTCGGTCCGTTCCACACATATATCGGGGTGAGGCTGGCCAGACGGAAACTGAGTTTCATATCCTTTTGCGCCACCAGGCGCCCGGATTCGAGGAGGAATTGGGCCGGGAGCGGGAGGCCCTTCTCTTCCTTCCAATGTTCGAGTGCCTCGACAACGCCCTGGTTATGGAGCTTGTCCACGACGTTCTGGGTGTAGTTGGCGCGATTTGCATCGATGACCGCATGAATAAAGCTGGTCACGCGCTCGGGGGAGACCATTTCCGCCTTGTGCGATTCTGCGAGCGCGAGGGCGATGACCCAGTAGGTGATGGCCGCCACGAAGCCGGCCACTCCTGCCGCCACGATCCATAACCCGTTTCGACTCATGCACCCCTCCTCGCCGATCCTAGTGAATGGGTATAAACTTCTTCCGCTGCCTTGACGGCGCGGCCCGGCTGTGCCGACCGTCCCTGGCCTGCAAAGATCTCTTCCAGGGCGTTGAGTAGCGTCAGCACGTGCGCCTGTCGGCACGATTCGCCCATAAGGCCGATACGCCAGACCCGCCCCCGTAACGGTCCCAGTCCGCCGCCGAGTTCGATGCCGTACTGTTGCAGCAGGTGCGTCCTCACCATCGCCTCGTCGATTCCGTCGGGCAGCGTGACACAGTTGAGCATCGGGAGTCGATGGTCCGGTGAAGGCAAGGGGCTCAGGCCCAGAGTCTGGAGCCCGGCCATCAATGCATCACTGTTGACCTGATGTCGCGCGATACGCGGCGGGAGGCCCTCTTCATGCACCAGCCGCAAGGCCTCTCGAAGTCCGTAGAGCATCGAGATCGGGGCGGTGTGGTGATAGGCACGGCTGTGATCGTTCCAATAGTCCGCGATGAGCGACAGATCAAGGTACCAGCTGTGGCAGGGCACTTGCCGTTTTCGGATGGCGCCCATGCCTCGCGGACTGACGGTCAGCGGGGCCAGGCCGGGGGGACAGCTCAGGCACTTCTGCGTACCGCTGTAGCAGGCATCGATTCCCCAGGTATCGACCTCGACCGGGATGCCTCCCAGGGAGGTGACGGCGTCGACGATAAATAGTGCATCGTGCGCGCGGCACAGCGCCCCTACGTCCTCAAGGGGTTGGCGGGCGCCGGTCGACGTTTCCGCATGGACCAGGACCACGGCTTTGACCGGAGCAGAGCGCGCCAGTTCCTGTTCCAGCGCCTCGATGGGAATCGTCGCTCCCCAGGGCGCTTCGATGCGAATCGGGATGCCGCCGCTTCGTTCGATCATGGTCGCCAGCCTGGAGCCGAACACGCCGTTGACTCCCACGATCGCACGATCGCCGGGCTCGATAAGATTGGCGATCACCGCTTCCATGCCTGCCGATCCGGTTCCGGACAAGGCAATCGTAAACTCATTTTCTGTGTGGAACGTGGCACGGAGCAAGGCTTGAATCTCGTTCATCAGAGCGAGAAAAACCGGGTCGAGGTGGCCGAGCAGCGGCTGACCAAGGGCCTGCAACACCCGGGGATGGACCATGCTCGGGCCAGGGCCCATGAGCAGGCGATGCGGCGGAACAAAGTCCTGATACCGGGAGGTTGTAGTCATCGTCGGTGCCGGTTGTCGTTGTTGGTTCCGGGAGGTAGCACCCTGTAGGTCACGGCCTGGTACTCAGAGGGGCCTAGCCCGGACTATGCCTGAATGCCGGCTCCGTTGTCCGATCCTCTCGGCCGGCGGGGCTGTTCTCGTTCGGCCTCCTCGACGGACTGCGAGTACACCTCCGTCGGCCTCGCTTGCGAGAAGCCCCGGCTGGCTTCGGTCTCGAACGCCTCGCGACGGCATTCAGGCATAGTCCGGGCTAGTATAACGAAACCGGATGGGATTCAGCCATGGGATTATCCGCAGTTCCCGCCTGCGATCCTTCACTGTGCTGCGCCAGTTTCGCCTCTTGAATGCCGGTGGTATACTCCGGCGCCAATCACGCCCCGGAGGACCTGTGGCCGCAGACGGATCGATCGACTCGACATCGCAGACGCCCGTATCTCCGCTGCCCTGCGTCGGGGCGCCTCCTCCCCCACATGCCTACGATCCCGGCTTCTCCCGCGCCATCACCTGGTTGTCGGCGGTCGTTCTCAGTGCCTCAATTGCGGTGGTCGCGTGGTTATCGTTCGATGTGCCGCGTGTGGATCGGGTGCCGGATGCCGAGCGAGCGCTCAGTCATATGGTCGGGCGCTTGATGGATCAGGAAGAGGGGCTCAAGACCCTGCCGGTCTGGGAACAGTTTCTCTATGAAGTCACGATGGGCAGTGACGCGAACGATCGCGAGCAGGCGATTGAATGGTATCGCGAACTCGCTGAAGAATCGTCCGACCCCTCTGTCGATTTGCATCTGGCGATCCTGGAGGGAGAATCCGGGCACCTGGCGGATGTACAACAGAAAATGGCTCGATGGGTTCGGCAGGGTGAACCGTACCCGACCTTTACCAGGCTTCTGCAAGCGGGATATGTGGATGCCCGTGTGACTCCTGCTTCGGGTTTCGAGTTGCAGGCCTATCTGGCCGAGCAGCCCGTGTCAGGATGGTTCTACAGCCGCCTGGCCACTCGAATCGCCGAACGAGCCGGAGACCGGCCCTTGCTGGTGACGATTGAGACTTCCTCGCAGCAGCGGGTGGAGGCAGTGCTGTGGCGTTCCCGGGTGTTTGCCTTGCTTGAATTGACGCTCATGATCGTGGGGTTGTTCGTGCTGGTGTTGTGGGTCCGGCGGGGGCAGGGCGCGGCAATGTTTCGCGTGGGGTCCGCGGAGCTTCCGCCCCTCTGGGCCGGCCGATTGGGCGCGGGGGTGTTACTGCGCGGGGGGGCGGTGGGCGCCCTGTTGACGGTGGCGTTTCTCTATATCGCCGGCGATTATCCATCGTTGCGGGTCGTCGCGGTGCCGCTGTCGAACCTTCCCCTGTTGGCCTTGGCCTACTACCATCTGCTCCGGCCCCAGCGGCAGACGTTCTGGCGTGGATTCGGGTTGCGCATCGAACCGCGCCATCTGGGGCAATTGGGGTTAGCGGTACTGGCGGTCGTGGCCGCGGGCCTCGTGGGCGAATGGGTACTGGGCCGGATCGCGGAACCGTTGAAATTGATCAGTCACTGGACCGAGTGGTTCGATGCGGATCTCGTGTGGGGCTCGTCGCCGACCCTCATGGTCAGCCTGATGGAATACGTGTTTTTTGCGCCCGTCTTTGAAGAATTGGCTTTTCGCGGTTTGTTGTTCGGTGTGTTTCGTCGCCGGTTTCAATGGGGCGTGGCCGCCATGCTGAGCGCGGCGTTGTTTGCGATCGCCCATGGGTATGGGTTGATCGGCTTTCTCAGCGTCTTCTGGAGCGGGATGATTTGGGCCTGGGCCTATGAACGGACCGGCAGCCTCTGGCCAGGGATGATCGGGCATGCCATCAATAATCTGCTGGTCTGTTTGAGCGTGATGGCCTTGTTACGGGCCTGAACACCGGTCGTCCGCGGCCTTACAGTCTGATCGGGGGCTGTCTGTGCGCTTCGATCGACTGGAGGGCGTCATAGAATTCCGGGTGCCGGAGCGTATACCCCACGTGTGTCAGGATCTTGTGATTCCGGATGCGTTTGCCTGATTCGCTGCGATCCGCCTGTCGAGCACTCACCACTCCCCACCTGCCGGAGACTTCCGCACAAATATCGGCCCACCGGCGCGGGTGTCCATCGCTCACATTGTAAGTGTCTCCGGCCTGTCCGCGTTGCAGCGCCAGGAGACAGAGGTGCGCCAGATCTTCGACATGGATGAGGTTGACGAACTTGTTCGTCGGACCGACACGCCCTTGCCGGATCCATTCCACGGGGTTTCGATTCGGGCCGTAGATCCCGGCGACGCGTAAAATAATCGCTTCGTGATGCGTACGCAGGTATTCCTCGCCCTGCACGCGGGGAACGCCGGTATTGACGGGATGGGCTTCGTCGATCCAGGGAGGAAGATCATCCACGGGGCCGCCTTCCCGGTCATACGCAGAGGTACTACCCAGCACCACCAGCCTTCCGGAAGGGCGGCAAGAGTGTCGGGCAAATGCCCGGACCTGTTCGAGCGGCGTGGCGGGAAATGTCCAGATCAGGTCTGCGTCGGGAGGAAGTCCGGACCAGGTGCTCGGTTCCGCCAGGTCGAATCGAATGCGTCTTGACGGCTCGACATCACTCAAATGGCGATCGGGGTGACGGCTGCTGGCCAGGATGGGCAGGGATTGTTGCACCGCCAATTTGTAAATCCAACGGCCGGTATACCCGGATCCCAGAATGACGAGCGCGCGCGGAGTGGTCATCGGCACATCATACCTGAACGGCTGATCGGTTTGCTGCCGTCGACCCCTGCTGATTCTGGTTCTGGTCTCCGGCGAGCGACGCATGCTAAAATCCCGCCCCTATGGGACCCTTCAGCGCCAGGCAGGAGGAGACGAGGGAAGGGAGCAGGCATTCGGCCGATGATCCGTTGCATCGCCGACAGCGTCTCATGGTGGGGGCGGCGGCCCTGCTGGCGTGTCTCTTTTTCATTCTGGATCTCCAGTTGCCGCTCGGAGTGGCGAACGCGGTGCTGTACAGCGCCGTCGTCTTTCTGTCCGCGGCCAGCCAGTACCGATGGCTGCCGATCGGCACCGCCATCACCTGCTCGCTGTTGACCATCATGGCCGCTCCGTTCAGTCCCCGTGTGCCGGGCCTTCCGGCATGGTTTGAGTGGGGCAATCACCTGTTCAGTCTGTTCGGCATCTGGACTCCGGTCATGTTTATCTATCAACGACGGCGCACGGAGTTACTGCTGAAGGAAGTCAACGAGCGGCTTGAGCAAGGAGTGGACGCGCGCACGGCGGACCTGGCCGCCAGCCGTCTGGCCTTGGAGCGAAGCGAAGAACAGCTGCATACGTTGACCGGTCGGATTCTGACGGCACAGGAAGAGGAGCGCCGGCGGATCGCCCAGGATTTGCATGATGACGTGAATCAACGGCTGGCCTTGCTGATGTTGGATTTACAGACAGTCGACCGACAAATCGGGTCCGCCCCGGCAGAAGCTCAGGAAGGTATCCGCAACGCTTTGAAAGGGCTGGAGGAGCTGTCGGACGATGTGCGCTTTATGGCCTACCGATTCCATCCCTCCATCCTGGACGATCTAGGGTTGAAAGCGGCCTTGCAGCGGTTGCTGGATGACTTTTCGAGCCGCACGGGGGTGAAGGCGCTGTTTGTGCACCAGCCGCTCGATCACCAGCTCGACAAAACCACATCGACCGCCGTCTACCGGGTGATCCAGGAAAGCCTGTCGAATATCGCGCGACATGCCAAGGCTACCCGGGTGGAGGTGGAGGTGACCGTGGAAGACGAGGGGCTGGCTGTGGTGGTGCGTGACGACGGCAGAGGGTTCGATCAGCTGGCGATCGATCGGGCCGAAGGCGGCTTGGGATTGTTGAACATGCGAGAGCGTTTGCTGGCGGTGCAGGGATCCTGCGAGGTGGAATCCAATCCGGGACGTGGCACGACGGTGTCGATGTACGTGCCGTTAGCGCGGGTGGCGACATGACCCTGCCGCGCGTGCTGCTGGCGGATGATCACACCCTGGTGCTGGAAGGGTTTCGGCGGCTGCTGGATGACCAGTGTGAACTGGTCGGGACGGTCGGGGACGGGCGTGCCCTGCTGGAGGCCATTCCGGAGTTGAAGCCGGATATCGTGATTCTCGATATCTCGATGCCGGTGCTCAACGGAATCGATGCGGCCCGTGTCCTCAAGGTCAAGTTTCCCCAGGTCAAAGTGGTCTTTATCACGATGCATGCCGATCCGGCCTATGTGCGGGCGGCCTTCGAGGCCGGGGCTTCCGCCTATCTGCTCAAACGCTGCGTGGGCGAAGAATTGGGGCAGGCGATACGGGCTGTGCGGAGCGGGAACTTTTATGTGACCCCTCTGGTGACCAAGGATGTGGTGGAAAGTATGTTGCGCGGGATCGATGGCGGGGCGCCGTCCGGTCCGGAACTCACCACCCGTCAGCGCGAAGTGCTGCAATTGCTGGCCGAAGGCCATACGGTGAAGGATATAGCCGGCACGCTCAAAATTTCCCCGCGCACCGTTGAGTTCCATAAAGGCCAGATCATGGAACAGCTCAATCTTCATACCACTGTCGAACTCGTCAAATATGCCTTGGCCCAGGGCTTAACCAGCCAAACATAGCTGCCTTCCTCCCGTTTCCTTCCCTCGGTCCCTTGAATTACTAGTCTAGGCGCAGGTATTTTTTGGTTGATAGGACCCGCGTTATTACGCGTGTGGTTTTCCCTTCACTTGCCTACTATACGCCTCCATTTTCTAAGCAGTGACTCGTAGGAATATGAGAAAGAAGATGTCGCGTCCACGTGTCCTCATCGGCGATTCCTCGCGGGCTATGCTGGCCTTTCTGGAGATTTTGTTGGAACCTCAATTCGAGGTCGTGTCTTCTGAAACCGAAGCGGAAGCCATTGTATTGACTGCAAGAAAAATCTCCCCGGAGTTGGTCATTCTGGATTTCTCCCTCTCGTTTCTCGAAGGGCTCGGGGCTGCCCGGCAGCTGTATGAGACGATGCCGAACAGCAAGGTCGTGTTTTTCTCTTCGCATGAAGACCCTGTCTACGTGACGGCAGCATTCGAGGCCGGCGCCAGGGGATATCTCGTCAAGCATCTCACGGTCGACCTCGGGCATTATCTCGGCCGCGTGTTGCAAGGTGAACGGGTCTGTTGTCCGGATGGTCTTCACACGCGGGTGGCTCGCACGAAAGACACCTGACCGCCTGCTGTCCGGCTATGCGATGGATTCGCGCAAAAGGAGACCGACGATGGTTCGAGTCGTACCGATGTGTGAGTTGTGCCGCCGGGTTCGTGATGAGGGGGCCTCGACCTGGGGGACCAACAGCTGGGTCGATTTTCCCAGTTACCTGGCACGACATGTCGTGCCGCCCTCTCAGGTGCGGTTTTCACGGGATTATTGCAGTGAGTGCCGGCTCTCCTGCGACATTTTGAAGACCTACGGGGGGTAAGGATGCGAAAGCCCTCGCTCGACACATTCTGTCCAAAGCATCCGCCGAGCATCATCGGCCGTGCGGCATCCTACCGACCCTGATCGTCCCGGTCTCTCTGTTCTGTCCATCCCCATCGTCGGAATCGCCCCTGCCTCGTCTTTCATCTCATCAATCCGCATCCGTGGCGGCTTGCGCGATGTGTTGTCGTTTCCTGTTGTGCTACGATGATTCTCTGATGTCTGCCCTGCCGTTTCATCCCATCGTTGCCGAGTGGTTCTCGACCCGATTCTCCTCTGCGACGAATGTCCAGATGCAGGCCTGGCCTGCGATTCAATCCGGTCGTGACGTGCTGATCTCAGCGCCGACGGGGTCGGGGAAGACCCTCGCGGCCTTTCTCTCCTGCATCGATACTCTCTTTCAGCAGGCGGTACGCTGTGAGCTGCGGGATGAGACGCAAGTGCTCTATGTCTCGCCGCTGAAAGCACTCAGCAACGATGTGCAGAAGAATCTGCAACAGCCGCTCAGCGAGATCGGGCAGGCCGCGTTGGCTGCCGGCCTGTTGCTGCCTGAATTGCGGGTGGTCGTGCGTACCGGCGACACGCCTATGGCCGAGCGGCAACAGATGCTTCGGCGTCCGCCGCACATTCTGATCACGACGCCCGAATCGTTGTTTATCCTGCTGACGGCGGAAAAGAGCCGGGCGATGCTGAAAACCGTGCGCACCGTCATCGTGGATGAAATTCATGCCGTGGCGCCCAATAAGCGAGGGGCGCATCTGGCCCTGTCGCTGGAGCGGGTCACGGCGCTCACCGGCGCCGAGGTTCAACGTATCGGCCTGTCGGCAACGCAGCGTCCCATCGAAACCATTGCGAAGTTCTTGGTCGGAAATAGGAACCCGTCAAGCGTCGACGGTCACACGTCATACCAAGACGTCAGCCATCAGCCATCAGCCATCGGCTCTGCGCCTTGTACGGTCATCGACGTGGGCCATCGCCGCGATATGGATCTGGCCGTTGAAGTGCCGAAGGATGAACTCGGGGCTGTCGCGACGAATGCGATCTGGAGCGATATCTATGATCGTGTCGCCGCGCTGGTCGAAGCGCATCGGTCCACCCTGGTGTTTGTGAATACGCGACGGCTGGCTGAGCGGGTCTCGCACTATTTGGAAGAGCGGTTGCGGCATCTTGGGGATGAAGTGGTCGCGGCGCATCACGGCAGTTTGTCTCGAACGATCCGCCTGTCGGCCGAAGATCGATTGAAAACGGGCGCCGTGCGTGTGGTGGTAGCCACGGCATCGCTGGAACTCGGCATCGATGTCGGAACCGTCGATCTCGTGTGCCAGATCGGGTCCCCCCGCTCGATCGCCACCGGCCTCCAGCGGATCGGTCGGGCGGGCCATTGGGTTCACGCCATTCCCAAGGGCCGGCTCTTCGCCACCACGCGCGACGAATTGATCGAATGCGCCGCGTTGATCCGGGCGATCAGGGCCGGGGTGTTGGACCGCATCGAGGTGCCCCCTGCGCCGCTGGATGTATTAGCCCAGCAGATCGTAGCCGCCGCGGCGACCCAGTCGTGGGATGAGGCAGAGCTCTACGATCTCTGCCGGCGCGCGATGCCCTACCGCGATCTGGATCGGTCGACCTTCGATGCCGTCGTCACCATGCTCGCCGATGGGTACGTGAGCAGCCGGGGCCGGGGGCGGGCCTACCTCCATCACGATCGCATCAATCGCCACATTCGGGGTCGTCGCGGGGCTCGCCTGGCGGCCATTACCTCAGGCGGTGCAATCCCCGACACGGCCAACTACGCCGTGATTGCGGAGCCGGACGGCACGGTGGTGGGGTCGGTCGATGAGGATTTCGCGGTCGAGAGTCTGGCCGGAGACATCATCCTGCTGGGCAACACGTCCTGGCGGATCAAAGGTGTGGAGACCGGCAAGATGCGGGTCGAAGATGCGCAGGGCGCTCCGCCGACGATTCCGTTCTGGCGCGGGGAGGCCCCGGCCCGTACGGCGGAACTGTCCGCGGAAGTGGCGCGTCTGAAGGCCGACATCGACCATCGACTTGCTGCCGACCAGGCGCTCTCCATGGCTTCTGCACCGCCCGTGCAATGGCTCAGGCAGGAATGTGGTCTCGACCAGCGGGGGGCGCAACAGGCAGTCGAATATATCCTGGCGGGCAAGGCGGTGCTGGGGACGGTCCCGACGCAGCAGACCATCGTGGCGGAGCGATTTTTCGACGAAAGCGGCGGGATGCAGCTGGTCATCCATGCGCCGTTCGGCGGGCGCGTCAATCGAGCCTGGGGCTTGGCATTGCGCAAGCGGTTTTGTGTGACATTCGACTTCGAATTGCAGGCCGCCGCCACGGATGAAGGTATCGTTCTCTCGTTGGGGGAGAAGCACAGCTTTCCGCTCGAGACGGTGTTTGCGTTTCTGAACGTCAACACGTTGCGGGAGGTGCTCACACAGGCGGTGCTGCAAGCGCCGATGTTCATGACCCGGTGGCGGTGGAATGCCTCGCGGGCCCTGGCGTTGCTCCGGTTTGTCGGAGGGAAGCGGGTGGCGCCACAGATCCAACGAATGCGCGCCGAAGATCTCCTCGCCGCGGTGTTTCCCGATGCGATTGCCTGTCAGGATAATTTCCAGGGTGCGCGAACGGTCCGGCAGATTCCGGACCATCCGTTGGCGCAGGAGACGATCCGTGATTGTCTGACGGAAGCGATGGATCTCGACGGTTTGATCGCCGTCCTGGAGAAGATCGAGCGCGGCGCGATGACCTGTCTGGCCGTCGATACGCCGATGCCTTCGGCCTTCTGCCACGAAATTTTGAACGCCAATCCCTATGCCTTCCTCGATGATGCGCCGTTGGAGGAGCGCCGGGCCCGGGCGGTGGATATGCGGCGCAGTTTGCCGCCTGAACTGGCGGGTGGCATGGGCGCGCTGGATCAATCGGCCGTCGATCAGGTCAGTGAGGAGTCCTGGCCGGTGGTGCGGGACGCGGAGGAATTTCACGATGCGCTGTTGTCGCTGGGCTGGGTGCCCTGCGAGCGAATGCCAGGCTGGGACTTGCTGGTGCCGACGCTGGCGGCGGCCGGTCGCGTCGCGACCCTCTGGCAGGGAGAGACGAAGCTGGGGTGGCTGGCAGCGGAGTACCGTCATTACGCTTGCCTGCTCTTTCCCGATGCGCGGATCGATCCGGAGATCGGCCCGGTTGATTCGACGGAACAGGTGGAGCAGGAAGAGGTCCTGAACCGGGTGGTGCTGGGATGGATGGAGAGTATCGGCCCCACGACGGCCGGGGAACTGTCGCAGACGCTGCATCTGTCCGAGTCGGACGTTCAGTCGGCGTTTCTGCGACTCGAGTCCCAGGGCCATCTGCTCCGTGGCCGGTTTTCGCCTCACGCTTCACGAACGACGAGTGACGTCGTTGAGTGGTGTCATCGCCGCCTGCTCGCCAGAATTCACCGGTTGACGATCGGGCGGTTACGCAAAGAAATCGAGCCGGTGACGGCTGCCGAGTTCATGCGGTTCTTGTTTCAGTGGCAACATGCGGCGCCCGGCGCGCGTCTACACGGGGAAGCCGGACTCCTTGAAGTCGTCAAACAACTCGGTGGATTTGAGGCCGCTGCCTCGGCCTGGGAATCACAGATCCTGCGCGTTCGCATGGCCAAGTATCAGCCCGAGTGGCTCGATCGGCTTTGTTTGAGCGGCGCACTGATGTGGGGTCGCCTGACGCCGCATCCCCGTCTGATGCAGGAGTTGAATCCTGTGTCGGGGCGCCGGGTGATTCCGACCCGGGTTGCGCCCGTCGGTATCTTTGCACGCGAAGATGGGCCGGTCTTGCTGGCGGCGGCCGGTGAGGAGTTGGCGCGTCTCGATCTGTCCGCACGCTTGAGTGGTTCGGCGCAAGCCATCCGACATTGCCTGCAGGCGCGGGGCGCGAGTTTTTTCAGCGAGCTGTTGCATGGGACGCGGCTGCTGGCCTCCGAAGTGGAAGACGGGTTGTGGGAACTGGTCGCGGCCGGCCTGGTGACCGCCGACGGGTTCGACAATCTGCGTTCACTGATCGATCCGAAGCGGCGGCGTGCGGAGGCGTCGGATCGAAGTCGCCGGCCGCGCCACGTGGGGGGACGCTGGTCGCTCCTGAGATCGACTGAGAGCAGTCCGCTGTCGGCCATCAGCGCTACCGAGCACCTGGCTCGGCAACTGTTGCAGCGGTATGGAGTAGTGTTTCGAGATCTCCTGGGGCGGGAGTCGACGGTCTCATCCTGGCGCGATCTGCTGGTCTGTTACCGGCGGCTCGAATTGACGGGTGAAATTCGCGGGGGGCGGTTTGTGAGCGGCTTTACCGGCGAGCAGTTTGCCTTGCCAGGCGCATTGGAGTCGTTGCGGGCGCTCAAGAAGCGGCCTGGTGCTGCGACTCAGCAGGACATCAAAATTTCCGCCGCCGATCCGTTGAATCTCGCGGGGCTCATCCTGCCTGGGCCTCGTATTGCCGCGGTGCCGTCGAACTTCGTGGTCTTTCGAGACGGGGTGGTCGTTCGTACGGTGACGGGGCGCGAGACGAACGACCGGCCCGGGTCGCCGGTCGTCGAGGTCGGTCGCGTCAGCGGATAGTACTCAGGCCGCCCTACGTGGCCTGTGTCTCAGATCAGTTTGGCCGGAATTGCCAGCAAGGGGCAGCGCGCGCCTCTGAGCACGCGTTCCGTGGTGCTGCCGCGCAGCATCTCCAGTAAGCTGTCCTGCCCTTTCGTTGCCATGACGATCAAGTCCACATTGAACTCTGCGCCTGCCGCCAGAATCCATTCCACCGGATCGCCTTTGCCGAATAACTGATTCCAGGACCAGCCTGCTTTTTGAGGCAGTTCCAGCTGGTTGACGTCCGATTCTTTCCCTGCATGAACCAGGGTCAGCTCGACGGGAGGGGCGCTCAGTTCCGAGATCAGCGCGCTTGCGGCATCGATGGCGGGCTGGGAAGGCGGCTGGATGGAAATAGGCAGGAGTAAGCGCTGGAGCGTGGTCTGGCCGGTCTGCCTGGATACGAATCCCTCCACGTGTGACGGGACAAACAACGTCTTCACCTGCATTTCACGGGAGACCGGTTCCGCGAGCGCGTGATGCAGCCACCGGGCGAATCCTTCGTGCTGATGCGTGGCCAGCACCATCAGGTCCGTCGGCGACGCCGTCAGATGATGCATGATGGCTTGTTTGGCATCGGAGGCCAGGGCGCGCACCTTCCTGATCCGGATGCCCAGTTTGGTCACATCACCTTTGGAGCTGGATTCCGGCAGCAGTCCCCATTGAGCCAGAGTCGGGCGAATACGGGGGAAGTCTTCGAATCCCTCCGGAGAGACGGCCGGGTCCACATGCATGATCGTCAGCTCGGCACGAAACACCAGCGCCAGCTTGAGTGCATGGGCGAAGGCCACCTGGCTGTCCTGCGAAAAATCTGTCGGGTGGAAGATCCGATGAATTGTGAACGGAGGGCGCAACGCATTCATGTCGATGTCGAACTCCAGTGAGGTGCTGTGATCAGCACGGCTGCCGGTTGCCCACGGCCCGCACGGAACGGCTAGCGCAGCGCCGATTGAAGATGGTTCACCAAATCGGTGGTTGAAGTGCTACCGGACCGGATCCATCGAGCGAATGAATCCTGCGCGGACGGTTGAAATACCGATGCGTGGGAGGCGCCCGTCAGGCGGTCCAACGAAGCCAGGTACTCGCCTTGTCCGCGGGCCGTATCGGCTTGAAGATTGTCCGCATTGTAGGCGGTGAAGGCCGCAACCTTGTGTTCGGATTTCAGCAGGCCATCTTCGTTCCACCAGATGCGTCCGGATGTGGTCCCGGTAATGTTCGAGGTCGTGTCCGTCGTTTCCTTGAAGGTGGCTTTGAACGAGCAGGCCGAGAGCAACAAGACGAGAGAGAGCCCTCCGAATGCGGCGACGATCGGGCGATGATTGTCAAACATGCGTAGACTCCTTTCGGGAGGCGAACAGAATTGTGCCGCGACTATACCATAGTGGAGAGCAAATTGAGCCAGCTGAGAGCGCGGGTATGCTCGCGCAAGTCCGGATCGTTCGCGGGCCGTCGCCGTTGACAATAGCGGCGAGCATGAGCACAATCGCCAAGGCCTTGATGGGGCAGAACTTCGGGCGAGGCGGTCTGGGGAGAGCAGCGGACCCAGGGGCCGGCGCACCCCGGAAAGATGAGGAGGCTAGAAGATGAAGACACGCGTGTTGCTATATGGGCTTGTCGGCGTCACTTTCGGTGTTGCGCCGGTACGGGCGGAATCGGTTCCGATGAAGCCGGGCGAGTATCAAGTCACGGCGGTCACGGATGCCAGCAACGGCGAGGCAGGGAAACCGGACACCCGCACTCGCTGCGTGAGGGAGGAGCATCTCGCCAATCCGGATGCCGTCTTTAACTACTACGCCTTGAATGGGTTTCAGCCTAACCCGTCCAGCAAGGTGGTGAATGTGTCGATCCAAGGCGGGAAGGTCAGTTATGACATCGAAGGCGTCTACGCGGTCACTCGTGTGGAGGGGACGGTGTCTCCCACTGGATTTTCCGTGGTACGGAAAGCGACGCCCAAAGGTGATCATGCGCTGTCGGTGACCATGAAAGTCGACGCGAAACGAACCGGGGATTGTCCCGGAAAGTGATGCCGTTCAGGCCGCATGTCGACGCTACCATATGCCTGCTGATGCGGAGGCCGGGTTGTCCCGGCCTCCGGCGTTTCGACTGCTGCCGTTAGTTCACCCATAAGCGCTGATACCATTTCTTCTCCTCGCCGGCCGGCACCGAAGCGATGTGCATCGTCCGACGGATGTCGCCGATGTTCCAGCCTGTCAGTGACGCCAGCGTTTGCGCCTCCCGCTCATATCGCTCCCGCAGTTGATGCCGGTACGCCGTGGCGGCGGCGCATTCATCGGTTCCACTCCAGGGATGGCGAAGGATATAACGCGCCTGAAAATTACTGCGATCCGAGGTCTCCTGGAACATCAGGTCTTCAGGAAAGTGCGCGGCGTCGTAGCGCACGTGCAGCCGGGTGAGGAACACGTTCTGCGCCATCGGCATGTTCGTGCCCGTCCGTCCGGTTCCATCCTGCCAGAAGACGCCCAAACCGCGGAGTTCGTCGGCAGTGAGCGGATTGGCCGCGCAGGGGTCGCACCAGTTCATGTCCCAGGCATACTCCATGAACAGGCCGCGTTCGCTCTCCCGTTTCACCTGCTGCGTGAACAGGTCGCGGTAGAAGTCCCCGAATTTGTTTTTCACGTAGAGTGGAATCTCCTGTGCCTCAGGGAGTCGTACGGTCCGGTAATTTGTCGTCTCTACCCGGCCCTGCTTCGTCAGAAAATAGATAAACAGCTCCTGTGCGCCGTCGGCATTCACCGTGCCGAGCCGGATCGGCAACATGAACTTCGGCGATTCGAATGCAATCTGAAGCGGTCGGAGGTGCGTCAAGCCGAGCTTCGCCTGCTCGCCCAGATTCACCTTGGCGACGAAAAATTTCATGCCCTGTTTGAGATAGCTGTGGAGGACGACCGACGCCCCGTTGGGGATGCGATAACCGTTCTCGGTCAGCCAGCTTTCGAGCCCGTTGCTTTCCTTAGCCGAGAGAATCAAGATGTCGTACTCTCCGACCGTGTATTCTGCTTCGACCGTGACCCCTAAGGCCTTGTCACGCTCGCGGGCCGGCGCTGACGCGGGCGCCATGCTTTTCATCGCGTCCATGCTCCGGCGCTCCATGAGTTCATGACGCAGGCAGGGATTCTCGTCGAAGTATTCCACGAGCCGGGGTGCCGAGTAGTCGGCCAGGTGCTTCAGCACCGCCGGATTGCCGACGTGGATCTGCTCCTTCTCCAGGATGGTCGGCACCGGCACCACCAGCGCAAACTCCTTCACATCGCCTCTGAAATCGTTTGCCATGGTGATGACCGTTTTGTTCTCGTGTCGCGCGATGGCCACTTCCGAAGCCTTGTTGAAGAGTTGGGTGTCGGCCTTGCCGACGTAAAAGCCGCAGAAGGCCGAGGCCTCGCCGCTCCACGCGAGCAGGCCCAGGGTGAGTAACAATGAAGGAACGATGACGCGTCTCATGAGAACCTCCTTGGTTGGTGACACGAGAGAAACGGGGGCAGAACGGGGATGACTACCGGCTGAGGGGCGGGCATTGATGTGTAACGACGAGTTTGGTGATGCGCTACCTGTCGATGCCCTGGTCCAAGCGTAACGAGCACCGGGAAACAGATGGTCGAGTACCGGGACGAGTGGTGTGCACGCGATCAGTCCCCACAGCGGCCCATTCGGGCGGAATAATCCGAACTGAACGTAGAGCGCGGCGAGGGCGATGCAGAGGGCATAGGCCATTCGCCCGGTGCGGGAGTCGGGTGTGGTTTTGGGATCGGAGATCATGAAAAAGGCAAAGATGAGCAGCGCGCCGCTGTCGATCTGGTGGAGGGGAATCGTCAACGGATCGCCGAGCCAGAGTGCGCGAGCAAAGAGGAGGCCGACGTAGACGGCAAGGAAGGCGAGCGTCACATCCGCCCTCGCCGCGCGGGTCACGACGAGGCTGCCGAGGCAGGCGACGAGGAAGCCGAACCAGACGACCTGCCCCCATTGTCCCGGCGAGATCCAACCCAGGCCGGTGGCGAGCATGACGGCGAGGGCGAGATTGGTCGGATTGAACAGGTGCTTCTCTTGCCAACGAAAGACGAACTTACTGCCGACGGCGACGACCGAGGCCAATGCCGCGATGGCGAGGTGATCGGTGCGGAGCAGGATGCAGAGCGACAGGGAAGAGATGAGGGCGCTCTTAGGATCAAAGCATGGAAGCTTGGCGTAACGTGTTCCGGCATATTGTGTGAGCAACGCTGTTCCGATCGTGACGGCGATCTGCCAGAAGCTCAGGTCGAAGTGGAGCCGGAAGAGACCGTAGATCAGCAACGTTCCCAGACTGGCGATTTGATAGAGGCGGGGATCGCGCCGGTGAGCCGATGGGTTCGATTGGGATGTGCCCTCGATGTGCTCCATGTGTCCTCCCTTCACAGGAGGGTATGGGGTGATGGAGGGAATCCTTTCAGGCGTTGAGAAGGTCGGAGAAATATACAGGATTGTAAGAGGTTAGGAGGGCAGCGGCCCGGTGGTCCTTCTTGCTCGCCTCCGGCGCACCATGGGTCTATCCCATTTCCAAGTTATGGGCGAGGCTCGGTCAATGCGCGCAGTGCAGGACCACCGGGCCGCTGCTTCGAATAGCCTCCGTAGCGCATCGATTGGCTGCGTGCCCGTCTTTTTCAGGCAAGCTGGGGAGGGCGGGCGCTGATCGGAGATTCAGCGAGGAAGGATCGGGAGGCTATGACGCAGAAAGGCGCTTGGCGACTGCCTGAGCGAATTGCTTGAAGTCGTCGAGGTGATGCCGGGAAATTTGGCACACGATGCTCCAGTCGATCGCCTGATAGCTATGCACGGCGATGTTTCTGAATCCCACGGCTTTCCTGAGGCCTTGGGCCAGGGTGGGCTGATGATGTGCAGATGGTCGAGACTCTCAAAGTGCTCCACCATTGTGGAGGGAGCAGGGGAGTCGGACTCGGCGATCAGGTGGGCGGCCAGATCGACAGAGGTTTGAACCGCGCGCTGAAGATTGAGCGCGATGATGTCCTGCAAGTCCGGATCGTGGATCAACTGGTCGGCGGACGGCGGCGTTTACTCTGCGATTCGGTCGACGCAACGCCGCAACGATTCGAGTTTGGCCTCGACTATATTCCGAGCCATGCCTGCCTTCTCTCCGAGAGGATCCGGCGATAGTAGGGCATGACGTCGGCCTCGTCATAGGCCACGCGCCGCAACAGTTCGGCATAGAGCGTCCGGTTCTTGCACAGAACCATGCGCCCCCTCGTCACAACCTGTTGCAACAAGGGTCCGTGTGCCTGAGCGAGGTCGATGAGATCGACCGGTCGACCGATTGCAACGGCGAGATCTTCGATGAGTTCAATTTTGGTTTGCGGGGTGAGCGGATTGGCGGTTGCTACTGCGAGATCGAGGTCGCTTTCCATTCGGCCATGCCCGGCTGCGAGCGAACCAAACAGGAACGCCATGGTTACGGAAGGATGGTGAACGAGAACATCAATCAGCTTTTGATCGAGGCCGGTTGGGGATTGAGATAATCGGCGTTCCACAGTCGATGTCTCCTCTGGTTCCTGAGTGTCATGAATGGCCTGTACGTGCAAGGAGAGGGCGGAGAGGCGACCAGCCTAGGAAGACATGAACGGCTCACCGGCCCGTCGGCGTCCACAAACGTGGCGCTCGTGATTCTTCGCGCCCTCAGAATGGTCTCCTTCGACGTGCACTGTAACGCCCAAGCCAGCCGCCGTGCCGGGGATAAGAACAGGAGACGAATAAAGAGGTGAGGTATTCGGGTGAGCTGGTTGACGGTATTCTGTACATAAAGTAGACTGGCCGCAAACGAATAGAGGGGGCACCATGGCCATCACATCCAAAGACATCATTTCGCTGAGCCAGGCCAGGGCGAAGTTGACAGAATTGTGCGAAGAAGTGCGTACCAAGGGAAGCGAAAAAATCATCACGAAGAACGGCGGGAGCTGCGCGGCCCTCATCGATGCGGAGCGGCTCGATCACTACCATCGCCTCGAACGAGAACAAATCCATATTGGATTGCTTCAAGAAGCCATCAAGGGAATCGTTGATCTGAACGCGAAGAAAGTCCTTAGTCTGGCTCAACTCAAGTCACGACATGGCCGTTAAGCGACCGGTCTTCACCGAAAACTTCTCCGCGAATCTGGCTGCGATCGGGGTGTTTCTTGAGCCGGATGGGCGGGCTGCATTCGATCGGCTGTTGGACAAGCTCTTCGGCGAAACCATCCCGACTCTCTGCAGGTTCCCGCAGTCCGGGCGGACCTTTCTGAATCGTACCATCAAGTCTACAAAGGCCGAAGAGTTGGTAAAGCGCCTTCGCGGGCTCATCAAGAAAGACGACGATCTTCGAGAATGCCTGAAGGACGACCATCTGATCCTCTATTTAGTGCGGCAGGACAGAATCGTTTTCTTGGCCGCCAAGCACCATCGGCAGCTTTCCTTCGATCTCAAACATTTCTGGCAGGAAGAATAGAAGTCGGGCGCGAGCAGGTTAGGGGAGCAAAGAGGGCCGCCTTTAGTGCATTCTTGTAGAGAACTGTTGTGAGGAAATTGTTTGGACTCAGGTCCCAACCCTGGCAGTATACCGGGTGCTCCAAAGCCTCATTCTGAAAAGGTCGACAGCTCCAACGGAATCAGTAACTAGAGAGTTGAAAGATGCAGCTTTCGTGGAATGAATACAAGGCTCGGGCATCAGAGGATCTTGCGTCGGATGGAGCGTTCATCTATCGCGGTCAGCGAGATGCCAGGTGGAGTCTTAAAACAACTCTGCACCGCACGGCGCTTGTGAGCACAGTACGGGACATTAAGACTTACGCAGATGTCGTTTTGCCGCAAGTACATGAGGCTATAGAGGCTTGGGTCGGTCGTAGTTGGGATCTAACGAATCCACTTGGCATGGCCGAATTCGTAGCCTTCCTACAACATAACGGTTTTCCTACTCCGCTTCTCGACTGGACATACTCGCCATATGTGGCCGCCTATTTTGCTTTCGAGTCAGTGAACCACTTCCACCCTCAGATAGATGAGGTGGCTGTTTTCTCATTTAACAAGCGATCGTGGACTGCGGCTTATCGACAGGTTTATGACTATGCTGACCACACCCCGCATGTGTCAGTGCTTCAGCCGCGCATGGTTGGTAATCACAAGCTTGCCGTTCAACAAGGGTGTTTCACTTGCTCGAATGTTGAGGATATTGAAGGCCATATTCGGCTCAATGAGAAAGATGGTAAGCATTTTCTTGTAAAGTACACGTTTGATGTGCGTGAACGACCGAAGGTGATGAGGGAATTGAGCTTGATGGGAATCTCTGCAATCCAACTCATGCCGTCTGTCGAAGCTGTTTGCAAGAAGGCACTTGAAGATCTGATTGGACTGAATTCAGTTGGAAAGAAAATGTCGGAAGTCACTCCATGATTGAAAGCCCGTGGTCGGCTTCCCTCTCCCTCGTCTTGCCAATTTCCTCCGTCCTGCTAGAATCCCCGCGCCGATGACAGGTTTGGTTCCCATGGGCGGCACAAACTGTAACGTGCGCTGCGGGGGATAGACCTGTGCCACACAGAATGTTGCACGCGAACATCAGCGGCGGCTGCCTGACGGTTGCTTGCGCGTCAGGCTATGCCGATCACTGTTCACCAAGGAGACCCCACCATGCTCTTCATCACCAGCAGAATGCCGACGGTCAATACCGAACCCGAACTGAATCCGAACTTCGTCTTCGATCTGCGAAACAATTCGTCCAGTCGTGGATTTTTCTGCTGCAGCCGGAACAAGAACGGCGCGATTGAGGAAATCGGCAGTAAGAACTTTTTGACGGCGATCAAAGAGTCCCAATATCGGCAGGTGCTCATCTATATCCACGGCTTCTCGAATCTTCCTGAGGATGTCTTCAACGATGCCGAGGAGTTTCAATCCCTCTGCAATAAGGAGAAGCACGGGGAGTTGCTCGTGGTCCCCATCATCTGGCCCTGCGATAACGATCTGGGACTCGTCAAAGACTATTGGGACGATCAGAAAGCGGCGGATCAAAGCGCCTTTGCCTTCGCCCGCATGTTCCAGAAATTCATGGAGTGGAGGAATTCATCCGACGCCAATCCCGACGAGGATCCCTGCCTCAAGCGGATCAATGTCCTGGCGCACTCCATGGGCAATCGCGTGCTTCGTCAGACGTTGAGCCTTTGGCAGAAGTACGATCAACCGGGCGGGTTGCCGCTCCTGTTTCGAAATACCTTTCTGATCGCTGCGGACATCTTGAACGAGTCTCTGCACAAGGGCGAAGCCGGGGAGCCGATCAGCCATGCCTCGCGCAACGTGGTGGTCTATTACGCCTCGGACGACCTGGCGCTTCGGGCAAGCAAGGTCTCAAATCTCAAGAACGCCGAAGCCTCTCGTCGCCTCGGGCACACCGGCCCGGAAGACATGGATCTGACTCCCAAGAACGTCTATGCCATCGACTGCGATGACGTCAACACGGTGTACGATCCGCCGAAAGGCCATTCATATTTCAGATCGGGGCGGAGAAAGGGTCAGCCCGGCGTGGTGTTCGACCATATCTTTGAAACGGTCCTGACCGGCCGCGTGTTTCCGAACGATGAGTCCAGGAAGTCGAGTATTCTGGAATTACCCCGATCGAGGTCCAAGGCCTGATTTGGATCCCTGGCCCGGCAGATGGCCGTATACTCCATCCCATGCTTGAATTGCTCCTTGTCCTCGCGACTGTCATCGGCATCGCGCTGATCGGTCTGGTGACAGTCGCCATGACACCACCGCTCATGGTTGAGTTGGGGTTGTGGGGGCTGGCCGCCGGGCTGCTTATCGGGATCCCCACGGGCTGGTGGTACCATGTCGTGCTCTACCGGACATTGGCCCGACGTATGGCGCTTCCGCGTCGCTGGTGGCGAAGGCCGGTGTCACTTCATCCATCGCTGACGCCTGACGAATACCAGAGCGTGCGACCCTGGTTTGTCGCGGGTGCGCTGGGGTTTTTTCTGTGCCTCGCCGGAGGAGTCTCCGCGATCTCAGGCTTGTTGGTGCTCCGGTTTTATCCGTGATGGGGGCTTGTGGAGGTAAGGAATCGCTCGGATTACTGACTGATTGGAATATCGACGGCGAGCTGGGCGGTGGGGGATGCCTCGGGATTCACGACGTAGGTGGCCTGTTCCTGTGGCCCGGACGTGTCGGCTGGAGAAGACGATTCAACGAGGAGGTTCGCCGAGAACCGGTCCAGCATGCCGACTTCCTGCATGGTCAGTGGCCCGAACGGCTTCGGTGACAGACGGATCGTCAGCGCCAGCAAGCCATTCTCAGCCGGAGGAGGCAGTGGAATCTCGCTTCGTTTTCCCTCCGGCAGTTTGAGAGAGATTTTTCCCGTCTCCTGTGGCGGCCACCAGAGTCTGGTGCCGGCGGAGCCGAGATTTTGAAGGATTTGCAGATACGCATCCTGAGTCGTCTCCACCGTGATGCGCACCGGCTCTTTACTTCCGGCAGCGATTGCGGCACTCACTTCCCGGCTCTGTCCGTCGGGGCCCCTTGTCACAAAGCTGTAGCGCAACCCCAGCGGCTTCACTTGCCCGAGTTGTTTGGCCTGTTTGCTCTCTTGCGCGAGACTGCCCGTATCGGCACGGGGGGACGGTTCGCCATAGAAGAGGGCGCGGGCACTTTTCTTCGGGGCGGCGACACTTGCAGCCGGCGCTACCGCTGGGGCTGGAGTGGCAGGAGGGGCCTGAACACCGGCCGAGAGTTTCTTGTCCGCCAATGCGGTTGCTTGTTCCGCTATCTTGCCCGGTGCCGTGAGGGGAGCTTGGGCCTGTTTCCGGGATTCATCTCGCTCGCGTAGCGGCACGGCATTGTCGCGTGCAGCTTTGGCGGCAGGGTATTGTTCCTCCGTCGTCGGCGCGGATCGTTCTCGCTTGGTCGGTTCGACCGGTGCTTTCGCGTTGAGTCGTGATTTCGCATCGGGCGATTGGGGTGAGTCGGCCGATTGAGGTGCCTGGACTGACGGCCTGGCCTGCTTCGCGTCTTCGGTTGTGATTGATTGGGCGGCTCGATCGAGACTTTCCTGATAGATTCTCGTGCCGAATGCGAGCGCGAAGATCACGGCGGCGAGACCGCCTGCGAAGGCGAGCCCGGCCGGCCGCTTGAACCATGCCCACCAGGGAAGTGATCCACCGGCTTCGGATGTGTTGAGCCGCTTCAGGGCCTCCAGTAGCCTCCGGCGCACGGCGGGATCGGACAATAATTCCTTCAGCGCCTGTTCATCGGCCATGGCGTTGAATAGTTGCTGGTCCTGTAAGGCGGCCTTGTAGAGCTGCGAGCGCTCCTCCGGCGTCAGCGTATTCGCTGCGAATCCACCGAGCAATTTTTCGAGATCGCGTTCAGGCATAAACAGTCGTCGTTCGTGAAGCGTATCTCCTGAAGCGATGGACCTATCCGGTCATATCGCACTGAAGCGGAGGTTCGTGCACCTACCCATCATTCCCACGTGCCGCCCATCAAACTCAACAACTGTTTTCGGCAGCGGAGATCCCAGGTGTAAATGGTGTTGATCGAATGCTGTCCCATGCGCGCTTGAATCTCCGGGAAACTGTTTCCCTCCAATTTCAATTTAAAGAGATCGCGGCAGCGTACTCCGAGTTGAGCGACGGCGGCTAAGAGTCGATCCACTCGCTGTTTCTGATCCAGCAGTGTCGCCGGATCGTCACCGGGATTGGCCAACGGCAGATCATCGACTGATTCCTGATTGTACTCGCCCCGGCGGAGTGACTTACGATGGACATCCAGCATTTTGAACCGGAGTACTTGAAAGGCCAGGGGGACCAGTTCGGTCAGTTCAGTGACGCGGGCATACTTTTCGTGTAACAGGATCAACACCTCCTGCGTGAGATCTTCGGCGAGATCCTTCGATACACGTGATGTCGCGAAGGACAGAATTCTTTCGCGCAGGCTGGTCAGTATCTCGTCTCGCGTCATGGCAAGAATGCTCAGTGGTCCGCCATTGCCGGTGAAGGGGGGAGGAGGTCTCCGAGGGATCGGAAGCCGAGCCGCAGTCCGTGACACACCTCGACTTGACGGTCGAAGCGGTTCTTGGTGGCGATCATCTTGCGCAATGATCCGAGTGCGACCCGGCCCCAGGCTGCCATATGGAACACCGACAACGGATAGTCGGTGCCGAAGAGCAGGCGTTCGTGCACCTCCGGATACTTCCGCAAGTGCAGAAGCATTCGCATCCGGTTCGGTAGGGTCAGGGCGGAAATATCCGCATAGAAATGCGGATAACGTGTGACGAGGTCGCGCAGGGTCGGAAGAAATTTCTCATAGAGAATCAGACCATAGCTGCAGGCGTGGGCCGCGATGACGGTCGCGCCTTCATCCAGCGCCAGGCGCAACCGGTCGGGTTCGCCCACGGACTGGTCCTTCCCGATGAGGCTGAATTCGTAGCCGACATGACTGAGAAACGGCAGCTGCCGTTCTGCCAGGGCGCGGTAAAAGGGTTTGTATTTCTGATTGGCCGGGTCGAACTGTTTCGCATTCGGGAGCACCTTGACAAGCACCGCTCCGGCATCCGCGCAGCGATGCACTTCATCGATGGCATCCCGCCGTTGCGGATTGATAGAGACGCCCGCCAGGAATTCAGTGGGATGGGCTTGCGCGGTCTTGAGGACATAGTCGTTGCCGATGAGAAAGTCGGTGTGTGCCCGGTTGAGATGCCCGTTGTGGTCATAGACGCCGTCCATGCCGAGGAGCACGGCTTTGTGCACGTGGCGTGAGGCTTTCAGTTCCGTCAGGAGGTCGGCAAGATATGTGTGATTCGCTTCGCGTGGCCTATCCGGTGAGAGCCCGTGTTTCCACAACAGAAACCGGAACAGCGGGCTTTTGAGCGTCCTGGGGGAGATATAGCAACCGTTGTCGCCGTCCGGCAGCGCGGCCAGATGGACATGGCAATCGATGAGCGTCTTTCCCTGCGGCGTCGCCTTCGGGAGCGGATCTCGCCGTTCGTCGTTCGTCTCTCGTTCTCCGTGCGTCACGTATTAGCCTTCATGCTCCCCCAGCCGTTCCATCGCGATCCGCTTGAGAGCCCTGAGATCCAGCTTGCCCGTTCCCAGGATCGGGAGCGCCTCGACTTTGATGCAGTGGGTGCGCGAGGGCAGGAATAGATTGGGGAGGCCGCCGGCTGTGGCCTTGGCAAGGATCTGGGGGATCCTTTCTTCAGGAAGCGTATGCAATACAGCTAGCTGCTCACCTTTGCGCTCATCCGGTACGCCGGTGACGGCGCAGATTTGCAATTCCTCGCCGGATGCCAGTTGGAGCGCTTCTTCCACCCGTCGATGCGGGACCATTTCACCGCCGATCTTTGAAAAACGCGAGAGCCGATCGGTGATGGTCAAAAACCCATCGTCGTCGAGCGTGGCGATGTCACCGGTAATATACCATCCGTCTCGCATGGCCTGGGACGTCAAATCCTCGCGGCCGAGATACCCGTTCATGACGTTCGGCCCTTTGACGAGCAGCATGCCCGCTGTGCCGGGCGGGAGGATGGCAAAGCTGTCCGGATCGACGATGCGGACGGAAACGCCGGGAAGCGGCTGGCCGACCGTTCCACGTCGGGAGGCCGGCTGGAAGAATCCGGCAGCCCGGAAGTCCGGGCAGTTCACGGCGATGACCGGCGCACATTCGGTCACGCCATACCCCTCGATGGGTCCGATACCGAACCGGTCTTGGAACGATTCGCACAGCCGCAGGGGTAATTTCTCCGCCCCCGTGAGGACGACCCGCAGCGTGCTGAACTGTTCCGGGGTGCAGCGCCGTTGATAGAGCTGCAGAAAGGTCGGGGTGCAGACCAAAAACGTCAGGCGATGTTTGGCGCAGAGTTCGCCGATCGCCGTCACATCCAGTGGCGAGGGATGAAACACGGTCGCAGCCCCGTTGAGCGTGACGTACCAGAACACGAGGTAGCCGAACGAGTGGAAGAGGGGAAGAATACCCAGGATTCGATCGTCTTCGGCCAGGGGGAGCACCTGCGAGACGGCCTGTACATTCGCGTCGATGCTGAAGTGAGACAACATTACGCCTTTCGGCTCGCCGGTGCTGCCGCTGCTGAAGATGATGGTGGCGATATCATCCATGGTAACGGGCCCGGTCTGTCCGCAGGCCGATTCCAGCACACGGAGCGGAGCCAGTGCGGCAAGGGCCGCGGCGGTGAGTTTCTCTTTCGTGCCGATGGTGGAGCCGATGTCTTCCAGCCACAGAATGGCGGGACCCTCCGGGAGTTCGAGCTTGGCCTTCTCGATAAACTTGCGACTGGTCACGATGGTACGCAGCTGCGCCTGGCGTACGGCCGATTCCAGTCCGGACTTGCCCACCGTATAGTTGAGGTTGACGCAAGTGCGACCGGCGAGCGTGGCGGCGACTGTGGTGAGGGCTCCTGCTACGGTCGGCGGCAACAGCAGGCCCACATTCTGTTGGCCCTGCCAGTGGATTTTTAGGGCGCGTGCCAGGGCGATGGCCCCGATCAAGGCCTGCAGTGAAGACACGCGGGGTTTTGTCGCATCGGCCATGGCCAGGCGGAAGGGATGTCGGCGCATGGCGCTGATGAAGGCCTGGTGCAACGGGCGCCGGGTCGGTTTCCTCAACTGCCAGGCTGTCTCGCCAAGTTCGCGGACGAGGCGGCGGAGTTCGTGCGCCGGGGTCTCGGCGGGAACCGGAGTGCCGAACGAGACGGTGACCGGATACGGGAGACGCTCCGGCCATTTGGTGACGAATCGGCCCCCGACAAAACTGAAAATGCTGCCCCAGACGCGATCCAGGTGAACCGGTACGACCGGGACCCTGCGTCCTTTCACGATCCGTTCGAATCCGCGGCGGAACGGCAGGAGGTTCCCGGTACGGGTGATTTGGCCTTCAGGAAAAATGCAGACCACGTCACCGGCGTCGAGCGCATGTCCCGCGTCGCGCAGGGCGCGGAGAATCACGCGGGGTCCGCCGTCGGACGAGATGGGGATGACCTGCAACGCGCGCATGAACGGCTTAAAAATCGGATGATCGACATACTGGGCATCCACTACGAACCGGATGGGGCGATCCAGGCTCGCAATCAGGAGAAATCCGTCGATGAAGGAGATGTGATTGGGGACCAGAAGGGCGCCGCCCGTCACCGGCACCTGCTGCTGCCCGACGATGCGCAACCGGTAGATGCTATGGGTCAGCAGCACGAGCACCAATCGCAGAAAGGTTTCCGGCATGAGCCACATCGCCCAGGCTGTTCCAATGGTCGTGACGAGGGCGGTCGCGAGGAAAATGCCGACGGTCGAAAGGCCTGCGTTGGCCAGGATCCCTCCGCTCAGCGACCCGAGCAGGATACCGGTGAAGACACAGATGTTTTCGAGGGCGATGACCGATCCCCGCCGGTCGTGGGGCGCTCGCCACTGTACCAGGGCGTTGATGGGGATGAAGATGAGCGCACTCGACATGCCTAATGCGATCATCAGCGCGAGGGTCCCGCTGAACGGGGGGATCCACCAGCCGAGGATCAGGAGAAAGGTCGCGACGCCGGCGGCTCCCAGAGGCACCAGTCCGTACTCCACGCGGGAACGGGAGAGGCGGCCGACGACCAGCGCGCCCAGTCCGATACCCACCGAGATCAAGGCCGAGGGGACCGTCGCCAGGGCATCGGAAAGACCCAGCACCGCTTTCGCATACACGAGTACGTTCTGCACGACGAGGCTGGCGATGGTCCAGAAGAAGACCGCGCCGGTGATGGCGAGACGCAGTAGGCGGTCCGCCTGCAACGCCGACAAGGCCCCGCGCAGTGTGTCGAACAATCCGCCCGTGTCGCGTGCCGGCGGCACCGGGGGAACGGCCCAGGCCGCCGCGAATCCGGCCAGGGCCAGCAGGGTCAACGCAAGCGGGGCAAGCCAGGGTTGTGTGCCCGCCCCGGCCAGTAAGAAACCTCCGGCGGTGGTGCCGGTGAGGATCGCCAGGAAGGTGAACAACTCCAGGATGCTGTTCCCTCGCGCGAGTTGTTCGTGCGGGAGCAGTTCGGGAAGAATGCCGTATTTGGCCGGACTGAAGATCGCGCTGTGGACGCCCATGCAGGCGAGCACGACGAGTGCCCAGAGGCCTCCGGTCGGGTTGGCCAGCAAGGCGAGGGTTGCGCCGGCCATCAGGAGCGCCTCCACCGCTTTCATCGTGATGATGACGGTGCGTTTGCTGATACGGTCGGCAAAAAACCCTGCCACGAATGACGTCACGACCAGCGGAAGAGTGAACACGACCATGGCGAGGGTCGTCTGGGTCTGCGATGCCGTTTCAAGATCCTGGCCCGGCGCGAGCGTGGCCGTGGCTGCCCGGATGCCCAGGAGCGCAACCATGAATTTCCAGGCGTTGTCGTTAAAGGCGCCGCAGAACTGCGCGATCAGGAGCCCGCGCAAGGGAAGCCGGGCCGGTGAGGAGTCGGGCTGGGGGTCGATAAGTGCCTCCTGTGCCTGTATGCAACCGTTTCTGTCCAGAATCGAAGATGCAGTCTGCCGAAATTGGCGGAATGATGCAATGCGCTATCACGATGTCGTCGAGGGAGGACTGTCCACCGGGAGTCCTTCGAGCGCCATGATCCGCAGCGCATTGGTGGTGGGGCAGGGCCCCGGTTTCAATCGATAATCGAAGTGCAGCGCGCCTTCCGCGACCGTTTCTTGAAAATGCACGTTGGTGACGGTGGGGAGTCGGCGCTCCAACTCAGCCAGTTCGAGGTCGTGGGTGGTGACGAGGCCGAACCCGTTTCCTCCCGCGAGGGCCGCAATGAGGGCGCGTCCTCCGATGAGCCGCTCCCGGTTGTTGGTGCCTTTGAAGACTTCATCGATCAGCCAGAGGACGGGCGGTCCCTCCAGGTCCCGGGTGCTGTCGAGAATTTTCTTGAGCCGTTTGACCTCGGCATAAAAAAAGGAGAGCCCGCCGTCGAGGGAATCGTCTACGCGGATGCAGCTGCCGATGCGCACCAGCGACCAGCGGAAAGAGGCGGCACAGACGGGGCCTCCGGCCTGCGCAAGACAGGTGTTGATGCCGATAGTTCTGAGAAAGGTGCTTTTTCCGGACATGTTGGAGCCGGTCACCAGGAACATGCGTCCGCGTTCCTGAAACACAATGTGATTGGCCACGCGGGCCTTCGCGGGGATGAGCGGATGCGCCAGTCCCTGCGCATCGAGGATCGGTCCGGCGCCGTTGCGATGGGCGGCGTCATCCGGCTGTTGCAGCGAGGGCCAGGGGTAGTCCGGATGCAGGTAGGCGAACGTTGCCAGGGAGGCGGCGGCGTCCAGTTCGGCCAGCAGCTCGAACCATTGCGGCGCGACGGCGGCAATCCTATCTTGTAGGTGCTGGAGGCGATAGGTGTGGTAGAGGTCCCAGGGACCGAACGCGTTGATGAGGTAATGTACCAGCGGATGGGCCCGAACGCTGAGCCGGTTCATCAAAGAGGCGGCCTGTTTCAGCGAGGTGGACGGGCGGGTGTGCTGTTGCAGGAGCGGCCGGCACAGCTCGGCCAATCGGGGAGTGGCATGGTACGATCGCCGTTCCAGATACCCCAGGACTGCGCTGAGCCGCTCCAGTTGCCGGTGCAGTGATTGGGCATGGTCGAAGATTTCTTCCGAGCGGCTGCGAACGGACAGAAACAGAAACGCATACAGCCCGAACGACAACATCCAATAGTTGCCGATTCCGGACACGAGATCGGCCAGCATGAGCCCGGCTGTGGCAAGCGCGAGAAAGGTTTCGGTCAGCAGCATGGGCATGAAGCTGGGACTGTCGACCCGCTTCTGGAGTACTGCGAGGAGCCGGCGGCCGTCGATATCGGCGTCTTCCACCGCCTGTGCTTCCAATGACAACCGGTCCCGGAGCAGGGCAAGCGGTGCCAATTCCCTGATGAGAGCCTGCCGGCTCGCCCACGACGCGGGGGTCGGCGGTTGATCGAACAGCCACGAAGCGAGCCGCTCCTGGCCCTGGGAGGAGATGGTGTTGTTGATGAGGTGCAGGAGTGAATGGGGTCCGGCGAGGTCGAGGTCGGTCGCGTACCCATGTCGTTCGGGTACGGACACCGGGCGAAATGGAATCTCGGCCCAGCCCAGACGCATGCGCGCGAGGTGCACCTGTTTGATGCCCTGCCAGCGGCGAAGCCGGTGCAAGCGATCTTCGAGCCTGTTATGATACCAGGCCACAATGAGGAACAGCATGCAGCTGAATGCGAGTATGACGTTGCCGAGCTGGGTCCAGCCCAGTTTATGTGGAATGATGGAGCCGAAGAGTCCAACGGCAAAGATGGTGAGCCGCCACCTCGTAAACCCTGCGCTGGACCGGCGGGCATTCGTCTCTAGCTGCGCGGCGCGGCGCAGCATGCGCACGAGACTGTGTTCCCGCGTGGGCGACCTTCGCGATAGTGTCAACTCTGTGTCGGGTTTCATCGTACCGCTGACGATACTGGGAGTCTGAGATGGCGTCAACCTCGAAGACAGATGAGTATCCCGCTGACGTGTCCGGCACGCCGGGTCCTGGCGACTGGATTCAAGTCGATGTGCACACAGTGCTCGATGCCGGTGAACTCCTGGGGGTCTTGAACGATCCGGATGTGACCGGGGCCTGGCAGGAACAGGATGGCATCCATCTCTACTGGCCCGCAGCCCGTTGCGGACCGGATACGTGGCAAGGCCTGAGGCTTGCGTTGACCCAGCTCGGGCATCCCGACCCGGCCGGTGCCCTCACGATCAACCATTTGGCGGACCGCGACTGGAACGCCCAGTGGTCTCGCCTGGTGGAGCCGATCAGAATCGGGCAGGTGGTCATCAGGCCAAGTTGGAAGCCTCTGGCGCTGAACCCCGGCGACATCGAACTGATCATCGATCCCAAGCAGGCATTCGGCACCGGCCACCATGCGACGACCCAACTGTTGATCGAATGGCTGCAAGAGGTCGTGACGCCGACCGATCGTGTCCTGGATGCGGGAACCGGAAGCGGGGTGTTGGCGATGGTGGCGATCCGGCTCGGGGCGGCGGAGGCGGTCGGGGAGGATTTCGATCCGGTGGCGATTGAGTGCGCGAGGGACTACGCTCAGGTCAACGGGTTCGACGCGCGGCTGACGCTGGCGGTGGAATATGCTCAGACGCAGAAGTCTCCCCACGGATTCGAGCCCACTCTGGTTCTCGCGAATTTGGATCGGCAGACCCTGCTGAATGCTGCGGAGACGCTCTGTGGATATGCATCGGGCGGCGCGCGCCTGCTGCTGTCCGGTCTGCTGATCGATCAGCGGGCGGAGATCGAAGCCGCCTATGCCGAGCATGGAGTTTACGTGAGGGCATCGAGAGAACGAGACGGATGGGTCGCCCTGGAGGCCACCGGAATGGAATCCTGTGACGGCGGGCTCTGCTCCTGACGATGAGATGGCACGATTGGCAATTCCATACGTGCATCAGGTGAGCCTGTCCGACGGAGGAGTTCCAAAGTCGGCGGTACCTTCTGCGCAGGTGACGCGTGACGGGTTGGTCGGCGATCGTCAGCGCAACCGGAAGTATCACGGCGGTCCGGATCGAGCGGTCTGCCTGTTTTCCCTGGAGGTGATCGACGCCCTTCGCGCTGAAGGTCATTCGATCGGGCCTGGTTCGTCCGGGGAGAATCTCACTCTGGCGGGGCTCGACTGGTCCCTCATGCAGCCCGGTGATCGACTTCAAATCGGTGAGCAGGTGCGGCTGGAGATGACGAGTTATACGACACCCTGTCGATACAATGCGCAGTGGTTCAAGGACGGGGACTATGAACGAATTGCCCAGGAGACACATCCCGGATGGAGCCGGCTCTATGCGCGGGTTCTTCACGAAGGGACGGTGCGGCCGGGAGATCGTGTTGTGGTGGAACGGGCGACCTAAGCAGGTGGGGTGATCGATGAAGCGCGTGCTGGAACCGGAGCTGATGGACGATGCGGCGCAGGCGCGTGCCTATGCGCAGGCCGATTTTGCTGAGGAGAATCAGGGTTTCGTCGATCGTTTTCGCGAATACTTTCCCGATTGGGCCGGCGGTCATGTCGTCGATCTGGGGTGCGGACCGGCAGATATTCCGATTCGTTTTCTCCGTTCCTTCCCGGACGCGCGCGTGACGGCCGCGGATGCCAGCCGTCCCATGCTGGACTTGGCGGCCGAGGCGATCGCCGGTGCGGGACTGGCGAATCGTATCACCCTCCGTTGTGAGCGGTTTCAATCCCTCGAATTGCCGGAGCAAGCCGATGCTCTGCTGTCCAACAGTCTGCTGCACCATGTCCCGAATCCGCTGCAGTTCTGGTTTCGTCTGAAGCAATTGGCCAAGCCCGGCGCTTGTGTTCTGGTCATGGATCTCTTGCGGCCGGACTCTCCTGAGGCGGCTCAGGCCTTAGTGGATCAGTATGCCGGCGACGAAGATCCGATCTTGAAACGAGATTTTTACAACTCGCTGTTGGCCGCTTTTACCGAGGATGATGTCGCGGCGCAATTGGCCGAGATGAACCTCTCCCGGCTCCTCATCGACGTGCCGGATGACCGGCATTGGGTCGTCGGTGGAGTCCTTCTTTAATCAGTCTGGTGAAAACGAGCCCCGGCTGCGTTCTCACCTCGGTCACATCCTCAACGTACCCCTGAGGGCACGCCTGCGCTGTGGCCGTCGACTGAGGCCCTGCTGGATGCCAGATTTGACGATCCTGTGATGCGATGACTTCTTCCCCGGTCTCGCAGAGCACTCGCGCTTGAGGGTCTGTCTGTGTATGCTTCCCGGCATGCGATTGCTCGCGAGTCTCCTCATTCTGTCTCTATGGATTGCCGGTTTGGAAACCGGCGATTCAGCCTACGCCCAGCTTGAGCGGCTCCGGAAACACAAAGACATTCCTGCTGCGCCGATTCCCGACCCGCCCATGGTCTCGATTCCCGAAGGAGCCTTTCTCATGGGGGCGAATGGAACGGATGCGTTGGAAGACGAGAAGCCACAGCACCGAGTGTGGCTGGATTGGTACCAGATCGATACGTACGAGGTGACGACGGGGCAATATGCGGCGTTTCTGGTGCAGGAGAAAGTATCGCCGCCCTGGCAATGGGAGTCGGTGGATCCGGCCCAGCATCATGATCGTCCGGTCATCGGCGCCAGTTGGTTCGATGCAGAGGCCTATTGTCGCTGGCGGGGTGCACGGCTCCCGACGGAAGCCGAGTGGGAGAAGGCCGCAAGGGGGAGTGATGGGCGATTGTTCCCCTGGGGCCATCGGACTCCGACTGATGAGGAGGCGAATTTCGGGCTTGGCGCCAGATTCAGCTACAGTCAGGTCCTCGCGCCCGTTCAGGGATATCCGTCCGGTCGCAGCCCCTATGGGCTGCATCAGATGGCGGGGAATGTCGGGGAATGGGTTGCCGATTGGTACGGGGCGAATTACTACGAAACCAGCGCCTCGAAGAATCCTGCCGGACCGGAACGGGGGACATTTCGTGTCGTGCGTGGCGGGTCCTGGTCGGATTTACCGAAGTACCTGCTGACCTACGGCCGGTCGAAGCTGCCGCCGGAGACTCGCAATAGCTATACGGGATTTCGCTGCGCCAGGACGGTCCTTCCACTCGCTTCACCGTAAGCTGGGCGCCTGCTGCGCGCCAGCTTACGGTCTCTTGTTCTTCTCTCGTTCGCGTTTGCTTAGAACAGGCTCTTGCTGACCTCCGCAGACTTGGCGCTTTCGTTCCCAGACTTGTCGAAGGCCGATACGGAAAAGAAATAGGTCGCACCGACCGGCAGATTCTGGATCGTGAAGCTGGTGCGGCTGGTGACTTCGAAGGGCCCTGCAAATCCATAGCTGCCCGATCGCGTTCCGACGTAGATTCGATACCCGGCCAGATCCGACTCGGTATTCGCATTCCAGCTGACCGTGGCGCTGGCGGTTTTGGGCGCCGTCGACGAAGGCGTGGTGGCTACCGGGAGCGGCGACGGGGGAGTGGGGGGCGGAGGAGGCGGCGCGGTGACCGCCGATTGAGTCGGCGCCGACGGTGCTGCAGCGGCTGTCTGTCCGGCAGCAATCGTGAAGGTGACCGGAATGCGCAGCGTGTTGGAGAAATTGTTCGGGCCGGACTCGACGATATACACCACCGCTGAATAGGTTCCTGCCGCGAGACCGGTGGGCTTGGCCGTCACGACAATCTGATCAGTTTCAGTGGAGATCGTCTGAGTACTCCCGTACGGCGGATTGAGCCACACCCAGCCCTGGCTGGTGCTGAGCGAATAGATATGCTGGTCTGTTCCTGTTTTACGCAGGCTCAAGGTGCCGACTGCGTTGGCGCTAGTGAGTGTCAGCGAAGACGGACTGGCCTGGATCGGCCCGGTGGCAACCGGGGAAGGTGCCGGCGGAGCTGGAGCCGGCGGAGGCGGAACGGCCACGGGGGCGGGCGGCGGTGGGGGCGGCGTCTGCACGACGGGTTTCGGCGCCGGCGGGGGCACGGCCGACGGCGCTGCGGGCGGCGGGGGCGGCGGTGTCGCCACCGGCGAGGCCGTGACGGTGAGCGTGACCGGGATCCGCAGCATAGTGCTGAAGTTGTTGGGGCCCGATTCGACGATGTAGATCACGGCCGAATGTGTTCCAGCCGGCAGGGCGGCGGTCTGTGCCGTGATCACGAGTTGGTCTGTTTCTGTCGTAATGGATTGTGTGCTGCCGTAGGGCGGATTCATCCAGATCCACGACTGGTTCGTGCTGAGGGAGTAGGTGTGCTGAGCGGTGCCGCCTTTGCGGAGAGCCAAGGTGCCGACAGCCGGCTGTCCCTTCGCTGCCGTCAGCATGAGTGCGACGGGGGTGGCAACCATCCCGGTGCCGGAGACCACCGGCGGTGCCGGGGGAGCGGGGGCCGGCGGAGGCGGCACCGCTACAGGAGCGGGCGGTGGGGGGGGCGTCAGCACGACCGGTTTAGGCTGCGGCGGAGTCACGGCCGGCGGCGCTGCGGGCGGCGGGGGCGGCGGTGTGGCCACCGGCGAGGCCGTCACAATGAGGGTGACCGGGATCCGCAGCATATTAGTGAAGTTATTGGGGCCCGAGTCAACGACATAGACCACCGCCGAGTGTGTTCCGGCCGGCAGGTTGGCCGTTTGCGCCGTGATGACCAATTGATCGGCTTCGGAGGTAATGGACTGGGTGCTGCCGTAGGGCGGGTTCATCCAAATCCACGACTGGTTCGTGCTGAGATAGTAGGTGTGTTGATCCGTGCTGGACTTCTTGAGCGTGAGCGTACCGACGGCAGTGTTGCCCTTCTGAGCCGTCAGGACCAGCGCGGCAGGGTTGGGCAGGATGGGTGCGGTTCCGCTGCCCTGGGCTTTCGTAACAGCTGCCGCAAGGGATGGTTGTTGCAGCAGGCTCATCGTGGTGGCGCTGTCCGCGGCCACCGCATATGAAGCCCCTCCTGTCTGGAGCAGGGCGGAAGACAAACAACCGACAGCACCCATCACAAGCACGCTCGTTGACGTCTTCATCGTAGTTCCTCCGGGAAAATCGAGACGCTGGATGAGCAACCAGTGTGCCAGGCGCAGAAGTGGTGCGATCGCCAGAAAGCCCCGTCACGAGCCATTTTGCGGGCAATCGAGCTGCGGGTTTCTATTCGTTATTTTTTGCTGTGCAAGATGGAGCAGTGGCTGCAGGAGAAAGCCTCCGGCGGGACGCTTTTCTTCAACATCGATGAGTAACCGGGATTGTGAACGAGGTTCGGGAATCGTCGTCGGTCGGTGATGTAGGAAAAGGCCGGTATCAGGTCCTGGGGTGGCGAGCGACCCATTCGGTGAGGAGCGTCAGCATCCGCTGAAAGTCGGAGGCTTTCGTGAAGCGGTGATCGGCACCTGGAAGAATTTCCAGCCGTTTAGGTCCCGGCAAGGCCTCGAAGAGTCGCTGGCTTTGGTGGAGGGGTACATATTCATCATGATCACCCTGCACGATTACCGTGGGAACGGCGATGGTTCGGGCCGGTTCATACGCAATCCGGTTGAGGCAGTCCTGGTAGAAAACATAGTCGAGGGGGAGGCGAGTGGCCCCTCCGTGAAGATCAGGTATCGTGTCGGTTTGTTTCCATTCTTGAAGGCCGTCTTCTCCCAGCTCCAGTCGAAGCTCTTCCCCGAAGTCGACCACGGGGCATTTCAGCGCGAGGCAGGCCAGTGGAGGAATGGATGCCGGCTTCGAGGTGTGCATTCTTGTCCAGTCAGCGGCGGCGAGAATCGACACGAGACCGCCGAAGCTGGAGCCTACGAGTGCCAGCCGGTGGTATCCCCGTGTGAGGAGGTAGTGCAAGGCGGCGAGCGCCTGGCCGACTCCGATGGTGGTCGTCAATTTGGCGAAGGGGCCATCGCTGTCGCCATGTCCGAAGCAATCGAACCGGAACGTGGCAATCCCCCGGCCGACCAGGAGTTCGGTCAGGGCCTGGTTGCTCGAACTGTTTTTATGGGAGAGAAACCCGTGACACAGGACCGCGACGTGATCGGTCGCCTGTTCAGGCCTGGCCAGGACGGCTGCGATACGGTGGCCGAGCGTGTCGTGGAAAAAGACCGGTTCTTCCATGGGCACAATCGTTGGCATAAGAGGTGATCCGAGTCTGGTTAGTGCGTGGCTGCGCGGTCGCCGATCGGCATCGTTCCGACCATCTGCGTGATTTTTACAGTGACCATCGTCAGGTGGATCAAGAGAAGTCCCAGACTACCCCAGGTTCCGGCCTGGATCCAGATCGAAGAGAGCGGGAGATTCCAGGTCAGTGAGGCGACGAGGACAAGTCCCAAGGTTCCGAAGCTGAGCGTGGCCACCTGCAGCGCCCGCCATCGGTTCGCGATTTGCGCAAGGGTGTCCTGATAGGCGGACCGCTTTTTGTGACTGGTGATCCGTTGCGCTGCCAGCAGCGCGGGCAACGCATAGGACAGTCCGGCGACGGTCGCTTGTAGGAAAAATCCCAGGAGCGCGGTGTGGGTATAGGCGACCAGGTGAAGCGTTCCGTAAGGCATCACCGGCGGAGTCCACAGGACATTGATCCCGACCGCCATCCCGATACAGGTCATGATGAGCAGCAGGCATAAAGCGATCATGAGGTGGTCGGTGGCGGCGGAGCCCGGCTGGCCGGCCTGGGTCCAGGTGCGCAGAAGATTGATGCTGCCGAGTGCCAGTGTCACCAGAAAGCCAGCGCCGGCGACCAGTTGGATGTGAACGGAGGACAACAAGAATCCTGTGATCAATCCCGCGGCGCAAGCCGGCAGAAGGAGCAGGACCAGCTGCCCGAGGCCGGCGCTGCGCAGCGGGCGGTTCAGCAGCCCGGGCATCGCCGTTTGCATCGCTCCGACGACCCCCAGCGTGAGGAAGAGCAACAGGCCCGTGTGCAGATGGCCCAGACGCAGAATGCCGTGCCAGGTGGGGAACCAGGCACCGGCCAGGAACTCGCCCAGGACCAGGGTGCCGAACAGTCCGCTAAGGCTGACGCCAAAAAAGAAGGCCGACAGTGGAGTCCAGCCGGAACTGGTCCGAAGTCCCGTCATCAGATGGCGCGCCAGGGGAACAAACAGCGCGGCCAGCAACAGCCCGGCCCCTATGGTCAGCGTGGAGTCCCGCAACCAGGCTCCGGCGGCGAGTCCGAGGGCGGAGAGATTCATGGTGACGAACAGCAGGCGGTGTTTCGGCCCTTTGGTGTCGTGCCCGGCGAGGGCGACCGCAGTGAGCGCCAGACCGGTCATGATCTGGAGGAGTCCGCCGATCAGCGCTCCGTGGACGTGCAACAGCCGTAGCCCGTGAGGCAGCGGGGAGCCGCGTACAATGCCCAGGAAGGTTGCCAGTCCGATCAGTGACGTCAGCAGCAGCCAGCTCCATCCGGTCACCAGAAACGACAGCGGGGATCCGAACCCTCGACTCATCACGCTAGCCTTGATTCAAGAAATAGAAATGGTTGGTGGGACCCTTGCCGTGTCCGATGGCCAGGCTGTGTCGGATGGCCTCGGTGAGATAGGTCTTGGCGGTTTGAACGGCGTCGGGGACGGTTTTTCCCCGGGCGATATGCGCCGCAATGGCTGACGCAAAGGTGCAGCCGGTGCCGTGAGTATGGGGCGTATCGATGAACTCACCCTTGTAAATGTTGAAGAAGCGGCCGTCATACAGCAGGTCGGTGGCGCGGTCGCTCGCCAAGTGTCCTCCTTTGATCAGGACGTTGGCGCAGCCGAACTGGTGAATGGTCTTGGCGGCCCGGCGGGCATCGGCGAGTGAGGTGATTTCGATGCCTGACAGCTGTTGGGCTTCGTGCACGTTCGGCGTCACCAGGAGGGCCAACGGAAACAGTTCCTTCTTGATCGTGTCGATGGCGTCAGGCTTCAGGAGGGCCTGACCACCCTTGGCGATCATCACGGGGTCCACCACCAGATTCTTGACCTGCTGCGGTTTGAGGAGTTTCACGACGGTCTTGACGATGTCGGTGGAGGAGAGCATGCCGGTTTTGACCGCCGCGACGTCGAAATCGTTGAAGATCGCGTCCAGCTGGGCGGCGATGATCGAGGTGGGCAACTCCAACACATCGGTCACCTCTTCCGTGTTCTGGGCGGTAATGGCGGTGATGACCGACATGGCATACACCCCGTTGGCCGACATGGCCTTCAAATCCGCCTGAATCCCTGCTCCGCCGCCCGAGTCCGAACCTGCTATCGTCAAGACTTGTTTAATCATGAAGGTTTCCTGTGTCTATGTTCCGGAGATCATCACTTAGGGTGTGGGGGTGTCTGCTGCCTGCGGGGCAGGCGTTTCGGCCTCGGCGACCGGCGCGGCTTCGAGTTTCAGTCCATCCAGGGTGACTACGCGATCGGGTCTCGGCGAGGTCTCGTGGTAATGCAGTGTCACGGGTCCCTTGGGCGGCTTGTTCGTCGCGATGAATGAGAGGCTCGCATGCTGCTGCCGTCTGGGATTCAGTTCTATGCCGCGAGTACAGAGGCCTTCTCGATTCTGAGCAACATCCTGCCGCCACTGTTCACCTTGTTCATCCACCAGATACGTGTCGAGAAGCTGGCACCCGATCTTGACCGGATGGGTGCTGCGATTGACGAATAGTAAGTCGATCTCGATCTGGTCATCCTGCCTGGAGATAGCCATCACACTGACTTTGTACAACTCATTCTCATGGGCGTTCAAGACCGGGGTGGTCGGCTCCGTAAGGGTCGCCGGTGCGGGCGGTTTAGGAGCATTGGCTTGCTTGAGGAGCGCAGCGAGCGGGCCCGCCTTCGGTACGATCGTCCGGGCGGCGCCCACCGGGAACACCGTATAGGGACCGATCAATTTGGCGGTGACTTGCACGCCCTCAGGAATTTCAAGATAGGCGCCGGTGACGTAGAGATCGGCGCGTAATGCCTTGGCGACCTTCTTGGCGGCTTTAGCCTGCGACGTGTCGAGATGGGTGAGCTGGTGTTTCTCCATGGTGGCGACCAGGAGCTTCCGATCGACGACTTTCAACTCCCCGGCTACCAGCAGGTGGGTCGCCAGTTCTTCGGCGAGGAATTGGCCGATGGGCGTCACCTCACCCGTGCTGTCCACGAAATCCAACAGCGCGAGCCGTGACTTTTTCATTTTGATGGCTTCGGCCGCCACTCCTTCGGCCAATTCCTTCACGCTGTCTTCATATTTCGACGCAGCCGAGGCGGCGGAGTGCCAGAGCATGAGCAGGATGAGGGAGCAGAGGAGACGGATCATCGGGAGGCACTCACGGCATGATAACGCATGGCCCACATTATACTCACGTCGTCGAGACTGTCCAGCCCGTGTCGTTCAGGCCGGAGGTCTTGGCAGGAGTATTCTGGCGATGGCGCGCCCCAACCCGTACCCGATGGGCATACTCGCGAGCAGGATGACCGGCAGATAGAGGTAGGCGAGCGCACCCTGCGCATCCGGATGGAGCAACACCTCAAGATGGGTCCAGCCCGCAAGGACCAACATGCCGAGTCCTGCGCCGGCGAGACCCAATGTCCGTCGACGCGCAATCAGCGGGTCTTGCACAGGAGCGGCTCCCAGGTGCAGCAGAATCAACACCGAAAGGACCACGAAGGGAGCGGCCGTCAACAGGCCGATGAGGAAAAAATTGTAGCCGGGAGCGAAGAGGTGCAAAGTAAACGATCGCCAGGCTCGTGCAAAAGGCACCTGGTGCACCACGACCTCCACGGCCAGCATGATGCCCCAGGGGAGCAGCAGCCCGCCGATCACCGCCCCCCAGAAACCCAGGCGAGTCAGGACGCGAAGTCTCAAGGAGGTTTCGGGTGTCGTCGCGATCATGGACGGGCCGCCTTGCCGGAGGATTCCGCCGGTGCCATCGCGGCCTCAATCCCGGCGATGGCCTCGACGACGGCCTCCCGCACGACCGGATCGGGATCCTCTCGCCGCAGTCGAAGAGGCTGGACTGCTTGCTTAGCGGAAACTCCCATTGCACCGATTGCTTCTGCCGCGAGGTACCGAATAAGCGGCCGGTCATCCTGGAGCAGCGGCAGGACCGGGAGCAGGGCATCGCCTGCCGCCGGACCGAGCTGGGCCAGCTGATGCAAGGCATAGTCACGCGCGGCTGAATGTTGGACCATCAGGCCCAATGATTCGAGTTGGGTCGCCTCGTCCGGCCTCGCTTTGTCCAGCGCACTGCGGGCCAGCGTGGCAATGGATCTATTCGGATCATTCAGCAGCGGCGTCACAGCAGTGACCACCGGCTGTGTCAGGGGAACGGTAAAGGCAAATTGAGTGACGGCTGTCTGACGAACCAGTGAGGAGGAATCGCGCAGTCCCTCCAGCAAGGCTGCCACGATCGGTGGGGATGGAATACCGATGCTCGCCAGGGCCATCAGCGCATTGCGCCGCACGAGTTCATCGGGATCGTGTCCCGCCGCCAGAAGGGCCGGCACTGCCGGTTTGGCCACCGGGCCCAGGCTCCCGAGCACGGCGCAGGCGGTTCGACGTTGTTGCGCATCTTGCTCCTGCAGGCGCGGCATGAAGTGGGTCATAACCTGCCGGGCCGCCGTCAGATCGATCGATTTCAGCGCCGCGGCGGCGGTGGTGTTTGCATGCTGATTGCCGTCCTCGGTGGCTTGGGCCAGCAATCGAGGAATGGCCGCCTGCGCGGCGGGCCCGACCTGTCCAAGTTGCTCCGCCGCGACGATGCGTGTGGATGGATCGTCGTCCTGGAGCATCTCGATCAATGTCGGCACCGCTCGTGCCCCGGTTGACAGCCAATACCATAGACCCAGTAAGCCGACGAAGAGGACAAGCCCAAGCAGGTGCAGCTTGATCTCGCGCGGGGTCATGATAGTGGGTGATGAAATGTTGCCGGTCATAGGGAAGGCGAGTATCGTGAAATGCAGGGCGTCGAGGACAGCCTATCACAACGGAGGGGAAAGCTGAGGGGGCAAGAACGGTAGGAGCTATCCGTTGGCGGTTGTCAATATTCCCACTACGGGGACTTTTCGAATAGAACCTGGGGATTTCCCTCGTAGTCGATGGCCGATGCCAGGGCTAGCATGACAGTAGGACCACCAGCAACAGAGGAGGTCATCATGCCCATCTACTTCCTCATCGGCCTCACGATCCTCATTCTCGTGATTGCAGTCTACGCCACAGTTGCAGAAGAAGAAAACGAACCCACGACGGAGGACTCAATTCCGCCCTCAGATTGGGACGCTCAGACGTACGAACAGCAGCAGGAATATAGAAAGGCGAGTTAGATGCAAGTCGTAGAGCTCATCGTGAATGTTCCACAAGGCTAGAGCAGAGTCATGAGTGGGCGCGTGTCTTCGGGCTATGATTCATTCTTCCGTGGACGTGGGACTGGCTAGGGAGGTGGGCAGGTTCTGAGCGTGCTCACTGCACCGGCGAGGTCTTCGTGCTGTCGAAGACGGGCCGTCCTGCTCGCAGGTGGCGGCTGCTGTTCGACGCTGCGGGACGCAGCAAGTTCAGACGCCAAGGTCGGCTCCAGACAGCGTGCGCCGGTGCAGTGGCTCTACGCGAAAGAGCCTGCCCGGCTCTCCCGTCCCCTCACACCGGCCACTTCTCCTCGTTCCAGGCCATCTCCCAAAACATCCACTCATATTTCGAGCTGATGAGAAACGCCTGCTCCATGCGTTTCTTTTCTTCATGCCCGGCAGTCCGCGCCCAGGTATCGACCCGGGCCCGCATCCATTCCTGCACGGCCTCGAACTCCGGCGAGGCATAGAGCATCAGCCAGTCCCGATAGGGATGTTTGGCAGGCGGCGGTCCGTTTTTGAGGAAGTGTTTGCCGACGACGCAGTAGATCCAGGCACAGGGCAGCGCCACGACGGCGATTTCGGTGGCCGTACCGCCTTGAGCGACGGCGAGCATGTGGCGCGTGTAGGCATAGTTGGTGGGAGCCATCGGTTCGTTCAGCATATCGTGGGGGGAGAGTTTCCAGCGCTTGCCGTAGTTTTCGTGGAGGCTGCGTTCTACGGTGATGGTTTCTTCCGCCAGCTTGGCGAAGCGCAGGGCCGATTCGGAGTCGGGTGCCCGCAACGATCCGGCGGCAAAGACGCGAGCCAGATCCGCGAGAAAGCGGGCATCCTGGAGAATGTAGTAGCGGAACTTCCGCTCCGCCAGCGTGCCCTTTCCAAGGGCCACGACGAACGGGTGCGTCAGCTGGGCATCCCAGACGGGCTGGGCCAATTTACGAAGATGATTCGAAAACGACATCCGGTGCCTCCTTCGTCGGCGTCCGCGTATCTCGTCGCTCGTGAAGCGTATCTCGCGAGCAATGACATAGACGAAATCAAGCCGATCATTCCTTCTTGCGCTTCACCTTTCACGAACGACGCGTCACACTCTCGGTGGCCAGGGTCTGGGCAACTGATTGATGCCGTCGAGGGCGGCGACGCGGTAACATTCCGCGAGTGTCGGGTAGTTGAACACGGCTTCGATGAAATAATCGATCTGGCCCTGATAGGCCATGACGGTCTGGCCGATGTGGATGAGTTCCGTGGCGCCGTCGCCGATTGCATGCACGCCGAGCAGTTGTCGGGTTTTGTTGTGAAAGAGCAGTTTCAGCATACCGAGTTCGTCGCCGATGATCTGTCCACGGGCGATCTCTCTGTAGCGGGCGATACCGACGGCATAGGGGACGCCGTTTTTGGTTAAGTCGTCTTCGTTGCGGCCGACCATGGAAATTTCCGGGATCGAATAAATGCCGTACGGCATCAGCTCGGACTGGGTCTGGCAGGGAATGCCGAAGGCATGGCAGGCGGCATGGCGTCCTTGCTGCATGGACGTTGAGGCGAGCGCGGGAAAGCCGATGATGTCGCCCGCCGCATAGATGTGCGGCACTGTCGTCTGATAGTGCTCATTGACCGTCAGACGTCCACGGTCGTCCGCGACGAGTCCGATCGTGTCGAGGTTGAGGGTGGCGCTGGCGCCGGTGCGGCCGACCGAATAGAGCACCGTGGTTGCGGCGATTTCCTTGCCGCTTTTCAGGCGGACGATGACCTGTTCCTGCGGTTGTCGCTCGACGGACACCACTTCTTCATTGAACCGCAGGGTCACGCCGATGCTGCGCATGTGGTACTGGAGGGCCTCGATCGTTTCCTGGTCGACGAACTCCAGCAGGCGCGGGCGGCGCTCGATGAGGGTGACGTGAATGCCCATGGTCGCCAGGATCGAGGCATATTCCGCGCCGATCACGCCGCCGCCGATGATCGTGATCGACTTGGGGAGTGTTTTCAGGGTCAACAGGCCGTCGGTGTCGATGATACTGTGATCGTCAAAGGGAATGTGCGAGGGCCGGGCGGGAACAGTCCCGCAGGCGATGACCACGAAGTCGGCCGTATGCTCCACGAGATCGTCGGAACGTTCGATGCGCAGGCGGTGCGGATCGACGAAGGCCGCGGTGCCGAACCAGAGGTCGACATTGTTGCGCGTCATCTGGTTCTGGATGATCTCAATTTCCCGGTTGATGACGTGGTTGGCGCGGAAGGTGAGATCTTCCATCGTGATGTCCTGCTTGACGCGATAACTGGCGCCATACAGGCTGCGCTGATGGAAACCCGACAGATAGAGTGCGGCCTCGCGGAGCGATTTGCTGGGGATGGTGCCGGTGTTGGTACAGACGCCGCCGACGACTCGTTTGCGTTCGACGATGCCGACTTTCTTCCCCAGCTTGGCCGCCTGGATGGCGGCTTTTTGTCCTGCCGGGCCGGTTCCGATGACCAGCAGATCGTAGTGCGCCATGGTGTCTTGATTAGTATCCGTACTTCGTGAAGCGTGAAACGTATCTCGCCGAAACACAGAGCCGAACGTCCATAGCGACTACTCGCTGTCTTTTCGTGCCATCAGCCATTGGTTACACGCTCTTCTCCGGCTCGCGAGAGACGAACGGCGCTTCACGGTGGACGCGGTCCTCAGCTGGCCGTGACCAGTTTACGCGCGAATCGGAATGCCTCTTCAAGGTCCGGCAGCTGCGCGAGTTCGGGAGTGATTTGGAGATATCGAATCTTGTTGTCCTTGTCCACTACAAGCAGCGCGCGACTGAGCAGATGGGGGTCTTTGAGCAGAAGTCCGTGGGCCTTGCCGAAGTCGGCGGCACGGAAATCAGAGAGGAACGTCACATTCGTGATCTTCGCTTCCTCGGCGAAACGTTTCTGCGCAAAGGGGGTGTCGATGCTGATGGTAATCAGTTCGACCATTCGATCGAGGCCCATGTTCTTCTCGCTCAGGTAGTGGGTTTGTTGTTCGCAGACCTTGGTGTCGAGGGACGGCACGATACTGATAATACGGACCTTGCCCTTCCCCTTCGTGTCGTTGATCGGCACCATCGATAAATCGGTCTGCGTGAGCTTCACGTCGCGCAGTTTGTCGCCGACTTTGATGCCCATCCCCGAGAGCATCAACGGCTTGCCCTGAAACAGGACGTTGTTGCCTTCTCCGGCGGCGGCGCTGCCGTCGGCCACCGGCATATTCTTGTATGAAAAATCGGAATGGCCGTGGCCGGGCAAGGTTCCGCAGCCGCTGAGGCCCAGGCACAGGAGGGCCGCTAGAAAGTGAGACGCCGAAGCGCCGGGAATCATGCGAGTATGGGGCGATGCCATAGAATATCTCCATCGACGAGGACTGTCGGCTCAGTGGGCTCTGTCACTGTATGGCCGGTTCGTTGAGCTGTCAAGGTTGCAGGAATTCCGTAATGTGCCGGTTCACCACGTCCGGTTGTTCCCACTGCGGAATATGGCCGGCGTCGGGAATGATGATGAGCCGGGCCTGCGGAATGGTGGCCTGAAGGTCGCGGCCGACCTGCGGGGGGAAGAGGCGATCCTGTTCGCCCCAGAGAATCAGGGTGGAATGGTGGACGTCCTTGAATCTGGGCGCAAACTGCTGTTCCCACAGGGGCAGGCTATCACGGAGCGACATGAGGGGCGTAATCATATCCTCGCGTTGACGGTTCCGGTTGGAGCGGTCCAGCACCGCCGGTGTCACCAGCGTGTGGTCGTAAATGATTTCCTTCAGCACCGCCTCCATGGTGCGGTTGCCCACGAAGAGGGCTCCGAAGCGGGCCAGCCAGGCAGGAACGCTGGTATTCAGGGCACGTTGCATCAGCGGGCTGGCCAGGCGTTCGCGGACATGATCGGGCAAACTGTCGATCAACACAAGGCGGGATACCCGATCAGGATGGGTCAGGGCCATGCCGATGGCTACGCCGCCTCCCATGGAGTTGCCGATTAAGGTGGCGGTCGGGAGGCCGAGCGCATCCATGAGGCCGCGGATCGATTCGATCAACTCTTCAGGCCGGTAGTCGAGAGCGGGTTTGTCCGAGAGGCCTGATCCGATCAAGTCTGGCGTGATGACGCGAAATTGCCTGGCGAGGGGGAGCTGTTGATATTCCCACTGCCACATCGAACCGCCGTACCCGTGGAGCAGGATCAGCGGCGGGCCCTGGCCTTCGTCGAGATAGGCGATGCGGTGGCCGTTGACCGAGGCGGTGCGGATGGGAAATCGTTGGAAGCCGTCGAACCAGCGGGGAATCTCTGGAGGCGTCGCGCAACCGCTCATGAGGACCGCTGCGAGGCAGAAGGTTAGGACGTGTGACGACGCGACGGCGGTACACCGGACCTGCCACGCCGGGAGCCTCACGGCTACTCCAGTTGAATGACGGTTTCGTCGATCTTGACGTTGTCGCCTTCGACGACCAGAATCGCCGCGACCCGCCCGTCCATCGGCGCAGGAACTTGGCTTTCCATTTTCATGGCCTCAATGATCAGGAGCGGATCACCGGTCTTTACCTGGGCGCCGTCCGTTACCAGGACTTTCACGACACGACCGGGCATGGGCGGGGCGACATCGCCGGGTTTGGTCGGTCGGGGCCGTTTCGGCTTGCTCGTGCTGCCGGCCTCTGGGGATTCGGGCACGCCGGCCAGTACTTCCTGCAGCGGTTCCAGAGAGACTTCCTGCAGCCGGTCGTTGACCCGGATGTAGTAAGGCTTGCGGCCGTCGGTGGTGCGGCCTGAGCCCGAGACCACGACATGATAATTCTCGCCGTGCACGGTGATGTTGAATTCGGCCGGCGCGAGGTGGAGATCGTGGGCCACGGCAGGACCCTTCGTTTCCGTCGGTTCCAGCGGCTCTGCTCGCAGGTCGCCCCGTTCGCGTGCTTCGAAGAAATCCCTGGCAATCGCGGGGAAGAGGGCGAACGACAGTTGATCTTCCAGCGTCGTGGCGGACTCGGGCATGTCCTTCTTGAGTTTTTCAAATTCCGATTCAAGCCGGTCGGCCGGTCGGCCCTTTACGGGCTCTTCGTCCCCGATGGCCCGTGCCATGATCTCTTTATCAAGCGGCCCGGGAGCCCGGCCGTAGAGGCCGAGGAAATAATTCTTGGTCTCCGTGGTGATGACCTTGTAGCGCTCGCCCTGTTCACCAGTGAGCACGTTGAGGGTGGCCTGCGTGCCGACGATCTGGCTGGTCGGCGTGACAAGCGGCGGATAGCCCATGTCTTTGCGGACACGGGGAATTTCGTCCATCACTTCTTTCATTCGGTCCAAGGCGTTTTGTTCGGCCAGTTGGGCGGCGAGATTGGAGAGCATGCCCCCGGGAATCTGGGACGTCAGAATTTCAGCGTCCACACCGGTGAAGTCGCTTTCAAACTGCCGGTACTTCCGGCGCACGTTTCGGAAATGCTCTGCAATGGGCTGCAGATCTTCCAGGTCCAATCCGCTGTCATAGGGCGTGCCCCGTAACGCAGCCACCATAGATTCGGTGGGGGGATGCGAGGCGCCTCCGGCAAGCGGAGAAATCGAGGTGTCCAGGAGATCGAGCCCGGCCATGACCGCCATCAGCGCCGACATGGTTCCCATGCCCGAGGTGTAGTGGGAGTGCAGGTGGATGGGCACGCGAACCGCTGCTTTGAGGCTCTTGACCAGACGGTAGGCATCGACGGGCGCCAGCAGGCCGGCCATGTCTTTGATGCAGATGGTATCGGCGCCCAGGTCTTCCAACCGTTTGCCCATCGTGACGAACCCGTCCAGCCGGTGGACCGGGCTGGTGGTGTAGGAGATGGCCGCTTCCACATGCTTTTCGCAGGCTTTCACTTCACGGATGGCCCGCTCCAGATTGCGAACATCGTTGAGGGCGTCGAAGATGCGGAAGACATCGATGCCGTTAAACGCCGAGCGCTCGATAAACTTCTCCAGCACGTCGTCGGCGTAGTGGCGATACCCGACCAGGTTCTGGCCGCGCAACAACATTTGCAGCTTCGTCTTCGGCATCGCCGCGCGGAGTGCGCGCAGGCGCTCCCAGGGGTCTTCCTTGAGGAACCGGAGGCAGGTATCGAAGGTGGCGCCGCCCCAGACTTCCAACGACCAGAATCCCACAGCGTCCAGTTTTTGGGCGATGGGTAGCATGTCCTCGGTGCGCATCCTGGTCGCGAGCAGGCATTGATGCCCGTCGCGCAATGCAACCTCGGTCATTAAAAGCTTTTTCCCCGGCGCCGGGGTCACGCGGAACTCAGGGCTCGCCGCCTGCATAACCTGGACGGCGCGTGAGGCAGAGGGCCGGCTGGGTTTTACACGCACGTTCTTCTTCGCGGGGCTTTTCTTCTGGGCGATTTTTTTAGTCTTTTTCGTTGCCATACTGGCGGCCTTCGGCGGCGAATCCGCTCGCGTAAGAGGGTTGAGGTGTTGTTGCCGGGTGGCTGGGGAGGTCAGAGTCCTTCGTACGCGGCGATCGCTGCGGAGATGGCCAGCACCAGGTCCTCAGGCTCCTCGGATTCTTCGTATTGATACAGGTCCGGATGGGTTTCCAGGTAGGACGTATCGAATCGTCCGGCTTGAAAATCCTGTTCCATCATCACGTTCTTCATGAACGGAATGGTCGTTTTCACCCCGCGCAGCACATACTCTTCAAGGGAACGCCGCATGCGGCTCACGGTCTCTTCCCAGGTGCGCCCGCGGACGGTCAGTTTTGCCAGCAGCGCATCATAATAGGGAGGAATCGTGTAATCGCGATAGACCGCGCCGTCGATGCGGACCCCGATTCCGCCGGGTGACAGATAGGCGGTGATGGTGCCTGTGCAGGGCATGAAGTTGTTGCGCGGGTCTTCGGCATTGATGCGGCACTGAATCGCATGGCCCTGCAATGTTACGTCCTTCTGCCGGATCTCCAGAGGCTTTCCCGCCGCAATGGAAATTTGATTGCGGACGATATCGATGGCCGTGATCTGTTCCGTGACGGTATGTTCCACCTGGAGGCGGGGATTCATTTCCATGAAGTAGAAATGGCCCTCGTGGTCGAGGAGGAACTCGACGGTGCCGGCATTGTCGTAGTGCACCGCTTTCGCGATGGCAATGGCGGCCTCGCCCATTTGGGCGCGCAGTTTGGGCGTCAGGATCAATGACGGGGCGATTTCGATCAGTTTCTGGTGTCGCCGTTGAATGGAACAATCCCGCTCACCCAGGTGGATGATGTTGCCGTGTTTGTCGCCCAGGATTTGAAATTCGATATGGTGCGGTCGTTCGATGTATTTCTCGATGAAGATGCTGCCGTCGCCGAACGCGGCCTGTGCTTCTCGCGACGCGACGTCGATGTTCTCTCGCAATTCCTGATCGGACCGGACGACCCGCAATCCTCGTCCCCCGCCGCCGGCGCTGGCCTTGATCATGACGGGGTAGTTGATCTGATGGGCGAAGGCCAGGGCGTCGTCGACGCTGGTGACTCCGCCTTCGGTGCCGGGGACGATCGGGACCCCCGCCTGCTGGGCGATCTGTCGCGCCTTCACTTTGCTGCCCATGAGGTCGATCGTCTCGGGGGACGGACCGATGAAGGTAATGCCGGAGGTCTGGCAGAGCCGGGCGAATTTGGTGTTTTCAGAGAGGAACCCATATCCGGGATGAATCGCGTCGGCGCCGATGCGCTTGGCGATCTCCACGATCTGTTTTCCGTCCAGGAACCCCTTGACGGGTCCCGGGCCTACGAGGTAGGACTCGTCGGCTTTTTTGACGTAGATTCCTGAAGAGTCGGCTTCAGAATAGATCGCCGCCGTCGCGATATTGAGCTCACGACAGCCACGGATGATGCGCATGGCGATTTCGCCACGGTTGGCAATAAGGATCTTCCGAAACATGATGGGATTACGAGAGGCCTGGAGCCGTAGCTCACCTCTGATCCGCCTCCAAAAAGATCGCGTAACCTAGCATAGGGTCTAGAGAGTTGTCGAGACGAACGAGCACGAAAGGGTGGATTGTGGGAGGGGCGGATACGGGCAGGAGGTGACGCACCTCCTGCCTGACGAGTCTCGTATCTCTTACTTGGGTTGAATGAGGAGCGGCTTCGATTGGGCGCTGCCTCCGCCGGCTACCACGATGATGAAGGACATGCCGGCCTTCGCCTCCGGCACCACAGCCTCAATCGTCGTCTCGTTCACGAACCGGTAGTCGATCTTTTCCTTGGAGGCGGCGCTAAAGGTCACGCCATGGAAGCATTCCTTGCTGCCGAAATTTTCACCCTTGATGGTGATTTTCTCGCCGGGTTTCGCCTCATCGGGTTCAACCTTCGCAATGGAAGGACGCTTGGAACGGTCGCAGACCGGGTCGCTCTCCAGTTTGGAGGTGTCCGATCCCTTGATCGACTCGGTATTGAACATCGTATACCCGGCGCCTTCGACCATCGCTCCTTCCTGGGCATGCCCAGCGGGGACGGCAACGAACGTGGTTCCGAGCAGAAGGGTGCAGCCGAGCATGCAGGTGACGATAGTGCGCATAAAAGCCTCCTCTTATGGAGATGATGTCTTCGGGAGCGGCGTATAAGATTCGCTGATGATTTTTTGTCCGTCTTCCGACAGGGCAAATTGCTCGAAGGCCTCAACGAGCGGATCCGGCTCATTGTGCGACAGCAACAGGACCGGGCGGCGCAGAGTGTACCGGCCATCCTTGACGGTAGGCGTTTCCGGTTCGATCTTATCGACCGGCAGCAGCTTCACGGGCACACCGGATGCCACTGCCTCCAGGGCCTGGCCTAGAGAGACAAAGGCGACGGCCGAGTGGGGCGGGAGGGTGCCGGCAATGGTCTTGATCACTTTTTCGTCTTTGGCGATGACCTTTGCGCCCTCGGGAATTTTGCCGGCGATGCCGAGCTGTTGCTCGAAGGCGTCGCGATTATTTTCATTGCGCGGCCGGTCGATCAGCAGGACCTTCGTATCCGGTCCGCCGAGATCGGCCCATATTTTGTACTTTCCGGAAAAGAGCTCAGCGACTTCCTGTTTGGTGACCTCTTTGGTGAAGTTCGACCGGTGCACCATGATGGCGATGCCGTCCCACGCGATCTGGAATGAGCGAAAGCCGTCTTCCGCGGTTCCGGTCACCGCAATCTTGGCCTGTTTGGTCTTCACCAGATCGAGCGGCTTTGAATTGTCGTCCCAGACGACGTCGATGTAGGCGCGGGGATTGGCTTTTTCAAACGCATGGGCCAGCGATTCGATGACCCGCTGTTCGGGCCCGTGGCCGGCGATGACCATTGATCCGGCTACCTCGGCTGAAGCCGGGAGGCAGAAGAGGCAGAGAAGAGCGGCACAGACAAATCCGCTGATACGGGTGTGCATGCTGAACAGGTCTCCTCTCAGTCTTGAGCCGCTGGACGGCTCTGTCTCACAGCGATGCCACAGGGCGGGAGTTCCGCCCGGCGTCAGGGCTCTGCCTATGCGTCGGTGCCTTCAGGAGGAGCCGCGGCTCCGGCGCCGGACATCATGTCCGGCGTGACATCCACGCGCTTACCCATGGCGGGCGGGAGTTTGGAAAACCGATCCATACGCTCGTTCAACATGTCATAGGCTCTGATCTCTTCGAATCCCGGCTTGTGGGAGCCTTTGACCTTGGAGGCAAACGCGGAGAGCATTCTGGTGGCGCCGACTTTGTTGCACTGGGGACAGACGGTGTCTTCCGGTCGTGCATGGACGGATTGGGTTGCCTCGAACTGATGGGTACATTGTTCGCAGCGATATTCGTAGACCGGCATGGCCGACTCCTTGGATGGCGCTTCCTGGCCTGGCCCTGAGGGGCAAGGCTGGATAAAGCGATTCTCTTTTGGAAACGCTTGACCCTGTGCGTAGCTTTGCACTATTGTACCGAAACTTTGTGCCGAAACGCGAGACACAATTGGAGGATCGGTTGAAATGCCCCTGTTAATTCGGAAGTACAAAGGCAGCGGTGGTGTGATGCAGGAAGAGCGTATCGACGATCCGGACCGGATTGAACGCTACATGCGTCTTTTTGAAGAGAAAGACGTCAAGAAGCTGGAAACCGGCGTCAAGACCGTGATCGAGAAGGACGAGTGGCAGCTCCTGCCCTAGCGCGACCTCCCGGTTTCATCCCATAATCGAATGTTCCTCGCCGTCACGAGACTCGTCTCGGCTCGGTGCCTGCTGCGCATTGCTCTCTTATCGAGGCACATGGTAGGTTGAGCCGTGACGGTTATGGCGTAAAAATTGGACGGGGTATTATGGTGTATTGGCTTCATATTGCACGGGCGATCGATCGTGTGACGCTCCATCGGGACCGTTGCTCCGAAGTCCCTTCCGGTGTGTCGAGCAGCGACTACTGGCAAGGGGGATGGTTCGACTACCCCGACAAGGAGCGGGCGCTCGCCGCGATGGAACAGGCGGGCACCAGCGAAGAACGTAAATGCGCGTTGTGCAAACCATGACGCCAGGAATGATGAATCATGAATGTTGAATGATGACGGCGGGATGTCGGGAGGCGCGTCCTCCTGTCCCGCCGACTTCCTTCGTCGTTCGTGATTCCTGTTTGCCATGCCTCAATTCGCGCTGCTCCTCACGACGTTTGTGTGGGGGGCGACGTTCCCAGCCACGAAGGCCGCGCTCGAACAAATCTCTCCGCTCTCGTTTCTATTCCTGCGATTTCTTCTCGGCATGATCGTTGTGTTTGCGGTGCTGCTGTTTCTGCGCCGCCCTCTGATTCGTGACGCCTATATGATGCGGGCCAGTCTGATTGCGACCGCCTGGTTGTTCATCGGGTATGTGCTGCAGACGGTGGGGCTTCGATTCACGACGGCATCGAACTCGGCGTTTATCACGGTGCTGTACGTGGTATTTGTGCCGTTGTACCTATTTCGCTTGGGGCTCCACACTTGGGTTTCCAATGGGATCGCCTTGGCCGGTCTCTGGTTGCTGGTCAAGCCGACGGCCTCCGCCAATCTTGGGGATCTGCTGACGCTGGGCAGTGCGGCAGCGTTTGCCGCCCATATGGTCTGTCTGGAACGGTATACCCGCGCGGCAGATTCGGTCTCCCTGTTCGCATGGCAATTGTTGCTGATGACGGCGGCCATGTCGGGGGCCATGTGGTGGGAACAGCCGACGCCTGCGATGTTTGAGCCGAGCCGCGTCCTGGCCATCGGGCTTGTGGTCACCGGTATTCTGGCGACCGGAGCGTTTGCGGTTCAAATGTGGGCGCAGCGGCTCCTCCCTGCACAGCAAGTCGCGCTGTTATTTGCCGTGGAGCCGGCCGTCGCGGCCTGGCTGGCATGGTATTTTCTCGGTGAACAGCTGGATGCGCAAGGATGGTTCGGTAGTGGGATGATTCTCGGCGGCGTTCTGCTCGGCTCGTGGGTGACGGGTGAGTCGTCCCCGTCGCAGCCGGACTCTATGGCGGCGCGTTCGGAAGGAGGGTGAAGTGGCTCAGAAGTTCGGCAACAATCGGTGGGTGCAAGAGGGCTTTCTCGACAACCGCCGGCAGGGTACCGTCGTCGGGCGCATGACGTTTGCGGTGTTGGGCGCGGTCGATTTCTATTTGGTCGGCGATTGTCGGGGAGAAATCGCCGGGAAGGTGATTCGGTTTAAGAACAGCCGCTTTGTTGATGAGGATCTCGCGGGGCAGGTGTTGGGGGACGTGGAAATTCCGCAAATCGGCGACGCGAGTCTTATCTCTTTCGATCCGCATCCGCATTTGGTCCCGCACCCGTATATCGAGTGGTTTTCCATGCGGAAGAATCACTATCGGATCGAACTGGTGCCGGAGGATGCCTGGATTGCGACGGAAGAAGAACTGGCGGCGATCGATTCTGTCAGCGTGGAGATTCGGGAGCGTCTGGCGCCGCAGTACGGGCGTAAGGCGGCATCGGCAGATGAATCGGAATGGGTGTAGATTCGAACGAAGGGGGCGGGCCGTGAACGGCCGCCCCCGGTCTCCGTCAGGCGAGTTTATTCTTCCCTTCCCGCACGTGTGCGGGCACTTCTCGAATATCCCAGATCAGCCCCAGCGCTTGCAGGCCCCTCAGCATGTAGTACGTGATGTCGATTTCCCACCAATAGAATCCCTGGCGGGTTGAGGCGGCATAGTAGTGGTGGTTATTGTGCCAGCCTTCGCCGAGGGTAATCATGGCGAGGATGAAGTTATTCTTGCTGTCGTCCCCCGTCTTGTAGCGCTGGGAGCCATACACGTGGGACAGCGAGTTAATCGTGCAGGTGCCATGGAGCAGTGCGACGGTGGACACGAAGAATCCCCAAATGAGCATCTGCGGGCCATTGGTGCCGAGGCTCGGGGCGTAGGCTTCCAGGAGCTTGCCCAGGCCGAACATCCCGAAGCCGCAAATGGTGGGGACGAGGGTATCGAATCGATCCAGGAAGACCAGTTCCGGAAACTTGGCGAAATCGCCGATGCTCTTCAATCGCGGCGGGAAAAACTTCTTCGAACTGATCCAGCCGATATGAGCCCAGAGGAATCCACCCTGGCGCACCGAATGCGTGTCTTCCGGTTTGTCTGAGTAAATGTGGTGGTGTCGATGGTGACCGCCCCACCAGAGCGGGCCGCGTTGTGCGCAGGACGCCCCGAGCAGGGCAAAGGCGAACTGACAGGCCCGGGAGGTCTTGAAGGTGCGGTGCGAGAAATAGCGGTGGTACCATCCAGTGATGGCGAACATGCGTATAAAGTAGAACCCCGCGGCGACCCCTACGGCGACCCAACTCCATCCAACGATGAACACGCCCAGGCAGAGCAGGTGCACGATGATGAGCGGGATGGCCCGCAACCAGTCGACCGTCGGTGGGGCGGTATCCGTTTGCATTTTTTCAATGCCCGCCCACGAGTCAAACCAGCGTATGATGGTGATCCACGGTCCATCGTTCGCCGGTTGTTCGCCGGGCTGCACATTGGTTTTGGAAAGCTCACCGTTTTCGGGTAAGGTGAGTGGTTGCAGATCACTACTCATGCCACCTCCACAGTTATGCGAATCATAGGATGCGTTATCGAGGGGTCGCGCCGCGGTTCCACTAGCGTGACTAACTCATCGCGGCGCTTGCGAAGGATGCGACTAGGCAGGCCGCTGGATGCTCTGGATTGTGTCGATCAGTGAGTGAGGATACTCAGGCTCAAAGACACGTGCGATCATTATACACAGATTCACGGGGAAATGTCCTGAGAATTTTTCCGCATGACCGCCATGTTTTTTCGTCGAGCGAGCGGCAGAACCGGAGCCGCCGTCCTTCCGGTGTCAGGACGATCTCATTCGACGGGCCGGTTCGGCGCGAGATTGTTTGACTCTGTTCGGACCGCCCCTCTAAAATGCGCCCCATTATGAATGATCGATTTTTGAAAGCGTGCCGGCGCGAACCGGTTGATTGCACGCCGGTCTGGTTCATGCGCCAGGCGGGCCGTTATATGGTCGAATATCGCCGGTTACGAGAAAAGCATTCCATTCTCGAGCTGTGCAAGACGCCCGATCTGGCGGCGCAGGTCACACTGCAGCCGATCGACCGGTTTGCGCTCGATGCCGCCATTATTTTTGCCGATATCCTTCTTCCGCTCGAGCCGATGGGACTCTCCCTGGAGTTCGCGGAGGGCGAGGGGCCGATCATCCACAATCCGGTGCGCGATCGGGCGGCAGTGGACCGGTTGAAAGTCATCGACGACACCGAATTGCAGTATGTGATGGATGCGATCAGCCTGACCCGTAAAATGCTGGCGGGCCGGGTGCCGTTGATCGGGTTTGCCGGGGCACCCTTTACGCTGGCCAGTTATGCCATTGAGGGCGGAAGCTCCAGGAACTACATCCATACGAAACAAATGATGTATCGCGAGCCGGAGACCTGGCATCGCCTGATGGATAAATTCGCGCGCGTGATTACCGGCTATCTGCGCCGTCAGATCAGGGCGGGCGCTCAGGCGGTGCAGTTGTTCGACAGCTGGGTGGGGTGTCTGTCGGCCGGGGATTATGCCGAATACGTCGTGCCGCATGTGCAGCTGATTTTCGAGGGACTCAAGCACGAAGGCGTCCCGCTGATCCATTTCGGCACGGGCACCACGGCCATTCTCAAGGCGATGCGTCAGGCTGGTGGAGACGTGATCGGAATCGATTGGCGTATCCCGATCGACGAGGCCTGGGCCATGGTGGGTTATGATCGGGCCGTACAGGGGAATCTCGATCCGGTGACGTTGTTCGGGCCGATCTCCGAGATCGAGCGGCGCGTGACAGACATTCTCCAGCGGGCCGCAGGGCGTCCGGGCCACATTTTCAATCTGGGCCATGGGATTCTTCCGAACACTCCCGTCGAGAATGTCGCCGCCACGATCGATCTGGTTCATAAGCTGAGCACACGATGAGCATGTCCTTCACAGCACAACCGGTTGCCGTCTTGCTGATGGCTATGGGCGGTCCCGATTGTCTGGAGAATGTGGAGCCGTATCTTCAAGACGTTCGAGGCGGACGACCGACTTCTCCGGAACTGGTGGAGGAAATCCGCGAGCGCTATCGTGTGACCGGCGGGAAATCTCCGGTGCTCGATATCACGCGTGAGGTGGCACGGGCGTTAGAACAGCGGCTGAATCGGTCGGGCGATGCGCGATACCGCTGTTACGTGGGGTTGCGCCACTGGCATCCGTTCATCAAGGAAGCCTACGCGGAATTGCTCGAGGCCTTGCCGGACCGCATCATCGGGTTGTGCATGGCCCCGCAGTATTCTTCGCTCAGCATCGGCGCGTATATGAAGAAGGTCGAGGAGGCGCGGGCGGAACTTGCCAGCGAGACTCCGATCAGCTTCGTGACGAGTTGGCATCGCCATCCATTGTTGGTTGCTGCCATCGTCGAGAACATTCGCCGGACGTTGGAGAAATTTCCCGCCGAGGTGCGTGGGCGAGTGCCGGTCCTGTTCACCGCCCACAGTTTGCCGGAGCGCGTGGTGGCCATGAAGGATCCGTATCCCGAGGAAGTACAAGGAACCGCCCGGGCGGTCTGTGAGCAACTCGGGAGTCAGCCGACTCGGTTTGCCTATCAAAGTCAGGGACGCTCCGGGGAGAAGTGGCTCGGTCCATCGGTCGAAGAGACGTTGGGTGAATTGGCGCAGGAAGGTCATCGTCATGTCCTGGTGGCGCCGATCGGCTTCATCTGCGACCATGTGGAAACTCTCTTCGATATCGATATTGAACTCAAGCAGCTGGCTCTGACCAAGGGGCTCCGGCTGGAACGTATTCCCATGTTGAACGCCTCGGCTCCATTGATCGACATTCTGATGTCGGTGGTGGAAGCGCACGAGTCCTCGCTCGTTCATTAGCCGGATGTTGAAAAAGGCCTGCAGCGTTGTTCCCGCATCGCTCCGAGGTTCGACGTGCCCAGCCACGTACGACTCACCTCCTCGCTGGCTGTGGCCGCGCTGCAGGACCGTGTTGAACATCCTGCGGAAATCATTCGTCGCTTGTCCTAACACTCGAATTGTTCAGATAGCGTCACAGTCTTGGTTCACTCTCTATTAGCGGCACCACCAGTGGCGCGCACTCCACGGTCAGTTGTCATTGTCGGCGGAGGCATCTCAGGCCTCTCTACGGCGTTTGCTCTCCAGGAGCAGGCGGCCGCGGCTGGTATGGCCCTCACCTGTACCATCCTTGACGCGGCACCGGTCTGGGGTGGAAAAATTCTCACCCATCGGGTCGGGCAGTTGGTCATGGAAGCGGGGCCCGACTCGTTCCTCTCGCAAAAGCCTTGGGGCATGGAGCTCTGCCGGCGTCTCGGGATAGCCGATCAGCTCATCAACACCAACCCGGTTGAGAAGAAGGCGAGTGTCTTGAGGGGCGGGCAGTTGCACGAGTTGCCGGAAGGGCTCGTGACATTCACGCCGACTCAGCTGGGGCCGTTTTTTCGCAGTGGTTTGTTATCCTGGGTCGATCTTGCCCGTATGGGCTGCGATGTGCTGATTCCGCCGCGTCGTTCCACCGACGACGAATCGCTGGCGTCGTTTTTCCGTCGCCGGTTTGGTCGTCATGCATGCGAGCGGGTGATGGAGCCGCTGATGGCCGGCATTTATGCCGGCGATGCGGAGCAGATGAGCCTTCGGGCGACATTCCCCCGCTTCTACGAGCTGGAGCAGGCGCACGGCAGTGTGATTCGCGGCATGATGGCGGCCCGCCGTGCACGGGCGAAGAAGGTGTCCGGAGGAGGCCCCCGGCACACGATGTTTGTGACGCTGAAGAACGGCCTGGCCGATCTGGTGGCCGGGCTGACGGCGCAGATCCAGCAGGCCGGCGGGGTGCTGAAAGCCGGTGTTCAGGCGGAGGCGTTACGGGTGCGCTCGCATCAGGCCGGGCGCTGGATGTACGATGTGATGTGCACCGACGGGACGGCGATTTCGGCGGAAGCGCTGGTCTTGGCGACGCCGGCGTATGTCAGCGCTGAACTCGTTCGGCCGTTGACGCCGATGGCGGCCGGCTTAATGGACATGATTCCCTATGCCTCGACAGCCACGATCTCTCTCATTTATCCTGCCGAAGCAGTGGGGGACCGGCTCCAAGGCTTCGGCTTCGTGGTTCCACGAATCGAGGGCCGTGATCTGATTGCCGCGACTTGGACCTCCCTCAAATGGCCTCATCGTGCACCACCGGAGGATGTGTCGGTGCGTTGTTACCTCGGCGGGGTCGGGCGAGAAGTCATTTTGCAGCGCGACGATGAGGCCCTGGTCCGGTGCGTACGCGAGGAATTGGCCTCCATCGTGGGCCTGCAGGCGACACCGCATTATGTCGAGGTGAATCGCTGGAATCGGGCCATGCCTCAATATACTCTCGGGCACCTCGATCGGCTTGTGCAACTGGATGCGGCACTCTCGCGATTCGGCGGCTTGGCCGTCACCGGCGCAGGCTATCGGGGTGTAGGCCTTCCCGATTGTATTCGGGACGGCGCTGATACGGCGGCAAAGATACTGCAGTATCTACACACCGCGCCGATGTGAGGTGTCAATAATGGTGAGAATTGGAAAAGAGGGAATACCCAGATGCTGAACAACCAATTGGTGATCTCCGATGTGACCGGTCCCTTTCGCGAGCCGCGGGAGCCCGTCTTGTCCTATGACTACTCGATCCAGCGGGCGACCTGGGCGGCGACCCATGCCGTTCGGGTCAAGATCGCCCAGGCGGAGGAGTTGGACTATGTGAAGGAGAAGTTGTTGGGCACGGTCACCGGGAGCCCCGGGCAACAGCTGATGCTGAATAAATTTCTGTCCCGCAAGATCGGTGACCAGAAGGTTCGGATCGCCGATGCCGAAGGATGGTTGAAAGAACGCGGTGATGTGTTGGTGGCCCCCTTCACGGGTTCGCTCGCCCATTACTTTCCACAATTGGAGGCCTGGGTTCAGGTGGAGCAGGATTCCTTGCGGGCAGAGATCAAGAACCTGGTCGGCCTGGTGGCCAATCCTCCGGCCGTCTGATGATTGCGCCCTCTGTGACCTTTAGTCCACTGCTCATCCAGATTCCATCCGTTACGCCGACCCCAGCCTCTCGTGACATGCCCTGAACCGTTCTTGCCTCCGGCCGATGCACGTCTCGGGACTCGCACTCGCGACTCTGTCGGCAAGTCCCCAACGCACAGAATCTGTGGATAAGCGTGTGAATATCAGCCGCCTCCTCGCCAAAGCCCCTCAGTAGATAGGCCATTCAGCGGCCTGCACAAGTTTTAGGCATTGGGGTGGTCTCCATCCGGACCACTAGATGCTGTATGGGATGAAAACCCTTAGGAAGATTATGCTTGCTGAATGCGAGCCTGGGGATAGCGAAGGCAGTCTGGGCCTGGAGTTTCGCGGCAGCGGCTCAAAAAATGCGTCGATATTGTTTGCTATGGACTCCGGAATCGTCGGCAAATCCAAGTGATCCGGTGTCGGGATTGCTGGTGTCGTTCAGGTCGATGCGATAGTGCCCGAGGACGTGTTCCATCGCTTCTTCGAATGGGATGGCCTGCGGGTAGAGGTTGCCCGGAGCATGGGCGCCGCGGGCCAGGGTGCCGACCGCCTCCGGAGTCGCATATTTGGGGTCTGAAAAAATGTACAAATCGGCCACGGCCTGGTCCCCGAGTTTGTGTCCTGGGCTGGTGGCCGGCAACATGGAGGGGAGGCTCTGAGCCAGCCTGGCCTGCTTGAACTGTTTGAGGAGACCCACAACTTGGCTGGTGGTTGCCTGCGCCGGTACCACGATACTGACGGCATTAAACTCCGTCAACGTCGCCTGGACTTTATACATAACCGGGGCCGCATCCGGATCTTCGGTCGTCACTTGCGAAATTTCCGGACCGGCGGCTTGCTTTTGTTTGCCGCTGGGAACGGCCAGGTTGATCAGCAGCCACATCACCAGAATGGCCCCGAATAAGACAATGAGTGGATGAATTCCGGCTCGCTTGCCTTCTTCGTATGGATCCTGCTCTGTGCTCATGGATGAGTCCTGGTCGGCTCCGTCGAAGAGACGAGGGGAGAGGCGGCGCCCGCGGGTGCTGTCGATTCCACCAGCTTCGCGGCCTCCCAGTAGTGATCCATTTCCACCGTGGAGAGGTCGTTGACGCTCTGTCCCCTTCGAGCCGCCTCGCGCTCAATGAACTGGAATCGTGCGGTGAATCGGTTCGTGGCGAGACGGAGCGACTCCTCCGGATTCACCTTGATGTGCCGGGCGACGTTGACCAGGGAAAACAGCAGGTCGCCCAACTCCGCGGCCATTTCCGCGGTCGGCTCCGGCTTGGGTTCGGCAGCGGAAGGCCGCGCAGCCGCATCGGTGATGGCCTGCTTGAGTTCCGCGATTTCTTCCTCCACTTTGCCAAGCACGGCCGCCAGGCCCTGCGGGCTGTCCGGCCAGTCGAACCCGACCCGTGCCGCGCGAACCTGCGTCTGATAGGCGCGAAGTAGGGCCGGGAGCGCTTGCGGAATGTCATGCAGGACCGAATCCGGTTTGCCGGCGTTCTTGCGTTCGGCCCGTTTGATATCTTCCCACCGATGGACAACCTGGTCGGAATTGAGTGAGGGCTGACCGTTCGCCCCGTCACCGAACACGTGGGGGTGGCGGCGTACGAGCTTGTCGCTCAACTGTTCCAAGACGTCGTCAATGGTGAAGGTGCCCGCTTCAGTGCCGATCTGGCTGTGAAACAACACCTGCAACAGTACGTCGCCCAGTTCTTCCTTCAGCTTGGCGAAATCCTGCCGGTCGATCGTATCGAGGGCCTCATAGGTTTCTTCGATCAAGTAGGGCTTGAGGGATTCGTGCGTCTGCTTGCGATCCCAGGGGCAACCGCCCGGCGCCCGAAGCCTGGCCATGATGGCCACGACGTTGTCGAAACGTGCTGACATGCGAAACCCTCCGTCGCGCCACTCTAACTGAGTTTTTCAGCACCTTCAACGGGGCCTCTCGTCTTGCGCCTCTTCAGGCCCTGTGGTAGGGTACCGCTCTGCATTTTCCATTGGTTGATCGGAGGTTTTTATGGGTGATGACAAGGAGCAAGGATTCGTCATCCGCGATCGTCGAGGACGGGGTGAAGATGCCCCCCCACCGGCCCAGGCGACTACGCCTCCGGCAGCAGAGCCCTCGGCCTCCGCGCCTCATCATGACCATGATGCCGATCCTCATACGCATGCAGGACATTTGCCGGTCAACTTCTCCTCCTTCGTGATCTCCATGGGGAGCTCGGCTCTGATGCTGATGGGGGAACAACTCGATCCTCAGCAACCGGCCATGCCACTGAACCTTCCTCAAGCCAAAGAAATCATCGATCTCTTGTCTATGTTAGAAGAAAAAACGAAGGGCAACCTCACCCCGGACGAGCAGGTCGTGATGAAAGACATGCTCTATGCTCTGAGGATGAAATTCGTCAGTTTGACCTCCGGGAAATCGACGCTTCACACCCCGTAGCCTCGTGAGTGGCTCCAGCGTGCCGTCCCGACCTGCGGTGTCGGTCCTTCCCCGGTCGAGCGTATCCTGCCAGCCGGTCCTCTCATTGATTGCCGCGGGGGCAAGAATAGAGGGAGGATTCTCGGTAGATTCCAAAAGAACTCTTTCCATTTCCTGGGATTTTCAGAGGCGTCCAGCCGTCAGGTCACTCGGGACGGTGATGCAGAACGCTCAAAAAGTTCGTCCACCAAGGCCGTAGTGAGGTTCTCGACGCGAAGAATAATGAGCGTCAGGCTGGCAGACGCCGGCGAGGCGGTGAGCCGGCCGTGTCCTGGCGCGAGGCGTCACGTTCTTACCCGCCCACCCCACGCCTGCCGAGACAGGTTCTTTTTCCATAGAGGTACGTTGAGGGTCTGAACGAAACGGGAACGCCGCCGGCGGACTGTTTCAGCATCCTGGCAGATCTTTTGAGACTCCACCCGGAATTGGTTATAGTGAGGCAGGATCGAATGGGCCGGGCGTGAGGCGGAGTATCGAGAATGCCTGAATCGACGGATATGACGAAGCTCATCCCCCCGGGGGTGCTGCGCGAGAAAGTGCCGTCGACGCCCGCCTCCATCGAGAGCGAGCGGCGGAAGCGTCATGTCCGGCCTGTGTGGATCGTCCTGATCCTGCTCCTGCCCTGTCTCGCCCTCACCTTTTATTACGCTCAAATGGCGGTGCCGGTCGGGGAAGAATCGGATTCCTTTTTCCCCAGCACCGGGTATGCCTTCGTGCTGCTGCTGGTCAATCTCGACTTGATCGGCTTTGTTGTTCTCACGCTGCTCCTCTCGCGGAATCTGATCAAAGCCTATTTCGAACGGCGTCACCGGCTCGTGGGGTCGGGGTTCCGCGCGAAGCTGGTCGCCGCCTTCATCGGTTTTTCGCTGATCCCCACGGTTCTCCTGGCGCTGGTGGCCAGCGGCCTGGTCAACAAGGCGGTTGATGTCTGGTTCAACGACCAGATCGAGCACGTGATGAAGGATTCGTATGAAGTCGCGCGCATGCACCATGCCGGGCATGTGTCGCTGGCGATCAACAGCGCGCGCGCCATCAGCCACGAGATTTTCCGCGAAGAGCTGTTGTTGCCCGAGCAGCGGGATTTGCTGGTTGCGGCGATCGCCCGGAAGCGCGCGGAATATGCCACGGCCGGAATCGAGATTTTTTCCTCGAAGATGGAAACGTTGACCAAGTCGCTGGATCCCGAGGTGCCGGTGGCGGTGCTCGATCTGCCGATCGGCCAACTGGTGCTGCAGGTGATCAACGGCAAGCAGGAACTCACGTCCGTCCAGGAGGCACAGACGGGACGGCTGGTGAGGGCCGGTGTCCCGATTGCTTCCAGCATCCGCCGTGGAGAGATCGACGGGGTGGTGGTGGTCGATGCCTATGTGCCGGAATCGTTGCTCGGCAAGATGGAAAGCATCGGGCGTCAATATACCGAATACAAACAGATGAAGGCGATGAAGAACCCCATCAAGGCCGGCGCCTATCTGCTGGTGGCGGTCATCACGGTCATGATTCTATTCAGTGCAACCTGGTTCGGGTTTTATGTGGCGCGCGGCATCACTGTGCCGATTCAACGGTTGGCCGAGGCGACGGAGGCGATCGCGCAAGGGGATCTCTCGGTGCGCATCGAAGCGAAGGCGACGGATGAGATCGGCACCCTCGTCGAATCCTTCAATCGCATGACCGCCGATCTGCAGAGCAGCAAAACGAAAGTGGAAGAAGCCAACGTCTCGCTCCGGCAATCCAACCTCGAGCTGGATCGACGGCGCGCTTACATTGAAACGGTGGTGGATACGATTGCCGCGGGACTGCTCTCCATCGACCGGCAGGGGATCATTACCACCTTCAATCCCTCTGCGGAGCGTATGCTGGGGTTGTGGGCCGATCGGTTTCGGGGCCGGTCCGCCAACGAGGTGTTCAAGGAATACAAGCTGGATCTGTTCCAGTCCGTCTACGATCGGATGCTGGTCGATCAGCGAGACAATATTGCGCTCGAAGGACAGTTGGATTTGCAGGGGCGGTTTTTGACCATCGGTGTGCATTGCTCCCGCATGAAGGATGAGTCGAACAAGGACCTCGGGTTCGTGCTGATTTTCGAGGACCTTTCGGAATTGATCAAGGCGCAGAAGGCGGCGGCCTGGCGGGAGGTCGCGCAGCGGATCGCCCATGAGATCAAAAATCCGCTGACGCCCATTCAGCTTTCGGCGCAGCGGTTGCGAAAAAAGTTTCAGGATAAGGCTCCGGATTTCGACCGCATCTGTGACGAGTCCACGCAAGTGATCATCAACGAAGTCGGCAGCCTCAAACAAATGCTGGACGAGTTCTCGAAGTTTGCGCGGATGCCGGCCCCGCACATGACGGTGAATTCGCTGGATGATGTGGTGAAAGAAGTGGTGGCGCTGTACGACAGCGCGCATCGCGAAGTGGAATGCGTGGTGACGCTCGATCCGGATCTGCCGCTCTTCAATTTCGATCGGGAACAGATCAAGCGTGTCCTGGTCAATCTGTGCGATAACGGGATCCACGCGATGAACCACAAGGGACATCTGTGGATCACGACGCGGTACGACACGAAACAGCGTCGCGCGGTCGTCACGGTGGCGGATGAAGGGACGGGTATTGCGCCGGAGGATCAGGAAAAGTTGTTCGTGCCCTATTTTTCCCGGAAGAAAACGGGGACCGGGTTGGGACTGGCGATCGTGCGGCGGATTGTGACCGATCACGACGGCCAGATTCACGCCGGAAACCATCAGCCCAAAGGGGCCTTGTTCACGTTCGAGTTGCCGGTGTGAACGGCGCCCGCCGACGCGTAGTGTGGAGAAGACATGTCTGCTTCGATTCTGATTGTCGATGATGAAGTCTCCATCCTGAACTCCTTGAGCAGCATCCTGGAGGATGAAGGATATGAGGTCAGCGTGGCCAAGAGCGGCATCGAGGCGCTCAAATTATGTGCCGTGAGTCCTCCCGAACTGATGATGCTGGATATCTGGATGCCCGACATGGATGGGTTGGAGACGCTCCGGCGCTTGCGCGAGCTGGTGCCGCAGACGCAGGTCATGATGATGTCCGGGCACGGGTCGATCGAGACGGCGGTGAAAGCCATCAAGCTTGGCGCTTACGATTATATTGAGAAGCCGCTCTCGCTCGAAAACGTGACGCTACGGGTCAAACATGCGTTGGATCAACACCGGCTCGAACAGGAGAATCGGACGCTCCGGACGAAGGTGGAGCGGAAGTTCGAACTGATCGGGCAGTCGCCGGCGATGCGGCAGCTCAAGCAGATTATCGAAACAGCGGGGCCGACGAACAGCCGGGTCTTGATCGGCGGCGAGAACGGCACGGGCAAAGAGCTCGTCGCCAGGGCCATCCATCAGCACAGCGCCAGGGCAACCCGCCCGTTTGTGGCGGTGAACTGTGCCGCCATTCCTGAAACGTTGATCGAGAGCGAATTGTTCGGGCACGAACGCGGGTCTTTCAGCGGGGCCACGACGATGAAGCGGGGCCAGTTCGAACAGGCCGACGGCGGGACGCTGTTCCTGGATGAAATTGCGGACATGAGCCTGAGTACCCAAGCCAAGGTCTTGCGCGCGCTTCAAGAGCAGCAGTTTACGCGGGTCGGCGGGACCAAACTCATCAAGGTCGATGTGCGGGTCCTGGCGGCTTCGAACAAGGATCTGTTGAAGGAAATCGAGAAGGGGACGTTCCGGGAAGACCTGTTTTACCGCCTCAATGTGGTACCGATCGTGGTGCCGACCTTGCGGGACCGCCGTGAGGACATTCCATTGCTGGTGAAACATTTCCTCCATGTGCATGCCGAGGAGCAGGGCTTGAAGATCAAGCAAGTCTCGCCGGAAGCCATGGAGGTGTTCATCCAGTATGAATGGCCGGGCAACATTCGCGAACTGCGCAACCTGATCGAGCGGCTCATGATCATGGTGCCGGGACCGGTTATTGAGGCCTCGCATGCGTCGGTGGCGTTGCAGGTGCGTCCTCAGCTGTCCGCTACGCAACAGGCTGCCGGGGCGCAGGTGCCCCATTCCCTCTTGACGAGGCACTACGACTCGCTTCGCGATGCCCGCAATGCGTTCGAGAAGGAGTTTATCGCCCGCAAGCTGCGTGAACATCATTGGAACATCTCGCGCACGGCCGAAGACTTGCAGATCGAGCGCAGCCACTTGCATCGCAAGATTAAGTTGTTGGATGTGGAGATGCGCCCCGAGATGTAAGGCAAGTTGCTGAAAACGGCCGCCAGCGGCGTTCTCAGTCGCGACTCTCCCTGCGACGTACCCCGGGGGTACTCCTCACTCACGTCGGCTCCTTGCGGCCTTGCTGGGCGATCGTTTTGAGCAATTTGCTCCTATCCAACGGTGCCCTGACGATCACGCGTCAATTCCACGCGCATCCTAGTGCAGATCACAGTCGATCTCCGATGTTGACCAACACTCTCCTGCATCGCTAAGATGCGCTCTTCCTATGACTACCTATCGTGATGCCGGAGTCGATATCGATGCCGGCGATGAATTCGTCGAGCGGATCAAGCCGCATGTTCGGGCGACTTTTCGCCCGGAAGTGATGACCGATCTGGGCGGCTTCGGAGGTCTGTTCCGATTCCAAGCGAATCGCTACCAGGATCCGGTGCTCGTGTCGGGGACCGACGGCGTCGGGACCAAACTCAAAATCGCCTTTCTCATGGACAAACACGACACGGTCGGGATCGATCTGGTGGCGATGTGCGTCAACGATATTGCCGTCAGCGGCGCGGAGCCGCTCTTCTTTCTCGATTACTTCGCGACCGGGAAACTCTCCTTAAAGACGGCCGAGGCCGTGGTCCGTGGGATTTCAGACGGGTGCCGTCAGGCCGGCTGCGCCCTCATCGGTGGAGAAACTGCCGAGATGCCGTCCTTCTATGCGGAAGGGGAGTACGACCTGGCCGGTTTTGCCGTGGGCGTGGTCGATCGCCCGAAGATGATCGACGGCCGGCAGATTGTTCCCGGGGATGCCGTGATCGGGTTGGCCTCAACCGGTGTCCACAGCAACGGCTTTTCGCTGGTGCGCAAGGTGTTGTTTGAGAAGAGCCGACTGACGGTGGAGAGTGTGATGCCGGAACTCGGCGGTGCGCTGGGTGAGACCCTGCTGACGCCGACGCGGATTTATGCCAAACAGGTGCTCTCGTTGGCCGAAGCCTGCCCGATCAAGGGCATCGCGCACATCACCGGCGGTGGAATTACCGAAAATCTGCCGCGGGTCTTTCCGGCTCGCTGTGGGGCGCGAATTCGTCGCGGATCCTGGCCGGTGCTGCCGATTTTTCAGACGATTCAGGAACGCGGGGGCGTGGAGCTGAGCGAGATGTACCGCGTCTTCAATATGGGCATCGGGTTGATTCTGGTTGTGGCGCCGGAACACGTCGATCGTGTGATGGCCAAAGCGGGAGAAGCGGGAGACCGGGCCTATCACATCGGCGAAATGGTGGCGCAAACGACGGACGAAGGTGTGGTCGAATATGTCGGGTAAGTTACCGCGCCTGGTGCGTGTCGGCGTATTGGTTTCCGGCCGGGGATCGAATCTTCAGGCGATCATCGATGCCATCGAGGCAGGGACATTGTCGGCTGAGATCGCGGTCGTGCTCAGCAATAAGCAGGATGCCGGCGGGCTGGAACGGGCGCGAAAGCATGGTGCTCCCGCCGTGTGGCTGGATGCGAAACCGTTTGCCGGCCGTCCCGATAGTCGCGAGGCCTACGATAGAGCTGTGCTGGAAGTGTTGCAGAAGCACGAGGTAGATCTCGTGCTCCTGGCCGGGTATATGAAAATCGTCACAGCGGTGCTGATCACGGCCTATGAAAACCGGATGATGAACATTCATCCGTCGCTCCTCCCGTCGTTTCCCGGCCTTGATGTGCAGAAAAAAGCCATCGACCACGGGTGCAAAATCGCCGGTTGTACCGTGCACTTCGTGACCGAAGGGGTCGACGAAGGTCCGATCATCATCCAGGCGGCCGTGCCGATCCTGGAAGGGGATACGCCGGATACCCTGGCGGCTCGCATCCTGGAGCAGGAACACCGCATCTACCCGCGCGCGATTCAACTCTACGCGGAAGACAAGGTGCGGGTAGAGGGACGGCGGGTATCGGTGGCGGACGCAGGACCGGTGGCGACGGGATTTCACAACCCCGGATAAAGTCTTGCGTCGATCTGTAAGTTCGTATGGAGACGCGCGCTCCGGTTGTGTATAATGCCGCGTGAGAGTTGTGGGGGGCTAGCTCAGTTGGGAGAGCACTACGTTCGCAACGTAGGGGTCGGGGGTTCAACTCCCCTGCCCTCCACCACTTTGATTGATAACCTTCACGCCAGTCAGTAAACGGTCGAATGTTCCCGTGGCAGTGAATCGATAGCCTCGCTTCCCGCCCTCCTCGACGGGCTCGCATGAAATGTGACCGTCAAGCAGTTTCCTGAGCATCTGGCGGGCGAGCGGAACCTGTCGGGTGAGCAAACCAGGGATATCTCCTAAGCGGGTTCTCAATTCCTTGACCAGCTGCTTCTCGTTCACGTAAGCCATTTGTGCAAGCTGGTCCAGTCTCGTCAATTCCCCTAGCAACGTCTTCTTCCTAGCCTCCTCCTGGCGGAGTGATGCGTCAATGGCATCTGTTGCCTTGCCATTCGCTATATGTTCCACCAGGTGATGCAGCCGTGTTTCAATTAAAGAGAGTTCCCGTTCAATAGTGACGCGTTCGTCAGGTAGCTTCTTCTGTTCTTTCCTAATTCGCTCCAAGGCCTCCGCAACGGAGGCTTCCAGGACCTGATCGTCTAGCATGTTGTTTATAGCGTGAAGGATGGCTGAGTCGAGAATATCCTGGCGGACTTCCACGTTGTTACTGCAGACGGTATGACCTCGTTTGTGGTGGTAGGCACAACGATACACGGTGCGGTCATAGCATTGTTTCGCAGTTCGCTTTATTGCCACGATCGAACCACCACATACGATGCACTTTGCAATGCTGCTGAGTAGATAGGAAGACCGGTGATCTTCGCCGGTAGGTCGTGAAATGAGGCGACCACCTTCCCCGCGCAGATAGGCATTCCTATTGTGTGTTCTACGCTGTTCAACCTGCTCCCACAGCATGGAGGAGATGATCCTCAATTCTGGTGCGTCGATACGAAGCCATTCCGATTGAGGACGCTTTCGTTGCTTCCGCGTTCCGCCGAGTTGAATTGCTTGGGTCCTATTCCAGAGGACCATACCTCGATAAAGGTCACGTTGGAGAATGTCCCGAAGCGCTGTTGGGCACCAGCCAAGATTTCCACCGTGAGGAGGCGGGACGCGATCCTCGTTTAACGCCTTAGCGATGCTTGCCAGACCAAAGCCTGATGCGTACATTTCGAATATTCGCACGACTGTTTTAGCTTGTTCGGTATTGATCCTTCTAACAACGTGCTGTCGGTGCGGGGTACCATCGTTGTTCGCTTGGCTGCTGTAGACGGGGACGTTATCGTAGCCGAAAACCTTGTTGCCCGTGACGTGGAGAGCTTTGGCTTTTCGGAGCATGGCATCATAGGTACGCTGGCTCGCTTTTTCTCGCTCCATTTCTGCCGAGAAGTTCGTCAGGCTAAGCATCACCTTGTCGAGGGCATTATCAAGCTTTCGCTCCTGGTCAGTAAGATAGAAGAATATCCGCACGCCGCTATCGATGATTTGCTTGAAGGCATAGCTCGATTGGATAGCCTCACGGCCCAATCGAGACTCTTCGCTCATGATCAGCACTTGGAACGCTGGACGAGGCTTAAGCGCATTCATCAATCGTAGGAAGCCCTGCCGCTTGAGGAATTCTGCGCCGGATATGCCGTCATCAGAATAGATATGTTCCTGCGCAACCGTCCAACCCTTTCGGACGGCAAACTCCGTTGCGTGCTCAATCTGCCGAGTAACCGATTTCTCCTCATCGTTAAATCCGACCTGTTCCGTGGATTTCCTGGCGTAGATTGCCGCAATCATCTCAGCCTCCTTCATCACCCGCTCACCTTGAGGTTCATACCGACTAGGTGACTATTCCAGAGCTCAGGGATTATTCGTTTCTGTCTGATGAAGTCAACTTCAATTTACGGTTGGTTTGGGGAGGGGAACTAACCGTAAATCGGCTAAGTGATTGAAGATCAGCGAGAAGTGCCTCCGCAAGAATTGCAGATATTTCGTTGCGTAGGCGAGGGGAGAGGGGGGAATTGCCAGAATCTGACTGGCCTACGCTTTCCCTTGTATTGATGAGCAGTTTTGGGCTTGTGGGTTCCAACTGAACTGTTACTCCTGATCTTGTGGCACCAGGGGGAGTCTCACGACACCCCCATCCCCCCGACTGAAGCGCCCGCCGTTCCGCCGGCTTAGGACGAAGATTGAGCCCCCAATGGATACGACTCGGGGCCGGGGAGCAGCGGAGCAGGCCTTCCCGGTCCCCTCCGTGCCGGTCTCCGCCCCTCCAGGCCTGCCCGCTGCGAGAGCCCCGTGCCGCCTCCTCTGTTACGCCCCACCCTTGGTTTGTGAAGGGTGGGGCTAGAACATAATTTCAGAAGGAGGCGGACATGTCCGTTGATAGTTCTCTCGGTTCCTCGAACGGTGTACGGCCACTGAGCCCGAACTCGCGATAAGGCAGATTTTATCTATCACCGGGTGGATGCCAATCAATTCCGGGTCCTGCTTTCGACCGGAAGCGGGTTCGATACCGATACGGATTGGGGTGGCAAGGATTATGGGGTGGCCTGTGCGGGAGCCGGGAACTGTCAACCGGCCTTCGGCTATTTTGATACGAATGGCGATGGCAAATCAGACTTCGTCTACAACCGCGATAATTCCAGCGAGCTGCGCGCGGTCGTGTCTAACGGCGCTGACTACAATCCCGATGCGCTCTGGGGTACCCGTGGCGCGGGTATTTCCTGTGTGGGCCCACCGACCTGCCAACCCAGCTTTTCCTACATCGATGTCACGGGCGACGGCAAAGCCGACTTTACCTACATCCAATCGGATAACAATAATCTGCGGGTCGCGCCGAGTGGGCCGGGCAAGTTTCTGCTGACCTCCGTCACCAATGGCCTCGGCGGCGCAACGACCATTGCCTATGTCTATTCGCCTCAATATGCCAACACCCAGCTTCCCATTCCGCTGGCGACGGTCTCCTCGCTCACGACGTGCGACAACTGGTCCGGATCGTCGTGTACCGGGACTTCCTCCGTCACCTCCTATCTGTATAGTGGCGGGTTCTATCACATCGCTGAACGGGACCTGCGAGGGTTTAATTATGTGAAGGTGACGGGCCCGACCGGCCCCAGCGGCGAACAAGCCATCACGGAAACCTGGTTTCATCAAGGGAATGATGTTGCGGTGGACACCAACAATCCCAATGTGGCCGTCGGCTATACCAAGGGCTTGGCCTATCGCGTCAAGGTTACCGATGCAGCCGGGTATATCTTTTCGAATACGACCACGGCCTATGTGGCCGACAGCGACAGCGCGGCCCCCTACTTCACGCCGGTGGCCCAGGTGGATGCCTCGCTCGATAACGGTGCCAAACAAACCCGGACGGTTTATGCCACCTATGACGCCTACGGCAATCTCCTGCGCGAAGACCAGTCCGGCGATTTGAGCACGACCAGCGATGACCGGACCGTGGTGCGGACGTTTGGCAATAATACGACGGATTGGCTGTTGGGGTTCCCGACCAGTGAGACGGTCTATCAAGGGATTGGCCTCAGTCCGCAGGTGGCTCAATCCACGTTCTATTACGACGGCACGACCAGCTGCGCAACCGCCTCGACCAACCAGACGCCCACCAAGGGACACCTCACACGGACGATTAAATGGCTCAACGGCGGGACGAACCCGGAATCCCGGATGGCCTATGATGCCTATGGCAATCTCATCTGTACCCGCGATGCGAACGGCAACACCAGCACGGTGGCCTATGACGCCACCAACATCTTTCCCACTACGGCCACCAATGCGCTGAGCCAGGTCACGACGACCCAGTATTATGGCGTGGGGGGCCAAGGCCTGACGAACGGGGTCTTCGGACAGGTGAAGAACGTTACGGACGCCAATAGCCAGACGGTGGCCTATGAGTACGATCCGTTGAGCCGCAGGACGAAGACCACGGCGCCAGATGGGCTCGTGACGACGACGACCTACAACTATGGGAGTGGCTTTTCCGTCGGCACGCAACATGTCCTGACCAGCAGTTCCGGAGCCGGCGTGACGACTGCCTTGACCAGCGCGAACTACTTCGATGGCCTCGGCCGTTCGGTCAAGACCGAATCCAGCGGGCCGGACAGCGCGACGATTGTGACCGAACTGGAGTATGACAATCGGGGGGCTGTCCGCAAGCGGAGCTTGCCGTACTTTAAGACCATCGAGTCTGTCACGGGACGTTGGTCCACGCTGCAGTATGATGCGTTGGGTCGGCTCACACGCCTCGACTTGCCAGACGGAAACAGGACCCTCGCCTGTACCAGTGCCTGGGTAAGCGTGTCTATCGATGCGGCCAATCATCGTAAGCGCGAGACCCAGGATGCCTATGGACGGACGGTGCGGGTGGATGAATATCAGGGCACCACGACCACCTGTGACACGACGGTCGGGACGCCCTATGCCACGACCACGTATCTGTACGACACACTGGGCAATTTGCTCTCCGTCACGGATGCCAAGGGCAATGTGACGACCATGACCTACGACACGCTGAGCCGCAAGACGGCCATGCATGATCCGGACATGGGAGACTGGAGTTACCTCTACGATGCCGTCGGCAATCTGACCAAGCAGACCGATGCGAAGAGCCAGCTGCTCTGGTTTCGCTATGACGCCCTCAACCGGCGCACGCAGAAGGATTTTACGACGCAGAAGTCTCCCGGCGCCGGGGATGTCGTCTACACCTACGACGGCGGCACGTACAATCGCAATGGCCGCCTCCAGCAGGTCGTCGATGCGTCCGGCACCGTCGTCTTTCGCTACGATGCCCTGGGACGCATCACGCAGACGGACAAGACCTTGGATGGGACGACCTATACCACGCAGAGTACCTATGACGGTCTGGGCCGCCTCCTCACCGTGACCTATCCCGGTAGCCCGACGACCGTGATGAGTTATGCCTACAATGGGCCGCTGTTAGACAAAGTCTTCGACGGCACGACGACCTATATTCAGTACAGCCAATATAATGCGCTTGGTCAGGCAGGGCTCACGCGCTATGGCAATGGCGTGACCACCACGAAGACCTACGCCCAGACCACCAACACGGTCTGTTCCCAACAGAATTTCCGCCTCTGTACCCTGAAGACAGCTGGTCCGGCCGGGGTGCTCACAGCCAGCGCAGCGGCTCCTGGCTCGTCCGTCAACCTGTCCACCGAAGGCACGACGGATTGGGCCCATTGGGGTTTGACCACGGCGTCCAGCTTTAACCACAAGAGTGGCGTGACCGCGCAGATCAGCACGTTCTCGACGGTGGGCGGCGGGACGGCCCAACGTTTTGACGACAATCCCACCACCTATACGTGGACGGGAGGGACCCCCACGTCCAGTGCGACGAACAGTCCGACGGGTGTGTACATCGTCGGGCTCAACAAGGGCTTTCAAGTCACCGTCCCGGCCGACACCACCCCTCGCACGGTGAAGCTCTATGTGGGCGGGTGGGGCGCTCAGGCCAAATTCGAAGCGAGTTTGAGCGACCAGAGCGCGGCGGCCTACACGGACACGTCCTTCAACGACTCCGGCAGTGGCGACGGGACCAACCGCGTCTATACATTGACCTATCAGACGGCGTCCCCGAATCAGACCCTCACGCTCACCTGGACGGTGACGGGCATGAATGATCCCCAGTGGGGGAACGTCAGTTTGCAGGGAGCTACCCTGGTCACGGGGTCGGTCAGCGGGGCTCTTGCGGGGAGTCTCGCAATGCCCAGTGCCACGGTGACGCTCTCGACCGAAGGCACGACGGATTGGGCGCATTGGGGCCTGGCCACTGCCAGCAGTTTCAATCACAAGAGCGGCATCACCGCCCAGATCAGCAACTACACCGCGCTCGGCGGGGCCACGGCGGCTCGTTACGATACCAACCCCAACGGGTACAGTTGGACAGGTGGCACGCCCACGGCCAGCGCCACCAATTCGCCGACGGGCCTGTACATCAATGGGCTGAATAAGGGCTTTCAGATTACCCTCCCGGCCGATACCACCTCGCGGACGGTGAAGGTCTATGTCGGCGTCTGGGGGGCGCAAGGGAAACTGGAAGCCACGTTGAGCGACAGCAGTGCGAGTGCTTATGTGGACACCTCCGTCACCGATCCGGGCGGCAGTTCCGATGGCATCGCACGGGTCTATACCCTGACCTATCGGGCCGGTTCGGCCAATCAGACGCTCACGGTCAACTGGACCGTGGAGACGATGCACGATGCGCCGTGGGGCAATGTCACCCTGCAGGCGGCCACGCTCGTGACCCACAGCAACAGCGGCACGGTCTATCAAGATCTGCAGTATGCCTATACGGCGGACGGCTACGTCACCACCATCGCGGACCACACCGTGGCGGGCGGGGCGGGGGATCAGGCGTTGACTTATGACAGTCTGGACCGGCTGACCGAAGCCGAAGGCCCCTATGGCACCGGTGGGGCGACAGCCTCGATCACCTATAGTTATAACGAAATCGGGAATCTGACGGCTAATTCGCAAGTGGGGACCTACGCCTATCCCACTAGTGGATCAAGCAGCGTGCGGCCGCACGCCGTGACCAGCGCGGGGAGTAACAGCTATAGCTACGATGCCAACGGCAACATGACCGGTGGCGCAGGCCGGTCGTTCACGTATAACCTCCAAAACAAGCCGCTGACCATCACGATTGCTGGGCTAACAACGACGTTCGTCTACGATGGTGATGGCCGAAGGGTGAAGAAGATTGTGGGAAGCACGACCACACGGTATATCAGCCAGCTCTATGAATGTGAGAACACGAACTGCTCCCGGATGATCTTCGCGGGATCAGAACGTGTCGCGACACTGGTACCAAGCGGCGGCATCCACTATTACCACTCGGATCATCTGGGCTCGTCGTCCGTGATCACCGACGGGACCGGCACCAAGGTTCAAGCCCTCACCTACTTTCCCTATGGCGCCACCCGGACGAACAGTTCGCCCACCACACCGGTGGTGGATGTGCCGTATAAGTTCACCGATAAAGAACTCGATAGTAGTACGAGTCTCTATTATTATGGTGCCCGTTACTATGATCCGGTTCTAGGTCGGTTCATAAGTGCGGATAAGCGAATTACTCGTTTATCTAATCCGCAAGACTTCAACCGCTATACATATGTATTGAACAATCCGATCTTCTACACAGATCCATCTGGTAATACCCCACAAGCAGCGTTAGCGATATACGGCGGATTTTCGGGCTTGGCTGGAGGGTTCTTGGGTGGATTACCACAAGGATATACGAGTGCGATTGTGGGAGGTATTGTCGGAGGGGCGGTAGGTGCTTTAGCCGGTGGCTCGTTGCAACCTTACTTATCTTTTGAGCTGGGAACCAAGAGCGGATTACTTGTTGGAGGAGTAATGGCAGCGTTTACGAATTGGTCAAGCCAGTTTGCAGCAAACATGGTCAATCAGGCACTCTTTGCGCCTTATCAATTCAGTATGATGAGGGCTGCGACACAGATTAACTTGACGCCTTTGGCATTCACTGCTTTGGGGTTCGGTCCTACAGCTGGCGTTGCCTTAAATCTAAGGGGGGCCGTTTTGGAATATAGTAGAAGTCAACACGCAAGTATGTTTTTTGAGAGCGTGTTCCTTGCGTATCACGGGGCAATCCTGGATGCCATAGGATCTGCATTGCATATTCCAGGACTTGATCATTCAGATGCTCATGTACCTCAAGGTAACGTTACCATAAAGGATGTCATAACGATCGACGATCTTAGCGGAAACATTTCATATTACGCGCCAGGAACATCTAGTACCACCTCTACTACGGATTCTGCTTCCGATGGTTCAGGTAACAGTCTGCTGCCGGATCAGAACTCTGGGGGGGACCCATACAACAATCCTGACACTGGGACTGGTGAAGGCGCACCGCCGTCTGTTCCGGATCCTACTGATCCTAGTAGCGACCCTGTTGGCCCGATTGGACCTGGAGATCCTCGGTGCCAATGGGATGGCTGCTAGAGATGAGATGCATACCATTTGATCTTTTCTCACATTAAAGAATGGTGTGTATAAGTACATTATTTAAGCTTTATAATCCTAGGGATAGACCATACCCTACATCGGCTGCTGATAAAGTACTTGTGGGAGTCGATGTAAAACCTTTATGCAAATTTGCAGCGGCGATTATTAGAGTATTTAAATGTCTATTAGAAGAGGCCGCTATCACTTCTCAATAGTTATCTTCTCGTTGATTTTTGGCCTTATGGGGGGGGCAGGAATAGGACTTGTGACATTCCTTGCCCTAATGGTTCAGGGAGGAATGGAGTTAGTTCTTGAGTTTTGGAAGGTTAATGGGAAGGGCTTCGAGGATATTATAAAGTGGCCGGTTCTTTTGATTGGAATTCCTATAGGAGGTGGAAGCGGTATATGGTTGTGGTATTGGCTGATGAGAAAAACTGGCCTGCTAGATCCGCACGAGTTGAAGGAGATGCTTGGCAGCAATGAAAAATAGATACTTGCAACAACGGTCACAAGCTTAGAGTTGATTTAGAGTATCTGCTCTCAGATGAAGCCTTCCGATAAAGATTCACCCAATGGGCTATTGATTGATTTCGATCATATCGCACTGATTTCGTCTATGGAAAAAATCGAAGGGACATCGCCTCATTGAACGCGCACTCAGGAATCGCGTGGCCACCTTTCTGTGTGTCCTATATCGGAAAGCCTATTTGTAAGCCATTGTAAAAACGTATGTGGGATTGGAATCTTTCAGCACGTAACAAGTTGATTTTACTTGTCGCTAGGGGCCCTTTTAAGGCGAGACATTGGCGATCTAACTCCGCAAATAAAGCTAAGCAGCAAACGCAACGCCCGCAATTTTAAACGAAATAGCTTTTGCCAACGATGGGCATAACGGTTGCCCTCCACCAAACCTCATCTGTGCAACCCGAAGCTACTACGGTCCTTCCTTCCGTCCTGATCACACCCGCAGATCGCTCTGGATAGTCTTCTTTCTTGCTTCCGCTTGACGGCAAGCTTCAGTCTCCGCCTCTTGCGGATCTCCGTGAGTATCGTCCGCCGCCTGAATTCTTCACGATAGTCCTCAGTATCCCTGCATTGTCGCCGGATATGTTTGGCTTGTGCCGTCTACAATTTGGCGGGTAGAGCCGTCTGGAAGAGAGCAAGTCGAACGAATCACGGGAACAGGGCTAAGGGGCAGGCACTGAAGTCAGTGGACGTAGACAATCTCGACGCGAGCCAGGAAGTCCTTCAAACCGTTGAGCTGGTCGTGTAGCGCGGAGAGATTGTGTGCCATGGCGGCCCGCTCAAGCTGGTCGCCGATTACGCTAATTTGATCGAAACCGTACC
>Ga0268299_1000510_pt1 | contig 117164 bp, 106 predicted proteins | sample NOBtaG_FD_193484 | JGI IMG/M metagenome (GOLD analysis project Ga0268299, IMG submission 193484) | Activated sludge microbial communities from bioreactor in Nijmegen, Gelderland, Netherland - NOB reactor | ecosystem: Engineered > Bioreactor > Aerobic > Activated sludge | place: Netherlands...
GGTCGCCTTCACCTCGACCAGGACCTCGCCGGCCCGCGGGCCTTCCAGGTCGACCTCCTCGATGGTCAGCGGCTTGCCGGCGGCGGTGGCGAGTGCGGCGCGAACTTTCATCTCAAATTCCTCTTCGAACTCATACGCGGTCGCGGCACGGGCGGGCGCCACTGCGCCTGCCCGCCGCAATTCTTCTTATTTCAGTTTGCCGGCCGCCTTGGCGACATGCGTTGCGATGGCGTCCATCAGCACCGGCGACAGGCAGTCATAGGGCGGCAGCTTCAACTCCTTCAGCCGCTTGCGCACCTCCTTCATCTTGCCGGGCTTGAAGCCGGATTCGATGATCGACGAGACGAAGGCGGCGAAGGTCGGCGGCGACCAGCCCTTCTGCTTCGACAGCTCGGTGTGGATGAAATCGAGGCCATAGAAGGGATGCTTCTGGTTCTCGATGCGGCCATACATGTGCACGCCGCACTCCTTGCAGGCGTAGCGCTGGATGGTCGCGCTGGGGTCGACCACCTGGAGCTTCTGTTCGTTGGCAGTCACCTTCAGCGCGGCGCGCGGCACCACCGCGACCTGTGAGAACAGCGCGCCCTTGGGCTTCCAGCATTTGGTGCAGCCGCAGACGTGATTGTGGGCGGACTGCGACATCACGCTCACGGTCACCGGATCCTTGGCGCATTTGCAGGTCAGTGTGCCGCCGGCAAAGTTCTTCACGACGGTTTTCTTCACACCCCGGTTGACGGCCGGGTGAATGGAAATTGCCATATCCACGATCTCCCCTTTTGCGCGGATGAGGTGCCCCCGCTTCCCCAAGGGGTCCTATCGCGGCGCGTCGCGGGCCGCCGGAATGGCGGGCCGGTCGCGCGGCGGGCAGATTATCCAGAAGCAGGCTTGCGGGGAAGAAATTAACCCGTCGGCGGCGCATTTCCCGCCGTATTTCCAGCTGTGGTTCGGACAGCACAGGTTGCAAACGCGCCCGCGCGCCCCAAGTTCACCAATGCTGCGAACAAAACTCGATTGCAATCAAGCAGACCGGATAGGGAGAGACGCGATGGACCAGAGGATCATTGATCTGTTCGACCGATTCACCCATGGCGGCATGAGCCGGCGCAGCTTCTTCGACCGCCTGGTCGCCTTGGCCGGCGGCACCGCGGCGGCCACCGCCCTGCTCCCCCTGCTCGAGAACAACTACGCCAAGGCCGAAACCGTCTCGCCCGGCGATTCCCGCATCAAGACCGAGACGGTGACCTTCCCGGCCGCGGGCAAGCAGGTTTCCGGCTACCTGGCTTGGCCCGCCAGCGGCGACACATTCCCCGCCGTGCTGGTGGTGCATGAGAATCGCGGCCTCAACCCCCATACGCAGGACACGGCGCGACGCCTGGCGGTCGATGGCTTCCTCGCCCTCGCGGTGGATCTCCTGTCCCCGATCGGCGGCACCCCGGCCGATGCCGACAAGGCGCGCGACATGATCGGAACGCTGCAAGCGCCCGATGTCACAAGCTGGGCTCGCGGCGCGGTCGAATACCTGCGCGGCCACCCGGCCGCCAACGGCAAGGTCGGCGCGGTCGGCTTCTGCTGGGGCGGCGGGGTGATCGGCCGCCTAGCCGTCGCCGAGCCGAGCCTGAATGCCGGCGTCGTCTATTACGGCGCCCAGCCGCCGGCCGAGGAGGTCGGCAAGATCCAGGCGCCGCTGCTGCTGCACTATGCCGGCATGGACGAGCGTATCAACGCCGGCATCGCCGGCTTCGAAGAAGCGCTGAAATTCAATAAGAAGACCTACACTCTCCATATGTACGAAGGCGCCCAGCACGCCTTCAACAACGACACCAACGAGGCCCGCTACAACAAGGCGGCAGCCGAGCTTGCCTGGGGCCGCACCATCGACTTCTTCCGGCAGAACCTCGCGTCCTGACGCCCGCTACCGCCGCGGCGCCTGCCGATCACGGGATCGTGATCGGCAGGCGGGCCGGGATTGCGCCAATCAATCGTTAAAGCCGGGCGAGCGTCGGTGCCCAGAAGCGCCGCCTCGGTGTCGTAACTTGAATGAAACTCGCGAGTTCTATAGCCTGATCCCCGGCTGAAACCGGATCTTCAACCCCGGAAAGAGCAATTCATGGCCCTGCCCCAATCGAGCCCCGCGCGCAATGATCGGCGCCACCGGATCGTCCTTGCCGCGTCGCAGATGTTCGCCGCCCGCGCCTATGTTGAGGTGCAGATGGACGACCTGGCCAGGGCGGCGGAGGTCGCCAAGCCGACGATCTACCGCTACTTCAAGTCCAAGGAGGACCTGTTCCTCGAGGCGCTCGACGGCACGATGAACGACCTGGTCGGCGAGGTGAGCCAGGTGGCCGAGAATCCGGGGCCGGCTGCCGAAGTGTTGCGCCACATGGTCGGCGCCGCCTTGCGTTCTTTCGCCAGCTGCAGCGCCGCCATCCGCGCACTTGACGGCACCGATGCCGCCCTGGGCGAGCGCGGCCGCGCCATGCTGCGCCGCCGCGCCAAGCAGATCCGCGAAGCCTTCGCCACCGTGCTCGATCGCGGAATCGTCGAGGGCGCCTTCCGGCCGCTCGATTCCGAAATCGTGTCGCGCGCTATCCTGGGCGCCGTACGCATGACCTCGCATGCGGAGGAGAATCCCAGCGACAGCCGCGGACTGGAGACCCTCGTCGATCTCCTGCTCAACGGCCTGACTGTGGCCAGTTGCGCCAACCGAGGCTGACCTGATGCGGCCGCGCACCCTTCTTCTGATTTGCGGCGTCCTGGCGGTAGCCATCGCCGCCGGTCTTTGGAGTCGCTCCTATTTCACCGAGCCAGTCACCGCCGAGGCCGCCGCCGCGCCGGAGGCCGCCCGCCTGCAAAACGCCGCCCTGGCCCAGTCCGGCGGCAAGCCAGCCGTGCCGGTGCGCGTCGCCATCGTCAAGACCGCGACCTTGCCCATCAACCGCCGCACCATCGGCTGGGTCGAGCCTATCGCCACGGTCGAGGTGAAGTCGCGCGTCGACAGCGCGATCATGGAGCAGCGCGCCAGGGAAGGCGATTTCGTCGAGGCCGGCGACGTGCTCTTCGTCCTCGACGACCGCGAAACCAAGGCCGCCATCGCGCACGAGGAAGCGACGCTGAAGAAGGACGAGGCGCTGCTCGAGCTTGCCAACGCCAATCTGGAGCGGGCCCAGGCGCTAGCCGCCAAGCAGACGGTGTCGAAGCAGTCGCTGGACCAGGCGAAGGCGGAAGCCCGCGCCGCTGCCGCCGCGGTGGTGGCGGATCGCGCCCTCATCGACGCAACGAAGCTTATTCTCTCCTACTCCGTCATCAAGGCGCCAATCAGCGGCCGCCTCGGCGCCATCACGGTGACGCCCGGCAATCTGGTCGGCGAGAACGATTCGACGCCGCTGGTTACCATCACCCAGATGCAGCCGATCCGCGTCACCTTCGCGCTGCCTGATCGCGACCTCGACCAGCTGCGCGCCGCGCTGCAGGCTGAGCCCCCGGCGCGCGTGCGTGTGTTCAGCAAGGGCCAGGACGCGCCGCGCGCCGAAGGGCGCCTCAACTTCATAGACAGCTCGGTCGATATCAGCTCCGGCACCATCACGGCCAAGGCGGACTTCACCAATCAGAAACTGGAGCTCTGGCCGGGTCAGTATTTCGACGTGGAGATCGAGCTCGGCCGCCAGCAGGAGACGCCGACCATCCCGACAGTGGCGTTGCAGGTCGGCCAGGGCGGCCTGTTCGTCTTCGTCGTCAAGGACGACAGCACGGTTGAGATGCGAAACGTGGTTTCGGCCGGCACCAACGGCGACGCGACCGCCATCGCCGACGGCCTGCAGGCCGGCGAGCGCGTCGTGGTCGACGGCCAGCACCAGCTGGCCCCGGGCATGCCCGTAACAGTGCAATAGGCAACCGGAGGGCGCGGGAGCCGGACATGAACATCTCCGAATTCTGCATCCGGCGGCCCGTCGCCACCCTGCTCATGTCGGCGGCGCTGATCGTGGCTGGGTTGTTCTCGTTCAACCACCTGCCGGTCGCCGCCCTGCCGCGCACGGACTTCCCGACCATCAACGTCTCCGCCGACCTGGCCGGCGCCTCGCCCGACACCATGGCGAAATCGGTGGCAACGCCGCTGATCAAGCAGTTCGCCACGATCGAAGGCATCGAGACCATCAGTGCGACGTCGTCGCAGGGCGAGACCGACATCACCATCGAGTTCGAGCTGAACCGTGACATCGACGCCGCGGCGGCGGACGTGCAATCGGCGATCTCACGCGTCAGCCGGCGCCTGCCCGACGACATGGACGAGCCGCCCAGCTATCGCAAGGTGAACCCGGCCGACGCGCCGATCCTGCTGCTCGCGCTCCGCAGCGAGGTGATGTCGCTGTCGCAGATCGACGACTTCGCCCAGCAGGTCATGTCGCCACGGTTGTCGACCCTGGCCGGCGTCGCGCAGGTGCTGGTCTTCGGCAGCCAGAAATACGCGGTGCGCATCCAGATCGACCCGAACGCGCTGGCCGCCCGCGACATCGGCGTCGACGAGCTGCAGGACGCCATCAGGGCCTCCAACACCATCACGCCGGTCGGCGTCATCCGCAACCAGGACCAGACGCTGACCATCCAGGCCGATACCCAGCTCGACAACGCCGATGAGTTTGCCGAGCTCATCATCGCCACGCGCGACGGCAAGCCGGTGCGGCTGCGCGATATCGCCATGGTGATCGATTCGGTGGAGAACAACCAGGTCGCCAGCTGGTACAACGGCGCCCGCTCCATCGTCATGGCGATCCAGCGCCAGCCGGACGCCAACACGGTCGAGGTGGTCGACCGGATCAAGGAGATGCTGCCGCAGTTCCGCGACGAGCTCCCGCCGACGGTCACGCTCAACCTGGTCAACGACCGCTCGACTTCGATCCGCGAGGCCGTCGCCGACGTCGAATTCACCCTGATGCTGGTGATTGCGCTGGTCATCCTGGTCATCTTCCTGTTCCTGCGCCGGGCGACTGCCACCTTGATCCCCAGCGTGGCCGTGCCGATCTCGCTGATCGCGACGCTGGCCGGCATGTATCTTCTGGACTTCTCGATCGACAACATTTCGCTGATGGCGCTCACGCTCACGGTCGGCCTGGTCGTCGACGACGCGATCGTCATGCTGGAGAACATCGTCCGTCATATCGAGGAAGGCATGCAGCCCTTCGATGCGGCGCTGAAGGGCAGCCGCGAGATCGGCTTCACCATCATCTCCATCACCGCGTCGCTCGTCGCGGTCTTCATTCCGGTGCTGCTGATGGGCGGCGTGGTGGGCAGGATCTTCCACGAATTCGCGGTCGTGGTGACGATGGCGATCGCGGCCTCGGCCTTCGTTTCGCTCACCCTGACGCCAATGCTCTGCGCCCGGATGCTGAAGGCGCGGCGCCCCGGCGAGCATCACCGCGCCAGACTGTTCGACCGCATTCTTGAGGGCGCGTTCGACGGGATGCTGGCGGTCTACGATGCCGGGCTCAAGTTCTGCCTGCGCTTCCGGCCGGTGATGCTGGTGGTCTTTTTCGCCACCATTGCCGGCACCTGGTGGCTCTACAACGCGATCCCCAAGGGCTTCTTCCCGCAGGAAGATATCGGGCAGCTCTCGGTCTCGACCCGCGCCCGCGAGGACATCTCCTTCGCTGCCATGGTCAAGCTGCAGCAGCAGGTCGAGCAGGTGTTCCGCAATTCGCCGCACGTGCATGGCGTGGCGAGCGTCGTCGGCAGCGGCAACGCGCCGAACAGCGGCCGCCTGTTCATCCAGCTGAAGCCCAGGGCCGAGCGGCCGGAGCTCAACAAGGTGCTGGGGGATCTGCGGCGCGAGCTGGCGCCGATCGCCGGCATCTCCACCTTCATCACCCCTGTCCAGAACCTGCGCCTGGGCGGGCGGTCGTCGCGCAGCCAGTACCAGTTCGTGCTGCAGGCGGTGGACCAGGAGGCGCTCTATTCCTGGACCGCGCGGATGGCAGAGGCGATGCAGGCTGACCCCACCTTCGCCGACGTGACCACGGACCTTGAAGCCCGCGCGCAGCAGGCAAGCCTGATCGTCGACAAGGACAAGGCCAATGCACTCGGCATTTCCGCTGACAAGCTGCGCTCCACGCTCTATTCCGGCTTCGGCACCCGCCAGGTTTCCACCATCTACGCCACCGGCGACACCTATTCCGTGCTGATCGAGTTCGATCCGCGCATCCCGTGGGGGCCGGATCTGCTCGACACCGTCTATGTGCGCTCCGCCTCCGGCAAGCTGGTGCCGATCGGCGCCTTCGCCGAGGTCAAGCGAACCGTTGGCGCCCTCAGCATCAACCAGCTTGGTCAGCTGCCGGCCACCACGATCTCGTTCAACCTGCCCCCCGGAATCGCTCTCGGCGACGCGATCGCGCGCACCGAGGTGCTGAAAGCTCAGATGGCGCTGCCCAGCACCATCACCTCGACCTTCTCCGGCAACGCCCAGGTGTTCCAGGACGCCCTCGACAACCAGGCGCTGCTGATCTTCGCCGCGATCGTCACCATCTATATCGTTCTCGGCATCCTCTATGAGAGCTTCATCCACCCCTTCACCATCCTGACCGGCCTGCCCTCTGCCGCCATCGGCGCCTTCATCGCGCTGGAACTGGCGGCGATGGATCTCAGCATGGTGGCGGTCATCGGCATCCTGATGTTGATCGGCATCGTGAAGAAGAACGCCATCATGATGATCGACGTGGCGCTGACCCTGCAGCGCGAAGGCATGGCGCCGCCGGAGGCGATCTACCGCGCCTGCATCCTGCGCTTCCGCCCGATCATGATGACGACATTTGCCGCCATCATGGGCACCCTGCCCATCGCCGTCGGCCATGGCGCCAGCGCCGAGTTGCGCCAGCCGCTGGGAGTCGCCGTGGTTGGCGGCCTGCTATTGTCGCAGGTGCTGACGCTGTTCATCACGCCGGTCCTGTACCTCTATATGGAAAAGATGTCGGGCGCGCTGCGTGGCCTGTTCCGGCGTCCGGTGACGCATCCGGCGGAGTAGCGGCGGCGCGGTTTTTGGCGGAAGCTGGCGGCATTTGCCTAAACTTGCGTGCAAATCGTGCCATAAGCCGCCATCTTATGCGTCCCGTCGCCGCAACCCCATCCTTCTGGATAGCCTTACCTATCCCCAAGAACCGGCCGCACGAAAGGACACGTTAGCATCGTGGGGGGCAATATCGGCGCCAACGCGCGGCGCCCGGCTTGGGCTCGCCGCCGCCTGGATCAACAGGAATGCGCGCCGAGTGGCCCGGCTACGGCCGGGTGGGTGGCGCATCAGGAGATTGATTGTGTTGCGTGTGCTCGTGATCGAGGATGAGGCGATGATCCGCCAGTTGATCCGCCAGATCCTTGAGCAATCCGGCCACCGGGTGGGAGAGGCCGCCAATGGCCGCATCGGACTCCAGTCGCTGCGTCAGGCGGAGTTCGACCTGGTAATCACCGACCTGGTCATGCCGGAGACGGACGGTCTCGAAGTGCTGGGCGTCATCAAGCGTCAATGGCCGGAGCTTCCGGTTATCGCCATGTCCGGCGGCGGTCGCCTGGGCGATGGTGACAACCTGCAGGCGGCGCGCGACCTGGGCGCCGCGGCGACGCTTGCCAAGCCCTTTACCCTGCGCGAGTTGCGCCAGATGGTCGAAGACGTCTGCGCCCAATCGCTGCGGGCGCGAGCCGCCCTCTGCTGAACCGGCGCCTTAAATCTCGCCCCGGCGCGGCATGTCCGCGCCGCGACGCGAGCAGGTGATGGCGGCCGCCTGGGCCGCGAATTCCAGCAGCAACCCGAGTTCGCGCTCGGCCATCGACGCGATCCCGTCGGGCGACCGCCTGCCGTTCTCGGCCAGCCAGGTCAGCAGCGCCGCCTGGAAGGTGTCGCCGGCACCGACGGTGTCGACGACGTTCACCTGCGGGCTCGCCACCTCGGCGACAAGCCCGGACTGGGTCATCGCGATCGCCCCCGCCTCGCCGCGCGTGGCGACCGCGAGGCAGGCACCGCGCTCCAGCCATTCGCGCAGCACCTCGCGCTCGTCGGCGCCGGGATAGAGAAACGCGATGTCCTCGATGCTGGCCTTCACCAGATGCGCCTTGGCGGAGAGCGCCGCGACGCGCTGCCGCCACACCTCCCGGTCGGGCACGATGCTGGGGCGCACATTCGGGTCATAGGCGATGAAGCGGCGGCTGCGCTCGCGCGTCACCAGCGCCTCCAGACTGCCGGCGGTGGGCTCCAGCGCCGTGGCATAGGAGCCGATATGGATGACGCGGATGGCATCGGGCAATCGGACCGGCAGCTCGACCCGCTCCAGCGAACGGTCGGCGGTGCCTTCCGTGTAGAAGGAGTAGGTCGGCACGCCTTTGGCATCGAGAGCGACGACGGCGAGCGTGGTCGGCGAAACGGTGCGGACGCAAAGGCTGGTTTCCACCTCCTCCACCGCCAAGTGAGCGAGCAGCGTCTGCCCGAATGGATCGGTGGAGACCTTGGCGAAGAACCCGGTTGGCTGGCCCAGCCGGCTCAGGCCGATCGCGACGTTGAGCGGCGAGCCGCCGACCCGCGCGTCGAGCGCGATGCTGCCGGTCGAGCCTGCTCCCTGCGGCCGCGCGGACATGAACACATCGTAGAGCGCGTCGCCGCAACTGAGGATCATAGCCGCGCCCTACGCCCCCGCGACGTCCAGGTCATAGACCAGGATCCCCTCGATGCCGCCCTGCGCCGCCGCCACCAGCTTGCGCCCGGTCGCCTGGTGCGCCGGATCGGCCAGATACGCATCGCGCGCCGCCGCATCGCGGAAATCGACGATGAAGCCGTCGGCGTAGCCCTTGTCCATGCCGACCTCGGGGCTGACATTGGCGCCGATATGGACCGCCAGCAATCCCGGCAGCCGGCCCTTCAGTGCCGCGATCTCGGCCATCATCGCCCGGCGTTCCTCGGCTGGAACCTCGCGGCGGAAGCGGATGAAGACACAGTGCCGGATCATGTTCAGAGCTTCGCGTAGTCGGGAACGATCAGGCGATAGGGCGGCTCGTCCTCTTCCACGTCCGGGAAGCGCGACACCATGTCGAGGAAGTAATTGTCGGTCTCGTCGTCATTGACCACCGAGACCTCGCCGACCAGGGAATCGCCGCCGGCGCCCCAGAAGGAATGCAGATGCCCCGGCTCCAGCGTGATCGAGCCCCCGGGCTGAATCTGCACGATGCCGCCGGCCTTCACCTCGTGCTCGATGCCGTCCATGCGCACCACCACCGGCCTGTCCTGGTCGGCGCCGCCGCCGCGTTTCGCGTTGTAGAGCTGGACTTCCAGCGGCGCGCCACCACGCACGATGATGTCCTCGGTCTTCACGCCATGGGTGTGCATGGGCGTGATCTGGTTCTTGCGCGAGATCATGATCTTCTCCGCATAAACCATGCCGCCGCCGCGGCGCAGATTTTCCTGGCTGCCGTTGCGGATGGTGAACAGCAGCAGCCCGGTATCCTCGAAATCGCCGCGGCCGAAATCGGTGATGTCCCAGCCAAGCCGGGCGCGGATCGCCTCGCGCGCGCGGTGCTTGTTGCGACGCCAGTCCTCCGGCGTCCAGTTGGCGAATTCCGGCATCTTGAACCCGAAGGAGGCGATGAACTTCTCGCCCTCGCGGATAATCTCGTTCAATTCCGAGCGTTTCATGAATGTCTCCTATCAGGCGGCGGACCGGGCGCCGTATCCCTGGTCCGGAATATCGACGGGCGCGGGCGGCAGCGGCGGCAATCCCCGCACCAGATCGGCCGCCCGCTCGCCGATCATGATGCTGGGGCCATTGGTATTCGACGAGACGACACTGGGCATAATCGAGGAGTCGCAGACGCGCAAGCCTTCCAGCCCATGCACCCTGAGGTCCGGCGCCACCACCGCCATCTGGTCGGTGCCCATCTTGCAGGTGCCCACCGGATGATGGTCCGTCTTGGCGTTCTTCCACGCGAACTGGATCATATCCTCCTGCCGCGTCACTGCCGGGCCGGGCAAGATCTCCTCCTGCACGAAGGGTTTCAACGCCTTCTGCCGCATGATCTCGCGCGCCAGTTCCAGGCCCTTCAGCGACATCTCGCGATCATAGGGATCGTCCCAGTAATTGGGATCGATGAGCGGCGCCGCGCGCGGGTCGGCGCTGGCCAAGCGGACGGTTCCGCGCGAGCGCGGCCGCAGGAAGGCGGAATTTAGCGTGACGCCGGTATTGCGCAGCTTCGCCACCCCCGCCTCGATGCCGGAGCCCAGGCCGAGATGGAACTGGATGTCGGGCGAGCGCGCGGCCTGGTCCGCGAACCAGAAGCCGCCGGTCTCGAACAGGCTGGAGGAGACCGGTCCGGTCTTGAACAGCACGTACTGGATGCCCGCCCACAGCGCCCGATGCGGCTTGGCGTAGTTGTCGTAGGTGTGCTCGCCGGTGCATTCGCAGATCACGAACAGATCGAGGTGATCCTGGAGGTTCCCGCCGACACCGGGCAGGTCATGGACCACGTCGACGCCCACCGCGCGCAGATGCGCGGCCGGGCCGATGCCCGATTGCAGCAGCAGCTTGGGCGAGCCGATGGCGCCGCTGCTGACCACCACCTCTCGTGTTGCGCGCAGCAGCGTCGCCCGGCCGCCCGCCTCGCTGACCTCGACGCCGATGGCACGGCCCTTCTCGACGACGATGCGCAGCACCTGAGCGTCCGTCTTCACCGCGAGGTTGGGCCGGCCCAGCGCCGGCTTCAGGAAGGCGCTGGCGGTCGAGGAGCGCCGCGCATGGCGCGTGGTCAGCTGGTAGAAGCCGGCGCCCGCCTGGATCGCGCCGTTGAAGTCGCCGTTATAGGGAACCCCCGCTTCCTGCGCCGCGCGGATATAGGCGTCGCAGATCGGCGGCGGGTTGACCGGCGCCGAGACGCCGAGCGGCCCGCCATACGCGTGATAGGCGTTGACCAGGCGCTGGTTGTCTTCCGAGCGCTTGAAATAGGGCAGCACGTCGCGATAGCCCCAGCCGCCGCAATTGCCGTCCCTGGCCCAGGATTCGTAGTCCAGTGGATTGCCGCGGGTGTAGAGCTGGGCGTTGATCGAGGAACCGCCGCCGATCACCTTGGCCTGGGTGAAGCGCAGGACCCGCCCGCCCATGTGCTTCTGCGGCACGGTGTGCCAGCCCCAGGAGCCGATCCCCTTGGTCATCTTGGCGAAGCCGGCCGGCATGTGGAACAGCGGATGCCGGTCGCTGCCGCCCGCCTCCAGCAGCAGCACCTGAACATGTGGGTCCTCGCTGAGGCGCGCGGCGAGGACGCAGCCGGCGGAGCCGCCGCCGGTGATGATGTAGTCATAGGCGGTGCGGGTGGTCATTCGCGCAGATCCTGGCGGCGGATGTGATCGGCGACGCGCAGCGCCTGCGCCGCCACGGTGAGCGACGGGTTGACCGCCGCCGAATTGGGTAGAAATCCGGCATCAACGACGAACAGGTTGTCATGGTCATAGGCCCGGCAATAGGGATCGAGCGCCGCCTGCGCTGGATCATTGCCCATGCGCACCGTGCCGCATTGATGCGACACCACCTTGCGGTCGAAGGCACGGCTCAGCACGATCGGATAGCCGGCGGCGCGGAAGATCTCCTTCATCTTCGCGACCAGCCTGGTGTGCGGCGCCAGATTAGAGCGCTGCCAGTCGAGGATGACGCTGGACCCGTTCACCCGCACGCGGCTGTCGGGGTTCGGCAGATCCTCGCTCATCCCGTACCAGTCGATGGCGTGGCCGCTCATGATGGAGAGCGCCCATTCCGGCGCCCATCTGATGTTGGCCTTCAGGATCGGCCCGGTGACCCGACCGAGCAGCTGCACATTCCCCAGCGGCTTCCCGCCATTGCCGTCGCCCAGGTAGAAATCGTTGAAGCCGATGGTCTTCTGGTAGACGCAATCGTTGCGCCGGCGCGGGTCGATCGCCAGCACCGCGCTGGTGTTGTGGTTCATGAAATGGCGGCCGACCTGGTCGGATCGGTTGGCCAGGCCCTTCGGGTTCTTGCCGTCGGTCGAGCGCAGCAGCATTACCGCGGACATGACCGCGCCCGCCGACAGGATCACCAGCTTCGGCGTCACGCGGTGCTCGATGCCGTTGCGACGGTAGCGCACCGCCGCGATGCGCCTGCCGGTCGCCTCGGTCTCCAGCCGCATGACGCCGGCGCCGTCCTCCAGCGTGATGTTCGGGTCCTCAAGCGCGGCAGCGAGGCCGCAGGTCTCCGCATCCATCTTGCCGGCGAAGCAATCCGGGTAAGCGTCCCAGGTCGTCTTGGCCCGGCGCAGCCAGGCCTCATGGTCGATTCCGAGCGGCAGCGAGAAGGGGTGGAGGCCCTGGGCCTTCAGTTCGGCGCGGGCGCGGGCAATCGGCGCCTCGTCGGGCACGGCGGGAAATGGAAAGCGCGTCGAATGCGCCGGCTCGGTCGGATCCTCGCCAAGCGCGCCGCGCACCTGGTAGAGCGCCTCCGCCTTGCCGTACCAGGGCTCCAGCTCCTCATAGGGAAAGGGCCAGGCCGGCGAGACCCCGCCGTCGTGCTCTAACTCGGCGAAATCCTCGCGCCGGTAGCGGATCAGCACCGCACCGTAGAGCTTGGTGTTGCCGCCGACGAAATAGTAATTGCCCGAGCTGAACGGCTTGCCGTGCTGGTCATACCAATGTTCCTTGCTGCGGAAATGGCCGCGCTGGAAGATCGCCCGCGCGTCGCGCGTCTCCGGCGTGTCGGAGATGCGCAAGCCGCGCTCCAGGACGAGGATCCGGGCGCCGCTGCCGGCCAGGCCGGCCGCAATCGTGGCCCCGCCCATGCCGGAGCCGATGATGACGATGTCAGGCGATGAATTCATGAACCGGTTGATCGACCTCAGGCGATGCGGCGCTCGCTCTTCGGGTCGAAGAACACCGCCTTGTCCATGTTGAAGGCGAAGGGCACCGTGCTGTGCGGCGCCACCTGCATGTCGGAGCGCATGCGGCCGATCACCTCTCGCCCGCCGAGCCGCGTCACCACATAGGTGTCGGCGCCGGCCGGCTCCACCACCTCGACCTGGCAATCGGCCTTCACCACGCCGCCCGCCATGCGGTCGGCGCCGCTCTCGTCGGTAATCGCCTCGGGCCTGAGGCCGAAGATCACCTCCTGCCCCGCATGGGCGCGCAAGGCTTCGTTCGCCGCCCGCAGGTGCAGCGGCGGGTTGCCGTCGCGCGCCAGGACCACGGCGCAGCCCGCGCCGTTGGCCTCGATCTTCGCCGGGATCAAATTCATCGCCGGCGAGCCCATGAAATCGGCGACGAAGAGGTTGGCGGGATTGTTGTAGATCTCGTGCGGGGTACCGAATTGCTGAAGCAGCCCGTCCTTCAGCACCGCGATCTTGGTGGCGAGCGTCATCGCCTCGATCTGGTCGTGCGTCACATAGACGATGGTGGTCTTCATCGACTGGTGCAGGCGCTTGATCTCGGTGCGCATGTCGACGCGCAATTTGGCGTCGAGGTTCGAAAGCGGCTCGTCGAACAGGAACACCTGCGGGTTGCGCACCAGGGCCCGGCCCATGGCGACGCGCTGGCGCTGGCCGCCCGAGAGCTGGCTCGGCTTGCGGTCGAGCAAATGGCTGATCTGCAGGGTCTTGGCCACCTCTGCCACCGCCTTGTCGCGCTCGGCCTTCGGCACGCCGCGCATTTCCATGCCGAAGGCGATGTTCTGCCCGACGCTCATGTTGGGATAGAGGGCGTAGGACTGGAACACCATGGCGATGTCGCGCTGCGACGGATGCAGATCGTTGACCGCCCGGCCGTTGATGCGGATCTCGCCCTCGCTGATCGTCTCCAGCCCGGCGATGGTGTTGAGCAGGGTCGACTTGCCGCAGCCCGACGGCCCGACCAGAACCAGGAACCCGCCTTCGTCGACCTGAAGGTTGATGCCCTTCAGCACGTCGACGGCGCCGAAGCGCTTGTGGAGGTTGTTGATCTCGAGAAACGCCATGTGGCCCTCCCTACCCTTTCCCCTCAACCCTTGACTGCGCCGGCCATCAGGCCGCGCACGAAGTATCGCCCGGAGACGATGTAGACGATCAGCGTCGGCAGCGCCGCGAGCACCGCGCCGGCGAAATGCACGTTGTATTCCTTCACCCCCGTCGAGGACGAGACGAGGTTGTTGAGCGCGATGGTCACGGGTTGCGAATCCACGTCGGCGAAGGAGGCGCCGAACAGGAAGTCGTTCCAGATGTTGGTGAACTGCCAGATCACTGTCACCACGATGATCGGCCCCGAGCTCGGCAGCAGGATGCGCCAGAAGATGCGGAAGAAGCCGGCACCGTCGATCTGCGCCGCGCGGATCAGCTCGGTCGGAAAGGCGTCGTAGTAGTTGCGAAAGAAGAGCGTGGTGAAGCCGAGCCCGTAGATCACATGCACCAGCACCAGCCCCGGCGTCGACCCGGCGAGGCCGAGCAGGCCCAGGATGCGCGCCATGGGAATGAGCACGATCTGGAACGGGATGAAGCAGGCGAAGAGCAGCAGGCCGAAGACGATGCCGTCCCCGCGAAAGCGCCACTTGGTCAGCACGTAGCCGTTCATCGCGCCGAGCAGGGTCGAGATGGCGACGGCTGGGATGACCATCAGCACGGAATTGATGAAATAGGGCCTGAGGCCGGTCGGCTGCACGCCGATCTGCGCGGTGGACCAGGCGCTGCGCCAGGGGTCGAGGGTGAAGACCTGCGGCAGGGCCAGCATGTTGCCCTGGCGGATCTCGTCCAGCGGCTTCACCGAATTGACCAGCATGACGAACAGCGGTAGCAGGTAATAGACCGCGAAGATGAGCAGCACGGCGTAGATGAGTGCGCGCACCAGCAGGGACGTGCGCACGGCGGTTTCCGGCGTGGCCTGCGACATCAGCGCCTCCCTCCCCGCAATTCGCTGTAGAGATAGGGCACGATGACGCTGGCGATCATCATCAGCATGATGACGGCGGAGGCGGCACCGATCCCCATCTCGTTGCGGGTGAAGGTGTAGGAATACATGAAGGTGGCCGGCATCTCGGTCGCCCGTCCGGGACCGCCATTGGTCAGCGCGATGACCAGGTCGTAGGACTTGATGGCGAGGTGCGCCAGCACGACGAAGACGGAGAGGAAGGCGGGCCGCAGGATCGGGATGATGATGCGGCGATAGAGGTTGAAGTTGGAGGCGCCGTCGATCTGCGCCGCCTTGATGATCTCGTTGTCGATCCCGCGCAGGCCGGCGAGGAACATCGCCATGACGAAGCCGGAGGACTGCCAGATCGCGGCGATGACGATGCAATAGACCGCCATCTTGCCGTCCTTGATCCAGGTGAAGCTGAAGCTCTCCCAGCCCCAGACATGCATGGTGTGCTCGAGGCCGATACCGGGATCGAGGAACCATTTCCATGCCGTGCCGGTGACGATGAAGGACAAGGCCATCGGATAGAGATAGATCGGCCGCAGGATGCCCTCGATGCGGATCTTCTGGTCGATTAGGATGGCGAGGAACAAACCGAGCGCCGAGCAGATGAGGATGTAGAGCGAGCCGAAGATGGCGAGGTTCTGCAGCGCCGTGATCCAGTTGCGGAAGCCCCACAGCTTCGCGTAGTTGTCCCAGCCGACGAGGTTGAAGCTGGGCAGGATCTTGGAATCGGTGAAAGAGAGCAGCCCGGTGAACAGGATGAAGCCGTAGACGCCGACCAGGATGACGGCGAAGCTCGGCGCCAGGACGAGCTTCGGCAGGGCCCGCTGCAGCCGCTCCGTCAACTCCGATGTCTTGCGCAGCGCCGCAGGTTGCGCTGCCTGGGACAGGCTCATCACGTCCTCCCGAGGAATTGCGCCGGCTGCGGGGCGGGTCGGTGACCCACCCCGTGCCGGTTCTTGCTACTGCGCTGCTGCGACGGCCTTGGCCAGTTCCTCGGCCGCGGTCTTCGAATCCATCTCGCCGTTGAAATGGGCGGTAATCACGTCATAGGTCGCGACCTTCACCGCCGCCGGCGCCGCATGGCCATGCGCCATGGAGCCGAACAGGGTGCCCTTCTCGCTCGCCTCGGCGAGGTCCTTCATGCCCTGCTGGCCGCAGGCGTCGAGATCCGAGCCGTCGACGTCGGTGCGGGCCGGAACCGAGCCCTTCACCTTGTTGAAGGCGACCTGGAAGGCCGGCGCCATGATTGCGCTGGCCAGCTTCTCCTGCGCCGCTTTGCGGTCGTCGCCGACCTTGAACATGACGAACTGGTCGGAGTTGAAGGTGACGGTGCCCTGGGTGCCGGGGAAGCGGAAACAGAGGAAATCCTGGCCCGGCACCTTGCCGGCGTTCAGGAATTCGCCCTTCGCCCAATCGCCCATGAACTGCACGCCGGCCTTGCCCTCGATGACCATGGCCGAGGCCAGGTTCCAGTCGCGGCCGGAGAAGTTGTCGTCGACATAGGAGCGGAGCTTGGCCATGCGGTCGAAGGCCTCGACCATGGTCGGCGAGTTGAGCGCCGCCGGATCGAGGTCGATGAAGGCCTTCTTGTAGAACTCCGGCCCGCCGGTCGACATCACCACCGCATCGAAGATGGTGGCTTCCTGCCAGGGCTGGCCGCCATGGGCGACCGCGGTGAGGCCGGCCGCCTTGATCTTGTCGAGCGCCGCGATCAACTCGTCCCAGGTGGTCGGCTGGGCGATGCCGAGATCGTCGAACACCTTCTTGTTCGCCCACACCCAGTTGGTCGAGTGGACGTTAACCGGAGCGGCCACCCACTTGCCGTCATACTTGGAGAACGCTTGCAGGGCTGCCGGCACCACCTTGTCCCAGCCTTCCTTGGCGGCGAGGTCGTTGAGGTCGGCGACCACGCCCTGCTTCGCCCAGTCGGTGATGTCGAAGCCCAGCATCTGCACCGCGGTCGGCGGGTTGCCGGCGGTCACCCGCGCGCGCACCGCGGTCATCGCCTGCTCGCCACCGCCGCCGGCGACCGGCATGTCCTGCCAGGTGACGCCTTCCTTCTCGAGATTCTGCTTCAGCACGTTGAGCGCGGCCGCCTCGCCGCCCGAAGTCCACCAATGCAGGACCTCGACCGACTCTTCCGCCACCGCCGCGGCCGAGAACAGGGCGAGACCGGTGACGAGCGCCGAGCCCGCCAGCAATTTCTTCAGGTTCATGAAATCCTCCCACTGTCAGCATAATTTGGATGGTTCATTGCGTTCCATCCGGTTGCCCGCAACACGCTCCTGCGTTCCGGGAACGCCACCGGACCGTCGCGGCCGGTCGCGCATCTTCTCCGTGTCGGACCGGGTACGAAACTTTCCGGCCGGACCCTGATTGACGGTAGCCGTCCGAAGGCGGCTGTGCAAAGCCCTCGCTTGGCCCGCTTTCGCTGGAATCGGCCGACCTGCTTTCCTGGCGCGCAAGACACATTCCTGCGATGAGAAACGACCCCATCCGCGGTCAGGATTTGCCCGGCGATCATGCTCAGCGTCCCTCGAAACCGGGCTTGCGCTTCTCGCGGAAGGCGGCGACGCCTTCCTTGAGATCGGCCGTGGCGGCGATCATGGCGCTGGCCAGGATCTCGACCGGCGCGGACACCTCCTCGCCCTCGGCCGCGTTGATCATTAGCTTCGCCGCCTGCACCGCCGCCGGGCCGCGCGCGGCGACAGCCTGCGCCATCTCGCGCGCCGCGGCGAGGCCGAGCCCGGGCGCGACCACGCGGTCGACCAGCCCCACTTCCAGCGCCGCCTCCGCGCCCAGCATCTCGCCGCCCAGCGACAGGCGGCGGATGAGCTGGGCGCCGAACCGGCGCACCAGGCGCTGCGTCCCCGACCAGCCCGGCACCATGCCGAGCCCGGTTTCCGGCAGGCCGAGCTTGATGCCATTTTCGGCGACGCGGAAATCGCAGGCGCCGGCCAGTTCGAGGCCGCCGCCAAAGGCATGGCCGGAGAGAACCGCGATGGTCGGCAGGCGCAGCCGTGCCAGCCGGTCGAAAGTCCGATGGCCCTGCTTCACCCAGCCATGGGCGAAGTCGAGCGGCGACAAGGCAGCCCAGGCCGCGATGTCGCCGCCGGCGCAGAACGCCTTGCCTGCGCCGCAGAGCAGCATCACCCGCGCGTCCTTCGCATCCTCGACGCGGTCGAAGGCGTCCTCCAGGCCCACCAGCATGGCCTGGTCGAGCGCGTTCAGCTTCTCCGCCCGGTCGAGCGTGACGATGGCGAGCGCACCGTCGAAATCCAGCCGGATGCGCGGGCCTATGAGATTCTGGGGCAGTTCCTCAGCCATGACCATTCCCGATGCGCGCCGCGCCGTTGAGGGTGAGGCCGAGCTTCCCCGGCTTGAACAAGGCCGCCGGCATGACCTGGAGATTTCCGGCGACCTTCAGCTCGAATCCCGCCTGCGCGAGGACGTCGCGCTGCAGGTCGATGCCGGGCGCGATTTCCGTCACAGTCACGCCGTCCTTGGCGAGATTGAGCACGCAGCGCTCGGTCACATAGGTGATCTCCTGCCCCTGCTCCTGCGCGCGCCGGCCGGAGAAGGAGACGTGCTCGACCTCGGGCACCAGCTTCTTGACCTTGCCTTCCTTCACGACATGCACCTTGCCATCCTCGATGCGCACGTCGGCGCCGGCCACCAGCGGGCCGGAGAAGACGATCTTCTGCGCCCGCGCGGTGATGTCGACGAAGCCGCCCGCCCCCGCCGTCACATGCGGCCGGGCCGAGAGCTTGGAGACATTGACCGAGCCCGCCCGGTCGATCTGCAGGAAGGAGAGCAGCGAAGCGTCGAAGCCGCCGGCCTGGAAATAGGTGAACTGGTGCGGCGAGGGCATGATCGATTCGGCGTTGGACGAGCAGCCGAAGGCGAAGTCCAGCAACGGCACGCCGCCGACGGCGCCCTGCTCGATCACCCAGGTCACGGCGCCGTGCTGGCCCTCTTCCAGCAGGATGCGCGGCACGTTGGCGGAGATGCCGAAGCCGATATTGACCGCCATGCCGGCCTTCAATTCGAGCGCCACGCGCCGCGCGATCGCCTTCTGCAGGTTGAACTCGGGGATCGTGAAGGAGGAAAGCGGCCGGAACACCTCGCCCGAGATCGCCGGATCGTACGGCGTCTGCGTGGTCTGCAACTGGTCCGGCGCCACCACGACATAGTCGATGAGGATGCCGGGCACGCGCACGTCCTGCGGCTTGTGCGTGCCGGCCTGCGCCAGGCGCTTCACCTGGGCGATGACGATGCCGCCATTGTTGCGCGCCGCCATCGCCTGTTCCAGCGCGCCGAGGAAAGCGCCCTCGTGTTCGAAAGTAAGATTCCCGCGCTCGTCTGCGGTGGTAGCGCGGATGATGGAGAGCTGCGGCACGATGGCCGGGAAATAGAGCCAGGTATCGCCGTCGAACTCGACCTTGCGCACGATCGGCTCGGCGGCGGCGCGCGCATTCATTGCGCAGCCCTCGCGCTCCGGGTCGACGAAGGTGTCGAGGCCGACCTTGGTCAAGGTGCCCGGCCTTTTCGCCGCCGCCTCGCGGTGCATGTCGAACAGGATGCCGGAGGGGATGTTATAGGCGGCGATCTCGTTGGCGCCGATCATCTGCCAGATTCTCGGCGGCTCGGCCGAGGACGGACCGGAGGGATAGGAGCCGCAAAGCGTCTTCTTCAGGAGCCCCTTCTGCGCCAAATGGTCGATGCCCTTGATGCCGTACATGTCGCCGGCCGCGATCGGGTGCAAGGTGGTGATCTCGCGCGGATGCCCGGTCGCCGCGAACCGCGCCCCGATCGCCGCCAGCACCGCATCCGGGCAGCCAAGGCCGCTGGAGGAGGAGATGGAGACCACCATCCCGTCCTCGATCAGCTTTGCCGCATCCTCGGCCGAAACCACCTTCACCATGTTCCGCAACCCTCACAAACCTGGATCGATCTTCACCACGCGGCCGCTTTTCGCCGATTGGAGCGCCGCCACGCCGGCCGCCAGCGACCACACGCCGTCCTCGCCGGTCGCCGCCGGGTGGCCCTCGCCGCGCATCGCCGCGTGAAAGGCGCGCAGTGCGCGCTCGTAGAGATTCTCCTGCGCCAGCGGCAAGGCCTCCTCGCCCGTCTCATGACGCAGGGAGACGCTGCCGATCGGGCGCTGGGTCATCACGTCGCGGCCGATGAGCGAGCCTTCGGTGCCGTGGATCTCGATCCCGGTGCCGGCGTATTTGGTCGTGAAACCGTCATGGGTCTGGGCGATCAGGCCGGAGCCGAAGCGGAACACGGCCATCGCCGCGTCTTCGAGGCCCGCAGCCGCCATGCCGCCGGATTGCGCCAGCGCCGTCACCTCGACCGGATCGTCGTCGAGGACAAAGCGCAGCGTATCGACGTCATGCACGGTGATGTCGAGGATGACGCCGCCGCCCGCTTCCGGCCTGGTGATGCGCCAGCCCTGCAGATTCGGCGGCAGATACACCGCGTGGAACACGCGCGCCGCGAGCGGCGTGCCAATGCGCCCGGCCTTGATCGCCGCGCGCATGGCGCGGTGGCTGGCGGCGTTGCGCAGGTGATGATTGGTGCCGAGCACCACCCCGGCATTGCGGCAGCCTTCCACCATCTGCCGCGCATCGGCGACGCTGAGCGCCAGCGGCTTCTCGCACAGCACATGCTTGCCGGCGGCGGCCGCGGCCAGGGTCTGTTCCTTGTGCAGCTCGTTGGTGGTCGAGATATAGACCGCGTCGACCTTGGGATCGGCCAGCAGCGCGTCCAGCGTATCATAGGCCTTGGGAATGCCGTTGGCCTTGGCATAGTCCGCCGCGCGCGCGGCGCTGGAGCTCATCACCGCCGCCACCTCGGCGCCAGCTTGCGCGCGGATGGCGCCTATCACCCATTCCCTGGCGATGGTGCTGGCGCCGATCAGGCCCCAGCCGAAGCGCGTCCGGCTCATGCCCGTCTCTCCCTGGTCCGCTTTTCCATGCCTTGCCGCGCCGGCCCGCCGCAGCTTTCCCGGATCACCAGATGCACGGCGCCGACATGCTCCTCGACGATCGGCCTGCCGGCCTCGATCATCTTCAGCACCATCTGCGCCGCGCGCTCGCCGAGGCCCATGCTGTCCACCGCGATGGTGGTGAGCGGCGGATCGGCATGCACCGCCTCCTGCACGTCGTCGAAGCCGATGACGCCAAAATCCGGTCCCGGCTGCAGGCCGCGCCGACGCAAAGCCAGGCAGACGCCGAAGGCGACGATGTCGTTGAAGCAGAGCGCGGCGGTCGGCGGTTCGCGATGCGTCAGGGCGCTTTCCAGCGCCGCGGCGCCGCCGTCGCGGGTCGGCGCGGTGGCGATGTTGAGGGCGCGCTCGGGATCCAGCCCGGCATCGGCCAAGGCGGCGCCGAAGCCTTCCAGCCTTTCGCCGCGCACCACGGAATCGGCATAGCCGCCGAGGAAGGCGATGCGACGATGGCCGAGCTCGACCAGCCGCTCGACCGCGAGGCGCGCGCCGCGCCGGTTGTCGGGCACCACTGAGGAGATGCGGGCCCCCGGCAGCCGGCGCATCGCCAGCACCACCGGCACGCCGGCCGCCTGCAGCCCGTCCAGCGCATCGGAGGGCGTGCCGCGCGCGGGCGAGACGATCAGGCCGGCGACACCCTGTTCGCGCATAAGCTTGATGACCTCCGCCTGGCGCACCGGGTTCTCCGCCGTGTTGGCGATGAAGGGTACGTAGCCGGCCGATTGGAAGCTGCGCTCGATCCCGACCGCCAGCTCGGCGAAGAAGGGGTTGGTGAGATCGTTGATGATCATGCCGACGATGTTGGAGCGCGCCTGGCGCAGATTGGCGGCGCCGCGGTTGTAGACGTAGCCCAGCTCGCGGATCGCGGCGTTGACCCGGTCGCGGGTCCCCGGATGCACGGCGTCGCTGCCCTTCAGCACCAGGGACACGGTCGACTTCGAGACGCCCGCCGCGGCGGCTATCTCGATGATCGTCACCTTTTCCTTGGCCTTGCGCTGCGCCACCCGCCTCTCCCAGCTTCGCGTGCCGCCCCTCGGGCACGACATTTTTGGAACGTTCTAGTTCGCCCGTGAAGCTCTGTCAACCGGGCGCCACACCAATTCCCGACGCCACCATGAGACGGCAGGGAATTCTAACTACCGCTTTGATTCAATGTGTAAAACTCAGATGCCCTGTCGAGCGCCGCGACAGCTCCGTCGACTCCCAGGGGGCGCAGATTCCACTTGAAAAACTGGAACGATCTAAATACTCATCCGCCGGAACCGCACTTTCAGGATCGCGGCGATGCCCACCCTCACCCTCCCCGACAGCTCCGGCCGGCTTTCCACCTACGCACTGTCGGGGCGGGCGATCGCCGCCCCGGTGGGACGCTCCTGGCCGCGCATCGCCTATGCCGCCGCCCATGTCGTCGCCGATCCCATCGCCGCAGACGACCCCTGGGGCCGCGCCGCGATCGACTGGGACGCGACCATGGTTTATCGCCGGCACCTCTGGGGCCTCGGCTTCCGCATCGCCGAGGCGATGGACACATCCCAGCGCGGCATGGGCTTCGACTGGGGCAATGCGCAGGAACTGATCCGGCGCAGCCTGGCCGAGGCGCGCGGCATCCCCGGCGCGGATCTGGCCAGTGGCGCCGGCACCGATCACCTGGCGCCAGGCAGCGCCAAGTCGCTTGCCGACATCATCGCCGCCTATGCCGAGCAGGTCGGCTATGTCGAGGGCCAGGGCGGCCGCGTCATCCTGATGGCGAGCCGCGAGCTGGCGCGGATCGCCCTCTCACCCGAGGACTATCTCCACGTCTATGGCGAGATCCTGCGCCAGGCGTCGCGGCCGGTGATCCTGCATTGGCTGGGTGACATGTTCGACCCGGCGCTGGCCGGCTATTGGGGCGCGCGGGACGATGCGGTTGCCGCCGAGACGGTGCTGCAACTCATCAAAGCCCATGCGCCGAAGATCGAGGGCATCAAGATCTCGCTGCTCGACGCCGGCAAGGAGATCGCCTTCCGCCGCCGCCTGCCGAAAGGCGTACTGATGTTCACCGGCGACGATTTCAACTACCCCGACCTCATCGCCGGCGACGCGCAAGGCTACTCGCACGCTTTGCTCGGCATTTTCGATGCCATCGCGCCGGCCGCGGCGGCGGCCCTGGCCGCGCTGGGCGCCGGCGACATGGCCGCGTACCGCGCCGCGTTCGAGCCCACCGTGCCGCTGTCACGCCGCATCTTCGAGGCGCCGACGCAATACTACAAGGCCGGCATCGTCTTCCTCGCCTGGCTCAACGGCTTCCAGAGCCACTTCACCATGCTGGGCGGCATGCAATCGGCGCGCGGCATTCTGCATTACACCGACATCTTCCGGCTGGCCGACCAGGCTGGCTTGTTGCGGGACGCGGATCGCGCGGCGCAGCGGATGACCGCATTGCTGCGAACTCACGGGGTTGATTGACGGCCCCATTGCCGAACGCCAGCTTTATTCAGCAGTCATGATTTTATGACGATTCCGCCATTTTTTGGCGGAACAGCCAGGCGATCTACCCAATTTATCCTACAAATCGGCAGAACCTTACAATCTTTTAACCCTTCAGGGGAAAACTCTTCCCCCAGATCAGGATCACCTATCTGCGCTAGGGGAGCCACTATGAGTGTCCGATTTTCCATCGGCCGCGCCGTCGGCCTGTTCGGCTTTTTCGTGACGTTGGGCTGCGTTGCCATCCTTCTCGCCAACATGACCGCAATCAGCCAGCTGAAGGTCGGCGGCCCGATCTATCGCGACATCGTTCTCGGCAAGGACATGATCGCGGACATCCTGCCGCCGCCGGAATACGTCATCGAAGCCTACCTCGAATCGACCCTGACGCTGAATGATCCGTCGAGCGTCGCGTCGCGCCGAGAACGGCTGGCGCAGTTGCGCAAGGACTACGACCTGCGCCACGAATACTGGATCGTCACCGACTTCGCACCGTCGATCAAGCGGCAGCTGATCGAGGATTCGCATGTCGAGGTCATGCGCTTTTGGAAGGCGGTCGAGGAAAGCTTCCTGCCCGCCATCGAGCGCGGCGACATGTCGGCAGCGCACGCCGCCTATGCGGAGCTCGCCGCCGCCTATACCGCGCATCGCGCGGTTGTCGATAAGATCGTCGCCGAGACCACCGAGTTCAACGCGGCGACGGAAGTCACCGCCGCGGAGACCGAGACCTTCTTCACCATCGTCGTCTGGGGCGTCGGCCTCGGCGTCCTCGCGCTCATCGTCGGCGGCGTCGCCGCCATCCTGCTGGGCGTCACGCGGCCCGTCACCCGCATGACCGAAGTGATGAAGGAGCTGGCGGCCGGACATCTCGACATCGAAATTCCCTCGGCCGGCCGCAAGGACGAGATCGGCTCGATGGCCCAGGCGGTGGACGTGTTCCGCCGCAACGCGATCGAGGCCGAGCGCCTGCGCCAGCAGCAGGAGGAGGATCGCCGTGTCTCCGAAGAGGAGAAGCGGGCCGCCCTCGAATCCATGGCCCAGACGGTTGAGCAGGAGACGCGCAAGGCGGTCGACGCCGTCTCGCAGCTGACGCAGCAGATGGCGGCGAACGCCGACCACATGGCGAGCTCCGCCGCCGCGGTCAGCGACAACAGCCAGACCGTCGCCAAGGCCTCGGAGAACGCCCTCAACAACGCCCAGACGGTGGCTTCGGCCTCGGAGGAGCTGAGCGCCTCGATCCGCGAGATCGCCGGGCAGGTCAATTCCGCCCGCACCATCACCATGGACGCGGTCAGGGCGTCGACGGAAGCGGAAAGCACCATCGCCAAGCTGTCCGAATCCGTGCGCAGCATCAGCGCGGTGACCCAGCTCATCACCGACATCGCCAGCCAGACCAACCTGCTGGCGCTCAACGCCACCATCGAGGCGGCGCGCGCCGGCGAGGCGGGGCGCGGCTTCGCCGTGGTCGCCAACGAGGTCAAGTCGCTGGCCAACCAGACGGCCAGCGCCACCGGCGACATCAGCAACCAGATCAGCGAGATCCAGTCGGCCACCGACCTCGCGGTCAACGCCGTGCGCACGATCACCGAATCGATCCGCAACGTCGAGGGCGTCTCTTCCGCCATCGCCGCGGCGATCGAAGAGCAGAGCGCCACCACCAGCGAGATCGCGCGCAACGTGGTGCAGACCTCGGAGGCGTCGCAGGAGGTCGCCAACCGCATCGCCAGTGTCTCCGGCGAGGCGACCGCCACCGGCCAGCGCGCCGACCAGGTGCGCCAGCTCTCCGGCGACGTGGCGAGCGGCATCAACGACCTGCGTGAGACCCTGGTCCGCGTGGTGCGCACCTCCACCCACGAAGTCGACCGGCGGCAATGGCACCGCTATCAGATCAGCCGGCCGGCGCGGCTCTGTTTCGCCGGCAAAGCCCGACCGGTCGAAATACTAAACTGCTCCGGCGGCGGCGCCTTGATCCGCGGTGTCTTCGAAGGCCTCGACCTCGGCACCCGTCTGGAACTGGAGATCGACGGCATCGGCACGCGAATGCCGGGCAAGGTCCGCCATCTCGCGGCCGACCGCACCCACATCATGTTCGATCTGCCGGAAGAGGCCTCGCGCGGCCTCGATCAGCAATTGCGCGCCATCGCGGTCGGCGGCCTGCCGCTGGCAAAGAGCGCGTAGACGCACTCGGGCCGGACGCCGGAGCTCGGCATCCGGCCCGACACCACCATCCAGGGATGCAGCTCAGCGCTGCGGCCTGGCGCGACCGGGCAGCGCCACCACGTTCTCCACCCCGACAGGCCCGCTGGAATTGGCCGGCTGCAGCAGGGTCGGCAACCGATGGCGCTCCACCTTAGCGTCACTTTCCCGGGCATGCAGCACCGTGCGCACCGCGATGTCGGCGATGGCGGCGATCGGCTGCGCCACGGTGGTCAGGCGCGGGGTCACCAGCTTGGCCAGCGTGATGGCGTCGAATCCAACGATGGAAACATCGCCCGGCACCTTGAGATCCAGATCGGCAGCGGCGCGCAAGGCGCCAATCGCCTGCTGGTCCGAGCTGGCGAAAATGGCGGTCGGCCGGTCCGGCCGCGTCAGCAGTTTCAGCGCCGCCTCATAGCCGCAATCGTAGTCGAACCGCGCGATCACGGTGTCGGCGGCCAGGTCGAAGCCATGCGCGGCGTAGATCGGCGCCGCCACGTGACGATAGCCCTCGTAGCGTTCCCGCGCGACCGAAAGGTGCTTCGGCCCGGCGATGCAGCCGATGCGCCGATGGCCGAGCGAGACCAGGTGCTGCACCGCCGATATGGCGCCGCCGCGATGGTCGCATTGCACCACCGAGAAGCCGCGCAAGGGCCGGTCGACCAGGACGATCGGCACCTTCACGTCGCGCGGCAGGCTCTTCGTTTCCTCGCAGGGCACGATCAGCAACCCGTCGACCTGTCGGCTCGACAGCGCCTTGATGTAGTTCGCCTCCGCCTCCGGATCGTCGTTGGAATTTGCCAGCATCACCGTGTAGTTGATGCCGGCCGCCACCTGCTCCACCTGTTTGGCGAGCTCGCCGAAGAACGGGTTGGTGACGTCGGGCAGGATCAGGCCGATGGAATGGGTACGGCTGCTGCGCAACGCGCGGGCCAGCGCGTTGGGCTGGTAGTTGAGCCGCGCCGCGGCGGCCAGCACCCGCTCGCGCAATTGCGGCGTCACCGCCGGGTTGTCGTTCATCACCCGCGACGCGGTGCCGAGCGACACCCCCGCCAGCCGCGCCACGTCGCCGATCGATGCCATTGCTCTCCTCGCTTTCCGGCCGAAGCCTAGCCAGCCGCTCCCCGCACGTCACGCGCCGCGCCTGGCGCGCCCTGGAAACCCGCCGCCCAGGCCAGTGTCGCCTAGATCAAGGTCGCCTCGAGGGCCGCCGCGATCGCACCGATCACGGCAACGACCGCCATCGCCGCCAGCAGCCGGCGGCGGTACTCGGCGCTCCCCATGGTCATGGCCATGCCGCCCTTCACCACCGTGTTGCTGATCGCGGCGATGACGATGGCGGCGGCGGCGATCGAAGCCGCCCCGCCGTCGCGGGCATACTGGCTCATCGACAGCGTGATGGCGTCGACATCGGTCGAGCCCGCCACCGCAGAAACCAGGAGCAGCCCGGCCCCACCGGCCCACACGTCGCTGACGATCTTCACCACCAGCAGGATCGCGGCATAGAGCAGGCCGAATTTCACCGCCTGGGTCAGGCTGAACGGGGTGGTGATGACGAGCTCGGCGGCCGGCTCCGATTTTTTTTTGGCCTTGGTCCGGTCGCGCCAGTGCAGCGCAGCGGCAATGGCGATGGTGGCCAGCGCCATGGCGATCATCGACGGCGCCAGCCGCGGCAGCAGCGGCGGCACCACGGCGAAGGAGACCACCAGGATGCGGAGGAACATCACCGCCCAGGACAGCAAGGTGCCGGAAACCAGGCTCTTCGCCGCCGCCGGCGTGTCAAGCTCGCGGCTCTGGCGCGAGAAGGCGAGCGTCGTGGCGGTGGAGGACACCAGCCCGCCGGTGATGCCGGTCACGGCGGCGCCGCGTCCCGGCCCCAGCCAGCGCGTCGCCACGTAGCCGACCATGGAGAGCGCGGAAATCAGGACGACGAACAGCCATAGCTGGCGCGGGTTCAATGCCTGCCAGGGGTCGAGGGCGCGGTCCGGCAGCAGCGGCAGCACGATGAAGCTGGCGATCAGCAGCCGCAGGCCGGCGAAGATGTCACCCCAGCCGAGCTTGTCGATCAGGCCGTGCAGCGGCTGCTTGTAGGCGAGCACCGCCGCCGCGACGATGCCGAGGCCGACCGCCAATTCCGGCTGGCCGAGCGTGGCGAAGCCGCCGAGCAGCGTCACCGCGATGGCCGCCAGTTCCGTCGTCAGGCTGAACTGCTGCTCCTCCTCGCGCTTGCCGACATCCATGAGGAAGCCGGCGATGACGGTGATGCAGGCGACCCCGAGCACAACCAGCAGCGGCACATAGGATTGATAGGAGGCGGCGAGCCAGCCGCCGATCGCGCCCAGCATGGCGAGCAGGATGAAGGTCCGCAGGCCGCCGATCATCTGCTCGGTGTCGCGCCGCTTCTCGCGCTCGATGCCGACCAGCGCGCCGATCAGGAGGGCGATGGCGAAGTTACGGATGGTGATGAGGTCCAGGTTGAGGTCACCCATATCCAGACTTTCGCCCATGACACGCGGATACGCTTGCACCGGATGAGTTGTGCGCACGCACCCGCCCGAGGTGCGGTGCACTATTAGGCCCGCCAGTAGACCCCCATTCCGTCAATCTCTTCAATCCCGGGCCGGAAACCGCGCCTGGCGCAGAAGTCATGGACCGCCGTCCTGCAAGCTTCCACGCCGTGGTAGTCATCGACAATCACGAAGCCGCCGGGGGAGACGCGGTCATAGAGCGATTCCAAGGTGATGATTGTCGATTCGTACATGTCGCCATCAAGGCGCAGGAGGGCGAGCTGAGAGACCGGCGCCGTCGGCAACGTGTCGCGGAACCAGCCCTTGATGAACATGACTTGGTCGTCCAGTAGGCCGTATCTGGCGAAGTTCTGCCTGACATCCTCAAGCGAGGCGCGCAGCCGATCGAAGGTATGAAGCGTGCTGTCGGAATCGGCCGGGAAGCTGTTGGGATCGGGCGGCGGCAATCCCTCGAATGAATCAGCGAGCCAGACCCGACGATCGGTGATTCCATGTAACTTGAGCACCGCCCGCATGAAGATACAGGCACCGCCGCGCCAGACCCCCGTTTCCATGACATCGCCGGGGACGCCCTCTCGCAGCACGCATTCCATCGCCTTTCGAAGATGGGCCATGCGCTGCCGCCCGATCATGCTGATGCCCCAAAGCGGCCAATCCAGCCCCCGATCGCGGCGCTGCTTGTCGTACGGCCGAAGGACGCTGTCTTCGATCAGGGAGCCGATCAGGCATTCCGAGAGCAGTGAGAGGTAAAGGTCACGCGCAGTTTCCAGATCAGACAAGCAATCCTCCAAATCCCCAATTCATGCACTTTCCTCACCCATTTTCACCGCCTCGGGGGCGCTTGTGCGAGGCCGGCGCGGGTCGAATTCCACCGTTGCCGCCGCCAGCACCAGGAAAGTGCCAGTCGCCTCCCGCCAGCCGAAGCCCTGGCCGGCCCATAATGCGGCGGAGGCGACGCCGACGCAAACCTCGGCCATGAAGATGAGCGTGGTGCGCCCCGGGGAGATGCGCCGCCCCGCCCACAGCGACAGCACCCAGAGCGGCAGCACGAAGAGTAGCCCGGCCACCGCCAGCCAGGGCAAGGCGCGGATCAGGGTCGCCGCGTCGGGCGCCGCAGCGGGTTCCAGCAACAGAGTCAGCAGCACCGCCCCGGTCAGGGCACCCAGCGCCAGTGCCGCCGATTGCGCGCCGATGCCGGCACTGTCGCGCCGGAACACGAACAGCAGCCCGACCGACCACAGCATGCCCGAGAGCAGCGCCAGCACATCGCCCAGATTCATCATGAAGTGGAAATCGGACCCGATGCCGAGAATGGCGGCCAGCCCTGCGGCCCCCAGCGCGAGCGACAGGGCGCGGCGCAGGGTGAAGCCCTGGCGCAGGACGAAGACCTCCAGCAGCGTGCCCCAGACCGGCGCGATGTAGAACAGCAGGATGGCGCGCGTGACTTCGGTCGTAGTCAGGCTGGCGGTGTAGAAAGCGTAGGCCACGCCAATCAGCCCGCCGATCCAGGCCAGGCTCCGCACCTCTTCGCCCCGCGCCCGCAGCAGGGCCGGCAGGAACGGAACCAGCGGCAGGCAGGCGACGATGACCACCGTCAGGGTGATCCACAGGCCGGTGATGCCGGACCTGGCGACGGCGTGGAGCGGCATCCAGCCGAGGCCGGAAATGACCGCGGCCAGCAGGACCCCGAGGGTCGGCAGCGCGGCGTTCAATCGATCGTTCGGCAAGCGGGAACCCCAATGCAGCGCGTGACGGCGCATAGGTCAGGTGTAGCGCATCGGGAGATTCGCGGCCAAGCGCCGCGCATGCAGGCGGGAGCGCGCGAACCGGCGGTAAGGCCGGCCCGCGCGCGATCGGCTAGCGCCGCACCAGCTTCCAGCAGCCGGGCAGCAGCAGGGTGGCGAGCGCCACCTTGGTCGGCTCGGAATAGATGAAGGGCAACAGGCCGTGGGTGATCGCAGCCTCGATGCCGATCAGGCTCGTAAGATAGGCGAGGCCGCAGGCGAAGATGATCACGGTGCCGGCGATGAAGGAAACCGCCGCACTCGCGAGGTTCCGCCCGAAGCCGCGCTCGGAAAGATAGCCGGTGACCAGGGCGGCGAGCACGAAGCCGGCCAGATAGCCCGCGGTTGGGCCGACCAGCACGGCGGCGCCGGCGCCGAACTTGGCGAAAACCGGCAGCCCCACGGCGCCTTCCGCCAGATAGGCAACCATCGTGGCGCCGCCCAGGCGCCAGCCACAGGTGGCGCCGATCATCAGCACCACAAAGGTCTGCATGGTCATCGGCACTGGAATGAACGGCACCTGGATCTGCGCCGAGACGGCGAGCAGCACGGTGCCGAGCAGCACCAGCGCCACCTGATGGATCCGGCTGGTGGCCGTACGGGCCCACAAGGTGGCTGCAAGGGTCGTATACATCGTCGGAAGCTCCCTATTTGAGACCGCGCGGATCATATCAGGACCCGGCGCGCCCCGCCTAGTAGCTCGAAAAACCCACCACCGCCAGCGAAAAGGCCGGCCGATCCTTACCGCACGTCTTCCAGGATCAGCGCCGCGCCCTTCTCGCCGACCATGATCGACGGCGCGTTGATGTTGCCCGAAGTCACCGTCGGGAAGATCGACGCGTCGACCACGCGCAACCCGACGATGCCGTGCACCTTCAGCCGGCGATCCACCGCAGCCTCTTTCGGGTCTGGACCCATCCGGGCGGTGCCGCAGGGATGGAAGACCGAATAGGTCCGTTCCCGGATGTCGGCGACGATCTCGTCGTCGGTGCTGAGTGGCTTTCCCGGCTTCAACTCCTCCTTGATCATGCCCTTCATCGTGGGCGTTTCGGCCAGGCGGCGCAGGAACCTGGCGCCGGCCAGCATTTCCTCCACGTCGTGGTTGGTCGACATGAAATTGGGCTGGATCGCCGGCGCCTCGTGCGGATCGGCCGACTTGATGTGCACATGCCCGCGGCTGGTGGGCCGGCAAGGCGAGATGCTCATGATGAAGCCGGAATAGGGATCGACGCCGGTCAGCTTGCGCACGCCCGCCGGCGCCTTCTCGTAGGTGAGCGGCGAGAAATAGAGCTGGATGTCCGGCCGTTGCGAGTCCGGCCGCGCACGGAAGTAGCCGCCGCCCTGGTTGACGCTGAGCGACAGCGGCCCGCGCCGGGTCAGCACGTATTGCATTCCGGCGAGCAGCTTGCCCCACCAGGGGTAGAAGACGTCGTTCAGGCTCGGCATCGTCGACTTGTAGGTGTGGTCGAAGCAGAGATGGTCCTGCATGTGGTTGCCGACCGCCTCGCTGGCGTGATGCACCGCGATGCCGTGGCGCTTCAGCACTTCGACCGGGCCGATTCCGGACACCTGCAGCAATTGCGGCGTGTTGATGGCACCGAGAGAGAGGATCACCTCACGCCCCGCGCGCGCTTCCAGTTGCTGCCCGCGCTGCTCATAGGCGATGCCGACGGCGCGCTTGCCCTCAAACAGGACGCGCGTCGCCAGCGCCCCGGTCTCGATCCGCAGATTGGCGCGCTTCCTCGCGGGCCACAGATAGGCCCGCGCCGAGGAGCAGCGCTGGCCGTGACGCGTGTTGATTTGATAGTAGCCCACGCCCTCGATGGTTGCGCCGTTGAGGTCGGAGGTGTGGCTCAGCCCCGCCTCCTGCGCCGCCGTTACCCAGCGATGGGTCAGCGCATGCACGTCCTTGGAAATGTCGCTGACACCCAGCGGCCCGCCGGCGCCGTGCCAGGGACCTTCGCCCAGCGCGTGGTCCTCCATACGCTTGTAGACCGGCAGAACGTCCTTCCAGCCCCAGCCGGGATTGCCGAGCGCCGCCCAATCGTCGAAATCGCCGGCCTGGCCACGCGAATAGACCATGGCGTTGATCGAACTGGACCCGCCCAGCACCTTGCCGCGGGGCACGTAGTTGGTGCGGCCCAGCAAGCCGGGAATGGGCTCCGACTGGTACATCCAGTTGTACTGGTTGTTGTAGTAGGTCTTGCCGTAGCCGATCGGCACCTGGATCCAGAAGCGTAAATCGGACGGCCCCGCTTCCAGCAGCAGGACTTTGTATTTTCCGTTCTCGGTGAGCCGATTGGCCAGCACGCAGCCCGCCGAGCCGGCACCGACGATGATGTAGTCGTATTCCGTCGCCATGATGACCGTTTTGTGACAGCCCCGAATGCCAGACTTATAGCAGTTTTCCGCCAACGGACGATCCTTGCCCCGACATCCGCTCCTCCGTCAGCGAAGTGATCAGCGAACTTGGGTCGGCGGGATGCTTCGGCTAGGATGCCGCGCTTTTGTGTGGGGGAGCATCATGAAGATCAAGACGCTGGAAACCTTCTGCAACCAGTATGTCGGCTTCGTCCGGGTGACGACCGATACCGGCGCCACCGGCTGGGGCCAGGTCTCCAACTACAATTCCGACATCACCTGCCAGATCTTCCACCGCCAGGTGGCGCGCTGGGCCTTGGGCGCCGACGCGCGCGACATCGCCGCACTGACCGACACCATCCCCGAGCGCGAGCACAAGTTCCCCGGCTCTTATCTGATGCGCGCGCTGACCGGGCTCGACACCGCGCTTTGGGACCTGCGCGGCAAGCTCGAAGGCAAGAGCGTGTGCGAGTTGCTGGGCGGCAAGCCGCGGCCCTTCCCGGTCTATGCTTCTTCGATGAAGCGCGGCGAGATCACGCCCAAGGACGAGGCGGCGCGCTTCATCAAGCTGCGCGACAAGCACGGCTACGACGCCTTCAAGTTCCGGGTGGGCAAGGAATGCGGCCACGACCAGGACGAGTGGCCGGGCCGCACCGACGAGATCGTGCCGCTGATCCGCAAGACCCTGCCCGGGGCCCGCCTTCTGGTCGACGCCAACTCCTCCTACACGCCGAAAAAAGCGATCGAGGTCGGCCGGATGCTGCAGGACAACGGCATCATCCATTTCGAGGAGCCCTGCCCCTATTGGGAATATCACTGGACCAAGGAAGTGACCGAGGCTCTCGACCTCGACGTCACCGGCGGCGAGCAGGATTGCGATTTGACACTCTGGCGCTTCATGACCGACATGAAAGCCGTCGACGTGGTGCAGCCCGACGTCTGCTACATGGGCGGCATCAACCGCACGTTGAAGGTCGTCGAAATGGCGAAGAAAGCCGGCCTGCCGGTGACGCCGCACGCCGCGAACCAGTCGATGGTGACGGTCTTTACCCTGCATCTGATGGGTGCCATCCCGAATGCCGGCCCCTATGTCGAGTTCTCGATCGAGGGCGAGGATTACTACCCCTGGGACCGCGGCCTCTACGAACCCGCCTTGGTCGCCCGCGACGGCAAGGTGCAGATCCCCGACCAGCCCGGCTGGGGCGTCGAGATCAGCAAGGCCTGGCTGGAGAAGGCGACGTACCAGAAGAGCGAGCTGTAGCAACCCATCTCGTCATGGTCGGGCTTGGCCCGACCACCCACGAGTTTCGATCGGCCGAATGACACTGTCGCCAATAAACTCGTGGATCCTCGTACCAAGCACGAGGATGACGAGTTCCATTGATCTCCGACCCGCGTTTAATTCCTGAGCAAGCACCCGCCATCGACCGGCAGCTCCACGCCGGTGATGAAGCTGGCCGCGCCGGAGAGCAGGAACAGCGTGGCATCGGCCATGTCTGCCGCCGTGCCGATGCGGCCGAGCGGCACGTAGCCCGCCACCTGCTTGCGGATCTCCTCGGTGCTCCAGCGCGCCTGCAAGGGGGTGAGCGCCGGGCCCGGGCAGATGGCGTTGGAGCGGATCCCGTCGGCGGCGAGCTGCATGGCGAGCGAGCGCGACATGGCGCAGACCGCCGCCTTCGACGCCTGGTAGGCGTCCTGCGGCGCCGGATCGCCGCGCATCCACTGGATGGTCGAAACGTGCACCATCGCCCCGCCGCCGGTCTTCTTCATCAGCGGCGTCGCGGCGCGGCTGGTCAGCACCATGGTGCGGAGGTTGATGTCCATCACCTCGTCCCAGACCTTCATATCCATCTCGAGCAGCGACTTGTCGCGGCCGAACCACAGCACCCCGGCGACATTTGCGAGGTAGTCGAGCCGGCCGTGCCGGGCCGCCGTCTCGGCGAAGGCCCGGTTGACGAAGCCCTCATCGCGCAGGTCGCCCTGGGCGAAGGTCACATTGGTCTGCGTCTTCAGGGTGTCGGGGCAGCCCTTCATGTCGATCGCCGTCACCTTGGCGCCGGCCTCGGCCAGCGCCAGCGCGATCGCCTCGCCCATGCCGCCGCCGGCGCCAGTCACCACGGCAACCCGGCTATTGAAATCGTAGGTCGGTTTTGCCATCGCGGCACTCCCCTCTGCGGCCTGGACGATCCCAGCATGACATCTGGCGCGGCGGCGGCCAAGGCGGGCGCCGACACCGGCGACGGAACCTTTTCCGGCGCGTGGCATTACCCCTCCAGCAATGCAGCCACGCACCCCGTTCGCCCAGCGGGTACGGAACGGGCGTCGCGGCGCGCATTCGACCCCTATTTCCGGAGGAGACGACATGGCCAACGGCGCCAATTCCATGGAGCGGGACTTTGCCCAGATCCAGGAAGAACTCATGCGGCTGCGCGCGGATGTCGCCAGCCTGACCGATTCCCTGAAGGATGTCAGCGCGCGGCAGGCCCAGGGCATGGCGGATGCGATGCGCCACGGCCTCGACGGCGCCGCCCAGCGCGTCAAGGGCGCATCCAAGCGTCTGCGCAGCGGCGCCCAGGAGGCCGCCGACCAGTTGCAGACCAATGTCGAGGAGCACCCGATCTCCAGCGTGCTGCTGGCACTCGGCCTTGGCGTGGTCGTCGGTATGCTGGTTCGCCGCTGACGGCGATGCTCGGCCTGCTGAAGACGCTCGCGTTCTCCACCATGTTGCGGCAGGGCGCCGTCGGTGCGCGACGCAGGTTGCGGCGCGCGCTGATCTGCGGGCTGGTCGCGGCCTGCGGTGGGTTAACGTTCCTGGTCGGCGTCGGCTTCCTCCTCGCCTTCGGGCACGAGGCGCTGGCACTGTCCACCGACAACCAGACGGCCAACCTGGTTTTCGGCGCCGGGCTCGCCATGATCGGGGCGATCGCGATCGCCGCCGTCAGGGCCACCGGCAAACCCGGCAGCGGGCAGCCGCTGGAAGCGCCGCCGGCGATGACGGCGAGCCTCCCTACCGGCGATCTGACCAGCGATATCGAGCGGCTGCTGTCGCGCAATGCGGGCACGCTCGCCGCCGGAGCCTTCGTCGCGGGGCTGCTGATGGCCACGCGCCGGCGCTGACATCTCCACGGATGATCATTGCGAACAAAGGAGCAAGCCATGGCAGAAACGCGCATGTTGCGGCAGAAGGCGGCGGTCACCGACGTCCATACCGGCATCAAGCGGCAGGACCGCAAGGCGCTGGTCCAAGGCCTGTCGCGGGCCCTCGCCGAGACCTACGTGCTCTACGCCAAAACCCAAGGCTTCCATTGGAACGTAGTCGGACCGCTGTTCTACGGCCTCCACAAGCTGACCGAGGAGCAATACGAACGCTTGGCCGAGGCGATTGACGCGCTGGCGGAACGGATTCGCGCCCTCGGCTATCCAGCGCCGACGACGTTGGCCGAGTTCATCAAGCTGAGCGCGATCAAGGAAAGCGCCGGCGTTCCCAGCGCGGAGGACGCGATCGGCCAACTTGTGGCCGACCACGAAGCCATCTGTCGGACGTTCCGTGAAACCGCTTCGATCGCCGACGATTGCTACGACCAGGCCACGGCCGACATGCTGACCGGCCGCTTGAAGGACCATGAGCAGATGGCATGGATGCTGCGCTCGCTCCTGGCGTGATGTCGACGGCACCGGTCGAAGCCGGGCCGGCCGCGGCGCCTCGGTCGGCGCCGCTTTCGTCGGAGGAAAGAACCTTGTCGGACACCGGCAGCGGCGGGCCGGCCGCGATCGCAGCGGCCGCGACCATTCAACCGACGCCGGAAGGTGAGCCGGCGGCGGAGGTTCCGGCCGCAGCACAGGCGCAGGCGGCCGCGCAGCGGATGCAAACCTATCTGCTGCTTGGAATCTATCTGTTGCTGACCTGCTTCGCGCTGTATTTCGCGGCGGATTTCGTCCTGCCGATTCTGGTGGCTATCCTGCTCAAGCTGGTCCTCGCGCCACTGGTGCGGCAGGTGACCCGCCTCCGTATCCCCGAGCCGATCGGCGCCGGCATCGTGCTGTCCGCGCTTACCTGCATCATCCTCTATGGCGGCTATGCGTTGTCGGCGCCGGCGGCGGAGTGGGTCACCCGCATTCCCGAGCGGCTCTATGTTCTGCGCGCGCATCTCCGCCAGATGGAGGGACCTATCGACTTCCTGCGCGACGCCGGCAAGTCGATCGACCAGCTTTCCGAGATCGCCGCCCCGGCTGAGCCCGTCGCCGCACCGGCGCAGGCTGTGGTGGCCGAGCCGCTGTTCGGACCGGGCCTCGTCCTGTCGGAGACGGCGAGCCTGACGGTCAGTATCGGCTCCATGCTGGTATTGCTCTACTTCCTGCTCGCTTCCGGCGACATGTTCCTGCGCAAGCTGGTGACCGTGCTGCCGACCCTGCGCGACAAGAAGCAAGCGGTCGAGATCGCCCGCCAGGTGCAGAGCGACGTCTCGCACTATCTGCTGACCATCACCATCATCAACACCGTGCTGGGCGCCACGCTGGGCTTCACCATGATGCTGCTCGGCATGCCGTCGCCCTGGCTGTGGGGGGCGCTGCTCGGCATCCTCAACTTCATTCCGTTCCTCGGCCCGGCCGCGTGCTTCGTCATCGTCGCGCTGGCCGCCTTCATGAGCTTTCCGGACTGGCAGACCGCAATCCTGCCGCCGCTGGCGGTGTTGGTCTATTGCACGATCGAGGGGCAGTTCCTGACCCCTGCCATCGTGGCGCGAAACCTCGTGCTCAATCCGGTGGCGGTATTCATCGCGCTGCTGTTCTGCGGCTGGATCTGGGGGGTGATCGGCGTCGTCGTCTCGGTGCCGCTCCTGGCCGTGGTGAAGATCCTGTGCGACCGCGTCGCGCCGCTCGCCCCGATCGGCGAGTTCCTGGGGCGGTGATCCGCCCGTACCTGAGCGATGGAGGAAGATGATGGACGCCAACCGGTTCAAGGAGATCCAGAAGGACGTCGCCAGCCATTTCGAGAGCCCGGCGGCGCTGCTAGGCGACGGCGAGCTCGACGCGCCGCAGAAGGCCATGCTGCTGAAACAGTGGGAATACGACTTGCGGCAGATGATGGTGGCCTCGGAGGAGAACATGACCGACCAGACCGCCGCCCAGGGCGAATCAGGCGAGTTGCTGCGCAGGGTCCGCACGGCGCTGGGGAAGCTCGAAGAGGCGCATCCCGAACTGGCCGAGGACGCCAAGGCCACGCCGGCGAAGGCAGGCGGCGCTGTCAACTGACGGCCCGCGCCCGGATTAATCGCCGGTGCCGGTCGGCTCCAGGATGGCGGTGGGGTCGACCCCAGCGACGGGGATTGAGTCGGTGCGGGGCGTCTTCAGGTTGTCCCCGGAGAGCAGGTGCAGAAGTTCGTTGCGCGCCCGCGAGACGCGGCTCTTGATGGTGCCGATCGCGCAACCGCAAACCGCCGCGGCCTCCTCGTAGCTGAGGCCGCTGGCGCCGACCAGGATCAGCACCTCGCGATGGTCGTCGCCCAGCTGCCAGAAGGCGCGGCGGAAATCGCAGAACTCCAGTGCCGATTGCTGCGCGGGCATCACCGATGGCATCAGCGCCTCCGCCTCGTCGAGCGACACGGTGCTGCGGTTCTTGCGCCCCTCGTTGTAATAGAGGTTGCGCAGAATGGTGAACATCCAGGCCTTGAAGTTGGTCCCCGGCTGGAACTGCGCGGCGGCGGAGAGCGCCCGCACCACCGCGTCGTTCACCAGGTCGTCCGCCTGTTCGCGCCGGCGGGTCAGCGAACGGGCGAAGGCGCGCAAATGCGGCAGCACCTCGACGAGTGCGTTCTGGAATTCGGGCGTGTCGCTCGCGTTCCTGGTCTGCTGCATCCGATCGCTACCCTGTCCGTTTGGTGGATTGCGCGCCCGATTGACTATCGGGGGCTTTTGTCCTTGAGCTTCTGCAACAGGTCGATAAACTCCTTCGGCAGCGGCTCGCTGACCACTTCCGAATAGACCTGCATGAGCTGGGCGTCGAACCACGAGTCCAGTTGTGCCGGCGATTGAAACTTTGGCAGGCCGCCGTTGCTTGCATCCCCCCTTGCATCCTTTGACGCCTGCTGCGATCGCTGCAAAGTCATCTCTTTTTCCGTTGTGCCTTTGCCGCGCCCCGGCGCGGCACCCTCGTTTTTATGTTCGGACATTACCGACACCCCGCATCAATCGCCGCCGCCCGCCTGTTCTGCCGCGACATCCCATCGCCGGGCGCAAAGTGAAGGGCAACCGAGGCTGGTCGAGCCCGAAGCTACCTTTCAGGATAACCCCTGTATGTCGCAGCGGTTCCAATCTTGCCCTCATAGCCGCCACGCGCCCTTCCCGTCCGGCTCGCGGCGAGCCAAACCGGACGGCAGAATTCCAACAATAGATGGGAACCCGGCGCGGTAAGCCGTGTTCCTTGCACGACGAAATAAATTCTGTTCTTTTTTCGTTCACGTCGTTTCCTTCACCTGTCGGGTCCTGGGGAGAGTTCAATGGCCGATCTGGCTCAAGAAATTGCTGTTCGCTTGCCGTATCTGCGCCGCTATGCGCGCGCCCTGACCGGGTCGCAGGCCCGTGGCGACGAATATATCCGCGTGTGCCTCGAGGTCCTGGTCGAGGAGCCCACGCGGATCGCGGCGGATCAGGACATCCGCCTGCAACTTTACCGGCTGTTCCACGACATCTGGCTGCCGATCGCCGAGTTGCAGCCGCATCCGGGGGTCAGCAAGGGCAAGTCGATCGTCGCCCGGCTCGAAGCCCTGCCGCCGCGCGAGCGGCAAATCCTGCTGCTGACCGCGCTCGAGGGCTTTCCCATCGACGCCGCCGCCGCGGTCATGCGCATCGAGCTCGCCGAGGCGACCACCTTGCTGGAGACGGCCTGGGGCGAGGTCAACCGTCAGCTGGCGACGACGGTTCTGGTCATCGAGGACGAATCGGTTATCGCCATCGACATCGCCGGCATCGTGCGCGAGCTGGGCCACAGCGTGATCGGCATCGCCAGCAGCGAGCGCGAGGCGGTGGCGATCGCGCGCGCCAAGAAGCCGGGCCTGGTGCTGGCCGACATCAATCTCGGCGCCGGCGGCTCCGGCATCGACGCGGTGGGCAAGATCCTGCAATCGATGACGGTGCCGGTCATCTTCGTCACCGCCTTCCCCGAGCGGCTGCTGACCGGGCAGCGGCCGGAGCCGACCTACTTGGTGACCAAGCCGTTCGAGCCGGACACGCTGAAGGCGACCATCTCGCAGGCGCTCTCCAACAGCCAGAACGAAGCCGCGACGCGCGAGTCGGCCTAGCCGACCCGCGCCGCGGTCAACTAGCCCCCCGTGCGTTCGCTCAAGCATCGCTTGATGCTGGTCTTCGCGCTCGTCGCGCTGCCGCCGACCCTGATCGGCGTCATCGAGGCGATCGAGACCTCGGAGGTGCATGCCGAGCGGCTGCGGGATTCGGTGCGCAACTACGCGGCGCTGGCCTCGACTTATCATCATGCGCTGATCGAGAATTCGACCAACCTGCTGCTCGACGTCGCCCGCAACCCGGCGGTGGTGCCGGAAGATGGCGCGCCCGATCCGGCCGCCTGCGCCAAGGCGCTGGCCGGCGCGGTGCGGCCCTTTCCGATCTATGCCTCGCTGGTCCTGCTCGATGCCAGGGGCGATGCCATCTGCGGCAACGACCCGGAGCATCTGCCGGAGAACGCGGCGGAAAGCGAATATTTCCGCCAAGCCTTGGCCAGCAAGACCGCGTTCCTCAGCGGCTATGTGAAGGCGGCTGACCCGCCGATCCCGATCCTGATCCTGGCGCAGCCGGTCCTCGGCGGCAGCGCCGAGGTCGACGGGGTGCTGGCGCTGGCGATCCGGCTGGACGCCCTGGATGCGACCGAGCGTTTCCTGAGCCTGCCGATGCATGGCGTCGTCTACCTGCTGGACCGTGACGGCGTCACCTTGCACGGCGTCACGGTGCCGGCGGATCTGGGGGCCGGCGGGCTGCCGCCCGCCGAGACCATCCGCAGCATCCTGCTCGGCCAGGCGCGCATTTTCGAATCCGGGGCGCGCGACGGCATCGCGCGCGTCTATGCGGTGTCCGCCGTGGAATCGGGCAGCCTGTTCCTGCTGGTCGGCGCGCCGAAGATCAGCGGCGGCTCCTGGGCCGACCGCGACCTGATCGCCCAGATCGCCCTGGTCTTCGCCATCTGGATATCCGGCGTCCTCGCCGCGTGGCTCGGCACGAGGCTGCTGGTCACGCGCTGGACGCAGCGGCTGTTCGAGACCACATCGCAGCTCAGCAAGGGCGACCTGACCGCGCGCGCCGAGCTGGACGGCGCCCCGGCGGAGATCCGCCAGCTCGGCGACACCCTGGCCGAGATGGCGACGCGGCTCAACACGCGCCAGGGTGAGCTGCGCGCCGCCATCGAGCAGAAGGAAGAGATGCTGCGTGAGATCCATCACCGCATCAAGAACAACCTGCAGACCGTGACCAGCCTGCTCAATCTGTATTCCCGCGGCGTGAAATACGAGCCCGCGATGCAGGCGCTGCAGGATGTCCGCATCCGGGTCCAGGCATTGGCCCTGGTGCACCGGCACCTCTACGAGAGTCCGGAGAATCGCAGCGTCGATGCCAGGGCGCTGATCGGCGACCTGTGCCACCTGATCCAGCTGAGCTCAGGCGTCGCCCGCGCCAGGGTCGCCATCCTCGCCGAGATCGCCGCCGTCGAGATCGGCATCGAGCGCGCCGTGCCGCTCGCACTGCTGGTCACCGAGGTGGTGACCGACGTGCTGAAGCACGCCTTTCCAAACGGTCGCTCTGGCAAGGTGCGGGTGACGCTGACGGTGGAGCAGAGCGCTGAGATGCGGCTCGTCATCTGCCACGACGGCGTGGTGCCGCCGCGGCCGGCCGAACCAGCCGATGGCAAGGGGGCGGAACTGGAGCACGCGCTCGGCCTGTCGCTGATGCGCGGCTTCGCGGCGCAGCTGGGGGCGCGGCAGGCGCTCCAGGAAATGGCAGAAGAGGGCGAGACAGGAACCGGTGTTGCCTTCGTCTTCCCGCTGGTGCCGGAAGCAGCGTCTGATGCCGCCTCCGGTGCCGCGGAAGCGCCGGAAGCGGCGAGTGCCCAGGCATGATGCGGCGGCGGCCCGGACAGTGGATTCTCGGCGGGGTGCTGACCATCTGCCTGTCGCTGGCGGCCGTCCTCACCCTCACTTATTCCGCCTTCACGCAATTGCAGGAGAACCGTGCCCTCGCCCGCCGGGCTAGCGACGAGTTGCTGGTCATCCGCCAGCTTTTCGGCGCGCTGCAAGACGCCGAGACCGGCCAGCGCGGTTATCTGCTGGCCCAGGACCCCACCTATCTTGCGCCCTATACGGCGAGCGTCGGCCGGATCACCGCGTTGCGCGCCAGGCTGCAGACCTTCGCCGACGACAATCCGCTGCTGCGGGAGCGGATCCGCGCGCTGTCCGGGCAGATCGACGCCAAGCAGCAGGAACTCGAAAGCGCCATCGAGATCAGCAGGACCCAGGGTTTCGAGGCGGCGCGGGCGCGGATCCTCGACGACCAGGGCAAGGTCGCGATGGACGCCATCCGGTCGCTGATCGACGACATGGCGGCGCGGGCGGAGGCGGAAACCATGGCCGCCCGCGAGCGGCTCGATGCCAGCATCGCGCGTGGCCGCTTCATGGCGCTGCTGGCCGGCGGCCTCGGCCTGCTGGTCGCCGCCGGCGGCGGCGCCATGCTCTGGCGCAGCTTCCGGAAGCTGAAGGCGGCCGAGGCCGGGCTGCGCGAGCAGGCCTCGCTGCTGCAGACGACACTCGACAATACCGGCGAAGGTGTGGCCGCGTTCGACCCCGTGAAGGGATTGATCGCCTGGAACCCGCGCTTCTTCGCCTTCGCCGGCTATCCGGATGATTTTCCAAGCCCTGGCCGACTGTTCAGCGATTTCCTCGACTTCGACCGGCGACGCACCGACCGCCTGTTCGACCTCGGCGAATTGGATGACGGGCTGGCGGGATTGGAGCAGATGTCGAAGCTGAAGCCGCGCGCCCGCATCGGCGGCCGCGAACTGGAATGCACCCATCGGCGCACCCGGACCGGCGGCATCGTCATGACCTGCTCCGACGTCACCGAACGGATGCGCATGGAGCAGGTCGCCCGCCAGGCGCAGAAGATGGAGGCGATCGGGCACCTGACCGGCGGTGTGGCGCACGATTTCAACAACCTGCTGCAGGTCATCTCGAGCAACCTGGACCTGATGAAGCGCCATGTGTCGGATCCCGCGCAGGCCGCGACATACATCAGGCATGCCAGCCTCGCCGCCGAGCGTGGTGCCAGGCTGACGCGGCAACTCCTGGCCTTCGCCCGCCGCCAGCCGCTCGAGCCGGTGGTGCTCAACCTGGGCAAGCGCGTGCGCGCGATGAGCGACCTGCTGCACCGGACGCTGGGGGAAACCATCGAGATCGAGACCATCGTCGATGCCGGGCTGTGGAACACCTTCGTCGACGCGAACCAGATCGAGAATGCCGTGCTTAACCTGGCGGTCAATGCACGCGACGCGATGCCGGGCGGGGGCAAACTCACCATCGAGCTGGCCAATGCCGTGCTCGACGACGCCTATGCGCGCCTGCACGACGAGGTGACGCCGGGCCAGTACGTCATGCTGGCGGTGACCGATACCGGCCTCGGCATGCCCGCCGAAATCGCCGCTCGCGCCTTCGAACCGTTCTTCACCACCAAGCCGGAGGGCCAGGGCACCGGCCTTGGGCTCAGCATGGTCTATGGCCTGGTCAAGCAGTCGCACGGACACGCCAAGATCTACAGCGAGGTCGGCCTCGGCACCACGATCCGGCTCTACCTGCCGCGGTCCCGCCGTCCGGAAGAGTCGCTGCCGCCTGCGGACAAGCCGGCGACGCGCGGCGGCAACGAGCGGATCCTGCTGGTCGAGGACGACGAGGATGTCCGGCGCGCGGTCGCCGAGACCACCCGCGGCCTGGGCTACCAGGTGATCGAGGCGCGCGATGGAGAAGAAGCCCTGGCGCTCCTGCGCAGCGGGATCGAGATCGACCTGCTGTTCACCGACGTGGTGATGTCGGGTGCCGTCAGCGGCCGGACGCTGGCGCGCAGCGCCCAGCAGATCATCCCCAATCTCGCGGTGCTGTTCACTTCCGGCTACACCGAGAATGCCATCATCCACCACGGCCGGCTGGACGAGGGCGTGCACCTGTTGAGCAAGCCGTATCGCGAGCCGGAACTCGGCGCCAAGCTGCGGGCCGTCCTCGACCAGCGGCGCGCGGCGCCTGGCACGCGCTTGGCAGTGCCCCCCGCCCAGAACGCGCCGGCGGACGCCGCCGCGGCAATAAGCACGGCCGAGCGCGGCGGGCTCTCGGTCCTGCTGGTAGACGACGATGCCCTCATCCGCATCTCCACCGCGGAGATGCTGCGCGACCTCGGCCACCGGGTGGTCGACGCGGCGCGCGGGGAAGAGGCGCTGGCCGTGCTGGCGCGGAATCCCGGCATAGACGTCCTGGTGGTCGACCTGGCGCTGCCCGACATGAACGGCGCCGACATGGTGGCCAAGGCCTGCGAACGGCGCGGCGGGCTGCGCGTCGTTTTCGCCTCCGGCCACACCAGCCACGCCGTGGCCCTGGACGCCGCGAAGGTGAGATCGGTGTTCCTGGCGAAACCCTATGACATCGGGCAACTGGCGGAGGCCCTGCAGCAGCTGGGTTGAGCCGCCGCCTTCGAGCCTTCGACCTTGTCCCGCCTTTATGCCGCCCGGTCGGCTTCGCGATAGCGCGAGGCCGCATGGTCCCAGTTCGCCACGCAGGTGAGGAATTCGCGCAAGAAGCTTTCACGGTCGTTCTGGTAGTCCAGGTAATAGGCATGCTCCCACAGGTCGCAGCACAGCAGCGGCTGCAGGGCATCCAGAATCGGCGAGGCCGCGTCGTGGGTGGACGCGACCGAGAGCGCGCCGTCGCGTGCGGCGCTGAGCCACACCCAGCCGCTGCCGAAATGCTCCACGCCGCACTTCACGAAGCGGTCGCCGAACGCCTCGTGCGAGCCGAAATCCTGCTCGATGCGCGCCCGCAGCCGATCGCTCGGCCGGCTGCCGCCGGGCGTCATCGACAGCCAAAAGAAGTCATGGTTCCACACCTGGCCGGCATTGTTGAAGATCTTCCTGGCCGAGTCGTCGCCGGCGGATTTGCGGATGATCCCCTCGAGCGGCAGGCGCTCATAGGCGGTTCCGGCCACCAGCTTGTTGAGCTTGTCGACATAGCCCTTGTGGTGCTTGCCGTGATGCAGCTCCATCGTTCGCGCTGAGATGACGGGTTGCAGGGCCGAATGATCGTAGGGCAATGGCATCAAAGTGAACTTGGTCATCGCGTCACCTGCTCGTACTTGGGGTGTTTCAAGAGCGAAACGCCCGGGCCGTTTCCGGCCCGGGCTCGCCTCGCCGCCCCCGCCGAGGGAATGACGCGGGCGGCACAGGTTCGCGGCGAAGCGGCTATCGGCTCGCCTTGAACTCCGGGAAAGTTGCCAGCTGATCCTTGTTCAGCGTGGTGGTGACGGCGACGTCGCCTTCGATTCCGGCGAACTGGAGATCCTTCCAGTTCACCAGCACCGGACGCTCGCCGACGCCCAGGAAGCCGCCGACGTCGACGATGACGCCGTTGACGCTGCCGTCCTGCTGAAGGATCACCTCGCTGATCTCGCCGATGTTGTCGCCCGTGGCGTTCTTCACATCGGCCCCGACCACTTCGCTCGCGCGCAGGCCCGCGGCGGTCACCGTGGTTTCGTTGTCGATGTCAGTCTGCTCGGTCCCGGCCGCCGGCGCGATGTCGGTCGTCTGGGCGACGCCGCCCTCCGCCAGGAACTGGTTGTCGCGGACCGCCTCGTCATAGGAATAGACGGTCCCCGACACATTCTCCGGACGCTTGTATTCGGGCATCGCCTCAAGCTGTTCCTTGGTCATGTCGGCGGTCACCCGGTCGCCCTGGCCGGCGATCGTCAGGTCGTCCCAGTCCAGCGCGACATCGCGTTCGCCCACACCGAGAAAGCCGCCGACGCCGGCGATCACGTAGGCGACGCTGCCGTCCTTGTCGATGACGACCGATTCGACCTCGCCGATCTTATCGCCGGCGGCGTTCACGATCGCCTTGCCGACCAGCGTCTCGCTGTCGACCGCACCCGCGCCGGCGGTGACGGTCGCATCGCCCTCGGCTTCATCCGGGACATTTGCGGCGGCCTTGCCCTCCGCGTTGAGATAGGGATTGGCGGCGAGATCCTCTTCCAGCGGATAGACCTTGCCGCTCCTCGCCGCATCCGGATAGCGATGCGCCGGCAGCTGGCTCAGCGATTCCTTGGTCACCGGCGCAATCACCTGGTCGCCGTCCTCGGCGAGGCGCATCTCATTCCACGTCAAGGCGACGTCCTGCTCGCCGATGCCGAGAAATCCGCCGACACCGACGATGACGTACTGCACCTGTCCGTCCTTGTCGATCAGCACGCTGTCGATCTCGCCGACGGTATTGCCCTGCTCGTCCACGACGGTCTTGCCGATCAGTTCCTCCGGCTGGCTGACGATCGCGGCGGCCGCCGTGCTGCCGGTCGCCGTGCTGGTATCGGCGGCGGCGAAAGTCGCCGGCAACGTGCTCAGGCCGAGGCCGAGCACGGCGGCCATCGCCGTCGAGGCGAGAAGCTTGCCCATGTTCATATTGCCCATCTTCATGTCTCCGACTCCTTCTTCCCAAATCTCGTTCTGTTTCATCCCTTGTCCATCCGCGCGCGCACCGGAGCGCTTGCCCGGCGCGGCGCCGCGAACTTCCAACCAAACAGCCGGGCGGCGGGAGAGTTCCGCCCGGGGGCTCCTCCGGCGGCGATGCGCCGCAAGCGCACGTGGCGCTACCCAGCCGCCCGAACGGGAACCGGAGCGGCCGGGAGCGGTTCTGTCGGTGCCAATCCCGTCACGCAGAGTCGAATGGAGACATCAGATGCCGTATTTCATTGCCTGGCTGCTGGGCGTGCCACTGTCGGTGCTGTTGATCGTCTGGCTCATCTGGGGCTGAGCGCGCATTCGCTTGCAACCGTTGCGGATGCCGCGCGGCGTCTTGGCCGCGCGGAACCTCGGCCGATCGCCCTGCATTGGTTTGACGAGACCGTTGGAGCGCTCGGCTCCATCGGCTCCAACTCTCGGGACAACCGGATGAGGAGATCAGCAATGCAGCAGAAGACCACGCCCAACCAGGCCGAGCGGCCCGAAGCCATCGAGGGGCGCGAGGAGCGGAGTTCCGGCAATCCGCGTGGGCAGAACCAGGCGAACACGCCCAATGCCCAGGGCCAACAGACCCAGGGTCAGCCGAACCGCCAGCGCGAGCAGGATCCGCAGCAGCAAGCGCAGAATCCCCGCCCGGACAATCCGCGTCAGGACAATCCGCGGGGGGACAACACCAACGTGAACCAGCGCAATCGCCAGCCGGACCAGGGCGACGGCCGCACCGGCCGTGAGCAGGACCGCCGCTAGGCGACCTTGCGCGCGTCGCGGATGACGACCGGCTCCGGCGCCCTAGCGCCGGAGCCGCGCTCTGACAACAATCAAAGGAGACCCGAAATGGCTCAGAACCAAGACGGCAGGATTTCCGCCGGGAACGAGCGCGGTGCCGGCGGCCAGCGCAACGAAGGCGAAGGCAACCGGACGGCGGCGCGCGAATACAATGCCGCGACCGAGCGTTTCGCCAAGTCCGGCCGGGTCGCGGAGAGCGGCGCCGAGGCCCGCGACGCGATCGAGGACGGTGCCGAGAAACCGGAACTGGAGCGTGCCGAGCGCATCGGCAAGAGCAAGCTCCGCGAAGAAGACCCGGCCGTCGAACGCAAGCGGTAGTAGCCGCCCGCCGGGAACCGCGCATGCGATACCGGGTTTTTCTCCGCGCACGTCACGACGTGGTACGCACCCCCAAGAACATGGAGAGATCGATGAACAAGGAACAGGCCGCCGGCAACTGGGACATCTTCAAGGGCAAGGTGAAGGAGCAGTGGGGCAAGCTCACCGACGACGACATCACCACCCTGGAAGGCCATCGCGACCAGCTGGCCGGCCATGTGCAGAAGCGCTACGGCATCGCGAAGGAAGAGGCCGAGCGTCAGGTCCGCGACTTCCAGCAGGCCAACGCGGATCTCTTCCGCAACTGATGACGCATATCACCCTCCGCATCCCGTGACGCACCCCGCACGGGACGGAGGCGGCACGGACCACCCTGGACACACCCCCAAGGTCCCCAGGGGGTCCGTGCCTTTTTCATGTACGCCTCGCGCCGTATCGGAAGCGCCGCACCAGCAGGCCCATGGCACCAAATGGCGGGGGAACCAAGAGCGGGGCGGCGCGTTTCTTTGTCACACGTCTGATGGAGATAAAAGATGCTCGGGACCATTCTTCTCGTTCTCCTCATCCTGCTGCTGATCGGCGCGATTCCGGCCTGGCCGTATAGCCGCGGCTGGGGTTACGCTCCGGGCGGATTCATCTCGGTGTTGCTGATCGTCGTGGTCGTGCTTCTGCTGACCGGCCGGATCTGACGCGGCTGCCGGTGCCCGAAAAAGGGCCGGAGCGAAGATCGCTCCGGCCCTTTTTCGTGTCGATGCGCCGCCGCCTTCGCCCCTAATAGACCTGGGCGTAGAGCCCGCAGAGCTGGTCGATGCCGGTGGCGGCGACCTGGCCGGCCTCGCCGCGCTTGTGCATGAGATAGGCCGCCTTCATGTCGCCGGCCATCAGGGTGCCGGGATCGCCCTCGAGGTGATCGAGCGCCTCGCCGAGACTCTTCGGCAGGGCCACGATGCCGTTGGCCGCGCGCTCCGCCTCGCTCATCGCCGCTACCTCGATGACGCTCGCCGCCCGCGGCAAGGACGCCTTGGCGCGCAGTCCGTGCAACCCGGCGCGAACCAGCGCGCCCAGCGCCAGATGCGGCGTCGCCGCGGCATCCGCCGCGCGGTATTCGAAATTGAAGCTGCGCGCGACCGCGGCGCCCGGCTTTTCCGAGACCGGACAGATGCGCACCAGCGCCTCGCGGTCGCGCTTGCCGAGATTGGTGACTGAGGCGCTCCAGGCATTCGGCCGCAGCCGCTCATAGGAGACCACGCTGGGTGCGGTGACCGCGCAGAGCGCCCGGCCATGCGCCAGGACGCCGGCGATGAAGGGCGCGGCGACCGCCGAGACGCCCTGGGGGCCCTGCGGATCGTAGGAGAGCGGCTTGCCCGCTGCATCTTCCAGGCTGAAATGGATGTGCACGCCGTTGCCGACACCGCCCGAACGCAGGATCGGCGCGAAGGTCGCGCGCCAACCCTTCCGCGCAGCCGCCGCACGCACGATCTGCCGCAGCTTGACCGCACGATCGGCCGCCTCCATGCCGAGCGCCGGCCGCACCGTGACCTCGTACTGGCCGGGTGAGTATTCGGGCAGGAAGGTGTCGGGCTCCAGCCCGGTGCGATCGAGGGCTGCGAGGATGATCTCCGGCAAATCGCCGATCTGGCGGATGCTCTCCTGGCCATAGGCCGCCCCCAGCCGCGGCTCGAAGCCGAGGCAGGTGAATTCATGCTCGAAGGCGACACGCAGGCGCAGGCCGAAATCGCGCTCCAGCTCTTCCAGGGCCGTGCGCAGGTAGTGGCGCGGGCAGCAGGACCACGGCGCGCCGTCGAGCGCATCGACATAGCCGAGGATGAAGCGTTCGGGCGCCGCCCCATCGCCGAAATCGAGGGTGATGTCGCCCGCCGGGTCCGGCCGCAGCGTCAGGTCGCCGGAAGCGCCCCAGGGCGTTGCCGGGATCGCGCCGAAGCAATTGATCATGATGTTGGTAGGCGTCCAGCCGACGCCCTTCTCCCAGCGCTCCTCCAGCTCGCGCGCCGGGAAGCCCTTGCCGCGCACCTGGCCGGCGAAATCGCTGTAGCAGGCCATGATGAAGGGCTCTCGATGCAAGCGGACCTCCCCCTGTTGCCATCCCCGACGCCGTGGCATGCGACGATAGCACGGGAAAAGACTCGGTAAACCGGCTATGCTCGGCGCCGAAAAGTGGAGGCTGCAGCGATGTTCGATCCCTGGCACCTGGTTCTGTTCCTCGCCGCCGCCGGCGCATTGGCGGTGATGCCGGGGCCGGGAATTTTCTATGTGGCGGCGCGCACGCTGGCCGGCGGCCGGGGCGAAGGGCTGGCGTCGAGCTTCGGCACCGGCCTGGGTGGCTTCGTCCACATCCTCGGCGGGGCGATCGGCGTCTCCGCGCTGGTGCTGGCCAGCGCGGAGGCCTTCACGGCCCTGAAGTTCGTCGGCGCGCTCTATCTGATCTATCTCGGCATCAAGACCTGGCGCCAGGCGGTGCGGGATGCGGACGCCGCCACGCATGTCACGGGCGGTACCGCGATCGGCACGCGCCGCGCGTTCAAGGAGGGCGTCGTCGTCGAGGCGCTCAATCCGAAGACTGCCGCCTTCTTCCTCGCCTTCCTGCCGCAATTCGTGGTGCTGGAGGCCGGGCACGTGGCGCTGCAGTTCATCGCGCTCGGCGCCATCTCGGTGGCGATGAACACCGCCGTCGACGTGGTCGTGACTTACGGCGCGGCTGCCTTGCGCGACCGGCTGGCGGCGCGCCCGGGAATCATCACCCGGATGCGACAAGCCTCGGGTGCTTTGCTCTGCGCGCTCGGCGTCACGCTGGCGCTGGCGAGAAGGCCAGCGTAGCGCGCGATCGTCATCCCAGGGCTTGGCCCTGGGATCCGCGAGTTTGTCTGAGAGAATGAGGTTGTGCCCGACGGGACTCGTGGATGCCAAGGCCAAGCCTTGGCATGACAAATCCAGAAGCGAAACGATCCGCGCTATTTCTTGAACGCGACCTTCGAGATCTCGTACGACTTCGAGCCGCCGGGGGTGGTGACCTCGACCGTGTCGCCGACCGACTTGCCGACCAGCGCGCGGGCCAGCGGCGAGGTGATGGCGAGGCGCTTCGCCTTGATGTCGGCCTCGTCCTCGCCGACGATCTGGTAGACGGCCTTCTCCTCGGTGTCCTCGTCGATGAGCGTGACGGTGGCGCCGAACTTCACCTGCTTGCCGGTGAGCTTCGAGGGATCGATGACCTCGGCGCGGCTGATCTTGTCCTCGAGCTCGGCCACCCGGCCCTCGATGAAGCTCTGGCGCTCGCGCGCGGCGTGATACTCGGCGTTCTCCGAGATGTCGCCGTGCTCGCGCGCCTCGGCGATGGCGCGGATAACCTCCGGCCGGGCGACCGAGCGCAAATGCTTCAACTCTTCTTCCAGGCGGGCATAGCCGTCCGCCGTCATCGGGATCTTGGTCATCGCGTCTACCCAAACAGCAAAAGAACCCCCCGAGCGGACCGCCATCCTGGGGATGACCGAGCGCCCGTTGGGTGTCTTGCGCGGTGCTGAGGTTAACGAAACAGGCCGTTAACTGGCCGCCGCGTGGTTCGAGCTAAGAAAATAGGACTGTAAGGGCGCAACTTCAAGCTCTCCCTTGTTCAGCTCGGAAATCGCATCCACGGCGGCGGCAATGCCGGAAACCGTTGTAAAATAAGGAATTCCACCCATCAGGGCGCTGCGGCGCAGATCGAAGGAATCGGCGATGGCCTTGGCCCCTGCGACGGTGTTGAAGACCAGCTTCACCTCGCCGCGCTGCATCGCGTCGACGATGTGCGGGCTGCCCTGGTGCACCTTGTTGATGGCGCGGACGGTAAGACCGAGGTTACGGAAATAGGCCGCGGTGCCCGGCGTCGCCAGCACGTCGAAGCCCATCGCCAGCAGCTTCTTCACCGCGCCGGCGATGAGCGGCTTGTCCTTGTCCTTGACCGAGACGAAGACGGCGCCGGAGCGCGGCAGGTTCTGTCCCGCGCCGAGCTGCGCCTTCAGGAAGGCGCGGGCGAAATTGGCATCGAGGCCCATGACCTCGCCGGTCGATTTCATTTCCGGGCCGAGGATGATGTCGACGCCGGGGAAGCGGGCGAAGGGGAACACCGCCTCCTTCACCGCCATGTGCGGCCGCTTGCTCTGATGCAGGTTGAAGGCGGCGAGCTTCTCGCCCGCCATCACCCGCGCCGCGATCTTGGCGATGGCCGCTCCGGTCGCCTTGGCGACGAAGGGCACCGTGCGGCTGGCGCGCGGATTGACCTCCAGCACGTAGATGTCGCTGCCCTTGATGGCGAACTGCACGTTCATCAGGCCGACGACGTTGAGGCCCTTGGCGAGCGCTTCCGCCTCGCGCCGGATCTCGGCGATCACCTGCAGCGGCAGCGAATAGGGCGGCAGGGCGCAGGCGCTGTCGCCGGAATGGATGCCGGCCTCCTCGATATGCTCCATGATGCCAGCCACATGCACGTCGGTGCCGTCGGCCAGCGCGTCGACATCGACCTCGATCGCGTCCTCGAGATAGGAATCGATCAGCACCGGGTTGTCGCCCGAGACCTGCACAGCGGTCCGCATGTAGCGGCGCAACGCCTGCGGCTCGTGCACGATCTCCATGGCGCGGCCGCCCAGCACGTAGGACGGGCGGACCACCACGGGATAACCGATCCGCTCGGCGATCGCCTCGGCCTCGTCCTGGGTGCGGGCGGTGCCGTTCTCCGGCTGGCGCAGGCCGAGCTTCTTCAGCAGCTGCTGGAAGCGCTCTCGATCCTCGGCCAGGTCGATGGCGTCGGGCGAGGTGCCGAGGATCGGGATCTGTGCCTCTTCCAGCGCGGCGGCGAGCTTCAGCGGCGTCTGCCCGCCGAACTGCACGATGACGCCCATGAGCGTGCCCTTGCGCTGCTCCACCCGCGCCAGCTCGATCACGTCCTCGGCCGTCAGCGGCTCGAAATACAGCCGGTCGGAGGTGTCGTAATCGGTCGACACCGTCTCCGGGTTGCAATTGACCATGATGGTCTCGATGCCGGCCTCACGCAAAGCATAGGCCGCATGGACGCAGCAATAGTCGAACTCGATGCCCTGGCCGATGCGGTTCGGCCCGCCGCCGAGGATGATGACCTTGCGCCGGTCGCTGGGATTGGACTCGCACTCGGCCTTGTCCCACTCTGTGCCGCTCCAGCCGGTGCCCTCGTAGCAGGAATACATGTAGGAGGTCTGCGAGGCGAATTCGGCGGCGCAGGTGTCGATGCGCTTATAGACCGGGCGGACATCGGCCTTGTGGCGCAAAGCGAAGACGTCCTTCGGCGTCTTGCCCGCGAGCTTGGCGAGGCGCGCGTCGGAGAAGCCCATCTTCTTCAGCCGCAGGAGGCCGGCATGATCGGTCGGCAGGCCCTTGGCCTTGACCTCCGCCTCGGCCCGCACGATGCCCTCGATCTCGCGCAGGAACCAGGGATCGAACCTGCTGGCGCCGGCAATCTCCTCGATGGTCAGGCCGCGCCGCAGGGCTTCCGCCGCGCGGATCAGGCGATCGGGCGTCTGGCGCGTCAGCTCCTTCAGGATTTCCGCCTTGCCGTCCGGCAGCTCGACTTCGTCGAAGCCGGTGAGGCCGGTCTCCATCGAGCGCAAGGCCTTCTGCACCGATTCCTGGAAGTTGCGGCCGATCGCCATCGCCTCGCCCACCGATTTCATCGAGGTGGAGAGCAGCTGTTCGGCGCCCGGAAACTTCTCGAAGGTGAAGCGCGGCATCTTGGTGACGACGTAGTCGATGGTCGGCTCGAAGGAGGCCGGCGTCACCTTGGTGATGTCGTTGGCGAGCTCGTCCAGCGTGTAACCCACGGCGAGCTTGGCCGCGACCTTGGCGATCGGGAAGCCGGTTGCCTTGGAGGCAAGCGCGGAGGAGCGCGACACCCGCGGGTTCATCTCGATGACGATCAGGCGCCCGGTCTCCGGATGCACGGCGAACTGCACGTTGCTGCCGCCGGTGTCGACGCCGATCTCGCGCAACACCGCGATCGAGGCGTTGCGCATCAGCTGGTATTCCTTGTCGGTCAGCGTCAGCGCCGGGGCGACGGTGATGCTGTCGCCGGTATGCACGCCCATCGGGTCGATGTTCTCGATCGAGCAGATGATGATGCAATTGTCCGCGCGGTCGCGGACCACCTCCATCTCGAACTCCTTCCACCCGACGACGGATTCCTCGACCAGCACCTCGCCCACCGGCGAGGCCTTGAGGCCGCCTTCGACGATGCGGATGAAATCCTCGCGCGTCTGGGCGATGCCGCCGCCGGTGCCGCCCAGCGTGAAGCTTGGGCGGATGACCGCCGGCAGGCCGACCTGCACCAGCGTATCCAGCGCCTCCTCCAGCGTGGAGACCAGCGCGCCGCGCGGGCTTTCCAGGCCGATGCGGTCCATCGCCTGGCGGAACAGCTGCCGGTCCTCGGCCATGTCGATGGCCTTGGCATTGGCGCCGATCAGCTCGACGCCGAGCTCCTTCAGCTTGCCCGAGCGGTGCAGCGCCATCGCCGTGTTGAGCGCCGTCTGCCCGCCCATCGTCGGCAGCACCGCGTCCGGCTTCTCTTTGGCGATGATGCGCGCGACGACGTCCGGCGTGATCGGCTCGATATAGGTGGCGTCGGCCAGATCGGGATCGGTCATGATCGTGGCCGGGTTCGAGTTCACCAGGATGACCCGGTAGCCCTCCTGCCGCAGCGCCTTGCACGCCTGCGCCCCCGAATAATCGAACTCGCAAGCCTGTCCGATGACGATGGGGCCGGCGCCGATGATCAGGATCGATTTGAGGTCAGTGCGCTTGGGCATGTGGATTCAGCTCATTCAAGATTGCGGTCAGGACACCGTCCTCGTTTTCAGCAAGATCATTGTTCCAAATCCGTAGAACACGATAGCCGACCTCTGCGAGCCATTTGGTGCGCGCCGCGTCGTAGCTGGCCTGCTCGACGTGCTGACCGCCATCGAGCTCAACGATCAGCTTTGCTTCCTGGCAAACGAAGTCGACGATGTAGTTTCCGATTGGTACCTGGCGACGAAATTTTGCGCCGTTCAGGCGACGGTCACGCAGCAGGAACCACAGCTTTCGCTCGCTGTCAGTCTGTCGAACTCTCAACTGACGTGCGCGTGCAGTCGTCACGAGCCGAATCCTTGCCTGCGACACCCCTCACCCTGTCCCTCTCCCTCAAGGGGAGAGGGGACGCCGTTGCCAATACCGAACTCCAAGCCCCTCTCCCCTCGAGGGAGAGGGGTTGGGGTGAGGGGGGAAGCGATGAGTGTCGCCACGTTCACCCCTTCCGCTCCTTCATCTTCTCGACGAAGCGGTGGAACAGGTAATGAGAGTCCATCGGACCCGGAGATGCCTCCGGGTGGTATTGCACGGAGAAGACCGGCTTGCCTTCCAGTTCCAGGCCCTCGACGCAGCCGTCGAACAGGCTTTCATGCGTGACCTTCACGCCCGCGGGCAGGCTCTCGCGCACCACGCAGAAGCCGTGGTTCTGGCTGGTGATCTCGACCTTGCCGGTGGTCAAATCCTTCACCGGATGGTTGGCGCCGCGATGGCCGCGCTCCATCTTCGCGGTCTTGCCGCCCAGCGCCAGCGCCAGCATCTGGTGTCCCAAACAGATCCCGAACACCGGCAAATCCCGCGCGATCAGATCCTTGATCACCGGCACGGCATATTGCCCGGTCGCCGCGGGGTCGCCCGGGCCGTTGGCCAGGAACACGCCGTCAGGATTGTGGCGCAGCACATCATCCGTCGACGCATTCGCCGGCACCACCGTGACGTCGCAGCCGGCGTCGGCGAGGCAGCGCAGGATGTTGCGCTTGGCGCCGTAGTCGATGGCAACGACCTTGTAGTGCGGGCCGGTCTGCTTGCCGTAGCCGCGGCCGAGTGTCCACAGGCTTTCGTCCCAGTGATAGGTCTGGCGGCAGGAGACGTCCTTGGCGAGGTCCATGCCTTCGAGGCCGGGCCAGGCCTTCGCCTCGGCGATCAAGGCCGGGATGTCGAACTTGCCGTCGGGCGCATGCACGATGACGCCGTTGGGCGCGCCGCCGTCGCGGATGCGCCGGGTCAGCCGCCGCGTATCGATTCCGGCGATGGCCGGCAGATTGTAGCGCTTCAGCCAGGCATCAAAGCCCTGATGGGCGCGCCAGCTCGACGGCTCGGTGATGTCGGTCGCCAGCACGCAGCCGCGCGCGGCCGGGGTCACCGTCTCGATGTCTTCCTCATTCGCGCCGGTATTGCCGATATGGGGGAAGGTGAAGTTGATGATCTGTCCGGCATAGGAGGGATCGGTCATGATCTCCTGGTAGCCGGTCATCGAGGTGTTGAAGCAGACCTCGCCCACCGCTTTGCCGGCCGCGCCGAGGCCGCGCCCCTTCAACACCGTGCCGTCGCCCAGGACCAGGAGCGCCGTCGGGTATCCTGCGAGCGCGTGCGCGGGGTCGGTCGCGTGAGGGGCGCTCATGGGCCGAAAACCTCGAAAGTCGGTGAAATGGGATGCCGGACCTTCGCCTTTCGGGCGAGCCAATCGGCCGCCCGGGTCTGATCCCGGCCGACGACCGTTTCGGCGAGCGGCGCAAGTCGCCGGTTTCTAAGCCGCGAATCCCCTTGCGTCAAGCGAATGTCATGCTTTTTTCCACGCCGAAACGGCAGATAATTCAAGCATTTAGTCCGCATGCAGCAGGGTCTGCCGAAAATTGCCTCGGCTGACCGAATCCTGTAATCTCCGCCTCTTTCGCTGCTCCCAAATCGTGCCCATTTCTTTCCTGGAGTTCCAATGCTGCGGCAACGCCTCAACGATGAACTGAAGGCGGCGATGAAGTCGCGCGACCAGCGCGCGACCTCGACCCTGCGCCTGATCCTGGCGGCGCTGAAGGACCGCGACATCGCCGCCCGTCCGCGCGGCGTGACCGACGGCGTCGACGAGACCGAGATCGTCGACATGCTGCAGAAGATGGTGCGCCAGCGCCAGGAGAGCATCGAGCTCTACAAGAAGGGCAACCGCCCCGAGCTGGCGGCGCAGGAGCAGGGCGAGATCGAGATGATCGAGCGCTTCCTGCCGCAGAAGATGTCGGAGACGGAAACCGCGCAGGCGATCCAGGGCGTGATCGGCGAACTCGGCGCCGCCACGATCAAGGACATGGGCCGGGTGATGGCGGCGCTGAAGGAACGCTATGCCGGCCGCATGGATTTCGCCAAGGTCGGGCAGCAGGTGAAGCAGAAGTTGGGCTGAGGCCCGGCTTCCAAGACAGTATTTTTGGCGCGAGGAGCGGTCGGGGCATGGCCTTCCCGCCGAGATTTCTCGAGGATCTGCGCAGCCGCGTCTCGATCATCGACGTGGTCGGCCGGCGCGTCCGCCTCATCCGCAAGGGTCGCGGCGAGGCGACCGGACTCTGCCCGTTCCACAACGAGAAGACCCCCTCCTTCACCGTCAGCGAGGACAAGGGCTTCTTCCATTGCTTCGGCTGCGGCGCCCATGGCGACGTGATCGGCTTCGTCATGCGCTCCGAGGGGCTCGAATTCCCGCAGGCGGTCGAACGGCTCGCCGGCGAGGCCGGCATGGACGTGCCGCGCGAGACGCCGCAGGACCGCGAGCGCGCCGAGCGCCAGGCAACGCTCGGCGGCGCCGTCGAGTTCGCCGCCAAGTTCTTTGAACAGCAACTGCGCGCCAGCGTCGGGCGCGCCGGGCTCGAGTATTTCAAGCGTCGCGGCCTCACCGACGACACCTTGCGCCGCTTCCGCCTCGGCTTCGCACCGGACAGCCGTCATGCGCTGAAGGCGGCGCTGGAGAAGGCCGGTATTCCGGAAGCGATCGCCGTCGAGGCCGGCCTGCTGGTCAAGCCGGAAGACGGTGGGCACAGCTACGACCGCTTCCGTGGTCGGGTTATGTTCCCGATCCTCGACCGTAAAGGCCAGGTCATCGCCTTCGGCGGCCGCATCCTGGACCAGGGCGAGCCGAAGTATCTCAACTCCCCGGAGACTCCCCTCTTCCACAAAGGCCGGGTGCTCTACGGCCTCTCCCACGCGCAAAAGATGGCGCGGGAGAAGAACGAGATCATCGTCGTCGAAGGCTATATGGACGTGATCGCCCTCGCCCAGGCCGGTATTTCCAACGCCGTGGCGCCGCTTGGCACCGCGCTGACCGAGGAACAGATCGAGCTGCTCTGGCGCCTGGCGCAGGAGCCGATCCTCTGTTTCGACGGCGACAATGCCGGCCAGCGCGCCGCCGCCCGCGCCGCTGATCGGGCAATCCCGCTGCTGAAGCCGGGCCTCTCCCTGCGTTTCGCCTGGATGCCGCGGGGCGAGGATCCGGATTCCCTGGTCCGCGCCAAGGGTGCGGCCGGATTCCGGACCGAACTGGACCGCAACGAGCCGCTGGTCGACGTCCTATGGCAGCAGGTCCTGGCCGACCGGCCGCTCGACACGCCCGAGCGCCGGGCCGGGTTCCGCAAGGATCTGGCCGCCGCCGTCTCCCGTATCGCCGACAAATCGGTGGCAGAGGCCTACCGCCAGGAGGTCCACCGGCGGCTAGACGAGCTTTTCCGTCCCGCCCCGCAGCCGGCGCCGGGGCCGTTCCAGGGTCCCAGATCCGGCCAATCCGGCGGTTTTCCGGGCCGCAAGCCGCTCCAACCGGTCGGCGGCGAGGCGGCGCGGCGGGGAACCGCCAGCATCCAGCGGATTCCCTACGAACTCATCCTCGCGACGCTTGTTAACCATCCGGAATTGGTTGGGCGTCATTGTGAAAGCCTGGGTGAACTGGCCTTCCCGGTTGGCGACCTTGACAGCCTCAAGGGTGCAATTATAGACCTCGCTGCCCGGGAACCGCATCTTGACGCCGCCGGGTTCCGGAACCACTTGAACAACGTGGGTTTTGCCGGAACCCTGGAGGGTCTGGCGGCGCGCACCGGCCACAACAAGTTCACCCTTCCAGCGGCGGACATGCGTTCCGCCGAGGAGGGTCTTTTGCATGTGATGGGACTCCTGCGGGAGCGCCTGAGCGTGAAACCGGAGGTGACGGCGATGGCGCAGGCCCTGGAAACCGCGATGGCGGAATCCGGCGACCCGCAGGCAGAGACCTCCGCCCTGACCCGCTTCGAAGCGGCGCGCCAGATGGCGCTGGAGAGCGAGAGCCAGCGCCGCGACCTGGACAGCAGCCCCGGCGGCGGCGACTAGACATAGAGTAGAGGCATGTATCGGCCCCGCCCCGAGGGCAGACCGGTCGGGCCGACCTAGAGACACAAAGCAGGTGTGAAAGATGGCAGTGAAACCGCAGCCGAAGCAGGATGCGAACAAGCCCCGCGAGGAAACCGCGGAGGGGCCGCTGATGGACAGCATGAACAATGCCGTCCGCAAGATGCTGGCCAAGGGCAAGGAGAAGGGCTTCGTCACCCTGACCGAGCTGAATGCGGTGCTGCCGCAGGAGCAGATGTCCGCCGACCAGATCGAAGACACGATGGCTGCCCTCAACGAGATGGGCATCAACGTCGTCGACAACGACGAGGAGCAGGAAGAAACCGAGGATTCGCCGGAGGAAGAGACCCGGACCGTCGGCAACCTCGATGACGAGGAAGTCGGTCGCACCGACGATCCCGTGCGCATGTATCTGCGCGAGATGGGCTCGGTCGAGTTGCTGTCGCGCGAGGGCGAGATCGCCATCGCCAAGCGCATCGAGGCCGGCCGCGACATGATGATCGGCGGCATCGGCGAGAGCCCGATCACCCACCGCTACATCATCGACTGGCGCGACCGCCTGAAGGCGGGCGAGATCCTGCTGCGCGACATCATCGACCTGGACGCCACCATGGGCGGCGGCCCGACCCAGGAACAGCTGATGCGCGAAGGCGAGGAAGAAGAGGCCGAGGAGGAAGAGGCCGAGAAGGAGGCCGAGGGCGAAGCCCAGGCCGAGGGCGCCGAGGATGCCGACGAGGTGAACATGTCGCTTGCCGCCATGGAGCAGCAATTGCTGCCCGGCGTGCTGGAGAATTTCGACAAGATCGCCGCGCTCTACAAGAAGCTGGAGAAGATCCAGCAGAAGCGCCTGGATTCGATCAAGGAAGGCGAGGAGCTCAACACCCGCTCGGAGAAGAACTACGAGAAGCTGAAGCTCGAGATGGTCGAGCTGATGCGCTCGATCCGCCTCAACAACAACCGCATCGAGGCGCTGGTCGACGAGATGTACGGCCTCAACCGCCTGATGATCGGGCTGGAAGGCCAACTGCTGCGCCTGACGCAGAAGGCCGGCGTCACGCGCGAGGAGTTCCTGCAGCGCTATTACGGCTCCGAGCTCGACCCCAAGTGGTTCCAGAAGCTCGGCCGCCTGACCGGCAAGGGCTGGAAGAACTTCCTCGCCAACCACAAGGACGACGCCAAGCACATCCGCAGCGAGATCGCGCTGGTGGCCGACCGCGTGCACCTGCCGGTGGGCGATTTCCGCCGCATCGTCAACATCATCCAGAAGGGCGAGCGCGAAGCCTCGCGCGCCAAGAAGGAGATGGTGGAGGCGAACCTCCGCCTCGTCATCTCCATCGCCAAGAAATACACCAATCGCGGCCTGCAGTTCCTGGACCTGATCCAGGAAGGCAATATCGGCCTGATGAAGGCGGTCGATAAGTTCGAATACCGCCGCGGCTACAAGTTCTCGACCTACGCGACCTGGTGGATCCGCCAGGCGATCACCCGCTCGATCGCCGACCAGGCGCGCACCATCCGCATCCCGGTGCACATGATCGAGACGATCAACAAGCTGGTGCGCACGTCCCGCCAGATGCTGCACGAGATCGGCCGCGAGCCGACGCCGGAGGAATTGGCCGAGAAGCTGATGATGCCGCTGGAGAAGGTGCGCAAGGTCCTGAAGATCGCCAAGGAGCCGATCAGCCTCGAAACGCCGATCGGCGACGAGGAGGACAGCCATCTGGGCGATTTCATAGAGGACAAGAACGCCGTCCTGCCGCTCGACGCCGCGATCCAGGCCAACCTGCGCGAGACCACGACACGCGTGCTGGCGACGCTCACGGCGCGCGAAGAGCGCGTGCTGCGCATGCGCTTCGGCATCGGCATGAACACCGACCACACGCTGGAAGAGGTCGGCCAGCAGTTCAGCGTCACCCGCGAGCGCATCCGCCAGATCGAGGCCAAGGCGCTCAGGAAGCTGAAGCACCCCAGCCGGTCGCGGAAGCTCAGGAGCTTCCTGGATACGTAACGGAAGTCAGAAGTCGGAAGTCGGAAGCCGGATTTGCTCTGTCCTTCCGACTTCCGACTTCTGTATTCTGACTTCCGGACGGGCCTGTAGTTCAGGTGGTTAGAACGCGCCGCTCATAACGGTGTTGTCGCAGGTTCGAGTCCTGCCGGGCCCACCACACCTCCCAACACACCCGCGTTGATGGGTTGGCGGCTTTCGCATTTCGATCAGGCGCGATGCCTGCCCGCGCTTCTCAGGCGGCACCGTCAGTGCTAGCTTGGCTCATTCTTCAAGCAAACAAGAAATCATCGCGCGACGGAGCTCCGCTCTTGGTCGCGTCGGGTCATTGGCAATGCGCGTTGCCGGGGCGTGACACGCGCGGGTAGTCGTTCAAAGGGGGCCGGCATCATTGGAAGCGACGACAGCCGCATGGGCGGCTGCCGCCGGGGAGTCATGTCATGCCGAGCGATCAGCGTCCCGAAGCGTCGCGCCGCACCTTGCGGTTGACTGTCAAGGTCAACGAGGACGGCGGCTATGAGCTCATCTCGGTCGAGCGCCTGCACATGATCACGCCGCCGCAACCCGGCGAGCGGCCCGAAATCGGCAAGCACGGCGGCAGCTGGATCGAGTTGCGCGGCGCCCGCGGCCGCGTGCTGGCACACCGGCTGATCGACGCGTCGTTGCTGCATTCCACCGAGGTGCATGAGGCGGACAGGACGATCCACCGCCACTTCGGCAATCCGCAGGGCATCTTCGAGGTGCTGCTGCCCGATGTCGATACGGCCCGCGAGGCGGTGCTGGTCGGCACGCCGACGCGACGCCGGGCCGAGGCGAAGCGCGCCGTCGGGCCATCGGAGGAGATCGCCCGCTTCGACCTCTCCCCGCGCCGCGAGGGAGGCGACCAATGAGCACCAGCGACGGATATGTTGTCGGTGCCACGAAGATCGTCGATCACGGCCCCGACAGCGCGCGGTGGAACCTGGTCATCGTCGGCGACGGCTACCGCGATACCGAGCTCGCCAACTACCATACGCATGCACAGAGCTTCGTGACCGCCTTGCGCGGGACGCCGCCCTTCAACACCCTGTTCTGCGGCATCAACGTCTATCGCATCGACGTGGTGTCGAACCAGAGCGGCGCCGACGATCCGGGCTGCGCCGGCGGCCCGGCGGTCACCGCCAACACCTATTTCGACGCCACCTTCTGCTCGCTCTTCGCCGGCACGCCGATGGACCGGCTGTTGACGATCAATTCCGGGGTGGCGCTTTCCGTCGCGACCACGCATGTGCCGCAGCGCCACCAGGTGCTCTGCATCGTGAACTCGACGAAATACGGCGGCTCCGGCGGCGCGGTCGCCACCTGCTCGGTCGATCCGCAGGCGAACGAGATCGCCATCCACGAGATCGGCCACAGCGCCTTCGGCCTCGCCGACGAATATGGCGGCAACGGCGCCGGCACGCCGGCGGGCGAGCCGGCGCAGCCCAACGTCACGCGCGACACCAATCGCGCCACCAACAAGTGGCGGGCGCTGATCGCCGCGACGACGCCGATGCCCTCGGCCTGCGACCCGACTTGCGCAGCCTCGACCTGCGTGCCGCCGGGAGCGCCGCCGGCGGCGGGCGCGGTCGGCACCTATGAGGGCGGCATCTATTCGGACTGCAACACCTACCGTCCGCTGCCCTCCTGCTACATGCGGGATTATAGCCCCTTCTGCCCGGTCTGCTCCGGCGTCATCACACAGGTGCTGGCGCCGTTCCAGCCGGCGGAATCGATCAACCTGGTGACGCCCAGCATCTCCTTCACCAATGTGCCGGCGGGCATGGGCGGCGTCGGGGTCACCACCCACCGCGCCATCCGCTGGGACGTCGTCACCTGTCGCACGTTGACCTTCATGATCACCGCCGGCCCGACCGGGGGCTTCGGCACGCCGTTCGGCATCCAAACCAGCGTCGGCGCCGATCCCAACGTCCCGGCCGCCGCCGCGCGCATCTGGCTCTCCTACACCTCGACCAATCCCGGCGACAGCGCCAACGGCAGCGTCACCGTGCGCTGCATCGAGACCGGCCAGAGCTGGGTCATCAATATCAACGCCAACACCATCGCGCGGCGACGCACCGCGGTCTCCCTGGTGCTCGACCGCTCCGGCAGCATGACCGACGATGCCGGCGACGGCATCAACAAGGTGACCAAGCTGCGCGAGGCGGCGCGCGTCTTCATCGACACCATGCTGCCCGATGACGGCATCGGCCTGGTGCGATTCAACGAGGCCGCCCAGCGCATCATGGAAGTGATGGAGGCGGGCGTCGCCCCGGGCGGCACCGGCCGCACCACCGCCATCAACAACCACATCAACACCGCCGAGATCGACCCGGCCGGAGCCACCTCGATCGGCGACGGCGTGGTCAACGGCCGCAACATGCTGAACGACGCCCAGGCGGCGCCGACGCCGGACTATGACGGCACGGCCATGGTGATCCTGACCGACGGCATGTGGAACACGCCACCCTCGCTGGCCTCGGTCGCCGGCAGCATCAACGCCCAGACCTATGCCGTCGGCTTCGGCCTGCCTTCCAACATCAGCGTCCCGGCGCTGACCACGCTGTGCCAGGGCAACAACGGCTATCTGCTGGTTACCGGCGCGCTCACCGCCGACCAGTCGATGCGGCTGTCGAAATACTTCCTGCAGATCCTCGCCGGGGTCAGCAACGCGCAGATCGTGGCTGATCCGGCCGGCGTGCTCGACATCAATGCCGAGCATCGGATTCCGTTCTGGATCTGCGCCGCCGATTTCGGCATGGACCTGATCCTGCTCAGCCCGTACCCTTACGCGATCGACTTCCGGCTCGAAGCGCCGGACGGAACCCTCATCGATCCGGCCACCGCCGGCAACCTGCAATTCGTGTCGACCGACAAGGTGGCCTATTACCGCTGTGCCCTGCCGGTCCTGCCGGGCGATCCCGCCGGCACCCATGTCGGACAATGGCACGCGGTGCTCCGCATCACCCGCAAATACCAGGGCGGCTACCGCTATGCCGCCGCCACCCAGCGCCTGCGGGTGCCGTACGAGTTCGTCGCGCATGCTTACTCCGCGCTGACCTTCGCGGCGCAGCTGACCCAGGCGAGCTACGAGATCGGCGCCGTTGCGGCGATCTCCGCGGCCTTGCTGGAATACGATCAGCCGCCGCGCGGCCGCGCCACGGTCTGGGCGGAAGTGCAGAAGCCCGATGGCGGCCCCGACATCGTGATGATGCCGCTCGGCAACTCGGGCCGCTACGAGGCGGCCTTCCCCATGGCGGTCAGCGGCGTCTACACCTTCCGCATCCGGGCGCGGGGCGAAACCGTCGATGGCGAGCCCTTCGAGCGCGAGCAGACCCTGACCGGCGTTGCGGTCGCCGGCGGCGATCATTGGAGCCCGGACGATCCGAAGCGCGACCCGCTCTGCGAACTGCTGGACTGCCTGCGCCGCACCGGCGCCATCGACGGCGAGTTCGCCAAGCGGCTGCAGGCGCTCGGCTTCGACCTGCCGGCTCTGCTCAAATGCCTGGGCCGCAAGTGCCGAAAGCCGAGCGAGGGTGGCCGGGCCATCCCGGGTGTTCCCACCAATCCCAGCCTGTCGCACTACAGCGTGGCAGAGCTGGCCGAGGCACTGAGCCTGGCCGTCCGCGGCAAGGGCGCCGATCCGGACGGCGCATAGTCCAGGCGGCCAGGTCCCAGGCTGACTCCCAGGCCACCCTCAACCTGGGCGGGGCGCGTCATTTCCGTTCCAGCGCCAACGGCAAGGCCTTGCCGCCGTGCGCGCGCCTGCGCTTATATGCGCGGCCTGGACACCCAAAGTCACCCCAAGAGCCATCCTAGAGGACAGCATGCTGCACCAGAATCTGATCGCCGGCGAATGGGTCGGCGGCGCCGGCGCCGACAACATCAACCCGTCGAACACCAAGGACGTCGTCGGCCAATACGCGCGTGCCTCCAAGGATGACACGCTGAACGCCATCGCCGCGGCCAAGGCCTCCTTCCCCGCCTGGTCGCGCTCGGGGCTGCTGGAGCGCCACGCGATTCTGAGAAAGACCGCCGACGAGATCCTGGCGCGCAAGGACGAGCTCGGCCGCCTGCTGTCGCGCGAAGAGGGCAAGACGCTCGCCGAAGGCATCGGCGAGACCATCCGCGCCGCGCAGGTGTTCGATTTCTTCGCCGGCGAATGCCTGCGGCTCACCGGCGAGACGGTGCCCTCCGTCCGTCCCAATATCGGCGTCGAGGTCACCCGCGAGGCGGTCGGCGTCATCGGCATCATCACGCCCTGGAACTTCCCCATCGCCATCCCGGCCTGGAAAATTGCCCCGGCCCTGGCCTGGGGCAACACCGTGGTCATGAAGCCCGCCGATCTGGTGCCGGGCTGCTCCTGGGCCATCGTCGACATCCTGCACCGCGCCGGCCTGCCCAAGGGTGTCTTGAACCTGGTCATGGGCAAGGGCTCGGTGGTCGGCCAGGCCATCCTCGACAGCAAGGACGTCAACGCCATCACCTTCACCGGCTCGGTCGCCACCGGCAAGCGCGTGGCGGAGGCCTCGGTCGCGGTCGGGCGCAAGTTCCAGCTCGAGATGGGCGGCAAGAATCCCTTCGTGGTGCTCGACGACGCCGATCTCGGAATCGCGGTCGAGGCCGCGGTCAACGGCGCCTTCTTCTCGACCGGCCAGCGTTGCACGGCTTCCTCGCGGCTCATCGTGACCGAGGGGATCCATGACAAATTCGTGGCCGCGATGACCGAGCGCCTCAAGGGCCTGGTGGTCGACGACGCGCTGAAGGCGGGCACCCATATCGGCCCCGTCGTCGATGCCAGCCAGCTGAAGCAGGACACGGATTACATCATGATCGGCAAGCAGGAAGGCGCCAAGCTCGCCTTCGGCGGCGAAGAGCTGAAGCGCGACACGCCTGGCTTCTATCTGCAGCCCGCGCTGTTCACCGAGGCCACGAACCAGATGCGCATCTCGCGCGAGGAGATCTTCGGCCCGGTCGCGTCCGTCATCAGGGTCAAGACCTACGAGGAAGCGCTGGCGGTGGCCAACGACACGCCCTTCGGCCTCTCCGCCGGCATCGCCACCACGAGCCTGAAGCACGCGACCCACTTCAAGCGCAATGCCGAGGCCGGCATGGTGATGGTGAACCTGCCGACCGCCGGCGTCGATTTCCACGTGCCGTTCGGCGGGCGCAAGGGCTCGTCCTATGGCCCGCGCGAGCAGGGCCGCTACGCCGCCGAGTTCTACAGCACGGTGAAGACGGCCTATACGCTGGCCTGATGGCGCGGCTCACCCGCGCCGGCGCCGTCACCCCGCGGTTGCAGATATTCAACGCCGGCAACGACTTAGCACGGCCCGGGTGCGGCGCGCCCGATAGCCGGGGCGCTGACGACGACCCGCCCTCCCGGGCGAAAAATAGGGAAGTCTCCCGATGCGCGGCCGGTCCGGCCCACATAACGTGCCGGCCGTCCGAGCGTGGTGCCAGACGCGACGGTGGCGGGTTAGCGATCGGTGATTCGCCCACCTGCCGGCCGTCAATAGCCTCGGCCCGACGCCAGGATGTTAGGGCCGCGCCCCAAGCCGGCCGGCAATCATTGTGAGGAATGAGACTATGTCCAATTCTGTTCAGTCTGGAAAATGCTTCTGCGGCTCGGTGGAAATCGAGGTGACCGGGCAGCCCGCGGCGATGGGATATTGCCATTGCGCTTCCTGCCGGGAATGGTCCGCGTCGCCCGTCAATGCCTTCACGCTTTGGCAGCCGGACACGGTCAAGGTGACCAAGGGCGACAAGAACCTCGCCAGCTACAACAAGACTCCCGGCAGCACGCGGAAGTTCTGCACCAAATGCGGCGGCCATGTGCTGACCGACCATCCGGGGCTCGGCCTGGTCGACGTGTTCGCGGCCATGCTGCCCAAGCTGGACTTCAAGCCCGGCGTCCATGTGAATTACGGCGAAACTGTCTTGCGGATGAAGGACGGCTTGCCGAAGTTGAAGGACTTCCCGAAGGAATTCGGCGGGTCCGGAGAAGTCGTCACTGAATAAGCGCTGCGCGCCGGCCCCTGCATCCCGAGGGCCGGCGCCACGTTGCGGAAGGGCCTAGCTATGCTGCGGAAATTTCAGAACATCACGGAGACCATCGGTCGGACGCCGGTCGTGAAGCTGTCACGGTTGGCGCCCGAGGGTGTCGAGATCTTTGTCAAGATCGAGGCCTTCAACCCGATGGGCTCGGTCAAGGACAGGTTCGCCCTGGCAGCGATCGAGGATGCCGAACAGAAGGGCCTGTTGAAGCCGGGCCAGACCGTCATCGAAGCAACCAGCGGCAATACTGGCATCAGCCTGGCCATGGTGTGCGCGCAGCGCGGCTATCCCTTCGTCGCCGTGATGGCCGAGAACTTCAGCGTGGAGCGGCGGAAGCTGATGCGCTTCCTCGGCGCCAAGGTGGTGCTGACGCCGGCCGCCGAACGGGGCAGCGGCATGCTGGCCAAGGCAGTCGAGCTTGCCAATACCCATGGCTGGTTCCTGACCCGGCAGTTCGACAACGAAGCCAACGCCGAGATGCATGCGCGGACGACGGCCAAGGAGATCCTGGCCGACTTCGAGGGCGAGCGGCTCGATTTCTGGGTCACGGGCTATGGCACGGGTGGGACGCTGAAGGGCGTCGCGCGGACCCTGAAGGCCGCGCGGCCCGATACCAGGATCGTGGTCGCCGAGCCGGACAATTCGCCGCTGCTTGGAAGCGGCATCCGGTCGAAGCGGAGCGGCGACGGCGTCGAAGCCGGAGCCCATCCGGCCTTCCGGCCGCATCTGATGCAGGGTTGGACGCCGGACTTCATCAGCAAGCTGGTGGAGGATACCGTCGATCTCGGCCTCATCGACGAGATCGCGCCGGTGGCAGGCAACGATGCTCTCGCCGCCGCCCGCGACCTGGCGCGATACGAGGGCATCCTGGCCGGCACGACCGCGGGAGCGACCCTGGCCGCCGCCATCGCCGTGGCGCGCCGCGCGCCGAAAGGCAGCAGACTCCTCTGCATGCTGCCCGACACCGGCGAACGCTATCTCAGCACGCCGCTCTTCGCCGACGTGCCCGTCGACATGACCGAGGAGGAATATGCGATCTCCCGCTCCACCCCGTTCGGAAGGTTCGACAGCCCGGCGGGCGCTCCGCCAAAGCCGCCGACCGCTCCCGTGGAGCAGCCCGTGGTCCTGCCGGAAGCCGCCGAATTCGTGACGTCCGCGATCCGAGATCCGGCTAATCCCGTCGTCATGTTCGCGTTGGAATGGTGCGAGTTCTGCTGGTCCGTCCGCAAGATGTTCAAGCACCACGGAATTGCATACCGGTCCATCGACCTCGATTCGGTTGCGTATCAGAAGGACGATTGGGGCGGAAAGATCCGCGCGGCGCTGAACGCCGAGACGGGCCTGCGGACCATTCCGCAGATCTTCATCGGCGGCCAGCATGTCGGCGGATGCACCGATCTGTTCGACGGCTGGAAATCCGGCCGCCTGCAGGGCGAGATGGAAGCCGCCGGAATCCCGTTCAGCCGGGACGGCATGGACCCATATCGCTTCCTGCCTGGCTGGCTGCACGCGCGGAACTGACGCCGGAAGCGCCCCAGAGCGCCCCAGAGCGCCACTGCGGCGCCCATCCCGGTCAGTGTTGCGCGCTCAGCGCGGCAGGCGCGCCTCGATGTGGTGCAGGCGGCTGAGCAGCACGGCGTGCAGTTGGTCCACCTTCGCGTGCAGGTGGGAGACCTCGAGCTCGGCTTTCAGGTTGACCTCATAGTCGACGTCGGCGCGGATGCGGTCCTTGACCGATTGGCGGTTCTGGCTCAGCAGCACGATCACCGACAGGAAGATCGCCTCGAGCGAGACGCACATGGTCAACAGGCCGAAGGGGAACGGGTCGAAGGCCGGCAGGCCGGGAATGGTGTTGAGCCCGATCCAGACCAGGAACCAGACGGCGTGGAGCGCGAGAAAGGCCAGGCTGCCGCTGAAGGCGGCGATGGCGTCGGTGACGCGCTCCAGCACCGTCAGCTGCTCTTCCATCTCCGCATTGGCGTTGCGGGTCGCCGCCTGGCGCAGCCGGTTGGTAGTCTCCCGCATGCGGCCGCTCATGACGCTCATCATGTCGAGCGCCGCATCGGGCCGGCGGCGGATGAAGTCGATGAGCGCGGCGCGGTCGAGGACCAGCAGTTCGGCATCCTCGAGCACCGTGGCCCGGGCCGTGCGGCCGCCATGGTCGAGCAGCGCCAGTTCGCCGAACAGGTCGCCGCGCCCGGCCGTCGTCAGCACAAGCTTCTGGCCGAACTTGTCGGTCGTCGCCAGCTCGACCGTGCCGGAGCAGACGACATACATGCGGTCGCCCGGCTCGCCTTCCTGGAAGATCCCATGCCCGGCGGGGAAGCTGGCAAGTTCCATCATCTGCGCGAGCGCGGCGCGCTCATCCGCGTCCAGCAGCTGGAACAATGGCACTTCGGCGAGCAGCGAGGTCACGGGCGACATGCGGAGCGATCCTATCGATAGAGCCGGCATCCGGTGAGCATGCCAGAAACCAAGAGCGTTGGCGCGCCCTTCCCGCGCCAAAGCGGCCCGGAAAGCGGCTTGCGGAGAAAGTTATCGAAAACAGCCATACCACACGATATGTAGGCCGGATGAACGCGCCGCCGGATTTTGAGATCTTTCTGGTCACTGCCCCGGGCCTCGAATCCCTGCTTTGTGCCGAGGCGCGGGAGAAGGGCTTCAAGGCGCCCAAGGCGGTCAAGGGCGGGGTTACCGTCCAGGGCGGCTGGCCCGAGATCTGGCGTGCCAGCCTGGAGATCCGCGGCGCGGCGCGGATCCTGGCGCGGATCGCCGAATTCCGCGCCCTGCACCTGGCGCAGCTCGACAAGCGCGCACGCAAGGTCCCGTGGGCGGAATTCCTGCGCCGCGACGTGGCTTTCCGCGTCGAGGCTTCCTGCCGGAGATCCCGCATCTATCACCAGGGCGCAGCGGCGCAGCGCATCGCCACCGCGATCAGGGAAGAGCTGGGCGCGACGCTCTCCGAGGACGCGGAGGTCTGCGTCAAGGCGCGGATCGACGACGATCTCTGCACCATCAGCATCGACACCTCCGGCGAATCGCTGCACAAGCGCGGCCACAAGGAAGCGGTCGCCAAGGCGCCGATGCGGGAGAACCTGGCTGCGCTGTTCCTGCGCCAATGCGGCTATCAGGGCAACGAGCCGGTGCTCGACCCGATGTGCGGCTCCGGCACCTTCGTGATCGAGGCGGCGGAGATCGCGGCCGGCCTCAAGCCCGGCCGCTCGCGGCATTTCGCCTTCGAGCTTCTGGCAACCTTCGACGCCGCCGCCTGGGAGAAGTCGCGCGCCGCCGGCGTCGCCGCGGCGCCCGTCTTCCGCTTCCACGGCAGCGACCACGATGCCGGCGCCATCCGGATGGCGCGCGACAACGCGGCGCGCGCCGGCGTCGCCGACTGGACCGAGTTCCGCCAGCAATCGGTCGGCGAGCTCACCCGCCCGGATGGGCCGCCCGGCCTCGTCATCTGCAACCCGCCCTACGGCGCCCGCATCGGCGACAAGAAGCGCCTCGCCCCGCTCTACCGGGCGCTGGGCCAGACCCTGCGCACGCGCTTCCAGGGCTGGCGCGTCGGCATCATCACCAACGATGCCGAGCTCGCCGCCGCGACCGGCCTGCCCTTCGCCCCGCCCCCAAGTCCAATTTCCCATGGCGGCATCAGCGTCTCGCTGTTCCTGACCGGGAAGCTGGCGTAGCGGCGCCACTCTGGCCCAGTCGGTCGCCCAGGACTGGCCGTTGGCGGCGTCCCTGGCCCCATGGCAGAGTCCGCCGCATCGCACCTGCCGGGAGCCGCTTCCGGCAGCGGGAACCGTTTCCGGCGCGCCGGACCAATCGCTGACTTGAGGGATCGCTAGCCATGAAAATGACCACGGAAGAAGCCTTCGTGAAGGTGCTGCAGATGCACGGCATCGAGCATGCCTTCGGCATCATCGGCTCGGCGTTCATGCCGGTCTCCGACCTGTTCCCCAAGGCCGGCATCACCTTCTGGGACGTGGCGCATGAGACCAATGGCGGCCTGATGTGCGACGGCTTCACCCGCGCGACGGGGAAGATGGCGATGGCCATCGCCCAGAACGGCCCCGGCGTCACCGGCTTCGTCACCGCGGTCAAGACCGCCTATTGGAACCACACGCCGATGCTGCTGGTGACGCCGCAGGCGGCCAACCGCACCATCGGCCAGGGCGGCTTCCAGGAAGTCGAGCAGATGGCCCTCTTCCGCGACATGGTGTGCTACCAGGAAGAGGTGCGCGATCCGGCGCGCATGGCGGAAGTGCTGAACCGCGTCATCTGCAAGGCCAAGCGCCTGTCGGCGCCGGCGCAGATCAACGTGCCGCGCGACTATTTCACCCATGTGGTCGACATCAACCTGCCAGCCATCGTCGAGTTCGAACTGCCGGCGGGCGGCGCCAAGGCGATCGCCGAGGCGGCGCGGCTGCTCTCCGAGGCCAAGTTCCCGGTGATCCTGTCGGGCGCCGGCGTCGTCCTCGGCGGCGCGATCCCCGATTGCGCGGCTTTGGCCGAGCGGCTCGACGCGCCGGTCTGCTCCAACTACCAGCACAATGACAGCTTCCCGGGCAGCCATCGTCTGGCCTGCGGCCCGCTCGGCTATAACGGCTCGCGCGCGGCGATGGAGATCATCGCCCAGGCCGACGTGGTGCTGGCGCTGGGCACGCGGCTCAACCCGTTCTCGACCCTGCCCGGCTACGGCATCGACTACTGGCCGAAGACTGCCAAGATCATCCAGGTCGACATCAACCCCGACCGCATCGGCCTCACCAAGCCGGTGACCGTCGGCATCTGCGGCGACGCCAGGCAGGTCGCACGGCAGATCCTGGCACAGCTCAGCCCGCAAGCCGGCAATGCCGGCCGCGAGGAGCGCAAGGCCCTCGTCCACAAGACCAAGTCTGCCTGGCTGCAGGCGCTCTCCTCGATGGATCACGAGGATGACGATCCGGGCACGACCTGGAACGAGCGGTCGCGCAAGCGCGAGCCCAACCACATGGCGCCGCGCCAGGCCTGGCGCGCGATCCAGGCGGCGCTGCCGAAAGACGCCATCATCTCCTCCGACATCGGCAACAACTGCGCCATCGGCAATGCCTATCCGAGCTTCGAGCAGGGCCGCAAATACCTGGCGCCGGGCCTGTTCGGCCCCTGCGGCTACGGCTTCCCGTCCGTCGTCGGCGCCAAGATCGGCTGCCCCAACGTGCCGGTGGTGGGCTTCGCCGGCGACGGCGCCTTCGGCATCTCGATGAACGAGATGGGCTCGATCGGCCGCGAAGGCTGGCCCGCCATCACCATGGTCATCTTCCGCAACTACCAGTGGGGCGCGGAGAAGCGCAACTCGACCCTCTGGTACGACGACAATTTCGTCGGCACCGAGCTCAATCCGAACCTCTCCTACGCCAAGGTGGCGGAAGGCTGCGGCCTCAAGGGCGTCACCGTGCGCACCCAGGCCGAGCTGACGGCCGCGCTGAAGGAAGCCTGCGAGGCGCAGATGAAGAAGAAGGTCACCACCTTCATCGAGGTGATCCTGAACCAGGAGCTGGGCGAGCCCTTCCGCCGCGACGCGATGAAGAAGCCCGTCGTGGTCGCCGGCGTGGATCGCAAAGACATGCGGCCGCAGTCCGGCGCCAATTGAATCCTGCCGCCGGCGGCGGCTGTGCTAGTGTCGTCCCTCACCTGGATCGAAGGAGGGACGACATGGCATTCGAAGGCAGCTGTCATTGCGGCGCGGTGACGTTCCGCGTCGACGCCGAGACCCCGCGCGAGGCGCTCAGCTGCAATTGCTCGCATTGCCGGCGCAAGGGTTTCCTGCTCGGCTTCTTCCCCGCCGACAAATTCACCCTGGAGAGCGGCGCCGACGTCTTGCGCGAATACAAGTTCAACACGCACAAGATCCGGCACTTTTTCTGCTCGAAATGCGGCACCGAGGCCTTCGCCTATGGCAGTAACCCGGACGGCTCCCCGGTGCGGGCCATCAATTTGCGCTGCGTGCCGAGTATCGATCTCGACCAGTTGACGCTGCAGCACTACGACGGGGCGAGCGCGTAGAGGCGCCACGGCGCGCACTCACCCCATTTCGTCATCGCCAGGCTCGACGCGGCGATCGAAGTTCGCACCAGTCGCACGCCGACTGATTTGGATTGCCGGGCCTCGACACTTCGTGTCGGCCCGGCAATGACGATTGGGGGTGTTGCTTACGCCCGCGCTTGGCGGCGCTGGGCGGCCTGCTCTTCCATTTCGATCGGAACGCCGGGCTCGTGCTTGGAACAGCGGATGGCGAGCGCCGATTTCACGTGGCTGACATTCGGCGCCGGGGTCAGTTGCGTGGTGAGGAATTTCTGATAGTCGTCCCAGTCGTGCGCCACGACCTTGAGGATGAAATCGGTCTCGCCGGCCAGCATGTGGCATTCGCGGACATGCGGCCAGGAGCGCACCAGATCCTCGAAGGCCTTGAGGTCGTTCTCAGCCTGCGAGTTCAGGCCAACATGGGCGAAGATGGTGACGCCGAAGCCCATCGCCTCGGCATTGATCTCGGCATGGTAGCCCTTGATGAAGCCGGCCTGCTCCAGGGCGCGGACCCGGCGCAGGCAGGGCGGCGCCGAGATGCCGGCCCGCTCGGCCAGTTCCACATTGGTCATGCGGCCATCCGCCTGCAGGTCGGCCAGGATGCGAAGATCGATTCTGTCCAGTTTGGCGCGCCGCATGGGCGATCTCCCGGTCCGAGCGAGGGTGCTTTTGAAATTATATTACGCGCGCAACATCCTTTCGCCAAGCCATGTCTTGCTTGGCCCGACCGACAATCCACAGCTTTCCTTGGGCCCAGGGCGGTGCCGAGGCGGCCTTAACTTGTGCGGGGCGGGACCCCACCTTATGGTGCGGATGCAACAAACGCATAGCTCGGATTCGGCCCATGCCCAAGACCCCCCGGGAGTTCCACACCAAGGTCCTCATCATCGGCTCCGGCCCTGCCGGCTACACGGCCGCGATCTATAGCGCGCGGGCCAATCTGAAGCCGATCCTGGTCCAGGGCCTGACCCCCGGCGGGCAGATGACCATCACCACCGACGTGGAGAACTATCCGGGCTTCGCCGACGTGATCCAGGGCCCCTGGCTGATGGAGCAGATGGAGGCCCAGGCGCGGCACGTGGGCACCGAGATGATCTCCGACACCATCGTCGACATCGACCTCTCGCGACGGCCGTTCCGCGCCACCGGCGATTCCGGCGACGTCTATATCGGCGAGACGCTCATCATCTGCACCGGCGCCCAGGCGCGCTGGCTCGGGCTGCCCTCGGAGAAGAAATACCAGGGCTTCGGCGTCTCCGCCTGCGCCACCTGCGACGGCTTCTTCTTCCGCGGCAAGGAAGTGGCCATCGTCGGCGGCGGCAACACCGCGGTCGAGGAGGCGATCTACCTCACCAATCACGCCAGCAAAGTGACGCTGATCCACCGCCGCGACTCGCTTCGCGCCGAGCGCATCATGCAGGAGCGCCTGTTCGCCAACCCGAAGATCAATGTGATCTGGGACAGCGTGGTCGAGGAAGTGTTGGGCGCCGGCGACCCGCCGGGCGTCACCGGCATCCGCATCCGCAATTTGAAGACCAACGCGGCGAAGGAGTTGGCCGTCGACGGCCTGTTCGTCGCCATCGGCCATTCGCCCTCGACCGAATTGTTCAAGGGCAAGCTGCCGCTCGATCCGGAAGGCTATCTGCTGACGGCGCCCGACAGCACCGCGACCGCCATCCCCGGCGTCTTCGCCGCCGGCGACGTGAAGGACCGCGTGTTCCGCCAGGCGGTGACGGCGGCCGGCATGGGCTGCATGGCGGCGCTGGAGGCCGACAAGTTCCTGGTGCTCAACGAGCACAAGCCCGCGGCCGCCGCGGAATGATGCCGTGCGATCATGATGGATTGGGATAAGCTCAGGATCTTCCATGCGGTCGCCGAGGCAGGGAGCTTCACCCATGCCGGCGAGACGCTGAATTTGAGCCAATCCGCCGTCTCGCGCCAGATCTCCTCGCTCGAGGAAAGCCTCAACGTCTCGCTGTTCCACCGCCATGCGCGCGGGCTGATCCTGACCGAGCAGGGCGAATTGCTCTACCGCACCTCGCACGAGGTGTTCTCCAAGCTCGCCATGGCCGAGGCCCAACTGGCTGAGAGCAAGGACCGGCCCAAGGGCCAGCTGAAGGTCACGGCGACGCAGGCCTTCGGCTCCTTCTGGCTCACCCCCGTCCTCGGCGAGTTCATCGAGCACTACCCGGACGTGCAGGTCGATCTGGTGCTGGAGGACCGCGAGCTCGACCTCTCCATGCGCGAGGCCGACGTCGCCATCCGCATGCAGCCGCCGCGCCAGCCCGAGCTGATCCAGCGCCATCTGATGACGGTGCATCTCGGCTGCTATGCCGCGCCCGCCTACATCAAGCGCCACGGCATCCCCAAGACCGTCGACGAACTCGACCAGCACCGCATCATCGTCTATGGCGAGGACACCGCGAAGCCGCCGGTGCAGAACATCGACTGGCTGCTGCGTGCCGGCAGCAAGAAGGATCACCAGCGCAAGCCGATCCTGCGGGTCAACTCGACCTATGCGATCCTGCGCGCGGTGCAGAGCGGATTGGGCCTCGCCTCGCTGCCGGAATTCATGACCCTGGAGCAGAGCGCGCTGGTGCGCGTGCTGCCCGAATTGCAGGGCCCGCGCATCGACGCCTATTTCGTCTATCCGGAAGAGCTGCGCAATTCGAAGCGCATCCAGGTCTTCCGCGACTTCCTGCTCAGGAAGGTCGCCGAAAGCAAGATGTCGGCCTAGCGGCGGGCGGCCGCGCTGATCAGCTCGCGCAAGTGCCGGTCGTGCAACCGGCTCAGCAGCGCCAGCGCGGCGATGGCGCCGAGAAGTGCGCCGAGCAAGTCCGCCTGGGTATCCCAAGGATCGCCCTGGGTGGCGAGATAAGCGGTCGCATCGGCGCCGAGTACCAGCGCGCTCAACCACTCGATCAGCTCGAAGAGGGCGCTGAAGGCGAGGCAGACGCAGACCACCAGGAAAGGCAGCCAGCGGCTGCCGCCGAGCGGCGAGCGTCGGACCAGGATCTCGCGGGCAAGGATCGCCGGGATGAAGCCCTGGGCGAGGTGGCCGAGCCGGTCGTAATGATTGCGGGTGAAACCGAACAGCTCGGCGGCCCAGAAACCCGCCGGCACGCGCGCATAGGTGTAATAGCCGCCGACGATCAGGATCAGCGCGTGCAGGAACAGCAACCGGTAGAGCAGCGGCGTCAGCGGAAAGTGCTGCCGCGTGACGACGAGCAGTGGCAACCCGACCGCCACCCAGGATATCTCCAGCGCCCAGGTCAGACGGTCATAGGGGGCGATGCCGCTATAGACGAGCGCGGCCAGCGTCAGCGCCAGCAACAGGGTTGGCTCGACCTCTCGGCTGCGCCTATCTGAGTCGCCCACGGACACCCCCAGCCGCCTCGCGCGCAGCCTGCGCGTCCGGCTATCCCCTCCGCATCGCCTCCGCGACCTGGCGGGCGCGGGCGTCCTGCTTGGCGGCATTGACCGCCAGGACGGCGTGCAGGACGGCGATGCCCCAGATCACCAGGAACAGGCCGAGGGTGATGAAGGGGAGGATGGCGAAGATGAAGCTGACGAAGGCGAACAGGCAGATCAGCAGGTTGAAGATCGCCTGGAAGATCTTCCCATAGGCCAGCAGCGCCGCAGGCGGCAGGAAAATGGCGAGGAGGTAGATCATCGGCGCGGCTCCAGCAGACGGGTTCGGAACGAGTCGTGGTTAAATCGAGATAGCGCCCGGCATTAACGAAATCCAGTGGGGGTGCCCCGATTCGCCGGATTCACCGGCGAATCGTCGGATTCCGGGCTCGTCACGGGCCGAGTCAAACTGCATCTAACCCTCTGAGCTCCAAAGGGAAAGTAGCTATGCAGCATATGCATGCAACATATGTGCATTTTTGGCTAGTGTACGAGTCGGGTCATTCCTTATTCTGCAACTGTGTTGATCAGCAACACTGATGCATTTTTGCAACAGGCTGGTCCCGCGAGTTTCGAAGCCGCATATGGCTTCGTAGTGAATACCCGGGTGCAACGCCCGTGTATGAGGGTCTTCGGATCCTACGTCTCCCAGACGTAAAGCCTCCCTGTTTAACTTGCCCCCGGTTCGTCCGGGGGCAATTTTTTTCCTAGACCAGCCGGTCTCGGTTAGTCCTGTCCCTCTATCCGATCCCGCCCCTATCCAATCCCGATCGAGTTGAAGAAGCGCACCACGCGGGCGACCGCGTCGGTCACCTCCGGCGAATGGGTGATGTCGTCCAGCGCCTCGGTGGCGCTCTGGATCGCCGCCTTGTCGGGGCTCGGGTTCTTCACCTCCTCCTCCAAGGCGGCGACATGGCCCATGATGTCGCCGAGATCGCCCTCGGAAAAGCCGGCCTCCTGCACCTCCTTGCGGAAACGCGCCAGCGCCATCAGCGCCTTTTCGCGGTGGTCTGGTTTCATCTTCGCCCTGCTCCCTTCGGCCCGTGAAAGAAGCAGTCTACACCGGAAGCGCCGGCGGCAAGAGCGGTCCTTTGCCGCCCCGCGCCCTCACATGAACAGCTTCTCGTCCTGCAGATTGGCGTAGAGCCCGGCGACGAATTCGCCGTAGCCATTGTAGAGCAGGGTCGGCCGCGGCTCGTCGGAGCCCAGCAGCCGCTCCTGCGCCTGGCTCCAGCGCGGATGCGCCACCTCCGGGTTCACGTTGGCCCAGAAGCCATATTCCGAGGCCTGCAGGGTCTGCCAGAAATTCACCGGCCGCGCGTCGGTGAAGGTGATCCTGGCGATCGCCTTGGCCGATTTGAAGCCGTATTTCCACGGCAGCGCCAGGCGCAAAGGCGCGCCGCTCTGCTTCGGCGCCGGCTTGCCGTACATGCCGGTCACCAGGAAGGCGAGGTCGTTGGTCGCCTCCTCGAGCGTGACGCCTTCGACATAGGGCCAGGGATACCACGGCGTCTTCTGCTCCGGCGCCACCTCCGGGTTCATGAAGGTCTCGAAGCGCAGGTATTTGGCGCCGGCCTGCGGCTCGGCCAGCTTGACCAGCTCCTTCAACGCGAAGCCGCTCCACGGCACCGCCATCGACCAGGTCTCGACGCAGCGATGGCGATAGAGCCGCTCCTCGAGCGGCATCTGCTTCATCAGATCGTCGATGCCGATCTGCAGCGGCCTGGCCACCATGCCGTCGATGGCCACCACCCAGGGGCGCAGCGGCAGCGCCCGCGCTTCTTCGACGATCCGCTTGGAGGAGCCGAACTCATAGTAGTTGTTGTAGCGCGTGGCCAATTCCTCGGCCGTCACGTCGCGGTCGAGCGTGTAGGTCGCGTTGCGCTTGAAGGGATAGAGGCCGGCGGAGGGGTCATCTGCGGCGGGCGCGGCGCTTTCCGCCTCGGCCTGGGCCACCTTGTCCTCGCCGCAGCCGATGAGGGCCGCGGCGGCGCCGATCGCGGCGGTGCCGGTCAGGAACCGGCGGCGGTTGAAAAAGACATGCTCCGGCGTCGCTTCGCGCTCGGGGATTTCCCAGCCGCGTTTCGTCTTGATGAACATCGGGACCACTCCCAGCAGATCAACGGCGCAGCTGAAAGCAGAATGGGCGGCATAGCCGCCCATCGCAAGTCACGAAGGATTGAGGGAAATGCTTACTTGCTGAGCAGGGCGCGCAGCATCCACGCCGTCTTTTCATGGATCTGCAGCCGCTGGGTCAGCAGGTCGGCGGTCGGCTCGTCGCCGGCCTTCTCGGCCGCCGGAAAGACCGCACGGGCGGTGCGGGCAACGGCTTCCTGCCCCTCGACCAGCTGCTTGATCATCTCCTCGGCCTTTGGCACGCCGGTCTCCTCCTTGATCGAGGAGAGCCGGGAATAGGCGGCATAGGAACCCGGCGCCGGATGGCCGAGGGCGCGGATGCGCTCGGCGATGGCGTCGACCGCCAGGGCGAGCTCGTTGTACTGCGTCTCGAACATGAGATGCAGGGTGTTGAACATCGGGCCTTCGACGTTCCAATGGAAATTGTGCGTCTTGAGATAGAGCGTGTAGGTGTCGGCAAGGAGCTTCGAAAGCCCCTCGGCAATCGCCTTGCGATCCTTCTTCGAAATGCCGATGTCGATTTCCATGGGATTTACCTCGTGGGAAAGGAACACCTCAACAATGGGCGTTTTTCCGTCGCGATTCAAGGCGGATTAGAATTATTACAAAGTGCTGCGACAGCGTGACGCCGAGACTTCGTCCTCGCCGCTCATTCCAGTCGTCATGCCAGGGCTTGGCCCTGGCATCCACGAGTCTGCCTGCCATCGTGCTCGCTATCGCCCAACGAAACTCGTGGATCCCAAGGCCAAGCCTTGGGATGACGACTTCGTCGTCACTTCAAAGCCTGGCAGGCGCGAATGATGCGGGTGCAGGCTTCGCGCAACGCTTCGGTCGAGGTCGCGTAGGAGATGCGGAAGAAGGGCGACAGGCCGAAGGCCGAGCCCTGCACCGCGGCGACGCCTTCGGCCTCCAGCAGATAGGTGACGAAATCGTCGTCGGTCGCGATCCGCTTGCCCTGCGGCGTGGTCTTGCCGATGGCGCCGGCGCAGGACGGATAGACGTAGAACGCGCCCTCCGGCTTGTGGCAGCGCAGGCCGGGCGCCTTGTTCAGCATCTCGACCACCATGTCGCGGCGCGCCTTGAAGCTCTCGTTGTGCCTGGCGATGAAATCCTGCGGACCGCTCAGCGCCTCGACGGCGGCGGCCTGGCTGATCGAGCAGGGATTGGAGGTCGATTGCGACTGCATCTTGGCCATCTGCTTGATCAGCGTTGCCGGACCGCCGGCATACCCGATGCGCCAGCCGGTCATGCAATAGGCCTTGCTGACGCCGTTCACCGTCAACGTGCGGTCGTAGAGCTTCGGCTCCACTTCGGCCGGCGTCGCGAACTCGAAGCCGTCATAGACCAGGTGCTCGTACATGTCGTCGGTCATCACCCAGACATGCGGATGCTTCACCAGCACGTCGGTCAGCGCCTTCAGCTCGGCGCGCGTATAGGCGGCACCGGTCGGGTTCGACGGCGAGTTGAGGATGATCCACTTGGTCTTCGGCGTGATCGCCTTCTCGAGATCCTCGGGCCGCAGCTTGAAGCCGCTGTTCTCGCCGCAGGGCACGCAGACCGGCTTGCCCTCGCAGAGCAGCACCATGTCGGGGTACGAGACCCAGTACGGCGCCGGGATGATGACCTCGTCGCCTGCGTTCAGCGTCGCGGCCAGCGCGTTGTAGAGCACCTGCTTGCCGCCGGTGCCGACGGTGATCTGCTCCGGCTTGTAGTCGAGGTTGTTCTCGCGCTTGAACTTGGCGCAGATCGCCTTCTTCAAGACGGCGGTGCCGTCGACGTCGGTGTACTTCGTCTCGCCCTTCTGGATCGCGGCGATGGCTGCCGCCTTGATGTTGTCCGGCGTGTCGAAATCCGGCTCGCCGGCGCCCAGGCCGATGACGTCGCGGCCCGCGGCTTTCAGCTCGCGCGCCTTGCTGGTGACGGCGATGGTAGGCGACGGCTTGATGCGGTCCAGACGGTCGGCGATGAAGGGCATGGGAGGTCTCGGCGTGAGGGTGGAAAATCGCGCCGGACCATACTTGGACGAGGCGCCTGGCGCAACGGCCAAGCCGTGCAAATCCGCCTTGCGTCCAATGCCGGATGCCGCCGATGTAACGGGACAATTAACGCTGCTAGGCCGCCTTGCGAGCCGCGAAAACCATCACCGCCACGCCGCCGGCCACCGCCCAGGTGAGGGGCGCGACGGCTTCGTCCAGCAGCAGGGCCGCAAGGCCGAGGCCGAAGAAGGTCTGCAGCAATTGCAGTTGCCCGATCCGCGCCGCACCGCCCAGGGCCAGGCCGCGATACCAGAACAGGAAACCGACGAACATCGAGAACAGCGAGACGTAGCCGAACCCGGCCCAGGCCGCGGCGGGCACCGCCGCCAGGTCGGCCGGCCAGAGCAGCGCGGTGGCCGCGCCGGACACGGGCAGCGACAGCACCAGGGCCCAGGAGATCACCGCCAGGCTGCCCAGCCGCGAGGTCAGCTTGCCGCCCACCGCATAGCCGAAGCCGCAGGTGACGATGGCCGCCAGCATCAGCAGGTCCGCTGCTTCGAAGGTGAGGCCGCCGGCGATCCAGGCATGGCCGGCGACCAGCGCCGATCCGAGCGTGGCGAAGAGCCAGAACAGCGGCCGCGGCCGGTCCTGGCCGATCAGCACCGCAAAGCCCGCCGTGGCCAGCGGCAGCAGGCCGATGAAGGGTATGGCGTGGCTCGCCGGCACGTAGCGCAGGGCGAGCGCGGTGAAGAGCGGGAAACCGAGCACGACGCCGAAGGCGGCCAGCGCCAGGTCGCGCCAGTCGCGCCGGCTGGGCCAGGGCGCGCGCGTCAGCAGCAGCAATCCGGCGCCCAGCAGCCCGGCGAAGGCCGCCCGGCCGGCGGTGACGAAATAAGGATCGAGTGCTTCCACTGCGACCCGCGTCGCCGGGAGCGAGGCGGAGAAGATCAGCATCCCCACCGCGCCATGCGCCCAGGCGCGGAGTTCGGTGCTGGGACGCGCATCCACAGTGGTGACCGCCATAGGGACCTCGTTTTCGTCACCCCGCCGACGAAAGTCGGCCTGCGCCGACGGCGCTTGACCCGGGGGTCCAAACTTGGATCGCCGGGTCACGCCCGGCGATGACGAAGCTAAGAAGCGCCGGCTGGTCGAAACAGGGACAGATGCACTACACTCATTAAAACTGTACTGGTACGGATAATATGACAGCTTCGCCCTCTACGCCTCCGACCCTGACCGAGCGCATCGGCGCGGCCATCCTGGCGCGGATCGAGGCGCGCTCGCTGGCGCCGGGCGCCAAGCTGCCGTCGATCCGCGCGGCGGCGGCCGAGTTCGCGGTCAGCAAGTCGACGGTGGTCGAGGCCTATGACCGGCTGGTGGCGGCGGGCCGCATCGAGGCCCGGCGCGGCTCCGGCTTCACCGTGGCGGCGCGGCGCGCGCCGCTCACGCTCCAGGAGCTGGCGCCGAAACTCGACCGCGCCGTGGATCCGGTCTGGGTGGCGCGGCAATCGCTGGAGGCCGAGGACCGCGCGCTGAAGCCTGGCTGCGGCTGGCTGCCGGAGAGCTGGCTGCCCGAGGCGGAGCTGCGCCGCGCCCTGCGCGCGGTCGCCCAGGCGCCGCAGGCGAAGCTGCTGGAGTACGGCCATCCGCTCGGCTATCTGCCTTTGCGCCAGGCGCTGCAGGCGCGCCTCGCCGAGCTGGAGATCGACGCGCCACCCAGCCGCATCCTGCTGACCGACGGCGGCACCCAGGCGATCGACCTGGTGCACCGCCATTTGCTGCAGCCGGGCGACAAGGTCCTGGTCGACGATCCCGGCTACTTCAACTTCCACGCCAACCTGCGCGCGCATCGCGCCGTGGCGCTGCCGGTGCCGCGCCTGATGGACGGCCCGGATCTCGATGCGCTGGCGGAGTTCGCGCGGACGCAGAAGCCGAAGCTCTATCTGATGAACGCGGCGCCGCAGAACCCGACCGGCGGCGGCCTCTCCCCAGCCAAGGCGCACCGCCTGCTGCAGCTGGCCGAGGCACATGATTTCCGCATCGTCGAGGACGACGTGTTCGGCGAGTTCCGCCGCCACGCCACGCCGCTCCTGGCGGCACTCGACGGGCTCAAGCGCGTCATCCATCTCGGCAGCTTCTCCAAGATTCTCTCCGCCGGCGTTCGCTGCGGCTTCATCGCCGCCGACGATGCCACGATCGACGCGCTGCTCGACCTGAAGATCGCCACCTGCTTCGGCATGGACCAGGCGGCGGCGCAGGTGGTGCATCGGCTGCTCGCCGACGGCACTCATCGCAAGCACGCCGAGCAGGTGCGCAGGCGAATCGCCTCGGCGATGGGCCAGGTGGGCGGCAGGCTGAAGGCGCTCGGCCTCGCCCCCTGGCAGGAGCCGCGCGAGGGCCTGTTCCTGTGGCTGCGCCTGCCGGACGGGACCGACGCGGCGAAACTTGCCCAGCGCGCCCTGCGCCAAGGCATCGTGCTGGCGCCCGGCAACGTGTTCAGCCCGTCGCAGAGCTGGCCGGACTATCTGCGCTTCAACGTGGCGCAGAGCCAGCACGCCCGGTTGTTCGAGGTGTTGAAGATGGAACTGAAGCGGCCTTAGTCCGCGACCCGATACAGCGCGCGCGGTGCGCTCAGGCCGGAGATCGGATGTTCGCCTGCCGCCTCGAGCAAAGCGCGGCTCTCTTCCAGCGCGGCCTGGAACGAATCCGATGCCAGGATCGCGCAGCCGAGGTTCTTCGTCAGCTTCTCCATCCGCGCGGCCTCGTTCACCGCCGGGCCGATCATGGTGAAGTCGAGCCGGTCGGGGGTGCCGACATTGCCGTAGAGCACCTCGCCCTTGTGCAGCGCGATGCCGAGGTCGAGGCGCGGCATGGCCGGCCCATCGCTTTCCTGCGCGGCCAGCACCGCCCGGTTGGCGGCACGTGCGGCGCGCAGGGCCTGCTCGCAGACATTGGCGCCGGCCTCCGCAAAGGTGGCGAGCACACCATCGCCCATGAATTTCAGGATGTGGCCACCCTCGGCCGCGATCGCCGCGCCCACCAGGTCGAAATAGCGGTTGAGCAGCGTCATGATGGCATCGTGATCGGCCCCCTCGGCGAAGGCGGTGAAGCCGCGCAGATCGGAGACGAAGATCGCCGCCTCGACCCGTTCGATCGAGCCGCGGTTGGTGGCGCCGGAGAGGACACGCTCGGCCGCATCGGCGCCGATATAGGCGCCGAGCAGCGTGCGGGTGATGCTGGGCATCACCGCCGCCTTCACGGCGAGCGCGAAAAGCGGGAACAGGCGGTCGATCAGGTCCAGACTGGCGGGAGTGAAGCCCGCCGGATCGTCGGTCGCCCAGGAGCAGGCCATGCCGAGCGAGCCCGGCGATTGCAGGATCGATTGCGCCTCGAACGGCGTGACCGCGCCGTACCAGGCGGTGAATCCGCGATCGTGCAACTCCTGGAACAGCGGGAAGTCGAGCACCGCGTCCGGGCCCCGCAGCGCCCGGTGCATTCGCGGCTGGTGACTGAGGATCATGTGGCGCAGCGGCGAATCGGTCCAGGCCGTGGTCTGCGCCCAGGAATGGTCGAATTGCGTCTGGCTCAACGCCCCCTGCGGCTCCCAGGTCAGATCGAAGGCACGGATCAGGGGATGCCGCGTGGACATGCCGACATAGGCGCGGCGCAACCTGACACCGTGCTCCTGCAGATGGTCGACGAAGCCGTGGAAGAGCTCCGACAGGGGGCGATTGGTCAGACCACTCTCCGCCAGCCAATGCTCGAAGGGCAAGGAGTTCGCGCGCGCCATCACGGGCTGCTCAGAAAGTGACACCCAGCGCCCGCAATGCCGCCGCGGTTTCCGCGCCGCTGCGATGCTGGATCGCATGAATGCCGACGGCGCGGGCGCCTTCAGCGTTATGTGGCGCGTCGTCGATGAAGACGCAAGCCTCCGGCCGCTCGCCGACGTGTTCGAGCATGTGGGCGTAGATGCGCGGCTCCGGTTTCAGCATCTTCACCCGCCCGGAGACGACGATGTGCCGGAACCGCTTCAGGAAGTCGTAGCGGGTCTCGACATGGGGAAAGGTTTCGGCCGACCAGTTGGTGAGGCCATAGAGCGGAACATCGGCGGCATGCAGCTGTTCAACCAGCGCCACGCCGTCATCGAGCGTTCCGCGCAGGGTCTTCGGCCATTGCCCATAGAAGGCACGGATGAGCTCGGCGTGCGCGGGATGCTGTGCGATGAGCTCGGCTTCGGCCTCGGCGATGGTGCGGCCACCGTCCTGCTTCAGATTCCAGGCGGGGGAGCAGACATGGGTGAGGAACCAGCGGCGCTCCGCCTCGTCGGGGATGAGCTCGCGATAGAGATACTCCGCGCTCCAGTCGAAAACGACGCCGCCGAAATCGAAAATGACGGCCTTGATGTCGGGCATGGGGGAAGGCTCCGGAAATGAACTTTGAAATCGGCGGCGATGCTAGTCGCTCGCGCGCAGTCACACAATTGGCATGTCAATTCTGTGAGATCGCGCCGCCGCCACAGTTTCGCCGCAATTCATCACGAAATCGCCCCGGCGCCGCAAGAGAACGGTCAGGTTGAAACGCTAGTCTTCGCGTCACTGCACGCAGCAAGGGGAGGCAATCCATGATCCAGCGATCCACATCCAAGCGCCCCGCACCCACCCGTGTCGCAGCCGGCCACCTGGCCCGGCGCCGCAAACTGCGCGTGGTGCAATGGGTCGGCCTGCTGGCCATGGCCGGCCTGCTCGCCATCGCGACCTTGCCGCAACATCCGGCCCGGCACGCCGATGCCGCCGATTTCACCAAGGGAGCTCCGACATGGCACGGGTGACGAGCGAGATCGGCGCGGCCTGGGTCAAGGAGGCGGTCCTGGTCCTCGATGGCGCGGCACCGTCGCGGCATTTCTGGTCGCGCTGGATGGACCGGGCGCTGGCGCCGCATGCGACGCAGATGACCGAGCGGCCTGCGCCGGTGCCGGCCAATGACGTGCGTCCGGAGGAGGATGACGAAGACGAGTCCCGCTCCCATATGGGCCAGGCCGGGATGGCACCACAGACGCTGCGCTTCGACTGACAGATCCTGTCCTGGCGATCCGCTAGAAACGCCGGCATCTCCATGCTGGCGTTTCTCTTTTGTTCGCACTAGAGTCCCAGCCCCGGCCGACAAAAGCGCGGGAAATGGCCCAGGATATGGCCCGGGAATAGGCCCAGGAATATGCGATGTCCAGCAAGCCCTTGATGTCCGATTCGGTGGTGCAGGAGCGCGCGGTCGCCGCGGCGTCGCCCCTGCCCGGCAAGCCGTTCGAGCTGGTGTCCGAGTTCCGTCCGGCGGGCGACCAGCCGCAGGCGATCAAGGAGCTGACCGAGGGTCTGCTGCGGCGCGACCGCGACCAAGTGCTCTTGGGCGTCACCGGCTCGGGCAAGACCTTCACCATGGCGCAGGTGATCCAGAACGTGCAGCGCCCGGCTCTCATCCTGGCGCCGAACAAGACCCTGGCGGCGCAGCTCTATGGCGAGATGAAGAGCTTCTTCCCGGAGAACGCGGTCGAGTATTTCGTCTCCTATTACGACTACTACCAGCCGGAAGCCTATGTCCCGCGCACCGACACCTATATCGAGAAGGAATCCTCGCTGAACGAGCAGATCGACCGCATGCGCCACTCGGCGACGCGGGCGCTGTTCGAGCGGCGCGACGTCATCATCGTCGCCTCGGTCTCCTGCATCTACGGCATCGGCTCGCCGGAGACCTATTCGACCATGACCATCACCCTGAAGAAGGGCGACCGGCTCGACCTCAACGCGCTGCTGCGGCGGCTGGTGGAGCTGCAATACAAGCGCAACGACGCGAATTTCTATCGCGGCATGTTCCGCGTGCGCGGCGATTCCTTCGAGCTGTTCCCGGCGCACCTGGAAGACCGCGCCTGGCGCTTCTCGCTGTTCGGCGACGAGATCGAGGCGATCCACGAATTCGATCCGCTGACCGGCGAGAAGCAGGCCAGCCTCGACGAGGTGAAGATCTTCGCCAACAGCCACTACGTGACACCGAAGCCGACGCTGGCCCAGGCGGCGCTGCAGATCAAGGAAGACCTCAAGGCGCGGCTGAAGGAGTTCGAGGAGAAGGGCAAGCTGCTGGAGGCGCAGCGGCTGGAGCAGCGCACCAATTTCGATCTCGAGATGATCGCGGCCACTGGCTCCTGCGCCGGCATCGAGAACTACTCGCGCTATCTGACGGGGCGCAAGCCGGGCGAGCCGCCGCCGACCCTGTTCGAATACCTGCCGGCCGACGCGCTGCTGATCGTCGACGAGAGCCACGTGACGGTGCCGCAGATCGGCGGCATGTTCCGCGGCGACTGGCATCGCAAGTCGACCCTGGCCGAATACGGCTTTCGCCTGCCCTCGGCCTGCGACAACCGGCCGCTGAAATTCGAGGAATGGGACCATATGCGGCCGCAGACGGTCTATGTCTCGGCCACGCCGGGAAACTGGGAGATGGAGCGCACCGGCGGCGTCTTCGTCGAGCAGGTGATCCGCCCGACCGGCCTGATCGACCCGGTCACCATCATCCGCCCGACCGAATCCCAGGTCGACGACGTGATCGCCGAATGCAAGGACGCGGCGGCCAAGGCGCAGCGCGTGCTGATCACCACGCTGACCAAGCGCATGGCCGAAGATCTCACCGAATACCTGCACGAAGCCGGCATCCGCGTGCGCTACATCCATTCCGACGTGGAGACGCTGGAGCGCATCGAGATCATCCGCGACCTGCGCCTCGGCGCCTTCGACGTGCTGGTCGGCATCAACCTGCTGCGCGAAGGCCTCGACATCCCCGAATGCGCGCTGGTCTGCATCCTCGACGCGGACAAGGAGGGCTTCCTGCGCTCCAAGACCTCGCTGGTGCAGACCATCGGCCGCGCCGCGCGCAACATCGAGGGCCGCGTCATCCTCTATGCCGACAAGATGACGGACTCGCTGCAATACGCAATTGACGAGACCAACCGCCGGCGCGAGAAGCAGCAGGCCTACAACGCCGCCAACGGCATCACGCCGGAATCGGTGAAGAAGCAGATCGGCGACATCCTCTCCTCGGTCTACGAGCAGGATCACGTCACGGTGGATACCGGCGTGGCCGGCGAGATGCACATGCTCGGCCACAACCTCAAGGCCACCATCGCCGATCTGGAGAAGAAGATGCGCGAGGCGGCGGCCAATCTTGAATTCGAGGATGCCGCGCGCATCCGCGACGAACTCCGCCGGCTGGAGGCACTGGATCTGGAAATCCCCGTCGGTGGCGGCGGCACGATGACCGCGCGCGGATTGTCAGCGCCGAAATCCGGCCCCTACAAGAGCGCCCCGCCGGGTGCTGCGGTGCGCGGCCGATCCAAGGCCGGGCGCCCGGGCGAGGCGCCCAAGTTCAAGGGGCGCCGAAAGCCGCGCTGATCGCTTGCCAAAACAAAACCGGCGCCGCGGGGGAGTGCGACGCCGGCGAGGGCGGGACCGCGCGCGTCGGAGGGGGCCGAATGAGCGCAAATCCCGGCGATTTTGATCTGGCCGCGGCGCGCACGCCGCCACCGCAGCGGGCGACGGAACCAAGCCGCGACCGGCCGAGCTGAGCCGACCGTTATCCCATATCCCCTCTTCGCCCGGCCCGGGTCCTAGACTTTGGTCGGAGAAACTGGTCAACAGGGGACCGTTCGAACCCGCCCTCGCCCAGCCCGCAGAGCAACCTTGGCCATCGACCCCGCCCAGCCCCACCTGACCGGCTACCTGGCGCCGGAAGACTTCCTGCCCGAGCTGCAGGCGGAGTTGGGCGATGCCGTGCGCGAAATGCACGGCCGGCTGGTCCTGGCCGAGGGTCCAGCGCGCCCCATCGCCTGGGCGGCCAATGTCTGGCACGACCCGGTGCGGCTGGAGATCGCCTCGATCGGCGACGCGGCCACCAAGCTGCGCACCATCCAGCGCAACTGGGCGCTCTATTCCTGCGCCCATCACCGGCGCGCCGCGCTGATCGCCGAACGCCTGCCCAAGGTCTCGGCCAAGCCGCTCGCCTTCGGCGCGCCGGCGCCGGCCGCGCCGCTCGGCTCCTGGACGCTGATCGATCCGAACACGATCCTGGCCGCGCCGCGCTGCGGCAGCGCCTTTCCGAATGGCGAGGTGCAGTTCATCGAGGACAAGACGGCGCCAAGCCGCGCCTATCTCAAGCTGTGGGAGGCCTTCACCGTGCTGGGCGAGAGGCCCGCGCCGGGCGCCTTCTGCCTCGACCTTGGCGCCAGTCCCGGCGGCTGGACCTGGGTGCTGCAGAAGCTGGGCGCCCGCGTGCTCAGCGTCGACAAGGCGCCGCTCGATCCCACCGTCGCGTCCCTGCCCGATATCGAGGTCCGCCACGAAAGCGCCTTCGGCCTCGATCCCCGCGCGCTGGGCCGCGTCGACTGGCTGTTCTCCGACGTGATCTGCTATCCGAAGCGCCTGCTGAACCTGGTGCGCAACTGGATGGAGAAGGGTGATGTCGGGCGCTTCGTCTGCACGGTCAAGTTCCAGGGGGCGACCGATTTCGACGCCATGCGTGAGTTCGCCGCCATCCCCGGCTCGCGCCTGCTGCATCTGCATCACAACAAGCATGAGCTGACCTGGGTCAGGCTCTGAGGCGGGACGATGACGCATACCGGCAAGCGACGGCCGCCGACGCGGGACGGCGCCAGGGACAACCCGAAGAAGAGCCCCGAAACGCATCCAAAGAACCTGGCGCGCATCGCCGGGTTTTCGGCGGTGGGGGCGCTGTTCGCGACGGCGCCGGACCGGGTCGAGCGGCTGTTCTTCGACGCGCGGTCAAAGGCGCGGGCGCAGGACTTCTGCGCCGCCCTGTCGAGGGCGCGCAAGCCTTACCGCGAGCTGCCGAAGGAGGAGCTCGACCGCGTCGCCGGGACGCCGATGCATGGCGGCATCGTCGCCGTGGCGCGGCCACGACCGGTCCTCCGCTTCGAGGTCGAGGCCGCGCGCGGCTGGGCCCGCGACGGCAGGCTGCTGCTGGTCCTCGACGGCATCGGCAATCCGCACAATCTCGGCGCCATCGTGCGCACCGCCGCGTTCTTCGGCTTGCCGCGCATCGTCCTCTCCGACCACGCCCAGCAGGCATTGCCCTCCGATGCCAGCTACCGCGTCGCCGAGGGCGGTTTCGAGCATCTCGACCTCTACCGGACCGGCGCGATCTCGACGCAGCTTGGCAAGCTGCGCGGCGCCTATCGCATCGTGGGGGCCGCGCCGCAGGGACGCGCCGCGATTCCCGCGCGGCGGCAGGACGGCCCGCCTTTCGCGCTGGTCCTCGGCAACGAGGAGGCCGGCCTGCCGCAGGCGACGCTCGCCGCCTGCGACGATGTGGCCGCCATTCCCGGCAGCGGCCGGATCGAATCGCTCAACGTCTCGGCCGCCGCGGCGATCCTGATTTTCGCCTTGAATGGCGCCGCTTAGCAGCCCTCCGGCGCCCGGCGGCCCCGGCCTAGACTTTGGTCGAACCGGCCGAGGCGCCGCCGCCCCGGGCATGGACTTCGGCCGCCCTCCGGTGTTCTCCTAGGCCATGTCCCAGAGCACCCTGATCCTGGCCCTGTCGATCGCCTATCTCGGGCTGCTGTTCGTCGTCGCCCATGTCGGCGAAAGGCGGGCGGCGAGCTGGTCGCGCGGCCGCTGGGCGCCGGCGATCTATGCCCTGTCGCTCGCCATCTATTGCACCTCCTGGACCTTCTACGGCGCGGTCGGGCGCGCGGCGACGGTCGGCCTTGATTTCATCCTGATCTATGTCGGGCCGGCCCTGGTCATGCTGCTCGGCTGGCCGGCCTTGGCCAAGATCATCCGCCTCGCCAAGCGCCACAACGTCACCTCGATCGCCGATTTCCTGGCGGCGCGCTACGGCAAGAGCCGCGCGGTGGCCGTCACCGTGACGCTGATCGCCACCATCGGCGTGCTGCCCTATATCGCGCTGCAGCTGCAGGCGGTCTCGACCACCTTTGCCGCGCTCGCGGGCCCGATCAGCTTCGAGCCACGGACCGGCAATCCGGTCTGGTACGACACCGCCTTCATCGTGGCGCTGCTGATGGCGGTGTTCACCATACTGTTCGGCGTGCGCCATGTGCAGGCGAGCGAGCAGCATCGCGGCATGATGCTCGCCATCGCCTTCGAATCCCTGGTCAAGATCGTCGCCCTGCTGGCGGTCGGCCCGTTCGTCATCTGGGGGCTGTTCGACGGGCCGGCGGCGCTGTCGGCGGCGATCGCCGAGCTGCCGCAATCGGCGCATCTGACATCGCTCAGCATGACCGCCAACTGGTTCGCCATCACGCTGCTCTCCGGCCTCGCCTTCCTGTGCCTGCCGCGCCAGTTCCACGTCGCGGTGGTGGAAAACGACCATCCGAACAGCCTGCGCCTGGCGCGCTGGCTGTTCCCGCTCTACATGGTGCTGATCAACCTGTTCGTGGTGCCGATCGCGCTGGCCGGCCTAGCGCTGCTGCCGGCGGGCAGCGATCCGGACCTGTTCGTGCTGACCTTGCCGATGTCCGGCGGGGCGGATTGGCTCTCGGTCTTCGTCTTCATCGGCGGCCTGTCGGCCGCCACCAGCATGGTGGCGGTCGCCTGCATGGCGCTGAGCGGCATGGTCGGCAACGAGCTGGTCATGCCCTGGCTGCTGGGCCGCAAGGACCGGGGCAGCGGCACAGTGGGCCAGCGCGCCCTGCTGGTGCGCCGACTGTCGGTGATCGCCATCCTGCTCGCCGCCTATGCCTATCACCGCACCATCGCCGGCCTGTTGCCGCTCGCCACCATCGGCATGGTGTCGTTCTGCGCCGTCGCCAACTTCGCCCCCGCCCTGATCCTCGGCCTCTACTGGCGGCGGACGCACCGCTACGGCGTGATCGCCGGGCTCATCGGCGGCTTCGTCGCCTGGTTCACCACCATCCTGTGGCCGACCATGCATGCCGGCGACCCGCTGATTGACATCCCGGCGACCGGCCCGCTCGCCTGGTTCGAGCCGCTGCCGCGCGCCTTCCTGGTCGGCGTGCTGATCAATCTGGGGCTGCTCATCCTCTTCTCGCTCCTGGCCCGGCCGCAGGCGCGCGACCAGCGCCAGGCCGAATCCTTCGTCGGCGACACCGAGCCCAACGCGGTGCCGGCACCGGCCCAGCGGGCTGACCGCGAATGGGCGCAGCTGCGCGACCTGGCGGCGCGCTTCGTCGGCGAGGAGCGCGCGGCGCAGGCCTTCGCCGGCACCGAGCTCTCCGGTCCCGCCGCCTACGAGTTCGTCGAGCGCCTGCTCTCCGGCACCATCGGCGCCGCCTCCGCCCGCGTGGTCATGGGCACAGCGCGCCGCCGCGCGCTATGGATGCCCGGCTCGGTGCGCGAGGTGCTGCACGACGCCACCGCCGCGATCCGCCACAATGCCGACTTGCTGCGCAAGACGCTCGACCATGTCGGCCTCGGCATCGCGGTGTTCGACGGCGACGGCAAGCTGGAGATCTGGAACGACCGCTTTGCGGCGCTGACCGGCCTGCCGGCCGGCATCCTCGACAGCGGCGTGACCGCGGCGCGGCTCGGCGCCAAGTATCCGATCCTGGGCGAGCTGGTGGCCTGGAACGCGCCGCCTTTGCGCGAGCTGCATCTGCCGAGCGGCGACATCACCGAATTGCGCATCGACCCGCTGACCGGCGGCGGCATCGTGGTGACGGCGAATGACGTGACCGAGCGGGCGCGCGCCGCCGAAGCCCTGCGCGACAGCGAGCGGCGCATCCGCATCGTCACCGACAACGTGCCGGTGCTGATCGCCTATATCGACCGCGACCAGCGCTATCGCTTCACCAACCGCGCCTATCAGGCCGCACTCGGCACCTCCACCGCCGAGACCGACGGGCGCCATTGCTCGGAGATCCTGGGCGAGGCGCGCTACCGCAAGCTGCTGCCCTATATCGAGGCGGTACTGGCCGGTCAGCCACAGGTCTTCGAGACCGAGTTCCCCACAAATGACGCGAAGATCGAGGTGGCGCACGGCACCTATCTGCCGCATTTCGACGCGCAGGGACAGGTGGTCGGCTTCTTCCTGCTCTATGTCGACATCACCGAGCGGCGGCGGGCGGAGATGGCGCTGCGCAACGTGAACGAGATGCTGGAGCGCCGCGTGGCGCAGCGCACCGCCGAGTTGGAAGCCGCCCGCGCCAAGGCGGAAGAGGCCAACATCGACAAGACCCGCTTCATCGCCGCCGCCAGCCACGACCTGCTGCAGCCGCTGCATGCCGCGCGCCTGTTCGTGGCCACCCTCGGCGAGCGTCATCCGCAGGACGAGCTGGTGGCCAAGGTCGATGACGGCCTGGCCTCGGTCGAGGCGTTGCTCGACGCGCTGCTCGACATCGCCAAGCTCGACGCCGGCGCGGTGAAGCCGGAGATGCGCGCCATCCCCGTCGGGCCGCTGCTGGAATCGCTCGCCGCCTCCTTCGCACCGATCGCGCAGAACCACGGCGTCGAGTTGCGCGTGGTGCGCTCCACCGGCGTCACCAAGAGCGATCCGGCGCTGCTGCGCCGCGTGCTGCAGAATTTCATTTCTAACGCCATCCGCTACGGCCACCAGCAGGGGCGCAAGCCGCGCGTGCTGCTCGGCTGTCGCCGCGGGCGCGACGCCCAGGGTCGCGCCGTGCTGCGCATCGTCGTCGCGGATAACGGTCCAGGCATCGCGCCGGAGCATCGCCAGGCCGTGTTCCGCGAGTTCACCCGCCTGCGCGGCGTCAGCCGCGACGGCGAGCGCGGCCTCGGCCTCGGCCTCGCCATCGTCGACCGCATCGCCCGCGTCCTCGGCCACGGCATCGAGCTGGACTCAGCACCGGGCCACGGCGCGGTCTTCTCCATCGCCGTGCCGCTGGCGCCGATCAGCGAGGTGCGCCAGGCGGCACCCGCGGCGGCGCCCGTCAAGTCGCGGCGCTTCGTCCACGCCCCCTTCGTCGTCTGCATCGACGATGAGCGCCAGGTGCGCGAAGGCATGGCCGCCCTGCTCGGCTCCTGGGGCTGCCAGACGGCGCTCGGCAGCAGCGCCGAGGAGGTGCTGGGCGCGGTCGCCGAAAGCGGCCGATCGCCCGATTTGCTGCTGATCGACCTGCATCTCGGCCAGGGCAAGGCAGACGGGCTTGCCACCATCTCCCGCCTGCGCCGCACCTGGGGCGAGGACCTGCCGGCGGCGCTCATCACCGCCGAGCGCGACCCGGCGACGCTGAACGCCGCCCGCGGCCAGCGCGTCGACGTGCTGCTGAAACCGGTGAAGCCGGCCCAATTGCGCGCCCTCATCGCGCAACGCGCGGCGAGCGCGGAATAGGCGGAGGCGCGATAGAACGCGGCTCAGCCCTCGTCGCTGACCGGCAGCGCTGGGCTCACGCCGGGCTCCAGCGCCAGGCGCTGGGCCAGCACAATGGCCTGGCTGCGCGAATGGACGCCCATCTTGCGCAGGATCTCGGTGACATGCGCCTTCACCGTAGCCTCGCCGATCTGCATGTCGAAGGCGATGATCTTGTTCGGCTTGCCCTCCGACATCAAGGCGAAGACGCGGTGCTGCTGCGGCGTCAGGCTGGCGGCGCGGGCGGCGAGGTCCGCATCGGGCGCCGGCAGCACGCCGTCGCCAGCGCCGGGGGGCAGGATCACCTCGCCTTGCAGCACCGCGCGCACCGAGGCGACGATCTCTTCCATCGGCGCCGATTTCGGGATGAAGCCGGCGGCGCCCATCTCCACCGCCTGGCGCATCGCCGCCGGGTTGCGCGTGGCCGAGACGATGACCAGGGGAGCGGCGGGGTAGCTGGCGCGCAGGGCGGCGACCCCGGCCAGGCCTTGCATGCCCGGCATGTCGAGATCGAGGATGACCAGGTCCAGCTCCGGCAGCGCCGCGATCGCCGCGCTCGCCTCGTCGAAGCTGGCGGCCGGAACCACCGCCGCGCCCGGAAAACCGGTGCGCAGGGCCAGGGACAAGGCCTCCCTGACCATCGGATGGTCGTCCGCGACGATAAATTTCAGTGCCTGCAGCCGCGCCCCCTCACTCCCAGGCCAGGTTTCTTTTTTTTCAGGCTAGCACAGTCGCCGGGCCGATGCAGGCCCCAAGCGGCGCGGCGGCGCGCGGGCCAGCGCTGGGGGCCGCCTTGATTCCGCTGCAACCCGCCGCCAGGATGGGGCGCCCATCCGAATCCGCCGCGGAACTCCCCAGCCATGACCAGCGACGTCGCCAACGAGAACGCCACCAAGATCGCCTTGGTCACCGGTGGGGCCAAGCGCATCGGCAAGTCGATCGCGCTCCGCCTGGCGGAGAACGGCTGGAGCGTCGCAATCCACTATCGGAGATCGGCCGCCAAGGCCGAAGCGGTGGCGGCGGAGGTGCGCCTGCGCGGCGGCCGCGCCATGACCGTGGCCGCCGATCTCGGCAACGAGGCCGAGGTGCAGGGGATCATTCCGCAAGTGACCGCCGGGCTCGGGCCCGTGACCCTGCTGGTCAACAACGCCTCGGTGTTCGAGATGGACAAGGCGGACACCGTCACCCGCGCAAGCTGGGACAAGCACATGGAGGCCAATCTGCGGGCGCCCTTCGTGCTGTCGCAGGATTTCGCCCGGCAATTGCCGGAGGGCGAGCAGGGCAACATCGTCAACCTGCTGGACCAGCGGGTGTGGAAGCTGACGCCCTATTTCGTCAGCTACACCGTCGCCAAGATGGGGCTGTGGACCCTGACCCGGACCCTGGCGCTGGCCTATGCCCCGCGCATCCGGGTCAACGGCATCGGGCCGGGGCCGACCCTGCCCTCACCGCGGCAGACCGAGGAGCAATTCGCCCAGCAGGCCGCGGCCATGCCGTTGGGCCATGGCGCCACGCCGCAGGAGATCGCCCGCGGCATCCTCTACATCTTGAGCGCGCCCTCGATGACGGGCCAAATGATAGCGTTGGACGGCGGCGAGCATCTCGGCTGGCAGGTGCCGGGCAAGGGCTTCCAGCCGCGGGAATGACGCCGCCGGGCGATGGCAGGCACCGCGAGGATCGAGTCGCAATCGGCGGCCGCGTCGCTATAATGCGTTTCGGTGTCGGAACCGCCCCGGCGGAGTGCGGTTTCCGGTGCCAGGATCGTCACCATATGATCTGAAGCGCGATCATCGATGGGGGCCCCAGGGTGCGGCCCCTTTCACCAGCCCCAGAGTGCGGCGAACGTCCGAAAGGATCAGAGCCATCATGTCGCCTGCGGAGAAAGTCACCGCATTGCCGGCCGTTTCGCACGGCCGCACCCTGAAAGTCTTCGTGCGGGACCTGGTCCTGCCGTGCCGGATCGGCGTCTACAGCCATGAGAAGCATGCCGAGCAGCGCGTACGCATCAACCTGGAGCTGACCTGCCACGAGCACCCGGCGATCAACGACGAACACCACAACGTGGTCTGCTACGCCGACGTGGTGGCGAGCATCCGCGGCCTGCTCGCCGAGGGTCATATCAACCTGGTGGAGACCCTGGCCGAGCGAATTGCAGCCCTGTGCGTGGCGGACCACCGCGTGATCGGCGCGAAGGTGCGGGTCGAAAAGCTGGACGTGATGCCGGAAGCCAGCGCCGTCGGGGTCGAAATCGAGCGCTTCCGCCGTTAACCATATTGGCGCGATCAGGCATTAATTGTTAATGTAACGCCTTCGCAATGGGCCGATTCAGGGCGGGAATCCGCCGTTTTTGCCGGCGCGGGATCGCCGAAATGGCCGAGTCCCGCGGCTTTCGAGGCAAGTTGTGCACAGCGCTCCGTCCGAGTCCGCGATCTCCGCCAGAGTCAAGAGGGGAATCGCCATTGTGACTCGGAAGCGACGATCTGAAACATTCAAATCTATATTTTTCAGTTAGTTAGACGTTTGTGCCTAGTTTTTGTGCAATCACTGCAGGCCGCGGGAATCCTGGACTGACACATTTGTGAAGCCGGCTTTTCGACAGACTTATCCACAGGAGTCGTGGATATCTGGACCGCTTGGTCAGCAGGCGACCTGTCATGCTTAACGGAATCGCGGAATCGTGCGGCTTGGCCCCCGCAAATAGTCCCAGAGCGACATTTTCGGCAGCGCCGATGCCTAGCGCCACGCCGATTTGACCCGCGCGGCATCCCGGCGTAATCGGGGCGCATGCGCCCCAAAGCGAACAAGCCCGATCCCGTGCAGCACATCGACGACGCCGCCCCGGCGGAAGCCGCCGCGGGCGCCCGGCGCGAGAGCCTGAGCCGCGGGCTGGAAATCATCCGCGCGCGGGTGAAGACCCTGCCCAACCAGCCGGGCGTCTATCGCATGCTGAATGCGCGCGGCGACGTGCTCTATGTCGGCAAGGCACGCGACCTGAAGAAGCGTGTCACCTCCTATACCCAGGCCGGCCGTCTCGCGCTGCGCCTGCAGCGCATGGTGGCGGAGACGACGAGCATGGAGTTCGTCGCCACCCACACCGAGGTGGAGGCGCTGCTGCTGGAAGCGAACCTGATCAAGCGCTTCCTGCCGCGCTACAACGTGCTGCTGCGCGACGACAAGAGCTTCCCCTACATCGTCATCACCGGCGACCACGAGATCCCGCAGATCGCCAAGCATCGCGGCGCGCGCAACCGGCCGGGCGAGTATTTCGGCCCCTTCGCCTCCGCCGGCTCGGTCAACCGCACCATCGTCGCCCTGCAGCGCGCCTTCCTGCTCAGGAACTGCTCCGACAGCATGTTCGCCGCGCGCACGCGGCCGTGCCTGCAATACCAGATCAAGCGCTGCTCGGCGCCCTGTGTGCAGCGCATTTCGGCAGGCGACTACGCCGAGTTGGTGAAGGAGGCACGCGATTTCCTGACCGGGAAGAGCCGCGAGATCCAGGAGCGCCTGGCGCAGGAGATGCATGCCGCCAGCGACACACTGGATTTCGAGCGCGCGGCGCGGCTGCGCGACCGCATCCAGGCGCTGACCCAGATCCAGTCGCGCCAGGACATCAACCTGGCGGGCGTGGAAGAGGCCGACGTCATCGCCGCCTTCCAGCAGGGCGGGCAGACCTGCATCCAGGTCTTCTTCTTCCGCAACCACGGCAATTACGGCAACCGCGCCTATTTCCCCAGCCACGACAAGGCGGCGGAACTGCCGGAAATCATGGCCGCGTTCCTAGGCCAGTTCTACGAGAACAAGACGCCGCCGCGTTTGATCCTGGTCAGCGACGCCCCGGCGGAGGCGGAGTTGCTGAGCGAGGCGCTGAGCCTGCGCGCCGAAGCCAGGGTGGAGATCCATGCGCCCCAGCGCGGCGACAAGCGCAAGGCGATCGACCACGCCCTGCTCAACGCCAAGGAGGCGCTGGTGCGCCGCCTGGCGGAAACCGGCACGCAACAGCGATTGCTGCGCGGCATCGCCGAATTGTTCGGCCTCGACCAGCCGCCCAAACGCATCGAGGTCTACGACAACAGCCACATCTCCGGCACCAATCCCTATGGCGCGATGATCGTCGCCGGGCCGGAAGGCCTCATGAAGAACCAGTACCGCAAATTCGCCATCCGCCGCCTGGCCGGCAACGGCGCGCCTGAGCAGGCGCCGGCGGTGCTGGGGCCGGAGGACGAGACGCGCGCCGCGCAATCCGACGTGGAAGCGGCGCGCACCGCGACGGCGACCGACGATACCGCAACCAGGGGCGAGATCCAGCCGGGCGACGATTACGCCATGATGCGCCAGGTGCTGACCCGCCGCTTCTCGCGCGCGATCCAGGAGGACCCCGATCGCCAGCGCGGCATGTGGCCGGACCTGGTGCTGATCGACGGCGGCCAGGGCCAGCTCTCCGCCGCGCTCGACGTCTTCCGCGAGCTCGGGCTCGACGACGTGCCGGTCGCGGCCATCGCCAAGGGGCCGGACCGCAATGCCGGGCGCGAGCGCTTCTTCATCCCCGGACGCGAGCCCTTCTCGCTCGAGCCGCAGAACCCGGTGCTCTATTTCCTGCAGCGCCTGCGCGACGAGGCTCACCGCTTTGTCATCGGTGCCCACCGCGCCAGGCGCTCGGCGCTGATCGGCAAGTCGGAGCTCGACCAGATTCCCGGCATCGGCGCCAAGCGCAAGAAGGCGCTGCTGTTGCATTTCGGCTCGGCGCGCGCGGTTGCGCGCGCGGGTCTTGCGGATCTCTGCGCGGTCGAAGGCATCAACGAAACCGTGGCGCAGAAGATCTACGGCCATTTCCACGGCGGCTGAACCCGGCACCGGACCGGCGGGTTTCGCGGATTTGAGCCGAATGCCGGGGCTCCATGCCGCAGGCGCAACGCGGGATTGCGCCGACAGCCATTGTGACAGGGGCCGGGCGACCTGCTATCTTTCCGCCCGGATCGGAGCCGCCCAAGTTTCATGCTGAATCTCGCCAACATCCTCACCATGTCGCGGATCGCCGCGATCCCGCTGATCGTGGCCTTCCTCATGCTGAACAGCCCGTTCTGGCAGTGGGTCGCGCTGGCGTTGTTCGTCCTGGCCTGCGTCACCGACTGGTTCGACGGCTATGTCGCGCGGCGCCTGCACCAGATTTCCCCGCTCGGTCGCTTCCTCGACCCGATTGCCGACAAGCTGGTGGTCGCGGCGGTGCTGCTGATCCTGGTCGCCATGCGCCATATCGACGGCTGGGCGATCCTGGCGGCGCTCATCATCCTGTGCCGCGAGATCCTGGTTTCCGGCCTGCGCGAGTTCCTGGCGGAATTGCGCGTCGGCGTGCCGGTCAGCCTGCTTGCCAAGTGGAAGACCACGGTGCAAATGATTGCGCTCGGCTTCCTGATCGTCGCCAAGGCGGATTCCGAGGTGCCGGTGAACGCCATGCTGATCGGCGAGATCCTGCTGTGGATCGCCGCCGCGCTGACCCTCGTCACCGGCTACGACTACCTGATGATCGGGCTGAAGCACATGGCGGCCGACACCCGCGGCGGCTCCTCCGGCGATTCCCGCTGATCGAAAGCACGCCAGCGTCATGAAGATCCTCGGTCTCGGTGGATGGAGTGGCGCCGGCAAGACCACGCTGATGTCCAAGCTCATCCCGGAACTCGTTCGGCGCGGTGTCACCGTCTCGACCATGAAGCACGCGCATCACGGCTTCGACGTCGACCAGCCGGGCAAGGACTCCTTTATCCACCGCGCCGCCGGCGCCACGGAAGTGCTGATCGGCTCGGAGAAGCGCTGGGCCTTGATGCATGAATTGCGCGACGCGCCCGAGCCGAGCGCCGTCGAGCTGGCGAAGCACATGACACCAGTCGATCTGCTGCTGGTCGAGGGCTTCAAGCGCGAGCCCCACGACAAGCTCGAGATCTACCGTGCCGCCAACGGCAAGCCGCTGCTCGCCAATCAGGATCCGACCTATGTCGCGATCCTGACCGATTCCCCGGTCGAGGGTGCGCGGGTGCCGGTGATCGACCTCAACGACCTGCGCGCGATAGCGGAGTTCATCGTGGTGCATTGCGGGTTGAAGACCTGCTAGCAGCCATACACAAGATGTCATCACCGGGTTGGTCCCGGTGATCCATGCGGCGTTCCCGCACGCTGAAGCGTTGCATGGATTGCCGGGACACGCCCAGCAATGACGGAGAGAGTGTGTCTTTGCCTAACTCGTCATCACGCAAGCCTTGGCCACCGCGAGGGTGACGCGGCGCTGCTCGGCCAGGGCGGCGCGGTCGATGCGGGCGACCATCTCGGCGGCGGCGGCGAAGGAGCGCTCGATGCGGCTCGCCACGTAGCGCAGCACGTCGTCGTTCACCTCGAGGCCGCGATCGGCGAATTGCTTGGCCATCACCGCGATGAGCAGATCGTCGTCCGGCGCCTGAAGCGCCACCGCCGGGATGCTGGCGAGGCGCGAGGCGAGGTCGGGCAACGCCACCGGCCAGCGCGCCGGCGGCAGCTCGCTGACGACCAAGAGATGCCCGCCCGCCTCGCGCAGCGCGTTGTAGAGATGCAGCAAAGCCGTCTCGGGCCAGCCCTGTGGCTCGTCCAGGATGACGCGCAGCGGCGGCGCGCCGTCCGGCGGTGTTGCGAGGATCACGGCGTCGCAGCGCGCACGCCAGACATGCGCCAGGTGAGTCTTGCCCGACCCCTTGGGGCCGTGAATGGCCAGCGCATGGGACGGCCAGTCGGGCCAGCGGTCGATCCAAGCGACGGCGTCGCGGTTGCTGTCGGCGAGTACGAAATCGGCGCTGCCGAAAGCCGGCCGGAAGGCGAGGTCGAGGGGCAGCTGGCGCGGCATGGAGCGCTCAGTCGCCGCGTTCCGCCGGGATCTCCAGCGGCAGCTGCGTCGGCGCCTCCGGGTCGAGCATCGGGATGCCGGCCTCGCTGCCGAGATAGAGCCGGCTGGCGCGGTACTGGCCGATGCCGAAGCGCACCAGGACGCCGATCACCGCGGCGACCGGCACCGCCAGCAGCAGGCCGACGAAGCCGAACAGCGCGCCGCCGGCGAGCAGCGCGAAGATGATCCAGACCGGATGCAGCCCGACCCGGTCGCCGACCAGCTTGGGGGTGAGGAAATTGCCCTCCACCAACTGGCCTACGCCGAAGATCAGCGCGACGATGGCGATCGACCACGGATCGTCGAACTGGCCGATGGCTATGGCCATGGAGACACCGAACCCCGTCAGCGAGCCGACATAGGGAATGAAGGTAAGCAGGCCGGCGATCAACCCGACGATCAGGCCGAAAGGCAGCCCGACCAGGACCAGGCCCGTGGCGTAATAGAACGCCAACGTCAGGCACACCATCGACTGGCCGCGGGCGAAACCGGCCAGCGTCTGGTTGACCAGCGCCGCCTGGCTGCGGATGGTCGCGGCATGGGCGCGCGGCAGCAGTTCGTCGAGCTTCGACACCAGCCGGTCCCAGTCGCGCAGCAGATAGAACGTCACCACCGGCGTGATGAAGATCAGCGACAGCAGATTTGCGAGCGCCAGGCCCTGCCCCACCACGCTCTGCAGCGCGCCGCCGAGCCAGGAGAGCGCGGTGCCGAAGCGCTCGCGCGCCAGCTGCGACATCTCCGCCGCGTCGGGCAGGCTGAAGCTCTGCTGCAGCTGCGCGACATAGGGCGCCAGGCGGTCCTGGGTGCGCGAGATGAAATCCGGCAGCGAGCCGAGGAAGGCGACCGCCTCCTGCAGCGCCAGCGGCACGATCAGCAGCAGGAACAGGATCACCACCACGGCGAAGATCGCCGTGACGATGACGGTCGCCAGGTCGCGCGAACAGCCCATGCGCTCCAGCCGGTCGCAGGTCGGATCGAGCAGATAGGCGATCGCCATGCCGGCCACGAAGGGCAACAGGATGCTCTTCAGCAGCACCAGGAAGACCACGAAGGCGACCAGGATTACGCCCCAGATCTTTGCTTGCGTGCCCAAGGTCATGCGGGAGTCATCGCCATTCTGGGATCATCCGCTGCCGGAGCCTATTGCGGAATGGCGGGCTGATCGGGAACCGCCGGCTGCTCGCCGGGGGGCGGCGGCGTCGGAGCCGGCAGCGTCGGAGCCGGCAGGGCGCCCGCGCCGGCTTGCTGGCGCAGGGTGCCCTTGTCGCCCATCACCGTGTCGAGGGCCAGATCCTGCTCGGCGAGCGAACGCTGGAATTGCGGCACGTCGCCGAGGAAGGAGATTTCGAGCACGGCCAGCGTCTTGGTCAGGCTGACCAGGCGCACCGATTTCAGCGACGGCACGCCGCCGAGCTGGCGCTTGATGTCGACCCACTGCTTCAGGCTGGCGAGCGGCACGTCGAGGGTCAGGGTGGTCTGCTTGCTGGCATCGACCAGATTGGCCTCGCGCACCTGGCCCTGGACCCAGGCGATGGTGCGCTCGACGCTCTGGGTCAGCAGATCCTCCAGCGTGGCGGCGTCGCCGGTGACCGAATCGGCAAAGCGCGTGGTCGCCGCGCGGCCATAGCGGGTGGCGGCGATCGACAGCGTCTCCGTCCCGTCGCTGGCCACCGGCGCGGCCTTCACTTCCATCACCAGCACGTCGCCGGCCCCGTAGCGCTGCGCCAGGGCGCCGAGGCGCTGCAGGTCGCCGGCCAGCGCTTGCGTGGCGGAAAGCGTCGTGCTGTCGGCGACGTCGCCGCTGGGCAGGGTCATCGGCACCAGGCTGGCGGTCGGCGCCTTCGCGCCCCAGGGCAACATCAGCAGGTTGGCGGGGCCCCACAGCGTGCTGGCGCCGGTCTCGTCGGTATAGACCGGCAGCACCAGCAGGCGCCGGGTCTGTACCTGGGCGAAGGCGACGTTGTTGGCGGCCAGGAATTGCTGCACCGGCTCGGCCAGGAAACGAAAGGTGAAGCGGCCGATATAATGGGTGGCGGAGATCTTCTCCTGCTCGATCTCGAAATCCTGCACCCAGCCCGAGATGACGTTATCGTCGGGCAGCGTCAGTGCCTGCACGCGCTCGGCCGGAGCGATTTGCGTCAGCACCTTCTGCAATCCGAGACGCTGGCCTTGCAGAAGAGCCGTGTCGCGCAGCGTGGCGATGTCGCCGGTGACGTCGACGTCGATGCCGGTGGCGGTGTAGACGGCGCCCGCCTGAGCCCAGGCCGTCGCCGCCGAAAGGCCCAGAATCACCGCCGTCAGTAGCCCGCGGCAATGCCGCCGAATCCCTGGGAATGCCATTGCAACGGGCCTCGAATTCCTTATTGTCCGACCGCCTGCTTATAGCCCATTGCCAGGGAGGATGCCATAACCCGCCCGATTTCCGACGCCGCCGGACCGGCCGACAAATCCAACCCCGGCAATGGCTTGACCTATCGCGCGGCGGGCGTCGACATCGACGCCGGCGAAGCCCTGGTCGAGGCGATCAAGCCGCTCGCCAAATCCACGGCGCGCAGCGGCGCCAATGCGGGCCTAGGCGGATTCGGCGCCTTCTTCGACCTCAAGGCGGCGGGCTTCCGCGACCCCCTGCTGGTCTCCACCACCGACGGCGTCGGCACCAAGCTGAAGATCGCCATCGACACCGGCCAGCATGACGGCGTCGGCATCGACCTGGTCGCCATGTGCGTGAACGACCTGGTGGTCCAGGGCGCCGAACCGCTGTTCTTCCTCGACTACTTCGCCACCGGCAAGCTCGACGTGACAGCGGCGCGGACGATCATCGCCGGCATCGCCCAGGGCTGCAAAGAGGCCGGCTGCGCGCTGGTCGGCGGCGAGACGGCGGAAATGCCCGGCATGTATGCCAAGGGCGACTACGATTTGGCCGGCTTCGCCGTCGGCGCGGTGGAGCGGGACGAGGCGCTGACGGGCGCCGAGGTGGCGGAAGGCGACCTGGTGCTCGGTCTCGCCTCGACCGGCGTGCATTCCAACGGCTTCTCGCTGGTGCGCAAGGTGGCGGAGCGCTCCGGCCTCGCCTGGGACGCGTCCGCGCCCTTCGCTCCCGGAAAGACGCTCGCCGAGGCGCTGCTGACGCCGACGCGCATCTACGTGAAGAGTATCTTGGCGGCGATCAAGGTCGGCGGCGCGAAGCAGCGCAACATCAAGGCCCTCGCGCATATCACCGGCGGCGGCCTGGTCGACAACGTGCCGCGCGTACTGCCCGATACCCTGCAGGCGGAGATCGACGGCGCCAGCTGGGAATTGCCGGCGGTGTTCCAATGGCTGATGCAGACCGGCGGCGTGCCGGTCGCCGACCTCATCCGCACCTTCAATTGCGGCATCGGCATGATCGCCGTAGTGGCGCCGGAGGCGGAAGCGCGCGTCGCCCGCGTGCTCGGCGAGCATGGCGAGCAGGTGCGCCGCATCGGCCGCATCGTGCGGCGGCCGCGCGGCGGCGAAGGCTGCGTCGTGAAGAACGTCGCGTGGTAAGCCGCCCATGGTTGCAATGGGGGCGCTGAAAGTCGCGGTGTTGATCTCCGGGCGCGGCTCCAATCTGCAGGCGCTGATCGATGCCTTCGGCCCGCAGGTGGCGGATTCGCCCGTGCAGATCGTGCTGGTGCTTTCCAACCGGCCCGCCGCGCAGGGCCTCGAGCGCGCCGCCAAGGCCGGCCTCAAGACCGAGATCGTCGACCACAAGGCCTTCGCCTCGCGCGAGGATTTCGACGTGGCGATGGATCGCGAGATCCGCGCCGCCGGCGCCGAGCTGGTGGTACTGGCGGGCTTCATGCGGCTGCTGAGCGAAGGCTTCGTGAACGCCTGGCGGGACCGGATGATCAACATCCACCCGGCGCTGCTGCCCGCCTTCCCCGGGCTCGACACCCATCGGCGCGCCCTCGATGCCGGCGTCAAGCTGCATGGCTGCACCGTGCATTTCGTGCGCCATGAGACCGACACCGGGCCGGTCATCGCCCAGGCCGCCGTGCCGGTGCTGCCCGGCGACGACGAGGCGGCGCTGGCGGCGCGCGTGCTGTGGGCCGAGCATAGGCTCTATCCCCTGGCCCTGCGCCTGATCGCCGAAGGCAAGGTGCGGGTCGAAGGCGAGCGCGCGATCGTCGACGACGGCGCCGCCGCCGATGCCGTTCTGATCAACCCACCGCTGCCCTGAGGCGGTCATGCGCGCCAGGCCTCGTTACCGCTTGCGCGCCTTCGCCCCGCTCATCCTGGCGCTTTGCGCCTGCGAACCGGACGCCGCCTTCGATCACTATGTCCTCGCGCTCAGCTGGCAGCCGGCCTTCTGCGAGGCCAATGCGGAGCGGCCGGAATGCCGGAGCCTCGCCGTCGGCGATTTCGCGGCGCGCAACCTGGCGCTGCACGGCCTGTGGCCGAGCGCCAGCGCCAGCGAGCATCCGGCCTATTGCGGCGTCGCGGCGGCGGCGCGCGACCTGGACATCGCCGGTCAATGGTGCGCCCTGCCCACGTCTGGCGCCGACCAGGAAACGCAGGACGATCTGGCGCAGCTGATGCCGGGCGCCAGATCGTGCCTCGACCGCCACGAATGGCTGAAGCACGGAACCTGCTCCGGCCTCGATGCGGATGCCTATTTCGACCGCTCCGCCCGGCTGACCGAGGCAGTCCAGGCGACCCGGCTGGGCGCGCTGCTCAGCGCCCATGTCGGGCGGGAGATTCCGCTACGGGACATCCTCGATGCGTTCCAGGAGGAATTCGGGCCGTCGGCCGGCGCCGCCCTGACGGTAACCTGCCGGCGGACCGGCGGGCGCGCCTATCTGGCCGAAATTCGCCTCGCGCTGCGGCCCGGGGCCTTGGACAAGCCCTTGTCGGGGAACAGCCTTTTTACCGCGCGCGGCGATCCCCGCGGCGGCTGTCCGAGCCGCGTGGTGATCGACCGGGCCGGCCCCGGCTGATCGCGGCCGGTGGCTCATCGGACGGCAACTTGCGCGCGGCGGAGGCGTCGGCTAGATAGGTCTCGACTGGATGCAGATTGGAGCGACACCGATGGCCACCGAACAAGACCAGTTTCTCGCCAGCAAGCAGCAGACGTGGCAGGGCTTCGGCCGGCTGCTGTTTTGGGGCACCATCGCCGCGGCGATCGCTACGCTGGTCGCGGTGCTGTTCGCCATCTAAGGGAGCGGCCCGCCGCGCGGGTTGCCGAAATGAAAACGGCGTCAGGCCAGGCCTGACGCCGTTTCCTTGTCTGTTGCGAACCGGCTCAGCCGACGATCTCGATGCCGCTGAAGAAGAAGGCGATCTCGATCTTCGCATTGTCCGGCGAGTCAGAGCCGTGCACCGAATTGGCCTCGATCGATTCCGCGAAATCCTTGCGGATGGTGCCCGGCGCGGCATTGGCCGGGTTGGTGGCGCCCATGACTTCGCGATACTTGGTAACGGCATTCTCGCCCTCAAGCACCTGAACGACCACGGGCCCGCTGGTCATGAAATTGCAGAGGTCGTTGTAGAACGGGCGCGCGGCATGCACCTCGTAGAACTTCTCGGCCTGGGCGCGGCTCAGCCACAGCCGCTTCTGGGCGACGATGCGCAGGCCCGCGGCCTCGATATGGGCGTTGATCTTGCCCGTGAGATTACGGCGCGTGGCGTCCGGCTTGATGATCGAGAAGGTGCGTTCCTTGGCCATAATCCTTGAGCTCCTGTTGGCGAAACTGGCGCGGGGTTATATACAGTCCGCCGCCAGCTAGCAACTTGGGCTGAAATCCCGGCCGGAGCCGCATGTCCGGCGCTGGAAATATTGAGAAAAGGCCGGATTCCGGACCATGTTAACCATCACCGATCTGACCTGCCGCGTCGCCGGGCGGCCCTTGCTGGAGGGCACCAGCCTGACCCTGCCCGCCGGGCACAAGGGCGGGCTGATCGGGCGCAACGGTACCGGCAAGACAACGCTCTTGAAGCTGATCGCCGGCGAGATCCAGGCCGATACCGGCGAGATCCGCCTGCCCAACAACGCGCGCATCGGCCGTATCGCCCAGGAGGCGCCGAGCGGGCCGCAGAGCCTGCTGGAAACCGTGCTCGCCGCCGACACCGAGCGCGCGAAGCTGCTGGACGAGGCGGAGCACGCCACCGACCCGCACCGCATCGCCGATATCTACCAGCGCCTGCACGAGATCGGCGCCCATGCGGCCCCAGCGCGCGCCGCACAGATCCTGCACGGTCTCGGCTTCGACGCCGCGGCGCAGGAACGGCCCTGCAGCGATTTCTCCGGCGGCTGGCGCATGCGCGTGGCGTTGGCGGCGCTGCTGTTCCAGGCGCCGGACCTGCTGCTGCTGGACGAGCCGACCAACCACCTCGATCTCGAAGCTACCTTGTGGCTGGAGGATTTCCTCAAGCGCTATCCCTATACCGTGCTGCTGGTGAGCCACGACCGCGATCTGCTGAATGGTGCTGTCGACAAGATCATCCATCTGCACGACCGCAAGCTCACCATGTATACGGGCGGCTACGACGATTTCGAACGCCTGCGCAGCGAAAGGCTCGCCTTGCAGGCCGCGGCGGCGGCGAAGCAGGACGCGCAACGCAAGCACATGCAGGCCTTCATCGACCGCTTCCGCTACAAGGCGAGCAAGGCGCGCCAGGCCCAGTCGCGCATCAAGGCGCTGGCCAGGATGCAGCCCATCGCCGCGGCGGTGGAGGAGCGCGGCATCGAGTTCACCTTCCCCGAGCCGGAGGAACTGGCGCCGCCGCTGATCGTCATGGACGATGTCGCAGTCGGCTACGAGGAAGGCAAGCCGATCCTGACCAAGATCAACATGCGTCTCGACCCCGACGAGCGCATCGCGCTCCTGGGCTCCAACGGCAACGGCAAGTCGACGATGGCCAAGCTGATCGCCGGCAGGCTGAAGCCGATGGCGGGCGAGATGCGCGCCTCGCGCAAGCTGAAGGTCGGCTATTTCGCCCAGCACCAGACCGACGAGCTCGATCTGGAGGCGACGCCGCTGCTGTCAATGGAGCGCGCGGCGCCCAACCTCAACGCCGAGAAGTGCCGCGCCCATATCGCGCGCTTCGGCCTCGACGTGCAGCGGGCGAACACCCCGGTCGGCAACCTCTCCGGCGGCGAGAAGGCGCGCCTGCTCCTCGCGCTGATGACCCATGCGGCGCCGAACATCCTGCTGCTCGACGAGCCGACCAACCACCTCGACATCGATTCCCGTCAGGCCCTGGTCCAGGCGATCAACGAGTTCCCCGGCGCCGTGGTGCTGATCAGCCACGACCCGCATCTGATCGAGCTCACCGTCGACCGCTTCTGGCTGGTCAAGGACGGCCGCTGCGTGCCTTTCGACGGCGACCTCAACGACTACAAGGACATGATTCTCAATCCGGGCCGCAGCGAGAAGGCGCGCGGCGAGCGGCGCGAGAAGGCCGAGGCGAAATCGGCGCGCAAGGCCGGCGATCCCGGCGAGCTGAAGCGCCAGGTCGAGCAATCGGCCATTGCCGTGCAGAAGCTGACCGAGGCCATGCGGCTGATCGAGAAGAAGATGGCCGAGCGCAGCTTCTACAACGAGCCCGCCGGCGTCATCGCCGAATGGCAGCGCAAGCATGCCGATGTGACCAAACGCCTGGAACAGGCCGAGGAAGCCTGGCTGCAGGCGCAGATGGCGCTGGAATCGGCGCCGTGAGCGCGGCGCCCGCGCCACTCTGAGCTTTACGGGGCCTTATACTCATAAAATTGTGTATAGTGATGGCCGCGCCTCGATTCGGTCATGCAATGCCGCTGCTGCAACCGGACGCCGACAATGCTCCGCTTCTCGACAAGCTGCCCGACAGCATCGGGCAGCTGTTCAATTATTGGCGCGCCAAGCGCGGCGACCGCCCGATGCCCGCCCGCGCCGATATCGACCCGGCGGAGATCAAGGCCTTCCTGCCGCTCTCGATCCTGGTCGACGTAACCTATGACGATGCCGGCGAACCCGACTTCACCTATCGCCTGGTCGGCACGCGCGAGGTCGAGATCCGTGGCGGCGACCCCACCGGCCGCCGCGTTGCCGAGGCCTTTCACGGGCCTTCGCTGGAGAACGTGGTCGGCTGCTACCGGCTGGTGGTCGACAACCGCACGCCCTTTCTCGACGACGAGTATTTCGTGCGCGAAGGCGACAATTTCGCGGACGAGGCCAACCTGTTCCTGCCGCTGTCCAACGACGGTGAGAAGGTCAACATGGTGATGGTGTTCACCGCCTATCGACGGCTGAAATAGCAGCCCGGGGCCATTTCCGGGATATCCGCTCCTCCGGTGCCCAGCATCCCGCCGCAGGCCGGCGATCCGCGCGGTTGAGGACGATGTGGCCGCCTGCTACGCTGGGCTGTGGTTCGCAGCCACCCGAAAGCCAGCGGGGCGGACGAATGCAGTACGATATCGAGGGTGCCTGGGCATTGCTGCGCACCTGCAATTATCGGTGCGAGTACTGTTTCCTGAGCGACCGGGCACTCGGCGACAAGATCCGCGTGCATGCCACGCCGGCGCAATGGCGGGCGGCCTTCGACGACACCGGCAAGACCTGGATGATCCACCTGACGGGCGGCGAGCCGAGCCTCTATCCGGATTTCGCCGCACTCAGCGAATTGCTGGCCGAGCGGCACTACCTGTCGCTCAACAGCAACCTGACCGGTTCCTCGCTCGTCGACTTCGCCCGGCGCGTGGCCCCCGGACGGGTCCATTATATCAATGCCGGGCTGCATCCCGAGGAGCGCGCGCGCAAGCAAGGATACGAGCCGTTTCTGCGTCATGCGGGGCTGCTCGCCGAGCGCGGCTTCCCGCTCATGGTCACGGTCGTCGCGACGCCCGAGGTGCTGCGGACTTACGACGCGATCGTCGCGTCGCTGCGCCCGCTTGGCCTGATGCCGATGCCCAAGCTGATGCAGGGCAAGTCCGAGGGCCGCAAATATCCGGAGAGCTACACGATCGAGGAACGCCGGCTGTTCCGCGACTATTCTCGGCTCGCCGAGGCGTCCTATCCGCATTTGTTCGCGGATGCGCAACTGCGCCCGACCATCGATCCGCCGCTGGGCCGCGCCCATCTGCGCGGGCTGCCGGACCATCGCGGCCGGCTCTGCGCCGCCGGCATGGAATACGTCCGCATCGAGGCCGATGGCCGCGTCGAACGCTGCGGCAGCGGCCCCCCGCTGGGCAATCTGCTGGCGCGGAACGTGCAGTTCGCCTCGGCCCCGGCGCCATGCGACCGCCGCCACTGCTTCTATGTGTGCGACAGATACACGCAACGCGCCGGCGTGCGGCAACCCGCATCCGCAGGCGTGTTCGCACGCATGCGTCGGATGGTCGAGCGGCTCGGAGTCGGCGCCTAGCCGGCAAGCAGCCGGTATCGTATAGTCGGTTCCCTCGCCCCAGCGACACGGACCGGATGGCGACTTTCACGTTTATCTGCCGCGATTGCGGCCAGCCGCATGAGGGATCGCCGAGCTTCGGCTATGCGCGTCCGGACTACTGGAATTCAGCCTTGGACGATGATCAATCGGGCGCATCGCGGCTGAGCAAGGACCTCTGCAAGATCGTGGACCGCGACTACTTCATCCGCTGCACGCTGGAGATCCCCATCCATGGCGTCGAGGAAGGCTTCCTCTGGGGCGTCTGGGCAACGCAAAGCGCGGAGAATTTCCGTCTCTATGCAGAGACTTTCGACGACACGCCAGAGCATATCACGTTCGGATACCTGGCCAACCGGCTGCCCTACTATCCCGAGACCCTTGGGCTTCATCTCGAGGTTCATTGGCAGGCGCATGGCCGAGAGCGGCCCAAACTGGCATTGCGCGAATGCGACCATCCGCTTTACCGCGACTGGCGCGATGGGATATCCTGGGACCGCGCGGTCGAAATCGCCACCACGTCAATTCATTCAATCTAGCCGCCGCTGCGCGCCTTCTCTTCCCACTTCCCGGCCGCCGTCTGCTGGTAATAGACCAGCTGGTGACCGGCCTGCAGGTAGCTCTTCCACCGCTCGCGCGCGGCGGCGACGGCGGCATCATCGTTGCCGTCGAACATCTCGCAAACCAGGGGAAAAACGCCGACATCCTGGCGCGCGGCGCCGTCGCAGAGGAACAGCACCTTGGCCGCGTTGGGGCTCTCCTCTCCCGCGGTGAGGTAGATCGGCTGTTCCGCCGCCTCGCCGTCCTTGGCGCTGCCATGGGGCAGGAAGCTTTCCGGGCGATAGGTCCATAAATGCGCGGCCAGCGCCTCGACCCGTTCGGCCGAGCCGGCGACCACCAGCGCGCGGTCGCCGCGGGCATAGGCGCGCTCCAGCATCACCGGCAGCGTGTCCTCGAGCGACGCGCGCTGCAGGTGATAGAACCGGATCTCGCTCATCTTGCGGCCGGCGAAAGAGGACTCAGGCCTCTTCGTACTGCGTCGCCACCAGGTGGTCGAGCAGGCGCACGCCGTAGCCGGTGGCGCCGCGCGGCGTGGTCGCCGAATCCTTGTCCGACCAGGCCATGCCGGCGATGTCGAGATGCGCCCAGTGCACGCCGCGCTGCACGAAGCGCTGCAGGAACTCGGCGGCGGTGATGCTGCCGGCGTTGCGGCTGCCGCTGATGTTCTTCATGTCGGCGGCCGGGCTGTCCATCATCTTGTTGTAGGCGGGCGCCAGCGGCATGCGCCACAGCAGTTCGCCCGTCGCCTTGCCGCTGGCGAGCAGGTGATCGGCCAGCGCGTCGTCATTGGCGTACATGCCGCCATAGACGGTGCCGAGCGCGATCAGGATGGCGCCGGTCAGCGTCGCCAGGTCGATCATCACCTTCGGCTTGAAGTTCTCCTGGCAGTACCACATGGCGTCGGCCAGCACGAGGCGGCCTTCCGCGTCGGTGTTCAGCACCTCGATGGTCTGGCCCGACATCGAGGTGACGATGTCGCCCGGCCGCTGCGCGCTGCCCGAAGGCATGTTCTCGACCAGCCCGACCACGCCGATGGCGTTGACCTTGGCCTTGCGCGCGGCCAGCGCCCGCATGGTGCCGATCACGGCGGCGGAGCCCGCCATGTCCCATTTCATGTCTTCCATGCCGGCGGCCGGCTTGATCGAGATGCCGCCGGTGTCGAAGGTGACGCCCTTGCCGACAAAGGCGATCGGCCGGGCCTTGGCGTCGCCGGCGCCGTGCCATTGCATGACGACGAGCTGGCTTTCGCGATCGCTGCCCTGGCCGACTCCGAGCAGGGCGCCCATGCCGTGCCGCTGCATCTCCTTTTCCCCCAGGACCTCGACCTTGATGCCGAGTTCGCCGAGCTTGCGCGCCTCGGCGGCCAGGGTTTCCGGATAGATCACGTTGGCGGGCTCGGAGACCAGGTCGCGGGCGAAGTTCACCGACTCGGCGGTCTTCTCCTTCGGGTCGAAGTCCTTGCGCGCGGTGTTGGCGTCGGCGGTCAGCACGTTGAAGCGCTTCAGGCTCGGCTTCTGCTCCGGCTTTTCCTTGGTCTTGTATTTGTCGAAGCGGTAAGAGCGCAGCCGGGCGCCATAGGCCACGTTCACCGCCAGCTCGACCTCCGACAGCTTGAGCTCGGGCAGGGTCTCGATCCAGACCGCCGCCTCCTTCTCGCCAGTGCCGTTCAGCGCCGAGACCAGCCGCCCGCCGAGCGATTGCGCCGCCAGGGCGTCGTATTTCGCCGGCGCGCCGATGCCGGCCAGGATGATGCGCGCCGCCTCGAGTCCGGCCGGCGCCAGCAGGGTGAGGAATTCCTCCGCCCCGCCCTTGAACCGGCTCGCCTCGAGCGCCCGGGCGATCGCGCCCTTGGTCGCCTTGTCGAGCTGGTGGGCGACCTTGCCGAGCTTGCGGCCTTCGGCGACCAGGGCGACGATAGTTCCGGCGGTGGGAATCTCCGGCTTGGCGAACGCGACTTTCATTGAGGTCCTCGTGATCGGAGCCGGCCGCGGCGCTGGCCCGGCCGGCATGGGGAATGGCTTCGTTGGATCACTCTTCGCAGGCTTTTCGCAAGCTGTCCAGGGGTGCCCGCGATTTTGGCTAAAGCCATGAAAAATGTAGACGATTGCCGACAACGTGCTACTTTAGCCCGGCCTTTTCGAGGGCCAAGCGGGGCCAGCATTCAGGCGGCCGAGAACCCGACTCAAAGAGGGTTCCGAAGGCAGGGTTTGGCACAGGCGGGGCGCGCGGGCCGAGGCCGGGTTGGGCCGAGGTGCCGGCGGGCCGCCTCTGGGGGAGTGGTCTGTTCATCGTGGCGGCGAGGCGGCGCAGTCTGACGGACATGGTGCTGAGCGGGCTCGTGCTGGCGGTTTGCGCCGCCGGCGCCCTCCGGGCGCTGCCCGTCCCGCCGGCCCAGGCGCAGGAGACCATCTTCCCACCGGCGCCGAACATGACGCCCTTCACGCCGGTGCCGGCGAAACCCGGCACCCTCGGCGCCGAGACGAACGAGGACATCAACCTGATCGCCGACGAGGTCGGCCACGACGAGGAGCTCGGCATCTTCGTCGCCCGCGGCAATGTCGAGATCCTGAGCGAGGGCAAGATCGTCAAGGCCGACGTGGTCACCTACAACGAGCGCACCAAGCGCATCACGGCGGCGGGCAACGTAGTGATCCTCGAGCCGGACGGCGACACGCAGTTCGCCACCTATGCCGACGTCACCGACGACGTGAAGGAAGGCGTCCTGCACAATTTCCGCATGCTCCTGAAGGACAATGCGCGGCTGGCAGCCAGCCGGGCCGAGCGCGTGGACCAGAACCGCAAGGAGATCCTGCACAAGGGCGTCTACACGCCCTGCGCCCCCTGCGCCGAGAATCCGGCCCGCTCGCCGCTGTGGCAGGTGAAGGCCTATGAGGCGGTGCGCGACAAGGTGAACAAGACCATCACCTATCACAACGCCTGGCTGGAGATGTTCGGGGTGCCGGTGTTCTACACGCCATGGTTCCGCCACCCGGATTTCGGCGTGAAGCGGCAGAACGGCTTCCTGTCGCCGTCGCTGAACTTCTCGAGCAAGTCCGGCACCCAGATCCGCACCCCCTATTTCGTCACCCTGGGGCCGGACAAGGACGTCACCTTCACGCCAATCCTGCGCTTCGGCGGCGAGCTGCAGGAAGGCCCCGGCGCGGTCGGCATGCTGGAATACCGGCAGCGGGTCATGAACGGCCGGTTCCGGCTTGCCGGCTCCGGCACCATGGAAGACCGCATGTCCGAGGAGCTGAACGAGGACGAGCGGCACGAGTTGCACGACGAGCTGCGCGGCCACGTCGAGGGCGACGGCCTGTTCGAGATCAACGACGATTGGCGCTGGGGCTTCGATTTCAAGGCGACGTCGGACAAGGCGTATCTGAAACGCTTCCGCCTGGGTTCGCGCGACATCCTGACCGACACGGCCTGGGTCGAAGGGTTCTTCGGCCGCTCCTATGCCAATGCCCGGGCCTATGCCTTCCAGACCACGGATGACGATCTGCAGGGCGACCAACTGCCGATCGTCGCCCCGATGCTGGATTACCGGTTTGTCGGCGAGCCGGGGATCGCCGGCGCCTATTGGGGACTCGACGCCAACTTCATGAACCTGCGCCGCATCGATGGGCGCGAATCCGTGCGGCTGGCGATGGAGCCTTATTGGACGCTGCCCTTCACCAGCTCGATCGGGGACATCTACCGGCTGACGCTCTCCATGCCGACGACGATCTACACGGTACACGACGTGGACCCGGATAGCGACGCGCGCGACCCCAGCGGGATCGACGATTTCGACGGCACGGAGTTCCGGGCTGTGCCGAAGATGACCTTCGATTGGCGCTATCCCTTCGTGAAGACAACGCCGAATTTCACCCAGGTCTTCGAGCCGATGTTCCAGCTGGTGGCGGCGCCAGACACCGGCAATACCGGCAAGATTCCGAACGAGGATAGCCGCGCCTTCGAGCTGGACGACACCAACGTCTTCCTCGGCGACCGCTTCGCCGGCTGGGACCGCGCCGACACCGGCTCGCGCATCACCTATGGCGCGCAATGGTCGGGCTATCTGCAGCCCACCGGCCATATCAACGCCTTCCTCGGCCAGAGCTTTCAGCTCGACCACGATGACAATGACGAGTTCCGCGTCAGCGGCGGCATCCAGGACGACCTGACTGATGTGGTCGGCAGGCTCCAGGTGCGGCCCGGGAACGGTATCGATCTAAGTTACCGTTTCCGGCTCGACGTCGAGGACGCCAGCTTCCAGCGCCATGAGGCGCGGGCAAGCTACGGCAACGAATATGGCTATGTCGCGACCTCCTATGCCTTCATCAATTCCGACGGCGTCGAATTCGAGGATCGCGAACAAGTGAGCGGCGCGGTCGGCGTTAACTTCGCGGAATACTGGTCTGCCAAGGTCAATTCGTCCTATGATCTGGCCAGGAACCGGCTACTGTCGGTCGGCGGCGGGTTGAAATACCTCGATGAGTGCTTCGAGCTGGATTTCTCCGCCACCTACACACCCGCAGGCGATACGGAGGAAACCGAGGGCGATTTCGCCTTCCTCTTTGTCGTGAACTTCAAGAACCTCGGCGGCATCGACGTGCCGTTCTAGCTTGCCAGACAGAGATGCCGATGCCACGCAACGCCATGACCAGATTCTTTCGGCACATCGCCCCGCGCCTCGTGCTCGGACTGGGACTGCTGACCGCCGCCACCGGCCTGTCGGGCGTGCCGGCGACGGCGCAGGATTCCATGCGCATCGCCGCGGTGGTGAATGAAGACATCATCAGTGAGCTCGATATCTTTATGCGGCTACGCCTGGCGATGCTTTCCGCCCAGCTCGAGGACACGCCGGAGACCCGCGAGCGGCTGATGCCGCAGGTGCTGCGCAATTTGATCGACGACCGGCTGAAGCTGCAGGAGGCCAAGCGCGAGGGCATCCGCGTCAACCCCGCCGACGTCGACAAGCGGATCAACCAGATCGCCGAGCGCAACAACATGTCGCGCGAGCAGATGGAGGAGTTCCTGCGCGGCAACGGCGTGCTGATCGAGGCGCTGGCCGATCAGATGAACGCCGAACTGAGCTGGGCGCGCCTGGTGCAGCGCAAGCTGCGGCCGCGCATCACCATCACCGACCAGGAGATCAACGACGAAGCGCGGCGCATGCGCGCCACCGTCGGGCAGAACGAATACAAGCTGTATCAGATATTCCTGGCGGTCGACGCCCCGGACCAGGAGGCGCAGATCCGCGATTCCGGCGAGCGTCTGATCGAGCAGCTGAACGCCGGCGCGGATTTCGAATCGCTCGCCAGCGAGTTCTCGCAGGACGAAGGCGCGCTCAAGGGCGGCGATTGGGGCTGGCTGCGGCTGGACCAGATGGAGCCCGCCGTGGCCAAGGAAATCCAGCTGGTGCCGGCCGGTCAGGTGATCGGCCCGGTGCGCGGCACCGGTGGCTACTACATCGCCTTCGCCAAGGAGACTCGCGTCGCCGGCGCCGCCGACACGGCGGACGGGACAGTCAACGTCAAGCTGCTGCTCTGGCCGCTCGCCGCAAATGCAGCGGAGAACGAGGTCAACCGCGCCATCTCGCAGGCGCAGACCATCGCGCCGACGATCGAGAGCTGCACGCAGATGCCTGAAGTGGCCGGGAATGCCGCGCCCGCCGTCTACCGCGAACTCGGCAACGTGCTGGTGAGCGACCTGCCGAAGGAGGTGCGCACGACGGCGATCAACCAGCCGATCGACCTGCCCTCCGACCCCATCCGCACCAGCCAGGGGATCGGGCTCTATGTGATCTGCGGCCGGGAGGCGGGCGACGAGGACGCGCTGTCGCGCACCGCGATCGCCGACCGGCTCGGCCAGCAGCGCCTGGAGACCCTGGCCCGCGGCTATTTGAGCGATCTGCGGCGCTCCGCGGTGATCGATATCCGCCTATGACCGGGCGCCTATGACCGCAACGGACGGCCTGCCGCCGCTGCGCGAGGTGATCGCCAGATACGACCTCGCCGCGCGCCGGTCGCTCGGCCAGAATTTCCTGCTCGATCTCAACCTGACCGGAAAGATCGCCCGCGCCGCCGGCGATCTCGGCCGCGGCACGGTGATCGAGATCGGTCCCGGGCCGGGCGGCCTCACGCGTGCGCTGCTTGCCCACGGCGCCACGGAGGTGATCGCCATCGAGCGCGACCGGCGCTGCCTCGGCGCCCTGGCCGAGATCGCCGCGGCCTATCCGGGACGGCTCACCGTCATCGAAGGCGACGCGCTGGCGATCGACTGCGCCAGGCTGGGCGAGGCGCCGCGCCGCATCGTCGCCAATCTGCCCTACAACATCGCCACCGCGTTGATCATCAGATGGCTGCAGGCCGGGGCCGCCTTCGCGTCGATCACGGTGATGGTTCAGCGCGAGGTCGCCGATCGCCTGACCGCGACGCCGCGCAGCAAGGATTACGGGCGGCTGAGCGTGATCACCCAGTTCCTGGCGCGGCCGCGCCGCCTGTTCGACGTGCCGGCGCGCGCCTTCGTGCCGCCGCCCAAGGTGACCTCCAGCGTGGTCGAGATCATCCCGCTGGCCGAACCGGCGGCGCCGGCGCGGATCGAGGACCTGGAACGCGTCACCCAGGCGGCCTTCGGCCAGCGCCGCAAGATGCTGCGCCAGAGCCTGCGCAGCCTGGGTATCGAGGAGGTGGAGGGATTGCTCTCCGCCGCCGACATCGCGCCCACCGCGCGGGCTGAGGAGCTGACGGTTGCGCAATTCGCCGCGCTGGCGCGGGCAGTGCGGGCACGGCGAGAGCCAGGAAAGTAGATATCCCAGGTCGTCATCGCCGGGCGAAGACCCGGTGATCCAAGTTCGCAACAAGCTCGTTTCGTCGACACTCGGATTGCCGGGTCAAGCCCACGGCTGTCCGGTTTGATTTTTCTGTACAAAGCGCATGGCGTTGATTCTACTGGGGAACAGACGTTTTCGCGGACGTTACGGTTCCATCAGGAGGTCAACGCCATGCC
>Ga0268299_1000511_pt1 | contig 116570 bp, 75 predicted proteins | sample NOBtaG_FD_193484 | JGI IMG/M metagenome (GOLD analysis project Ga0268299, IMG submission 193484) | Activated sludge microbial communities from bioreactor in Nijmegen, Gelderland, Netherland - NOB reactor | ecosystem: Engineered > Bioreactor > Aerobic > Activated sludge | place: Netherlands...
TTGCCGGGCGCTACCGCAAGCGACAACTGTTCCGCCACGGCCAACCTGACGGTGAATTCCTTCACCAGTTCATTGGCCGGCACGCAGTGCAGCGGAACCATCGAGCGCACCTATTTCATCGCCGATGAATGTGGCAACGTTGCGATCGTCACGCAAATCATTACCGTGACGGACGACACCGATCCGGTCGTGACTTGCCCGGCGGATGTTCTGGTGAACTGCCACGAATCCACCTTGCCCGTCAGCACCGGTTTTGCCACGGCCACGGACAACTGTACGACCGCGCCGGGCATTTCCTCTGTGGACGACTTGATCCCCGGCAACTGCCCCGGCAACTACGCCATCGCACGGATCTGGACGGCCACGGACGACTGCGGCAACACGCATACCTGCGTGCAGACCATCACCGTACAGGACGTGACGCCGCCGAGTATCGCCTGCCCGACCAATACGATCATAGACTGCGACGACCCGCAAGTGCCGAGCAACACGGGCGAACCCTTCGCGACCGACCTCTGCGATCCGGCGCCGGTGGTGGCGTTCCTGGACAACCCCGTTCCGGGCAATTGCCTCGGCAACTATGTAATCGAGCGCACCTGGACGGCTACCGACAACTGCGGCAACACGGCCGCCTGCGTGCAAACCATCGGAGTGCAGGACATCACGGCGCCGGTCATCACCTGCCCGCCGACGGCATTGGTGAACTGCGAAAACACCACGCCCGCCGCTGCCGGCTCGGCCACGGCCACCGACAACTGCGACGCGTCGCCGGTGATCACGCACAGCGACGTGAGCACGCAGACCAACATCGGCGCCTGCACGGACCAGACGTACACGATCACCCGTACCTGGCTGGCCGTGGATGCCTGCGGCAACAGCGCGCTGTGCGTGCAGACGATAGCCGTGCAGGACACGACGCGCCCGACCATCTTATGCCCGCTCAACATCACGATCAACTGCGAGGTGGCAACCACTCCGGCCAACACCGGCACGGCCATCGCTACGGACAATTGTGATACCAGCCCGGGCCTGACGCCTTTGGACATAGACATCACCCCGATGGGCGCATGTCCGAACGAAAAGGTGATCCGCCGCCGCTGGGTAGCCGTGGACAACTGCGCCAACATCAATGCCTGCGAGCAAATCATCAGGGTGCAGGACACGACAAAACCGGTGCTGACCCTGCCTGCCAACGTGACGCTTGATTGCCACGCCGATCTGTCGCCTGCGGGGCAAGCAGGCACCGCTACGGCGACCGACAACTGCACGACCAGCCCGACGGTGACACATTCGGATAATACGACGCCGGGCACATGTCTGCATAGCTACACGATTTTCCGTACCTGGACATCGGCGGATGCCTGCGGCAACTCTACTTCCGGCATTCAAGTCATTCTGGTGCGCGACGTGACGGCTCCGGTCATCCAATGCCCGGCCGATCAAACGATCGAGTGCAATGCCAGCCTTGCCCCGAACGTCAATACCGCATTGGGCAAAGCCATTGCCATTGACAACTGCGACCCGATGCCGATCGTGGCCTTCATTGATGCTGCCACACAAGTAGGACCGTGCATCCGCGACACGATCGTCACCCGCACGTGGAGTGCATTGGACAATTGCAACAACGCCTCGGCTTGTCAGCAAACGATCACGAAAAAGGATACGCAAGGGCCGGTCGTTTCTTGCCCTGCTAATGCAACGGTGGAATGCGATGCCGATACCAGCGCCACGGCGCTCGGCTTTGCCACGGCGCTCGACAACTGCGGCACCGCCTCCGTTCCGATGCGCAGCGATGCGATCACCGCAGGCAACTGTCCGCAGGAGTACACCATCGCCCGCACTTGGACCTCGCTGGACGACTGCGGCAACGTCGGCACCTGCGTGCAGACGATCACCGTGGACGACAGCACGCCACCAGTGATTGCCTGCCCGGCAGGCGTGACGGTGCAGTGCGACGACAGCACCGACCCGATGGCTACCGGAAGCGCCACTTCCACGGACAACTGCGACATGAGTCCGGTTATTGACTACAGCGACGTCAGCACGCAGGCCACCGTGGAATCCTGTCCGTTCTACACCTACACGATAACCCGGACCTGGTCGGCTACCGATGCTTGCGGCAACAGCACGACCTGCGTTCAGATCTTAGAGGTGGTGGACACCGAAGCGCCGACGATCACATGCCCGGCCGATGCCACGATCAATTGCGAGGACGGCATCGCAGCCATTCCGTCCATGACCGGCACGCCGACCACATCGGACAACTGCGACCCTGCGCCTCCGTTTATCTTGCAAACGGTCAACGGAGTGCCCGACATGGATTGCCCGCAGATGATCACCTTCACCTTGACCTGGTACACGGAGGACTACTGCGGCAACTCGGCGACTTGCCAGCAAACGGTCGTCGCACAGGATACCACCAGGCCGGTCATCACCTGTCCGGCAGGGGTTACGATCGAATGCGACGACTCCATGATGCCCGCGTTTACTGGCACGGCCACGGCGACGGACAATTGCGACGCGGCTCCGGTGATCACGAGTTCAGATGCCACCGTTGGCGGCGGCTGCCCACAGGAATATGCGCTCATCCGCACCTGGACGGCTACCGATGCCTGCGACAATGTCGCGGAATGCACACAAACGATTACCGTGTTCGACGATACGGCGCCGGTACTCACTTGCCCGCCAAACGCTACGGTGAACTGCGACAACGTCACGCCCGCCGCTGCCGGCCAGGCCACGGCTTCCGACAACTGCGACGCATCGCCGACGATCAACTTCAGCGACAGCAGCGCCCCCGGCAACTGCCCGGATGCCCGCACGATCACGCGCACCTGGACGGGCTTCGATGCCTGCGGCAACCAGGCCATACCGTGTACGCAAACGATTGTGGTGCAGGACACGACCAAACCCGTCATCATTTGCCCGCTCAATGTCACGATCAACTGCGAAGTGGCGGCCATACCGGCCAACACGGGCACGGCCATTGCATCGGACAACTGCGACGCGTCGGTTTCGATCACCCATATTGACACGCCGGTAGCCGGCGATTGCCCGCAGGAGCGGGTCATCAGCCGCCGCTGGATCGCCGTGGACAACTGCTTCAACGCCATAGCCTGCATCCAGACCATTGCGGTACAGGACACGACGCGCCCGGCCCTGACCTGCCCGGCAAACGTGATCTTGGAGTGCAGCGACGACCTTAGCCCTGCCGGTCAGGCTGGCGTGCCGACGGTTCTGGACAACTGCGATGCGGCGCCTGCCGTGAACTTTGCCGATGTGAGCACGAAGACCAACAACGGCACTTGCAGCGACTTTACCTACACGATCACGCGCACCTGGACGGCTACCGATGCCTGCGGCAATGTGAACACCTGCGTCCAAACCATCGAAGTGGTGGATACCACGCCGCCGGTGATCGCCTGCCCGCCCACGACTACCATCGAATGCGACGAGCCACTTCCGGGCGCGATCGCCATTGACAACTGCGACCCGAATGCGAATGTCATCATCGTGACCACCGACGAAACGCCCGGCGGCTGCCCGCAGGAAAAAACCATCCTGCGCACCTGGGTGGCCATTGACGCCTGCGGCAACGTGGCGCCCTGCTCCCAAACCATCGTCGTGGTGGACGACACCGCGCCAGTGGTGACGTGCCCGGACAACCTGAGCGTGGACTGCACCGACGACACCATGCCGGCATTCACCGGAACAGCCACGGCCACCGACAACTGCGGCACGGCCACGGCGCCGACCTCCAGCGATGACATCGCTGCCGGCAACTGCCCGCAGGAATACGTCATCACGCGCACCTGGACTTCTGTGGACGACTGCGGAAACATAGGCACCTGTGTGCAGACGATCTCCGTGGACGACAGCACGCCGCCGGCAATTGTCTGCCCGGCGAACGTCACGATCCAGTGCGACGAGGACTTCACGCCCCCGGCAACGGGTGAGGCGACAGCCTCCGACAACTGCGGGCCGGTGGCCTCCATCGTGCACGACGATGCGGTGACCGATGGCAACTGTCCACAAGAGGGCACCATCGCGCGTACTTGGACGGCCACGGATGCTTGCGGCAACGCGACGAATTGCGTACAGACCATCGAGGTGATTGACAACGTCCCGCCGACATTTGATCCAGGTGGAATGCTTGCAGTTACACTGACCACTGAATTTGGCGCTGCCTGCCCGGCAGTTGCCGGCACCAGCCTGACCGTCGGCCAAATCATCGCCTTCGATGAAGGCTGGACGGTAGCGGGCCTGCCCATTCAGTCCTTGGCCGGCTTCATTAGCGACAACTGTGCGGCAGAAAACGAAATCATTATTCAGGTGGCATCCATCTCCGTCAACGATGATCTGTTGCCCTGCAGACGCACGATCACCATTTCCTTCCAGTTCTCCGACCCGTGCGGCAACCTGACGCCGATGCTGTTTACTTGCGTGTACGAAATCGTGGACAACACCGCGCCGACGTTCACCGTACCGACAGATGTCACACTCAGTTGCGAACAGGATTTGGACGATCTTGGACTGGTCGGCGATGTGGCCGATGTATTCGAAAACTGCACGCCCGGCTGGACGGCCACCTACACCGACAACGTGGACGGCCTGACCGGCTGCAACGGCACGGGCACTATCGTGCGCACCTGGCGCCTGACGGACGACTGCGGAAATTCCTCGGAACAAACGCAGGCCATCGTGTTGGTGGACATCACGGCGCCCGTACTGCTCACTTGTCCGCCGACCAACGTCACCGTCGAGTGCGGCCAGGACGAAAGTCCGATGGCCACGGGCTTCCCGACGGCTTCCGACAACTGCGACCCGGGCGTATCGTACGACTACGACGACGTGGTGGAAACCACCGGCTTGCAATGCCCGCTCAAACGGCGCATCACGCGCATCTGGACGGTCACCGACGACTGCGGCAACAGCATCACGGGCGTTTGTACACAAACAATCCTGGTAACGGACAATACCGCTCCGTTGATCGTCTGCCCGGCAGACATCACGATCAACTGCGACGACCCGACCCACCCGGATTCGTTGAACATGTTCGCTGTGGCCATTGACGCCTGCGATTTGATTCCGACGATTGTCTGGGACGACGAAGGCTCCACGGCGCCCTGCTCGAACGACACCCTGTCGGCCATTGTGCGCACTTGGTTTGCCTTCGACGTATGCGGTAACGTAGCGGTTTGCGATCAGGTGATTGCCCTGATTGACGACGTGGCGCCGGTCATCACCTGTCCGCAGGACACGGTGATCAATTGCGAGGTGCCCACGACATTTGCCAACACCGGATTTGCCACCGCTACCGACAATTGCGACGCCAATCCGTTGATCGAGACCATAAATGAATTTGTAACGCCCGACCCGGATTGCCCGCAGGCGTACACCCTCGAACGCACCTTTGCGGCCTTCGACTTGTGCAGCAACAGCAGCACCTGCGTGCAGACCATCACGGTGCAGGACACCACGCGCCCGCTCATCGTTTGCCCGGCAAACGTCACGATCGAGTGTGACGAAAGCACGGCGCCGGCGAACACCGGTGTGGCGCTTGCTCTGGACAACTGCGACCAGTCGCCGGTCGTCACGCACACCAACCTGCCCGCCACGCCGCTGGGCGGCTGCTCGTTCAACCGCGAGTTTGTACGCGTCTGGTTGGCCGGCGACGCTTGCGACAACGGAGCGCTTTGCCAGCAAAGGATTACGATTCTGGATAGCGAAGGGCCGGTGGTGACATGTCCGGCGAGCGTAACGATCGAATGCACCGCCGACACCAGCGCGGTCGCACTCGGCTTTGCGACAGCAAGCGACAATTGCGGTACGGCCACCACGCCGGTGCGCAGCGATGCCGTGACTCTCGGCAACTGCCCGCAGGAGTACGCCATCGCCCGTACCTGGACTTCCGTGGACGACTGCGGAAATGTGGGCACTTGCGTGCAGACCATTTCCGTGGACGACAGCACGCCGCCGACGTTCACCGAACCCGCCGATATCACGATTTACGCCGATGCCAATTGCGGCTACGATGCCGGCACGGGCGCAACGGGCGACGTGACCAATGAAGCCGACAACTGTGCTTCGGGGCTGGATGCGGTATTCAGCGATGTCATCGCCGACGGCCAGTGCGCAGGGCACAAAATCATCACCCGTGCTTGGAGCCTGAACGACGGTTGCGGCAATGTGACCACGCACGACCAGATCATCACCGTGCTGGATACGCTCAACCCGATCTTCCCGAAACCGGACGATGTGACGCTGACGACGGACGCCGGTGCAACCTGCCCGACGAATGCCGACATCAGCCTCGTTATTGACCAGTCAAACCCGGTTGCTACGGCCAACACGGCATTCACCTTCACGGTACACGGCATAACGCAAGACGGCCCGACGGTGTACAGCGACAACTGTTCATTTGGCGACAGCCTGAAATTGTTTGTCTGGAACATTCAAGAGGACTTCGACGGCAATGCCGACTCCTGCTATCGCCTCATCCGGGTGTTGTGGCGGGTGTACGACGACTGCGGAAACTTCCAGCAGCGCCAGCAGCGCTTCACCATTCTGGAAAACAAGGCGCCGGAAATCACCTTCTGCCCGCCCTCGTTGACCGTGAACTGCGAAGACAGCACGCTGCCGGCGGCCACGGGCGAAGCAACGGCTTCCGACAACTGCGATCCGATGCCGGTGGTGATTTACTCCGATGTGGATGACCCGGGCGCTTGCCCGCAGGAAAAGACCATCGCCCGCACCTGGACGGCTACCGACAATTGCGGAAACAGCACCCAGTGCTCGCAAACGATCACGGTTGTGGACGACGAGGCGCCCGTATTGGCTTGCCCGCCGAACGCCACGGTGAACTGCGACGATGTCACGCCCGTCGCTGCCGGCATGGCTACGGCCACCGACAACTGCGACGCAGCGCCGACGATAGATTTCAGCGACCAAAGCACGCAGACCAACCTCGGCCTGTGCTCCGACCAGAGCTACTCGATCACCCGCACCTGGACGGCATACGACGCTTGCGGCAATCAGACGACTCCGTGCGTGCAAACCATTCTCGTGCGCGATGTGACGGCGCCGGTCATCACCTGCCCGGCTGATGCCACGGTGAGCTGCGAGGAAAGCCTGAACCCGCAGGTGAACACGAGCCTTGGCACGGCTGATTCGGACGACAACTGCGACCCGAATCCGGGCCTCACGTTCACCGACTTCGCCATGCCGGGCAACTGCGCGAACGAGCGCACCATCCTGCGCACCTGGCTGACGGTGGACAACTGCAACAACCCGGCGGCTTGCACGCAGACGATTCACGTGGTGGACGACACCGCCCCGACGCTTGTTTGTCCGAAGGATACCGTTGTCAATTGTGAAATAAACCCGACGGTTAACGTCACGGGCATGGCCACGGCCACCGACCTGTGCGATGCCAACCCGACGATCACGCACAGCGACGCCACCGTGCCGGGTGCCTGCCCGAACCTGCGGATCATTTCCCGCACTTGGATGGCCGTGGATGCCTGTGGCAATTCGACGGTTTGTGTGCAAACGATCACGGTACAGGATACCACCCGCCCGCTCATCGTTTGTCCGAACGACATCACCGTGCAATGCAACGAAGGCATAGACACCACCGTGACCGGTGTGCCCGTGCTGACCGACAACTGCGACGCGATGCTTGCCGCAAACTACATAGACAACCCATTGCCGCCGAACGGCTGCACGCAGATCATCCTGCGCAACTGGCTCACCGCCGACGACTGCAACAACGCCGCCGCCTGCGCGCAGGTCATCACCGTCACCGATTCGCAGCCGCCCACCCTGGCGGGCGTGCCCGACGTGACCGTGCAGTGCGACGAGGTGCCGCCGCTCGGTTCGCCGACCGTGTCGGACAACTGCGATCCGAATCCGACGATGAGCTACCTCGGAGAGGACATCGTTGACGGACAGTGCCCGGACAGCTATGTGATCCTGCGCTCTTGGGCGTTGGGCGACAACTGCGGCAACTCCACCGTCTTCGTGCAAACGATCACGGTGCAGGATACGGAAGCGCCGGTATGGACCAATGTGCCTGCCGACGTGACCGTCGAGTGCGACGACATCCCGGGCGTGGCCAACCCGACTGCAACGGACGTTTGCGACAACGACGTGACTATTGCCTACGGCGGCGAAACCCGCGCCGATGGCGAATGTGGCGATTTGTACACACTGACCCGTACCTGGACGGCCACCGACAACTGTTTCAACAGCACGGTACTGACCCAGACGATCACGGTGCAGGATACGACCGCTCCGACCTGGGAAAGCGCGTTGCCCGCCGATATTACTGTCGAATGCGGACAAGTGCCACAGCCGGAAACCCTGATAGCGGAGGACAATTGCGACGACAACGTGGAAGTGGAATTCGGGGAAACCAGCGCCGAAGGCACCTGCCCGGTTCGGTTGATCCTGACCCGCACCTGGGTGGCGTACGACAATTGCAGCAACAGCACCGTACACACGCAGACCATCACCGTGACCGACACCACGCCGCCAGTGGCTGACTGCGTGGACATCACGGTCGAACTGGATCAAAACGGCACGGCGACGGTGGGTGACGATGTGGTGGACGGCGGTTCCAGCGACAATTGCGGTGCGGTGCAGTATGCACTATCGCAAACCGCGTTCGACTGCGACGACCTCGGTTCTTTCACGGTCCAACTGACCGTCACCGACGGCTGTGGCCTGACGGCGAGCTGCTCGGCCACGGTTACTGTGGACGAGAACATACCGCCGGTTTGGACAACCCAGCCGAACGAACTCGACCGCACCGTGGAATGTGGCGATGCCGCCGGCCTGGCCGCCGCGCAATCGCTTGCACCTGTGGCCACCGACAACTGCGACGACGACCTCGTGCCGGTGAAAACCGAGGGCAACTTTAGCCCGAGCACCAACTGTCCGCCGGTGGGAACCTACACGAACTCTTGGACGGTGACGGATGCCTCCGGCAATACGAGCACGGTGTTTACGCAAATCATCACGATTGCAGACACGACAAAACCCGTGCTGACCTGCCCGGCCAACCTGACGCTCGAATGCGACGATGAGGAAAAGGCGCTTGCCATTACAACATGGCTGGCTTCCGCTACCGCAACCGATGCCTGCGCCGGCGCCTTGTCGGTGGGCAACGACTATGATGGGGACAGCATTCCGCCCTTGGCTTGCGACCTTTCTCAGGGCTTGACCGTACACTTCAGCGTTTCGGACAACTGCGGAAACTCAGCAGCCTGCTCGGCTTCGATTCATGTCCTGGACACCGAAGGCCCGACGATCAACGGCGATTGCGATCTGATCAGTCAATACGGCAATAATATCAACGCAGCAGTTTACATCGTAGGTACCAGCATCGGCGCCGAGTGCCCCGAGGAGGCGGACGTGAACCTTGTGGCGGGTCAGGAGATTTCGCATGATTATGAAATCACGGTAGGCGGCGTGGTCGTGCCGGGCATTCTCGGATGCCTGAGCGACAACTGCACGGCTCCCGAAAACCTGATCGCCCGCGTGGTGAGCGTCGTGAAAGAAGGCGACGCATGCATCGCCGAGTTCGAGATTCGTATGGTGGTGTTGGATGCCTGCGGCAATCAAAGCGCCGACACGATCCGGTACCTCATCGAAGTAGCGGACAACACCGCGCCGACCTTCACCGCGCCCGCCGATGTCACGGTTTATGTGGACGACAACTGCTCTGCGGACCTGAGCGGCACCGGCAACGTGACCGACGAGAACGACAACTGCCAGGTCAATCTGGAGGCTGTGCCTTCCGACGTGATCGTGTCCATCCAGGGCAGCTCGACGGAGTACGTCATCGAGCGCACCTGGACGTTGACCGACGGCTGCGGCAACTCGACGATACAGGTGCAGTACATCACCGTGCTCGACACGATCAAGCCGGACTTCGGCTGCCCGTCCAGCGTGGAGGTGGCGCCCAACTCGGCCGGCTGCACCTACGTGGTGGACGGCAATCATCTCGACCCGGACGACCCGACCGACAACTGCGGCACCATCGTCATCTCCTATGACCTCAGCGGTGCTACCGACAGCACCGGTACTGGTTCGCTCGACGGCATGGCCTTCAACGAAGGCACTACTACCGTCGTTTGGACTGTGTCCGACGGCAACGGCAACAGCGTCACCTGTTCGTTCACGGTGGTTGTCACCCAGTGCATCCAGATCAGCGGCACGCTTATCTGGGAAGGCGACGACTCCGACATGACGGGTGTGGCGCAAGCGATGGTAGCCCTGAGCGGCGACGGTACCGATACCGACGGCCCGACCATGCCTGACGGCAAATACACGCTGATCTCCGGCAGCGGCGGCAACTTCGTGGTCACGCCGACCAAGACCAGCCCGCCCGCCGATCCGCTGAACGGCGTATCGGTGCTTGATGCCCTGCTCGTGCAGCAGTACATCGTGGGCCTGCACACGTTCCCCGACGGCTACAAGATGATCGCCGCCGACGTGAATATGAGCAACGCCATCACGACGCTCGACGCGTCCATCATCCGCCAGGCCATCCTTGGCAGTTCGGGGGCCATGGCCTACTTCCTGAACAAGCCCTGGCGCTTCGTGCCGACCAAGGACGACACGCCGTACTCGTTGGGTTACGATCCGGGCAGCAATCCGTTCGCCAGCCCGATCCCGAGCACACGGGTGCTGTCCACGGTAACTGCCGATGCAATAGGGGAGGACTTCTACGGCATCAAGACGGGCGATGTGAACGCCACAGGCAATCCGCAGAACAAGCCCGAGAACCTCGTTCCGCTGCGCCTGCGCATGCAGGATCGGACGCTGGAATCCGGGCAGAACATCTACGTGCCGGTGCGCATGGGCGCCTACGACCAGCTCGCGGGCTTCCAGGTGGCGTTCGACTTCGATACCGACGTGCTCGAACTGATTTCCGTGGAACCGATCTCCTCGCCACTGGGCCTCAGCCCGGCCAGCCACTTCGGTCTGTACAAGGCCGCTGAAGGTGAAATCCGCAGTGCGTGGATTGACCCGTACGGCCAGACGATTGTCGAGGAAATACCGGTGTTTGCCCTGCGTTTCGCCGTCAAGCAAAGCGGCGCCAAACTCAGCGAGGTGTTCGGCATGAAGCCCAAGGCGATCAGTCCCGAGGCGTACAACATGGACCACGAGGTGGCGGGCATCGAACTGCAGTTCTACGAGGAGCAAACGACCTCGACATTCGACCCGCTCATTTCCGACGTGCCCGGCATGACGCTGCAGCAGAACCGCCCGAACCCGTTCACGGATCGCACCGTCATCGGATTCTCGCTCGATCAGGGCTGCGATGCCCAGCTGCGCATCCTCGATGCTTCGGGCCGCGAACTGTACCGCATAGACAACTACTACCCGGCCGGCAAGCACGAGGAGGTCATCTATCTCCGCGACCTGCGCGCCACCGGTGTACTGTACTACCAACTCCACACACCCTACGGCACGCTGACGCGGAAGATGACCGCGTTGGCACCTTAGCAGTTTTGAGTTTTGGGTTTTGAGTTTTGAGTTGGCCCTCCCGGTGTGTGATCGGGAGGGCCGATTTATTATAGCAGTTCTGATCTTTCATAACAAGTGTGTTTATTTGTCCGTGATTTGTTTCGGATGCCGCCTCCCGGGCTGCGACGAGCGATCCTTTTCTCCATGGACGAACGGCACACACGAACGGTTAGAATGGACTCCAACTTTTTTTTAAAACTGCACCTCCGCAGATGATTGCTTGTAAAAATTGCACCACCGAGTACGAGGGCAAGTACTGCCCTCAATGCGGCCAGCGTGCCAAAGTGAAACGCATCACCACCAAGGCCGTCTTCGAAGAAATGCGGGATCGGCTGATTCACATTGACAGTGGATTTTTGTTTACGTTTCTACAGTTGGCGCGCCGCCCAGGCGCGATGATCCGGGAATTCATCGAGGGACGGCGGGCACCGTACACCAAGCCGATCAAATTCCTGATCTGGGCCACGGCGCTGAACTTCCTGGTTTTTCACCTCGTGGGTCTCGACAAGGATATAATGGAAGCGATGACCCAGCAACAGGGGCAGGCATCGGCGGGGGCCAAGGCTTTTCAGGCGAAATTCAACCAGTATATTTTTGACCATCCGGCCATTATGACCTTCCTGCTCATCCCCAACATCGCCTTGTTCTCCTCGCTGTTTTTCCGCAAATCGGGCTTCAACTACGCCGAGCATTTTGTGTTGAACGCCTACCTAATGGGCGCCGTCAGCCTGTTTGGTCTCGTGTTGAACCCGTTGACGAAGTTCGTCGGCACAGGTCAGGTCGGGTTGTTTGTCAAGACCGGACTTAATATGGTCCTATGGCTGGTATTTGTCGGTTGGGGATATGTCGGCTTTTTCCGGCCGGAGCGCCGCAAGTGGTGGTATTGGCTGAAAGCGGTGCTCGCCATTCTTGCCGGGTATATGATGCTGCTTGTGATGATCTCGATTTTGACGGCCCTTTTCATTATACTCTTTTGGCCCTGGGTCAAAGCATATTTTATCTGAGCGCCGTTGCCTCGCTGAAAAGTTTGGCTACCTTTCGCACATAAAAAAACGAACCTGCGTCATGGCTGCTTCCTCCCCGGTGTTTCACTACCTCAACGGCTCACTCGGCTTCCCCGCCCCGTTTCGCGAGGGCGGCTCCAAGATGATGAGTTTCGTGTTCAAGTCCGACACGGCCAAACTACAAGCCGTGTGCGACGCCTGGTTCAACACGCCCACCGGCGGCGACCTCTACTACCAGCCCCTGCTGCCCATCGTGCTGGTCACGTATGCGAGCAACCAGGAGTCCCGGCCCGATGTGCCGCCCTATAACACCTGGGGATCGGTGGCGTACAACGAAGTCATCTTTTCCATCTTCGTGGTGCGGGTGAAAAAACTCGGTTCCGTATGGGTGGCCGAGCACGTCGGCGCCTTGGTGCCGTACATTTTTGTGGACGACGCTATCGTGATGGCCGGCGGGCGGGAGGTATACGGCATGCCCAAGGCCCTTGGAAGAATTCAACTGCCGGCAGACCCCTCCGCGCCCGACAAACACTTCGCGCTGGAATCCGTCAGCACTGCCCGTTTTTCGCCCGATGTGCCGTTTTCTTGGCTGCCCATAGCCTCCGTTCAACAACTGCCCGATACCCAGCCGCCCGCTCACCACGCGTGGGCGGACATGGCGGAAGCCTTCGAGGCGCTCAAGCACCTGATTTTCGGCGGCAGCCACATCGAACTGCCCGGCATCGGCCTCGCCATTGAGGTGGCGGATATGTTTTTGGAAAAAAAACTGCCCTTCTGCTCGCTCCGCCAAGTGCGGTCGGTAGCGTCTTCCGAGGCGGCGGCGTACCAGGCGGTGGTGGAGTTTTCGGCCAAAATGCTAAAGTTTAACGGCGCGGGCCTCATGCACGGTACCTACCAGATCACCCTGCCCCAAAACGACCTGTTCCCTCTTGCTTCCGATCTCGGCCTGACTACCGGCCAGCAGCCCGAGGCGGCTTTTTGGCTCGACTGGGATTTTATGTTCGAGACCGGCCGCGACGTATGGACAGCGCAGGAGCGGCCCACGTTTTGGGACTTGCTGCGGCGCATTTTTAATTTTTAAAAACCCGACAATATGGAACAACCAACCCCCCCCTCCCTCCCCAAACAAAAAATAGCCGTGCTGGGCGGCGGCGTATCCTCCATGACCACAGCCATGGAACTCACCGAAGACCCGAACTGGCAGGACAAATACGAGATCACGGTATATCAACTCGGCTGGCGACTCGGCGGCAAGGGCGCCAGCGGGCGCAATCAAAAGATCGCCAACCGCATCGAGGAGCACGGCCTGCACCTGTGGTTCGGGTTCTACGACAACGCGTTCGACCTGATGCAGCGCTGCTACAAGGCCAACAACCGCCCGCTGAACAAACCCTTGGCCACTTGGGAGCAGGCCTTCAAGCCCTACGACCTCGTGGTGCTGGAAGAGTACGTGTGGGGCAAGTGGGAGCACTGGCCCATCCAGTTCCCGCGCAACGACGAAACGCCCGGCACGCTCGACACCACGCCCACGGTGTGGGAATACATCCGCCATATCCTCGCCGCGCTGCATACGCAGCATGTGGCATACGCGAAAAAGAAATCCGAAAAGGAGGCCCAATCCGCTACAGCGACAGGCAAAAAAGCGCCGGGCTGCCTACCGCCCTTCGTGGCCAAATTGATCGGTCAAGACAAAGGCGCGAACTCCGCCGAGCACAACGCTCTTTTTCAGGGATTGGAGGAGTGGTGGGAAAAAATCGAACACTTGGCCGAGGTGGTCGTCCTCGACGTGGAAGGCCGTCTCATCTACGCCGCCATGCATTTCGTGCAGAGCATCCTAGACCACAACCCGACGCACCACAGCGTGCTGCTCGACATGCTCGAACGCGTGCTGCGTTCCCTGTGGCTGAAGTTCGAGCGCAAGATTGACGAAGACCCCGAAGCCCGCCACCTGTGGATCGCCACGGATTTCGCCCTGAGCAACATCCGAGGAATCATCAAAGACGGGGTGATCACCAAAGGCTTCGACGTTATCAACAACATAGACTACCGCGACTGGATCAAGTCGCACGGCGCGTCGGCCATCACGCTCGACTCAGCCGCTGTGCAGGGCATCTACGGGCTGGTGTTTGGTGGGTACAAGGAGTTCACGTTCGAGGCGGGCACGGCCCTGCGCGGAGCCTTGCGCATGGCGTTCACCTACCGGGGCGCCATGTACTACCGCATGCAGGCAGGCATGGGCGACACCATTTTTTCGCCTGTTTACGAAGTGCTGAAAAAGCGCGGCGTCAAGTTCGAGTTTTTCCACAAGGTGAAAAACCTGCGCCTCGACGCCGACAAAAAGAACGTGGAGGCTATCGAAATCGGCGTGCAGGCTACCCTGAAACCCGGCCTGAGCGAGTACAGTCCGCTGTACGACGTGAAGGGCCTGCCCTGTTGGCCCAGCGACCCGCTGTACGAACAACTCGTGCAAGGCGACGAGTTGCAGGCGCAAAACATCAACCTGGAGTCGTACTGGTCGCCCTGGAAAGACGTGCAGGAAAAAACGTTGCGGCGCGGGGTGGACTTCGACATCGTGGTGCAGGGCATCTCCATCGGGGCCTTGCCGGTCATCGCCAAAGAACTGCTGGAGGCATCGGATGCCTGGAAAAAAATGGTGAAAAACGTCACGGCTTGCGAGACGCAGGCATTCCAGTTGTGGTTTTACCCCGACGTGGCGGGCATGGGCTGGCCGTTCTGGATGGACGAACTGCCGCTGTCGGGCACCTACAAGGAGCCGTTCGACACCTGGGCCGACATGAGCGACCTGATCATCCGCGAGAGTTGGCCCGACGCACACTATCCCAACAACATCGCCTACGTGTGCGGCCCCATCCAGCACAAGGTGGAGTACGACCAGTGGAATTTCAATGACCACTCGGTGCCGCAAAAGGCCTACGATCGCGTGCGCAACAACACGCTGGAGTATCTCCAGAAACTAAGCCACCACCTGTGGCCGAACACGTCCGATGGGCAGGGGAATTTCAACTGGAACCTGCTGGTGGATACAGAAAACACCAAGGGGCAGGCGCGTTTCAACCGGCAGTGGTTCCGGGCGAACATAGACCCGACGGAACTGTACGTCCTCTCGGAAACCAACAGCAGCGCGTGCCGCCTGAAGACCGACCAGAACGGCTTCGACAACGTGTTCATCACCGGCGACTGGATAGACAACGGCTTCAACGCGGGTTGCGTGGAGGCGGCGGTCATCGCGGGCAAACAGACCGCGCGGGCGATTTTGGGGCATGAACGGAAGATCGTGGGGGAGGAGGATTTGGTGTAGGGGGGGGGCTCTGGATGTTGCGCGGGTTGCATGGTTTCGTCTTTTGGGTCTATTCGTCTTTTCCGGGTTTAATCTGCTTTTTGTTTTTGCCCGGCGGCAAAAAGTTCTCGCCCGTCACGACGCTCTTTCCCGTTTTCGACTCCAACTCTTTGCGCGCATTTCGGGCTACCGCACCGCCTTTATTTCCGGCTTTTGCGTTGGCAGGCACGCCTTTCGCCTGCTCGGTTTCGGCGATCTGCCGGGTAGAGAGTTCGGCCAAAGCCGTAAAGATCAATTCTGCCTCACTCATGTGGTCGCGCAGGTTTTGCGACTTCAGGGTTTTCAGATCCTTGTGCTGGCGCACGGTCAGCCCCGTCCATTCCTGATGGATAATGTTGGTCAGCAAAGCGAACTCCTCCGATTTTTCCACTCCGTGGTCTTTCCAGTAGTCGGTTAGTTTGTTGCGCGTATCCTGCCCGCTCATGCGCTGCTGGATCCACTTGTCGCTGCGCCCGAGTTGTTTCCAATGCTCGCGAGCACGGTCGAGGCTTTGTTCTGGGTCGCCCATTTCCTGCATCCGTTCGTACCCGACCTTGGCAAGCCACTGCTTGAACGGCTCGGCTTTGGGCGAGGGCACCGACTGGATTAGCCGCAGCAGTTGCTCGGTGTCGGCTACGTCGGTGTCGCGCAACTTGCCGTCTTCGGCACGCATTTTCAACTGTCCCAATTTATGGGACAGTTCACTGCCTTCCGCTGATAGTTTGGTCTTCAAGGCGTTCCAGTACTTCCTCGGGCGAGGACTTCCCGTAAGTGCTTCGATGACATCAATAATGGAGAAATACCATTTTTGGTCTTCCTCGCTCCATGCCGCGCGGATTTGTTTGGCCTCGAAAAGTTGGATGCTTGTTGCTTCGTCCATAGTGGCTTGCGTTGAAAATACTTGCGGCCACAAACTTAAAACTTTTAATTTTTTAAAAACAAAAAGTATTTACACGCCCGCGCCCGGCAGCCCCCGCACCAGCTCCGCCGTCTCCACGCTCAGCCGGATGACCGACAGCAGCAGGTCGAGGATGTAGCGCGGGTTGCTCAATACCGAATCCCAGTCGTTCAGGGCGTTTCGCCGCGCTTGGTGTCTTCACAAATGAAGTGTGCAGTTTTTGAGTAGGCAAGTATAGCGCGGTTTCCCGAAAAACGGCATCTGGGGCGGCATAAGATTTTGCTCTTCGTCCGACGAATTCGACGGACGAGAAGCAAGAGGCGAACCAGTTGCGATAATTGCTACTTTGCAGCCGCAAAAACACCCGACAACCGGCTCAACCTGCTTTTATGGATCAAAAATTACACCTGCTCGACCACCTTGTTTTCCTGATTTATTTCATCGGCGTATCCGGCTACGGGTACTGGCTGTACCGCCGCAAGCAGGCGGAACAGAGCGCGGCGTCCTTTTTTCTGGCAGAAGGCGCGCTCACGTGGTGGGCGATTGGCGCCTCGCTCATTGCCTCCAACATCAGCGCCGAGCAATTTATCGGCATGTCGGGCTCGGGTTTTGCGATGGGCCTGGCCATTGCCTCGTACGAGTGGATGGCCGCGGCCACGCTGCTCGTGGTGGCGGTGTTTTTCCTGCCGGTGTACCTGCGCAACAAGATTTACACCATGCCGCAGTTTCTGGCGCAGCGGTATAGTCCGCTGGTGGCCACCATCATGGCGGTGTTCTGGTTGCTGGTGTACGTGTTCGTCAACCTGACGGCCATCCTGTATCTCGGCGGATTGGCGGTGAGCACCATTTCGGGTTTTTCCTCTACCGCCTGCATTATTTTCCTGACGGTTTTTGCCATCCTGATCACCCTCGGCGGCATGAAAGTGATCGGCTACACGGACGTGATTCAGGTGCTGGTGCTCATATTGGGCGGACTGGCCACCACGTACCTGGCGCTCGACCTCGTCGCGAAAGAATTTGGTTCGAGTGGTGTCTGGAGCGGCTTGCGCTTGTTGCGGGAGCAGGCGGATTCACATTTTCACATGATTTTCGAGCCGGGCCAGCGAATGATGCCCGACGGCAAGGGCGGCCTGGAAGATGCCTACAACAAACTGCCCGGCCTGGCGGTGATCATCGGCGCCATGTGGATCGCCAACCTGAGCTACTGGGGCTTCAACCAGTACATCACCCAGCGGGCGCTGGGCGCCGACCTGAAAACGGCCCGCTCGGGTTTGCTCTTTGCCGCGTTTCTGAAATTGCTGATGCCGGTCATCGTCGTGCTGCCGGGCATCGCTGCGTATGTGCTGCACCAGCAGGGGCATTTTCAGTTGGAAATGACCGAGGACGGCATCCTGAAACCCGACAAGGCGTACCCGGTGCTGCTCGATCTGCTGCCAAGCGGTCTGAAAGGTTTGTCCTTCGCTGCCCTCACGGCGGCCATTGTCGCTTCGCTGGCGGGCAAGGCCAACAGCATTTCCACCATTTTTGTGCTTGACCTCTATAAAAAATACTTCGACACCGCCGCCGACGAGCGGAAGCAGGTGCTCGTGGGACGCGTCGTGATCGTGGTTGCGTTGTGCATTGGCGCGCTGGTGGCGCCGGTATTGGCCAACTTCGGGCAGGCGTTCCAGTTTATCCAGGATTTTACCGGACTCATTTCGCCCGGTGTGGTAGCCATCTTCCTGCTGGGATTTTTCTGGAAACGCACCACCGCCAATGCCGCCTTGGTGGGCGCGGTGGCCACCATCCCGACGGGTTTCCTGCTCGAAATGGTGTACAAAACAATGCCGTTCTTTCACCGCATGGGCTGGGTGTTTCTCATTTTGGTGGGCCTCATGGTCGTGGTCAGCCTGCTGGATTCCAAAAACCAGAAACGCGGGCAACTCGTGGAAGTGGAGCCGGAGGATTTCCGCTTGAAAGCCGGGTTTGCGGCGGGCGCTATCTTGGTGATGGCGATTTTGACGGTGTTGTACTGGTTATTCTGGTGAAAAAACTTTGCCGTAGGTTTGACAAATCAGTTATCCCAAATTTTTACTTTCCATTGGCTTGGCCAAGCCAAACAGCCCATATACCTTCGGGCATCTGTTTGAAACCGGCTGCGCCAGATGACTCTTGCGCACAAATTTTTAACTGAAACACACAGCAAAATGGAAGACAACAAATCATCGAAAAAAATAACCCGCGTAGGCGACGACGGCTCGGCCTCCTCCCCGGAAGCAGGCACTTTTGTGGCAAGCGCCGAAAGCAAGGCCCAAGCCAAAAACCTGCGCATCATGGCCATCATCGCCTTTGTGGCGGCTATCGGCTCCGAAATCTGGGCCATCATGCTGCTGCAAAAGCCGCCGGTGAGTACCACCTGGCTCATTGTGCTGGTGGTGGCGGATTTGATTTTTGCCGTGGCCGGCTCGCTGCTCTGGCAAAAGGCCAACCGGTTCGACCCGGCCTCGGAACGGGACAAGGTCAGGTTTTTCATCCAGAACCAGTTGGGCCTGATTCTCGCCATACTCGCCTTCCTGCCGCTCGTGATCCTTATTTTCACGAACAAAAACCTGAGCGGCAAACAAAAGGGCCTGGTCGGTTCCATCGCCGTGATCGCCCTGATCATCGCCAGCGTGGTCGGCATTGATTTCAACCCGCCCTCGCAGGAGCAGTATGCCGAACAGACCAAACAAGTGCAGGACCTGATGGGCGGCGTGAACCACGTGTACTGGACCAAGTCGGGCAAGAGCTACCACCTGTATCAGGACTGCTCCTACATCAACAGCGAACGCACCAACGAAATCTTCGAGGGCACCGTGGCGCAGGCCCGCGAACTGAAGAACATCACGGATTTGTGCAACCGTTGCGAGAGCAAAAGAGTGAAAGAGAAGGAGGCGGGGGGGCAATAAACTCCCCCCAACCCCCATCTTTGCCCCATGAAACCGACACCACGCCAACCATTCCTTCAAAACATCACCCCGTTCATCTTCTGGGTGCCGTTCGTGCTTTTGTCCCTCACCGCCTGCTTCGAACCCCGCGAAGGTTGCCTCGACATCGAAGCCACCAATTTCGACGCGGCAGCCGACAACAACTGCTGCTGCACCTATCCGGCGCTGCGGCTCAGCCTGTTGCCGCGCTTCGATACGCTGGTGTGGAAACCTGACACGGCCTACGAGTACGCGCCGGGCCGGTGGTTCCGCCTGCATCAGGCAGTTTTTTACCTCTCGGATTTCCAGTTGGTGCAAAACGGAACGACACTGACCGTGAGCGACACGCTCAGCCTTTCGGTGCTGGGCGCGGCGGGCGACACCCTGCGCGAGGTGTTCACCAACGATTTTCAACTGATCCGCCGCACGGCGGAAAACTACACGGTGGGCACCTTTCGGCCTTCGGGCGCCTTCGAGTCCGTGCGCTTCCGGGTAGGACTGCCCGATGCCGCCCAGCGCGTCATCCCTGCGCTCACGCCCGATGGGCACCCGCTGCGCCCGCAAAACGAAGGTCTGTGGCGGGGGCCGGACACGGGCTATGTGGCGCTCAAACTCGTCGTGTCCCGCGACACGATGCCGGGCACCGTGCCCGACACGCTGGTGTTCAGCCGGCCCGACTTCGCGTCGGTAGTGCTCCAGAGCGATGCCGCCTACCTGCACGAGAGCGGGTTCGACTTTTCGTTGAAACTGCTCGCCGACTTCCGCGAACTGTTCCGCGACGTGGATTTGACAACTGGTGACATTCCCGCATGGAAAGCCCGTATTGTCGCCAACTTGCCCAAGGCATTGCGCGTTCTACCGTGAAAAAAGTGGCAACTTTGCCGCCCAAACACGACACGACATGAAAAGATTTCTGTTCCCAAGCCTGTTTTTTGCCCTGCTCGCCCTTTCTGCCTGCGAGGACAAAAGCCCCTCCGCTCCCGCAAGCGACCTGACCATCACCTTCAAGGCGCTGTACGACGGCAAGCCGCTCGAAAAGTACAAGTTGTACGGCTACTCCACGTATCAGGTGGATTTCAGCCGGTTCAACGCCTTCATGGCCAATATCACGCTGCTCAACGGCACCCAGGAACTGACACTCAGCGACATCGAATGGGTGGACTTCACGCCCGACTCGGCGCCCACCGATACTGCCGTGGACGTGTCCATTGTGTTGAAAAATGTGCCCGACGGAAACTACACGGGCATCCGCCTCGGCTACGGCGTGCCGCCTTCCCTGAACGCCAAGCAGCCCAAGGATTTTGCCCCCGCGCACCCCTTGAGCCGCGAAAACGAGTTCTGGTTGGGCTGGGGCAGCTATATTTTCAACAAAATCGAAGGCCGGGTGGACCTGAACAACAACGGCGTGTTCGACGGCGGCCTGATCTACCACTGCGGCTCGGACGCGGTGTATCGTGAGTACATGTTCGACCTGCCCATATCGGTGAAACCCGGCGCTGCGGAAATCGTCGTCGAGTTCGACCTGAAAAAACTGTTCGTCCTCAACGGCGCCTGGCTCGACCTGAGCAACCCGTACAACCACATCACATCCAACGATGTGAACGACGTGGTGATCGCCACCAAACTGATGGACAATTTCGGCAACGCCACTACCGTCAAACAATAGGTTTATGACACACGCATCCATGCCGCTCCGGTGGCGGGCCACCTTGTTCTTCGTCCTCGCGCTTGGCGCTGCGGTTTGGCAATCCTGCAAAAAGGACGCGCCGGAGCCGGGCGAGCCGGGCATAGACCTGCGGGGCATCGCCTACGATCCCAAACCATACGCGGTGGTCAAGCCCGATCATTTTCCGCAGGTGCCCATCCCGGCCGATAACCCGCTGACGATAGACGGCGTGCAACTGGGCCGTCGCCTGTTTTACGACCCGATCCTGTCGGGCGACAGCACGCAATCCTGTGCCTCCTGCCACCTGCCGCAGGGCAGTTTTACCGACAACCTCGCCGTGTCGGTCGGAATCGACGGCATAGCCGGGCGGCGCAGCGCCATGAGCCTGCTCAATATCGCGTATGCCACCAACGGACTGTTCTGGGACGGGCGTTCGCCCAACCTCGAAGACCAGGCCCTGCGCCCGGTGGAAGACCCCATCGAGATGCACAACACCTGGACGAATGTGGTGGCCAAACTGAAGGTCCACCCGACCTACCCCGGGCTTTTCCGCAAGGCGTTCGGCATCCAAAACACCAACGAGATGACCAAGGAACTGGCAGCCAAGGCTATTGCCCAGTTCGAGCGTATCCTCATCAGCAGCGGCACGTCCAAGTTTGACCAATATTTGCAGGGCAACAAGGACATTCTGGACGACGACGAGCTCGACGGCAAATTGATGTACTTCGAAGAGGGCGGCCCGGTCGGCCTGCCCGATGCCCAGTGCTTCCACTGCCACGGCGGCCTCACGCTCACCGGAAATCAGTACTTCAACAACGGCCTCACCGAAGCGGCCACGCTCAACGATTTTCCCGACAAGGGCCTCGGCGGCTTCAACGGCAAAATGAACGACAATGGCAAATTCCGTTCGCCCACCCTGCGCAACATCGCCCTAACAGCACCCTACATGCACGACGGGCGCTTCCAAACGCTCGAACAGGTCATTGATCATTACAGCAGCCACGGAAAGAACTCCCCGAACAAAGACCCGCTCATTCCGCAGGTAGGCTACCCGATCCCCGGCACCAGCCCGCTGCAGTACACGGAACTTTCCGCAAACCACAAAAAAGCGCTCGTCAAGTTCCTCCACACCCTGACCGACACGACGTTCGTCAACAACCCGGACATACAGAACCCGTTTTTTTAGTGATGAGCGATGAGCGATGAGCGATGAGTCTCGTAGGGCACTCATCGCTCATCGCTCATCACTAAATAGTTTTATCGTTCGGTCGTCGCTGCAGGAAACGAGCGTGTCGGGCAGCCAGAGCAGGCGGTTGACCGAGTTGATGTGGCCGGCATCGCGGATGGTGTCGAACACCCGGAGCAATTGGCCGGTGGGGGTATCCCAGATTTTGATGGTCTTGTCCCGGCTGGCGGTCGCGAAGCGGTTCCCGTCGGGCGAAAGGACGATGTGGTTGATCGTGTACCAGTGGGCGGGCTGTTCGGAGCGGAGCGCCGGCGCCGAGGTGTTTTCCAAATTCCACATCCGCAGCATGGCGTCGCGACCTCCGCTGAACAGGCGTTGTTCGTCGGGGGCGTAGCACAACACGAACACGGAAGGCGCGTGCGCAGGGAGCGCGTGCTTTAGTGCGAGTGTATCCAGGTCTAAAAAATAGATGTTTCCGTCGCTGGCCCCCACAGCCAATTCATTGCGCCCGGGCGCTATGGCAATGCTGCGCAGGGCTTTATTGGACAAATGAAAACTTTCCACGGAGCGGGCCTCTGCCACCGACCAGCGCGTGAGCACGCCATCGCCGCCGGCGGAAAAAAGCCAGTCGCCGTGTGGTTTCAAATCGTACACGCCCTTCGTGTGGTGCTGGATGTTGCGCGTCCTGTCGGGATGCGCGAGGTCAATCCAGTGCAGTCCGCCGTGCATGTTTCCGGCCACGAGTTGTTTTTTCTCCGGAAATGACAACAGGGAAAACACCTGCGTATCCACCGAAGCCACCACGCGGCCCGTTTCCGGGTCGTCGAGGTTCCACGACACGATCCAGCCGTCGCCGCCGGCCGAGAGCACGTCGCGGTCGGTCATGCCGTGCGCAAGCGCGTACACGGCGGCACGATGTCCGATGCAGGTATGCACAACAGCCTATTTATCGTCGCCAAAAAAGGCGATGATCTTGTCGGCGAGTTCCATGCCGATGTACGACTGGGCCTCCATGGTGCTGGCGCCGATGTGGGGCGAGCAGGACACCTGCGGGTGTTTGAGGAGCGCTTCCCGAGGCGTGGGTTCATTTTCGAACACGTCCAGGCCTGCGCCGCCGACTTTTCCGCTTTGCAGTGCGGCCAAGAGCGCTTCTTCGTCAATCACGCCGCCGCGGGCCGTGTTGAGCAGGATCACGCCGTCTTTCATTTTTTCGATTTCAGCGGCGCCGATCACCGGGCCGCTGCCGCCAGGCAGGTGCAGCGTGATGAAGTCCGACTCCCGTATGACCCGTTCGAAGGGCTCGGTCTGGATGCTTATGGAGATTTTCAAGTCCTCGTACCGGTGCAGCCGGATGCCGATTTCGGCTTCCTGCACGAAAGGGTCGTGTGCGCGCACATCCATTCCCAGGCCCAGGGCCAGTTTGGCCACTTCCCTGCCTATACGGCCGAATCCGACGATGCCCATGGTTTTGCCGCGCAACTGGATGCCGGTCTCGAAGGCTTTTTTCAGTTTTTTGAAATCGCCGCCGGTGGCCAGTTCGCGGTTGCCGCGTTGCAGCATACGCGCAATGCTGAACAGGTGCCCAATGGCCAGTTCGGCCACCGCACGGGAAGATGCCTTGGGGGTGTTGTACACGGCAATTCCCTTGCTCTGGGCGTATTCCACGTCAATATTGTCGAGGCCCACGCCGCCGCGGGCGATGACCTTGAGGTTCTTCCCCGCATCAATGATGGCGCGGGTCACCTTGGTGGCGCTGCGCACGATCAGGACGTCGTACTGCTCGATGTGGGCGGCGAGATCTTCCTGGGGAACTTTGTCGGTGACAACCTGGTAATTGGCTTCCTCCAGCAGGAGCTTGCCGTCGGGGTGGATGCCGTCGTTGGCGAGTATTTTTATCATTTGTGGTGTTAGTGCGTAAAAAAACGCCGCAAAGATAGGTCAATGAATTTTCGAAAAACGCCCCATGTTCATGTTGTTTTCCTTAAATCTTCCAGCAGGACGACTTGCATGTCGAGCACGGTTTTCAGCCGGGTGAAGTACAGGCTGCTCAGGACATTGCCAATTTCCATCGCCGCGATCTGGAGTTTTTCCAGGTTTTCCTGAATCGGTTTGTAGTGCTGTTGATAGGTGATGGTCTCCCTAAGGAACAGCTCCCGGATTTTCGTTTGCAGTTCCGGGTCAAACGCGTCGAGCATGGGCAGTTTTTGAAAAAAACTCCGGAGGGCAGGTTCGAGCGATGTGTGAAGGTCGCGGAATGGTTGCGCCAGCTCGGTCGAGACATGGAAATCATTGAGCCGAAGGGCGTGTACGATATGGATAATCGAAATTGCGGGCGGCAGGGCCTCTCGTTTCCAGCGACTTGCTTCGTACAGTTCCTCGTATACCTGGCGGAGTCGGACAACCTGGCCGGGATGCGTTGCTTGAGCGTGGGCAAAAAACACGCGGGCGATTTCGCGGTCGCGCTGGTCGCGCTCGGCTTCCAACCGTGCGATTTCCTGTTCGAGCTGTTTTCGGATTTCGGATGCCCGGTCTTTCCCGTATTTGTGGCCGTCGAAGTCGAAGGAGTTGGTGTCTATGCGTCCCTCGGCAATGGCGTCCAGCACCTCGATGTCGTTTTGACAAGCCTGAATTTTGAGGTCGAAATTTTCCCCGAACAGCGCGTGAAACGCCTTGTCGGTCATCGCCTTGGGCGGCACCTCCCGTTCCATTTCGGCCCAGTCAGCCTCTGCGATCAAATGGCTGTCGAAGTATCCGGCGAACACCTTGGGCAATTGTTGGCTGCGGATTTCCTCCTGAATCGTTTTCGCGAATTCATCGTCTTCGAGGGGATCCAGTTCTTCCTCCACGGAGCGGTAAATATATTCGGTGAGGTCGTTTTGCCATAGGCTCGGATGCTCGAACGCCTGCCATGCCGGCTGGGGCACGACGGGCGCCTCGAGGCCCAAGGACTTCAGGTGTGCCTCGCGTTCGGCGGTTGTGGGGTGGGACGCCCATTGATCCTGAAACACCACGCGCTGTAGGCGCCGGTTTTCAGCAAAGGCAGGGGTAACGATGGGAACGCCGGCTTGTACGGGTAGGTCGTGGAAGTCGGCAACCAAGGAAGCATTCGCCTGCTGCCCGGCAAAAAAGTTGTGGGGCATGGCCCTTTTCCCGAGCAGCTCCTGGCATTTTTCGAGGGTGGACTGATACGCCGCATGGCCAAGGTCCAATTGCCGGAGGGCTTGGGTCATGTTGTTGCTGCCCGACACGGTGGCGGCTATGGTGTCGGCGTGAAACTCCATCTGCCGCGAAAGGCTCAGATAGCGCCTGTTCACGATGGCGTACATGCCCCGCAGCACCCACTGGATTCCCTGCACGATGTACACGGCTACCTGCACCATTGCCCCCAACACCTGGTGTATCCCGGCAATGTTGTTGGCGGCACTGGCCCAGCCGTCGTTGCGGTAGAGCATGTTGAAGATCACTTGGTTTACATAGTACACGTAGCTGCCGAGGCGCATGCTCCGTTGCGAAAAGTGCCCGAACTCGTGCGCCAGCACGGCCTTGAATTCGCCGAGGTTCATGGAGTTGACCAATCCGAGGCCGATATTGAGGTTTTTTCGCGTGGGGAAAAACAGGCTCCAGAAACTGGAACTGTAGAACACCGAGGCGTTCACGTCGGGCTGCAGGAATATTTTTTTGGGAAAATGTGTGCCGACCTCTTTGGCCACCTGGCGCACGAACGCAAACAGGCGCGGGTCGTCGGCCTCGGTCAGTTCGATGCCGGTATCGCCGGTATCGTCGGAGGTGTCGAACAAAAATTTCAACAGGAAGAACACGACCAGCACGCCCATCAGAATCAGGCCGGCGCCCAGCAGGATGGCCCAGATGTTGCGCACGTTCAGGATGATAAAAATGCCGGCATGCCAGCACAGCCAGAGCAGTCCAGCCGCCAGTGCCACCATGAGCAGATAGACGAGCACGAAGGCGACAATGGTCAAGGCCACATTGCGCACCTCGGCGCGAAAAGAAGCCGAAGGCTCGGTAATGCCGGGCGGTACACGGGCCGGCGCCGGCGGGTAAACGGTATCCATTTCCATAAAGTCTGGTTTAAAAAAATATTGGGGACTTTTCGCCTCCGGCAAAAAATCCCCAACAAGACCGGAATGTTACCGCCAAATGTAGCCAAGTTCGTCACAGGTTGAGATACTCCGCCCAATCTTTTGGCGTGCGGGTGATGTCCGTCACGTCCTTGACGGTGAAGGTGTTTGATTTTTTGTTGTCCCAGTCCACGCGTGCGTACACTTCCGACGGGAAATGGTACTGCCGTCCCTCGCGGTCGGCGACGACGATGTCCAGCCCGCGCCCGGGCATGGTGAGCATCTTGTTGTTTTCGGGCAGGGTAAAATACAGGCGTGTGTTGCGTTCCAGGATGCTGACGGACGTCGGGTACACGCGTTTGCCGTCGGCAGTTTGATACGCCGCATAGATGTAATCGCCCGGTTGGCCGAGGCGCATGATCTGATCGCAGTTGTAGGTGCCGAAATTGGTCAGGCGCAGGGCGAACTGAAGGTTTTCGCGGCGTTCCGTACCGGTGGTGGCGGCAGTGGTTTGGGTATTGAAAAGTATGTCCCGTTTGCGGGCGTTCCAGTTGTCCCAAGCGGCGCGGGCCAGGGAGTCGTTGGTGGCAAGTCCGGCTTGCACCAGTTCGCCGTAGCGTTTGGCCATCACCGGGTGTTGGGCCTCGAAATATTCCAGCCAGGCCTGCTGGTGCATGCACCATTCGTCGTTCGGCTGGAAGGCGATGGATACGGCCAGAAACTTGCGGAGGTTCTCTAGCCGGGTTTCCAGATCGTTCAGGCGTTGTGTGCGCTGTTTTTTGTAATCTGCCAGCACCTTTTCGAAGTCGAAACTTTTATTGCCCGTACTCGGCAGCAGATTTGCCTGCAATTGGAGCACGCCCTGCTTGTCGCTGTACAACCAAATCTGGCATTTGCTGCCTTCTTCCGGCGCCACAACGATACGATCCCAATGTACATCCGTGCGCAGTTCCTTCGGATATCCCATCCGGTCGCTATCGGTCAGATCGTTCGTCCGGCGGAAATAGCAATCTTTGAACGCCCGCAGTTCGGTGAAAACCCCGCTCACGTCTTCCGGGAAAAACAGCTCGCCCATGTCGCGGTTTCGGACAATGCGCACTTCGCCGTGTTCCACGGAGTTGAGCAGCGACTCGGTTCTGATCCACGGATTCTTGCGGAACCAGCCGGGCATCTTGGTTTTGCCGGTAGCCAGTTCGTGCCCGGTGCGCACCGCGGTTTTTACCCATACGGCGGGATCAAAACTCCTAGGCATCTCGCTCTGCCGGGGCGTGCAGGGCAGGTTGTCGCGCCGCTGGTTGTTCCGAATGGCCTCGTCCTCCGAGACGACGGGCGGTTTGCCCGGCGTTGGGCGGTTTGTCCCAATGCCGGGGTAGGAAAACGGCTTGCCCGATTCAACAACGCGCACATGCGATTCGTGCGTGGGTTCGGACATGCTGCTGAACACCGGATCGGGCAGGTATTCCCAGGCGCCGGTGTCGTCGTTCAGGTAAAACAGGCTGGCGTCCGTGAGTTTGCCCGTGGCCGGGAAAACGAGGTCGTAACTCTGTCCGGGCGCCATGCTCAGCGGCTCGCCGTTCTGGCTTACCCGCACCTCGAACATGCCGCCGGAATTGAAGAAAAACGCCCCGCGTTCGTCGGCATAGTGCATCGGGATGCCGGAAGCCAGGAAGTCGGGAATGCTGCGGTACTCGCGCAGGGTGAGTTCTACTTCGCCGCGCACGATGCGGCCGCGGGCATCCACGAGGCCGTTGGCGGGTATGCGCACGCTGGTGCCGGTGGTCGGGCTTTGGTATTCCATGCCGGTTTCGGCGCGGAAGCGCACGGCTGCTGCGGGCACGGTGTTCGTGCTTGCTGCCGAAGCGGTGCCCGCCGGCTTTGTTTCGGGCAACACCAAAAGGCCGGGCGCTTCGGGCGCATCGTCCCAGGTGTCGTCGGACTCGGGTGCAGCCGGCGCCTGGGTTTGCGTTTGAACAAGCGGCGCACCCTCTTGTGGCGACGGGTTTTGGTGCCCAAAATACCACCAGCCGGCAAGCAACAACGCAACCGCTGCGGCCAGCGGCACGGCATACCGGGCGATGTACCGGATGCGCAACCCGAGGTTTTGTGGGTGCTGTTGGGCGGCGATTTTGCCCCACAGGTCGTCGTCGGGGCTTTGCTTAACCTGCTCCAGTCCTTTGCGCAGCAGGTTTTCCAATTCTTGGTTTGGCGTGTCTTTGTTTTCCATAACTTCTTTGTTAGGAGTGATGAGTGATGAGTGATGAGCGATGAGTGATGAGCGATGAGTGATGAGTGATGAGTGATGAGTGATGAGTGATGAGCGATGAGTGATGAGCGATGAGTGGTATGCTCTACAAAACTCATCACTCATCGCTCATCACTCATCGCTACCAAAAGCGTTTTTTCCACCATACCGCGCAGGCATTTGCAGGCGCGGACGTATTGCGAGCGTACGGTGCTCTCGGCAATGCCGAGTTCGGCGGCGATTTCGGGGTAGGAGTACGCTTCCACGCAGTGCAGGTTGAATACCGTGCGATAGCCGAGCGGCAGTTTTTGCACCATTTGCAAAATAGCGTCGCTGTTCAGTTCGGTATCGGGGCTGACATTCCAGGTGTGCGGGGGCAACTCGTCGTAATCTTCCGCAAAACGCAAGGGATTTTTTTTGCGCAAACATTGCAGGGCGCTGCGTACGGTCACCCGTCGGAGCCAGCCCTCGAACGGGCCGCTGCCGTTGTACTGCCCGAGGTCGCGAAAGATGGCCAGAAAGGCTTCCTGGAGCATGTCCTGTGCCTCGGGACGGTCGCGGGCGTAGCGCAGGCACACGCCGAACAGAGGAATTTTGTGCCGTTCGTACAGCGCTTGTTGCGCCTTGCTGTCGCCCCGCCGGCAAGCGGAAATGAGATGTTCCATGCGCGCTTGGGTTGTTTCTGGTTTGAGGGTTTCGGGTTTCGGGTTTGAGGGTTTCGGGTTTCGGGTTTGAGGGTTTCGGGTTTGAGGGTAATGGTGCATGGAGGGGTAGTATTGCTGCACGGGGCGGAAAATATTGTTGATCCAACTGCTTGGCGTGTGCTCCGGAATTCTGCCCTCGGGTCTCGGCATTTAAATCATGCATACCTATGATTACTCTCATTTAGTGATTATTGGATTGTGTTTAGTAATAGGCAAATTTTGCATGCATGGCTTTCAAAGGGTGGCTTGGGTTGGGATATGTTCGAAGGTCGTGAACGGTCCGATGCTAACCATCAAAACAGACAAATCATGAATAACGCTTACAGAGTACTTGCGGTCACCTTTTCAATCTCATTAAGTGGATTGGGTTCGGTTTTTGCCCAATGGGTACAAAGCAATGGTCCATACGGCGGCTACATAACTGCTTTTACCGCCAGCGGGAACAGCCTCTTTGCGGGCACTTATACCGGCAGTATTTTTCGTTCCACAAATAATGGCTCCAATTGGGAGCAAGTCTACTCCTCAAACGCAAGTTTTTCGGATTTTGCCGTGAATGGTACAAATATCTTTGCAAGCACATCGGATGGCATATTGCGTGCTACCAACAATGGTACTAGCTGGATACCAGCGAACGCAGGTCTTACCAACCGAGATGTTTATGCACTTGCTTTTAGAGGAACGAATTTGTTTGCTGGAACCCTTGGTGGTGGCGTGTTTCGCTCAACCAACAATGGCGCAAGTTGGAGCCCAGTCAACTCGGGGATTAGTTCCAGTTATGTCACCGCTCTTGCTGTGAATGGGACGAGTATTTTTGCTGGCACATTTGGCGGTGTTTTCCGATCAGACAATGATGGTGTAAGTTGGGTGCCTGCTAGCTCAGGGCTGACGAGCTGGGTAGTTGGGTTTGCGGTTATCGGGGCCAATATCTTTGTCGGTACAGGTAGTGGCGTATTCGTGTCCACAGATAATGGCGAAAACTGGGAAACTGTCAATTCTGGACTAACAAAAAAAGATGTCACGGCAATCACAAGCAGTGGAACAGACCTGTTCGCGGGCACTCGTGGAGGAGGGGTTTTCCGCTCTTCTGATTATGGGACCAATTGGTCTGCAGTCAATACTGGACTAACGAATTTGGAGATAAGGTCCTTTGCGACCAATGACGAGAACATCTTCGTAGGTACTTGGGGTGGCGGCATTTATCGTACCGAAGACAAAGGCACCAATTGGGATGCAGCCAATTCCGGTTTAACGAATTTGTATATAAAAGACTTTGCCGTTATTGGAGAAAACTTCTTTACTGCCTCCTATGGCGGCGGCATCTTTCTTTCAAATGATGACGGTGCCAATTGGCTCCCTGTAAACAACGGCTTGGACCCGTACGTGAAGGCACTTGCGGTCATTGGGACAAATCTGTTTGCCAGTACTGATGGCGACGGAGTCTTTCGTTCAGAGGACAACGGCGCGCACTGGATGCCGGTCAACGCCGGGCTATGGGATCTCTTTATTGAAGCACTTGCCACCAATGGGACGACTCTTTATGCAGGTTCAAGTGATGGTGGGGGAGTATTTCAATCCAATGACTTCGGGGCAAGTTGGGGTCATACTGGTATGGGTAATCCTAGCATGATTGTTCGATCCCTTGCTATCAAGGGAACACATTTTTTTGTGGGGACTCATGGTGATGGCCTCGTGCATTACGAATACAATGGAACCAAATGGACGTGGGTGAACACCGAGTTAAAGAACCACTATGTGTATGCACTTGCTTTCAGTGGGTCAACGCTGTTCGCGGGTACTGAAATTGGCATATTTCTCTCCACTGATAATGGAGTGAGCTGGAAGTCAGCCAATACTGGATTAACAAACCATGTGGTACGGTCGCTCCGTGTTGAAGGAACCAAAATTTTTGCCGGCACCGATGATGGCGTCTTCCTTTCCATCAATAACGGCACCAGTTGGATACCAATCAACACAGGACTAAAGACGACTACCTCTTGTCTTTTTGTTAGCGGAACTAATCTCTTTGCGGGCACTGGATCTAATAGTGTTTGGAAGCGTCCCTTGTCGGAGATCAGTTCCATTGAGACCCTTTCCGATGATGTGCCCGCTGCGTTTGTGCTTGGCCAAAACTATCCAAACCCATTCACCGAGGAGACGAATATTTCGTTTAGCATTCCAACGAAGTCGTTTGTTACCTTGAGAGTTTGCGATTCAGCGGGGAAACAAGTGGCATTGCTTGTCCAAGAGGAGTTGTCTGCAGGTACATATGTTAAGCAATGGAGACCCTCAGGCTTACCCAATGGGCTTTATTTTTATTGGCTTGAAACAGGCCTTTTTAGGGAAAACAAGAAACTCATATTGATCCGTTAGGTTTACTGTCCGGTGCTTTGATGCGTTTTGGTCAACATTCTCCCCGGAACGGAGTTCCGGGCCACCGTGGCTCATTGATTCAAATACATCATCTTCACCTCGTACGCCCCGTTCACCACCACCCGTTTGCCTTCTTCCATGCCCTTCAGGATCAGCGTGCGGGTGCCATCGTCCTCGCCGGTATGCACGTAGCGCAGGGCGAACACTTCGGGGCCGTCTTTCAGGAAAACGGCGGTCTTGCCGTTGATTTCGGTCAGGGCCGAATTGGGCACCGAAATCTGGCGGCTGGTTTGCCGGTTCAGCGCTTTCAGTGTCACGAACTCGCCGATCTTGAATGCACCTTGCGGATTGTCCATCTCAAAAATGACCCGCTGGCTTTGGTTGCCGGCGTTCATGGTTTGCGCCTGAGACACCAGCCGCACCTCCGCGCTCTTGTGGTCGTCGGTCGAGCAGGTGACCAGAAACTTGTTGCCCGTTTGCACCACCGGTACGTCGCGGTCATACACCTGGGCTTCGACAAAAACCTTGCTCAGGTTGGTGACGGTGAACAGCGTTTGCCCGGCCACGACCTCCGCGCCCGGCGCAAGCGTGAAGGCGCCTACGATGCCGGAAATCGGCGCCACCAGCGAAATGGTACGGCTATTGGCCGAGGCATTTGCGCCAACGGCTTTGTTCTCCAGCGTCTGCAACTCGGCCTGGGCCGAGAGGTAGGCGGCCTCGGCAGTCTGCACATCCTTCGCGGCAGCGATGTCCGCGATTTTTTGCAGGCGCTCCAGTTCGCGTTTGGCGGCTGCCATGCGCGTACGCGCCGTTTCGAGTTGCACGGCCAGCCCGGTGTTGTTGGCTGCGATGCCGACCTGATCGGGCGTGCCGATGGTTTGGTGCAGCACAGCCAGCACTTGTCCGGCGCGCACCGATTGGCCGACGGCTGCGAGCACCCGCGTGACGCGTCCGCCCTGCGGCGCCACCACAGCGCCCATGCCCCCCGATGCCGGAATGATGGTGCCGAACATGGTGGTGGCCGACTGGTAATCGCCGACGGCAATGGGTTGGGTCAGTATTTCAAACAAAAATTGCGTTTCCTTGGGCGCATGTACCGACTTGCCGTAGCCGCCGCCGGAGGTTTTCGGGCCGTGCTCTTCATCGCCGTGGGCAAAGACCGGGGTCCAGGTGGGCGTGGAAAACCAGGCGCTACCGAGCAACAGCACAGCGGTCAGCGCCCGGCTGCGACGGCGGCCGAGAAACCACACCGAAAGGCCGCCCAGCAGGATACCACCTCCGAACCACAACCAGGTTTCCGAGTTCGTCTGCGAATCGTCCTCCGCAGCGGCATCCTCGTGCAGTTTTTTCCCGACGACGATGCCTGTGATGCCGATCAGGTCGGCGCCGTTCGGATGGGCCACCTGCACGTTCAGCGTGTACGCTTTGATCTCCGAAAACGTGGCATGCACCTCGTACACCCCCGGGGAAAGTGGCGTGACCTCGAATACCTGCTTCGGATTTTCCGATGTGCTGATTTTCAGGTCGGCCTTGTCAATCGGGCGGTTGGTGAAATAATCGGCCACGTACAGGGTCAGGTGTGCTTCGTGGCCTGCCTTCAGTTCGGGGTAATACAGGGTCAGTTCGTAGCGGTCCGATTGGCCGTATACGGTGAAATGATCGGCACCGGCATGGGCTTCGGAAACGGCCGCAGTGACAGCGGGTTCGTCGTCGTGTGCGGCATGGGTGGTGCCGTCGGCATGGGTATGCTCTTGAGCCTGGAGCAGGGCCGGAACAAGCAGAATTGACAGCAAAAACGACAGATATTTCATGTTTTTTAGTGATGAGTGATGTGTTTTTCAGAAAATCAATTTCCCGACAAATGCCGTAGGCGCAACTGGGCCATGTTGAGCGTCCGCACCTGCTCCGCATAATTTCGTTGAATTTCATAAGCCTCGTCCACAATCCGAAGGAAATTGACATAGTCCACCTGTCCTGCCTCGCGCATGCGCAGGGCGGCCTCCAAGAGGGCGCGGCTTCGGGGCAGGGCTTCCCGAATTTGGTACTGCACATTTGCGTGCGCCACGGCAATGTCCGTCTGGACGCGCTGCACTTCGAGCGCGACGGACTGAGTTTGCGTTTCAGCGCGAGCAACGGCGGCTTGCGCTTCCGCCCGGGCTGCATGGGCGCCGGCGTGGTATTGGCCGGCCCACAGCGGGATGCCGATGCTCGCGCGAAAGCGGTAGTCCAGCGGTGTGTCCCGGGCGCCCTGGTTCAGGTAACCCAGCGAAAAATTGGGCAAGGCCTTGCTTTTGGCCAGGCTGACTTGCCGCTCGGCTACCTGCACGGCTTGTTGGCTATAGGCTACCCCGGGGTTGTTTTGCAACAGCGGCTGATCGTCCATGACCGAGGTGTCGGGGCGGAGCGGCAGCAGGTAGCCCAGTTGCGGCAAGCCGGTGTACGCGGTCAATTCCCGGCGGAAACTTACCGCCTTTTGGCCGGCGGCGAGGTGTTGCAGGTTGACTTGCCCGGCTTCGTTCTCGGCGATCGTTTTTTGTAAAAAATCAACTTCGCCGGCGGCAAACTGGCGAATGGCGGTGTTGGCAATGTTCCGGTACAGGGTATCGCGCTCGCCCCATTGCCGGGCCTGATATTCCGCTACCTGGGATTCCAGATAAAGCACTCGCACCAGGTAGCGCAGGTCGTTTTCGCTCATCCGTTGACCGGCCCGGGCAAGGGCCGTCTCGGCCTTGGCCACTTGCTTCTGCCGAGCATACACGGTCGGAAACTCGAACGACTGCAACACGCCCACGGCGTAAAATTCGCCCGTCGGGCTTTCGGCGTTGATCTCCGGGTTGGGCAGGTTGAGCGCGGCCTTTTCGCCGAATTGTTTGGCCTGCACCTCGAAGCCGGCGGCCCGCACCGAGGGGTGGTTTTGCAGGGCGGCGGCGACGGCGGCTTCGGGGGTGGTTTGGGAAAAGGCCGGGAGTGCGAGGAAAACTAACCCGGCAAGTGTTTTTATTTTTTGCATAATTTTGCCTGTGTTATGACCGGTCAGGATATCATCCAGTTTTTGCGCGAGCACAAATCCACCTTGCAAAGCATGGGCGTGCAACGTATTGGTTTGTTCGGCTCGTTCGCCAAGGGCACCCAACGCCCGGATAGCGACATTGATATTTTGGTGGATTTGGATGAGCCGAGTTTCTATAAAATGGCTTATGTCCAGATATTTCTGGAGGAAAACTTTGGGCGTTCGATTGACATTTTGCGCAAAGGCCCACACTTGCGTCCAAAATTTTTGCAATCCATTGAATCCGAAGTAATTTATGCGTAAGTCTGATATCCTGGATTTATTGGAAATCATTCTCCAGGCCATCAGGCTTATTGGTGAAAGGTATGCAGAAATTGAAGAGTCAAATCTTTCAAGTCTTTCCCCTCGGGCCGTGGTTATTTTAGATTCCATCGCCATGCGTTTGCTGTTGATTGGTGAAAAAATTAAAAGCATTGAGCAAAAGTCTCCCGGTTTGCTGGCACAACATGGAATTGACGCAAGACCAATTATCCGAACACGGGATTTTCTTTCGCATCATTATGAAGACATTGATTTTGAAGCAATCATGCTCATTTGTAAAACCAATTTGCCTGATTTGGAAATCAAAGTCAAATCCATGATGGAGGCCGGCTAAATTTCATTTGCCCGCTTTCCTCCCTCAAAATACCCCTCCACCGCCTTCCTCCCCCAAATCCAAAACACCGTCGGTGTCACGATCACGTCCAGTAGCGTGGAGGACAGCAGCCCGCCCAAAATGACCGTCGCCACAGGGTACAAAATCTCCTTTCCTGCCGCCTCCGGGTCGAGCGTGAGCGGGATCAGCGCCAGTGCCGCCACCAGTGCCGTCATCAGCACGGGCACGAGGCGCTCGAGCGAGCCGCGCACGATCATTTGTTTGTCGAACTGCTCGCCCTCGTGCTCCATCAGGTGCAGGTAGTGCGAGATCATCATGATGCCGTTGCGCGAGGCGATGCCCGTGAGGGTGATGAACCCCACCAGCGTGGCCACCGAAAACGTGCCGCCGGCAAACCACACCGCCGCGACACTGCCCACAAGCGCGAGCGGGATGTTGAGCATGACCTGCACGACAATGCGCCAGGAACGGAAGTGTGCGTACAACACCAGAAAAATGCCTAGCAACACAAACAAACTCAGGATGCCGATGAGCCGGGAAGCGTCTTTTTGCGCTTCGAACTGGCCGCCATACTCCAGAAAATACCCCTGTGGCATTGGCACGATTTCGCCGACGATTTTCTGCATGTCGGCCACCGTGCTGCCGAGGTCGCGGCCCTGGACATTGGCCGACACCACGATGCGCCGCTGCCCGTTCTCGTGGTTCACCGAATTGATGCCCTTTTCGTACTCGATATGGGCGATGCTTTCCAGCGGAATGAGCGTGCCGTCGGGTGTGTGGATTTGCGTCTTGCGGATGTTTTCGAGGTTCTCGCGGTCTTGGGCCACGGCCCGCAGCACGAGGTCGAAGGTTTTTTGGCCGTCCAGGATTTGCGAAATCACCTTGCCGCTGTACAACACCTCGAGGTCGCGGGCCACTTCGCCGGTCTGCATACCGTAGCGTTGCAGTGCCGCGCGGTCGAGCCGGATGGTCAGTTGGGGCACCAGCACCTGGCGCTCCACCTGCACATCCACGGCGCCGGGCACTGTCTCGGCGGCGGTTTTTACCTGCCCAGCGAGGGCACGCAGTTCGTCGAGGTCTTCGCCGAAAATTTTGATGGCTACCTGCGCTCTAACCCCCGAAAGCAGGTGGTCGAGGCGGTGCGAGATCGGCTGGCCGATGCTGACCGACACCCCGGCGAGTTTGGCCAACTGCCCGCGAATATCGGCGATCACTTCCGTGCGCGAACGGGCGCCCTCCCGGAGATTCACGTCAATTTCCGAATGGCTCACCGGCTCCACATGCTCGTCAAGTTCGGCGCGGCCCGTGCGCCGGGCGGTGTACTGCACGTCGGGCACGCGCAGGATCAGCCGCTCGGCCACGGTACCGATTTTGTTGCTCTCCTCCAGCGAGGTGCCCGCCGGCGCGTACAGGTTGACCGTGAAACTGCCCTCGTTGAACGGCGGCAAAAACTCCGTGCCGAAACGCGTGGCCACTACCGCCGAGCCGATTACCAATGCTGCGGCCACGGCAATTACCGTTCGCGGGCGTGCCAGACCGAGGTTCAGGAGTTTTAAATCCTGTTTTTTCAGCCAGCGGACCAGTGCCGATTCCTTGCCTTCGTTGAGTTTTGACTTCGGCAACAGATAACTGCACAGCGCGGGCGTGACCGTGAGCGACACCACCATGGACGCCAGAATCGAAGTGATGTACGCGATGCCGAGTGGCGCAAAAATTCGCCCTTCGATGCCCTGCAACTGGAACAGCGGCAGGAACACCAGCACCACGATGACTGTGGCGTACACGATGGAATTGCGCACTTCGCTCGACGCGTCGTAGATCACCTGTAGGGGCGGTTTCGGGCTGCCGTTTTCGCGGTTTTCCCGCAGGCGGCGGAACACGTTTTCCACATCCACGATGGCATCGTCCACCAGTTCGCCGATGGCAATGGCGAGGCCGCCGAGTGTCAGAGTGTTGATGGAAATGTCGAACCAGCGAAACACCAGGGCCGTGACCACCAGCGACAAGGGGATGGCCGTCAGGGTGATGATGGTCGTCCGGAAATTCAGGAGAAACAAAAACAGCACGATGACCACCAGGACAAACCCGTCGCGCAGGGCGTGTTCCACATTGGTCAGCGCGTGAACGATGAAGTTTTTTTGCTGAAAAACCTTGGTGTTGAGTCGCACATCGGCAGGCAGCGAGGGCTGTAGCTCGGCCAGCGCTTTTTCAATGTCGTCGGTCAGGGTCACGGTGTTCGCGCCAGGCTGTTTTTCCACCGTCAGGATGACGGCGGGTCGGGCGTTCACACCGGCGTCGCCGCGTTTGGTGGCTGCGCCAAACTGCACATCAGCCACCTGGTGGAGCAGCACGGGCAAGCCTTCGCGGTTGGCCACCACGGTGTTCCGCAGGTCGTCGAGGTCTTTGGCCCTGCCCAACACCGAAATCAGCACTTCCGAGCCGAAGCGGTTGAAAAAACTGCCTGTCGCGTTGAGGTTGGCATTTTCGAGGGCCCGGTCGAGGTCTTCGAGCGTCAGGTTGTACTGCTTGAGTTTGGCCGAGGATACCAATACCTGGTATTGGAGCCGGTCGCCGCCGATGGGGATGACCTGCGCCACGCCCCGGATGGCCAGCAACCTGCGCCGGATGCTGAAGTCGGCCAGCGTACGCAAGTCTGCCGCCGTGCTGGTGATACGGCCCGTGCTGTCCGGCTCGGCCGTCACGCCCACGAGCATGATCTGCCCCATGACGGAAGAAATCGGCCCCATCACCGGCAGGATGTCTTCGGGCAAGGGCACCGTGGCGAGTTTTTCGGCCACGAGTTGGCGGGCGCGGAACACGTCCACGTCCCAATCGAACTCCACGAATACCAATCCGATGCCGCGCGACGAACTGCTGCGCACCACCTCCACGCCGGGCGAGCCGTTGAGCGCCATTTCGATCGGCAGCACGGCCTGCACCTCGATTTCTTCGGGCGACATGCCGCCCGCTTCCAGAAATACCGTCACGCGGGGGCGGTTGAGGTCGGGCAGCACATCCACCGGGAGGTTGATGGCCGTCCAGCCGCCCCATACCAGCAGCAGCGCCGCCGCAGACACTACGAACAGGCGGTTCTGGAGGGAGAATTTTATGAGATGGTTGAGCATCGGCTCGTTCTTTTAGATTATTTTTGTGTCAAAATTTTTGAAAAATGCAAACCATAACCATTGAGTTACTGGATAACCAAGCACTTCTTTTGCTCCAGCAGTTAGAAAAAATACAATGGCTTCGCATTGTTGAACCGACAATGAAAAAACCTGCAAAACCCAAACTTAAACTGGGTGGCTCCATCCCTAAAAACGTTGCACTTGATATGCAAAAGCAACTCAACGAACTCCGGGCATCATGGGAACGCGATATTTAATTGACTCTAATGCAACAATTGACTTTCTCGGCGGCTTGCTCCCAACAACTGCTACCATTCGGCTCGAATCGTGGATTTTAAACGGAGAATGTGCTATTTCAATCATAAATCGCATTGAATTGTACTCCATCGTTATGTCTCCAACAGTCCTTGCCGCTATGAATAATTTTGTGGCTTCCGTTCAAATCTTCGCGCTTTCCGAACCTATTGCCGACCGGACAATTTTGATTCGTCAGACATATCGACTTAAACTTCCCGATGCCGTCATCGCTGCCACCTGCCTGGAGAATAGCCTGCCGGTCATTTCCAGAAACCAGGCTGATTTTGGCAAAGTTGTTGGACTGGCCGTGATTGATCCTTATACTATTTCTTGACATAGAGATACTGGGATTGGCTTAAATCAATGCCCATGCTCCTTGTGTCCCGCCGCTTCCACGGTCAAAACAAAATCTGCCGTGTGCACGATGCCGAAGGTCTGGAACTGTAGCCAGCCGCGGTAGGTGCCGGGCTTGGCGAAGGTGGTGTTCATCTCCAACGCGTCGCCGGCGGCCTCCGGATGCACGTGGACAAACTCCTTGGTCGTCGTCTCGATCAGTACGACATGCGCTTTGGCGCCGAGGTAGTTTTCGATGTCATTGGGCGTCAGCCGCTTGCCGTTTTTGGAAATGTCAATGTGCAGGTGGGCGGGAGCGCCGGCGGCAATTGCCGAGCCGTGCGCGTCGAATTTGATGGTATAGCCGTCCACCGAAGTGGTCAACTTCGGTTGGGTGTACACGGTGGTTTTGGCCGGCGTGCCTATTACCTGAAATTCCTGTTTGTTCACTTGGTTCAGGCCGCCGGTGGGCTTGAAGTCGGCAAATGCCCAGTACTTGCCGCCGGCATCGAACCGGGTTTCGTTGTGGCCGCGCCCGTGGGTGAACGGCTCGCCCTTGGCCAGCACCTTGATGTCGTAACTGCCCGTGGCCGAGTACTCGGGGTGGATGTGGTCGAACCAGGAGAGGTCGTCGCTCACTAGGATGAGGTGCATTTTTTTCTCGTGCACCAGATCGAGCGGTACGGGCGCGCTCTCGTTGCCCTTGATTTTGGGCATGAGCGACAACATGCCGGATTTTCCTGCTTCCAGTTGCGCCGGTGTGACCGAGAACGCCGTGAAGTACTCGGCGGTATTGGCGGCCACGTCGGCTTTCAACGGCTCCAGGTCCATCTTGCACACGGGGCAGGAGCCGGGCTGGTCGTAGGTTTTGCCCTTTTCGCAGTTCATCGGGCAGATGTACTTCGTACCGGGAGTGGCGGTTTCGGTGGTTTGGGAGGCGTGCTTCGAGTGGTCGTTTTTGCAGGCGAAAAATGCCGCAGCCGACAGCACGAGCACGAGGCCCGCGATGAATATGTTTTTCATAACGATTTGAATTTGATGAATTTGAAATGATGACGAAACGCTCGGCATTCGTCCGACGACGGATTCGTCGGACGAAATAGGCGCTCTGCTACTCGTCCGACGAGTTTGTCATCGGACGAGTACATGTTACGCACCGATCTTTGGCGGTTGCCAAATGGGGAGAAACACCGCCTCCGGGATTTGTCCGGCGAAGTAAAACGCCTGCCGATTGGCGCTGCCGGAATCGCAAAGCACCGGCAGCATAGCCGGGGATTCAATCAGCAGACCACCTGAGCCACCTGTTGAAACGACCCCGCAGCCCGGGCAGTGGCAATTGCCGCAGCCGTCGTCGTCGGGGCAGGGTTGGCCAGGGTGGCTTTCGTCGCAAGTGTCGGCGTTTTCGGAGCAATGCGACGGTTCTGCATTGCCGGCGCAACAAGATTGCTCGTCCGCTTTTTCATGAAACTGCGCCGCATGGTCGGTGTCGCCACCTCCGCACGCCAAAGCGCGGTTCGCCGCTGCTGCGACGAACAGGCCGACAAGGAGGAGGAGGATGCCGATACGGTGTTTCATGATTGTTGTGCATGCAAAAGTAGAAAGAGTTGCGGTAGGATCAGGCACAACAGTCTGACACGGCATTTAAAAATAAGCAGAAACACCAAACTGCCAACCGGCTGTCCGTTTCGGCGGGTTGCCGAGGATGTCGTGTTGCCATTCGTAGCGGTAGTTCAGGCGCAGAATCGTTTGGGCGGTGGGCCGGAAACTGATGCCCGGTACAACAGCCTTGAAATCGTCGGCGATAGCACCGCCGGTTTCCCGAAAGGTGCCCACGTTCCAGTCCACATACTCCAGCCGGCAAACGACGCTGAAGACCGCGCGATCCCAGCCCAGTATTTTTTGCCGAAGGAGCGGTTGCACGATGTCCAGAAACCCGCCTTGCTGCCGGTTGCCGAACTGCTGGCCGTAGGTCTCCGGCACGTCCAGCGTCACCAGTGCCCATTCTCCGAGCAGTTTTGTGCCGAGCTGCGGGATGGTCGCATTGAAATCAACGGCAAAAGTGTGCAGGCCGCGTTTGCGGTCGAGGGTCAGGCCGTCCTCCTGGAATTTGTTGTACACCCCGCCCATGTACGACAACCCGATTTCGCCAATGCGTTGATGGCGCAGGGATATTTTTCCGGTGTACAGCGGTTGGCCGTTGAAACTCTCCTCGAAGCGCTCGGGGTTGTCCTTTGTCGCAGGCAAAAAGGTGCGGTTTTCCGCGTTGCTGATGATACTTTCATCGAACCCGTTGGTCAGGTAGGCTTCGTAGCCGAGGGTCCAGTCGGCCGTGTGCCATTTGCCGTAAAGCCCGAAACCCACATTCGACCAGGTTGCGGGCAGCATCCGGGTAGCCGAAACCGGACGGCTGATGAAGTCCCACTTGGGGCCGTCGTGGTTTTGGTTGAAGGCGCCGATCGGGTTCATCACCACGCCGCCGCGCAGGTTGAGTGCCGGGTGGAATTGAATGTCCAGCGAGGCAAACTCGATGTTGATTTCACGCCCGCCTTCCTCGAATTCGATTTCGGTCAAAAATTTGATGCGCCGGCCAATCGTGGACGACATGAACATGGTCAGGCGCGGCAACTGAAACGACAGCCCATCCGTGATGCCGTCTTCCGAAAAATAGGCAGTGTTGGCTTCCACATACCCACCGAGTGCAACGGGCATTTTGCCCATTTGCAAAAAAGGGCGGTCGTACACGGCATCCATGTTCATGTTTCCCGGTACGGAATCTGCCGATGGGGTATTGGTGCGCCGCAACCAGGTGGTGTCGGATTGCGCACCGATATGTTGAACAAAAAAGCACAGCAAAAGCGTGGCAGCCCCGGTTTTTTTAAACAAGCCAGATATGGATAAATGTGTCATCCTGAGTGGTTTTAAATGTTTTGAGCGCTTGGTCGGCCGGGCCTTCGAGCACGTCGCCGGTGGTGGAAAACTCGCTGCCGTGGCAGGGACAAACGTAGCGGCTGCCCTGCACTTCCACTTCGCAGCCCTGGTGGGTGCAGCGCATCAGGCAGGCCGAGTAAGCGTCGCCCGATTTGTACAGGCACACCGGGAATTCCGCGCCGGGCGGTTTCACGAAAACGTAGGGGCGTTCCTGGACTTCCGATTTTTTGAGGTATTGAAATTCCGATTTTCGAACGCTGACTTTGTTTGTTTCCACGGTCGCTTGCGCAAAATAGACGGCGGTGCCGCAACTTTCGCCCAACATGGCGGCGAAGCAAAAACCCAGTCCGGCCTGACTGCCGGTGATGATAAAGTCTCGGCGTTTCATGGCCTCAAAGGGATTCTAAAAATGTGATAAGTTGAGTTTTTTGCGCGGCGTCCAATGCCTGAAATGCCGATCGGCTTTGGCTGCCCTCTCCGCCGTGCAGCCCGATGGCCGCTTCGATACTCTGCGCCCGCCCGTCGTGCAGCAGGAAATACCGGCCGCCTTGCGAATTTTTGGAAAGCCCCAGACCCCAGAGTGGGGGGGTGCGCCACTCGGCGGTTTTTGCCGACCCTTCGGTGTAGCCGTCGTCAAGTTCGGGGCCCATGTCGTGCAGCAGCAGGTCGGTGTACGGCCGGATTTCCCGAAAAGCCAGCGCTGCGATGGGCGATGGTCCGGTTCGCAACACCGGGGCATGGCATTTGGCACAGCCGATTTGCTCGAACAAAGTTTTTCCCGCTTCGACAATTGCCGTGTTCGCCGTGCGCGGAATCGGCGCTTTCAGGGTACGCAGGTAGAACACCACGTCCTGAACCGTTTGGTTGCTCACTTCCGGGTCAATTTCCACGCCGGAATACGTATCGAACGGTTCGAAAAAAGAGGTGACGCCCATGTCCTGGTTGTAGGCGCGGGCGGTTTGCTGGAGCAAATCGTACACCGCTGCTTTTTTGCCAAAACGTCCGATGTACCGGCCGTTTTGCGTCCGAGCGTCCGGGCGTGGCGTGCTGTATGCGGGTACATTCACCCAGTTTGGACGTCCGCTGATACCGTCGCCGTTTGCATCGTCGGGGTCGGCCATGGCCAGCAGGTCTGCGTCGGGCACCATTTCCAGAAAGCCCAATCCGGTATTTGCCGGCGGCAGAATTTTGGAAAAGGTAGCCCCAACCGGTAGTTGTTCCGGCGTGAACCCGGGCAATGCGCGGTGTTGAAGTTGCGGCCCACCGAGGTGCAGGAATTGATTGCCCGTCTCGTCTGTTTGCCCAAATCGAGTCAGCATGGTGGACGGGTGGCCTTTTCCGTCGCCTGCATGGCAACTGCCGCAACTGGTAGATACAAACAACGGCCCCAAACCGGTAGCCATGGTAAAAACGTCATCGTTGAACGCGACATCACCGGCGAGGAATCGCCTTTGTTCGTCGTGGCTTAGGTTCTCCACCGGGCCATCGAGCAACTCGTTCTCCGCAGGCGCGAGTGGCAGGGTTTTTTCACAAGCAGCACCAAACAGGATGGCGAAAACGGCTATGAAACACATCTTTTTCATGGAACAAATCGAATTTTAGCACAAAGATAAACAGGTCTGGAAAAAAATATTTAGATTAACCTAAAAAAATATTTTCGGAACTTGTAACATCTTGCTCCATGCATCTGATGTCGGTTTTAGAGCAGCGCCTCAGGCGATGTGCTCGCCAACGTATCCTACCTTTGCGCCCATGGATCGTATCGGCTATTGGTGTACCCGCCTGGCGGTGGAGTTGTTCCGTTTCATGCCGTTTTGGCTGTTGTACCGCTTTTCCGATGGGCTGGCGTTTTTGCTCTATCGCCTCATCGGGTACCGGCGGCAGGTGGTGTGGGACAACCTTCGGCGTTCGTTTCCCGAAAAAACGGAGGCCGAACTGGCGCCCATCGCCCGGGAATCGTACCGGAGCATGACCGATGTGATGCTCGAGACCATGAAATCGTTCACCCTGCCGGTGCCGGAAATCGAGCGCCGCTGTGTTTCGATCAACCCGGAGTTGGTCAACGGGTACCTCGAGCGCGGGCAGTCGGTCATCATCAGCGGCGGCCACTACGGCAACTGGGAATACAGCGGCGTGGCCGTGCCGCCGTGTTTGCACGGCACCACCGTGATCGTGTACAAGCCTATCAGCAACCGTTACACGGATGCTTTTGTGAACCACAGCCGCGTCCGGACCAACATGATCCTGATCCCCATGGACGAGACCTTTGCGATCATGCGGCGGCGCGAGCAGGAAAAAATCGCCACCGCGTATATTCTGTTGGCCGACCAGTCGCCCTCCAACCGGAAGGCGGCGCATTGGGTAGAGTTTTTGGGGCAGGACACGGCGTCGTTGCCCGGGGTGGACGTGCTGGCGCGGAAGTTCCGCTATCCGGTTCTGTTCTACCTGATCCGGCGGGTGCGCCGGGGATTTTACGAAGTGGAATATTCCGAAGTGTGGCCGAATCCTTCAGAAGCGGCGGAGGCTGAAATTTCGCAGGCCGTGGCCCAAACCCTGGAAACGGCCATACGGAAACAACCCGAACCCTGGCTCTGGAGCCACAAGCGCTGGAAGATGACGCGGTGATTGGCAGTTTTGAGTTTTGAGTGTTGAGTTTTGAGTATAAAAAAGCCAACAGCCAACAGCCAACAGCCAACAGCCCATGCTACCTTTGCCCGCCTCCCTAACCCGGCACCCACTATTTTGCAATCCAGGAATTCCGTTCGTGTACAGGTCGTCGTGCCGTGCTACAACCCGCCTGAGGGTTGGGAGCGGGCCTTGGCCGACAAGTTTGCCGAGTTCGCGGCAGCAGTTTCCGATTTGGTTGCCGGAGCGGAGTTGATCGTGGTCAACGACGGCTCGGCGCGCAACGCTGGCGACGAGAATTTTCGGCACTTGCAGGCGCTCGTGCCCGCCGTGCGGGTGGTTTCCTACGAAAAAAACCGAGGCAAGGGGCATGCGCTCCGCCAAGGCGTGCAGGCTTCGGACGCCGACTTTGTGCTGGTCACCGACATTGATTTCCCCTACACGATCGCGAGTATGCGGCGGGTGGCCGCAAGCCTGCTGGAGTCGGGCGGCATTGCTGCCGGCAACCGCGATACGGCCTATTACGCCCACGTTCCGGCATTCCGGCGTTGGTTGTCGAAAGGGCTGCGCTGGCTGCTGCGCTATGTATTGCGCCAGCCCATAGACGACTCCCAGTGCGGCCTCAAGGGTTTTGACCGGGCGGGAAAGGCTGTTTTTTTGCAGACTACGATTGACCGGTTTTTGTTCGATCTGGAATTTTTGATGCTGGCCAACGGCCGTGTGCCGGTGCGCCCGGTGCCGGTGGAACTGCGTCCCGGCGTGGTGTTCAGCAGCGTGGGCTGGAAGGTGTTGCTGGCCGAGGGCGGCAACTTTTTGCGCTTGTTTTTCCGGCAGGCTGCCCCCTCGTAGAGTAAAAAGTGTCACAGAGGCTCACAGAGGCTTAGAGGACACAGAGTTTTTTGTCATCTTGAAAAGAACTGTCCGCTCTACGTTTTATTTACAAACTCTGTGTCCTCTAAGCCTCTGTGAGCCTCTGTGACACAAAAAAACGCACTATGAACAATCCACACATCCACATTCGCCCGGCCACCGAGGCCGACCTGCCCGCCATTCATGCCCTGGTGTACGAATTGGCGGTGTATGAAAAGTCGCCCGAGTCGGTGACAACCACACCTGCCGAGTACCTCGAGGATTTCCGCAACGGCCTGTTCCAAAGCCATGTGGCCGAATTGGACGGCAAGGTCGTCGCCATGGCGCTGTATTTCATGGCGTACTCTACCTGGCGCGGTAAGATGTTGTACCTCGACGATCTGGTGGTGAGCGAAGCGTACCGCCGCCATGGAATCGGGCAGATGCTGTTCGATGCTGTGCTGGAAGAAGGCCGTCGCCGGGGCTGCCGCTTGGTCAAGTGGCAGGTGTTGGACTGGAACACGCCCGCGCTGGATTTTTATCGAAAAAATGAAGCCGTGATCGAGACGGACTGGTGGAACGGGAAGATCAGTTTTGAGTTTTGAGTTTTGAGTTTTGAGTGGCGGTGGTGGGGTATTCATTGATGGTGAAGCGGGCATACTTGATTGTTTTGCCGGCGGCGAGGTGCATGCCTTCGTAGAGCGTCTGGATGCCGAGTTCCGGGTAGGGTAGGGGTTTGGCGTAGATGTCGTCGTCGGCAAAAAGCAGTTGGCAACGCGGGTCGGCGGCGACGGTGTCGAGCGTGAACCGGTAGAAATCCGGGTCATCGTGTTTCAGGTGCACGAGGCCGCCGGGGCGCAGGATTTGGCGGTACTTTTCCAGAAAATAGGCGGAAGTGAGGCGGCGGTTTTCCTTGCTGGCGCGGGGGAAGGGGTCGGGAAACGTGATCCAGATTTCGTCCACCTCGCCGGGGGCGAAGAAGTGGTCAATTATTTCGATGCGGGTGCGCAGGAAGGCGGCGTTGGGCAGGTTTTCTTCCAGGGCGGTTTTGGCGCCTTTCCAGATACGGTTGCCCTTTACATCCACACCGATGAAGTTGCGTCCGGGAAACTGTCGGGCCAGCGCCACGGTGTATTCGCCGCCGCCGCAGGCCAGCTCGAGGGTGATGGGGTTGTTGTTTTGAAAATGTCGGCTATTCCAGCGGCCTTTCAGTTCCACGGGTTGCATGTCCGCGCCCACGAGTGAAGGTTGCTGCACGTTGTAGCATTCGTACACGTTGGGAAAGGAAAGTACCTCGGCGAACTTGCGGAGTTTGTTTTTTCGGCCCATGCGGCAAAGGTCGCGTGATTGGCGGCATTCGTGAAAGGCATTTGTTAACTTTGCCAGGCAAAAAATCTAACCGCCTGTAAACTATTTTTCGATGACAACAATTTACCTCGACACCTCAGTAATCAATTTCCTTTTTGCAGAGGATGCCCCGGAACATCAAGCCGAGACGGTTGAGTTTTTTGATAAATTCATTCGGCTCGGTATTTATGAAACATTCGTGTCGGTATTTGTTACAGATGAAATCATGCAAACCAAACAGGAAGAAAATAGAACGAGGCTGCTCAATGTCCTTGCCGATTTTGAACTGGAGTTTTTGGAGGCATCAGATCCGAGGATCGTTCATTTGGCGCGTCAGTATCTTACAGCCGGAGTCATTCCGCCCAAAAAGTTGTACGATGCTTTACATGTCGGTACTGCCGTCTTTCATAAAATTGACTACCTCGTGAGTTGGAACTACAAGCACCTTGCAAACATCAACCGGGAAAGCCGGATTAATGCTGTAAATTTGTCCCAAGGCTACGAAAAACCCATTCGCATCATCACACCACTCGAACTAATGTCTGATGAAACATAAACACACCATATCAAAGGCTCAACTTGAGGTCTGGGAATGGAAAGAAAAAGCCGCAGAGTCGCTCTTGGCTTTGCCTCCAGAGGAATGGCTCCGAGTTGTGAACGCCCGCACTTCATCTGCGCAATTAACAATCCAAAAGCGCCGGGCTAAAAAAGCCGCTGTCCGGAAGCAACATTTTCCTGCCTGAATTTTTACCTTTGCCGCCACACATGATCCAGACCGTCATTTCCAGCAGCATTATTATTCGTCTCGGTGCGCGCACCTGACGTGGTTTGTCTGTTTGGAAAAACACAAGACCCCGGCAAGTGCGCGACACTTGCCGGGGTTTTTAGTTTGGGTAACTTTGCGGCTTTTTAAAACCGGAGCACCAATCGAACCATTCGAATCAATCGAAATAATCGTATCAATCAAACCACATGTACCGCGAATTCAAACACCTCCACCTCCCCTCCATAGACGCCGAAATCCGCCAGTTTTGGGAGGACGAAAAGATTTTTGAAAAGTCCGTCCAACAGCGGCCCACCGACCGCTCCTTTGTGTTTTATGAAGGCCCGCCTTCGGCCAACGGCAAACCGGGCATCCACCACGTCATGGCCCGCACGGTCAAAGACCTGTTCTGCCGTTACCGCACGCTCCAGGGCTACCGCGTGGAGCGCAAGGGCGGCTGGGATACCCACGGCCTGCCCATCGAACTGCAGGTGGAAAAAGAACTCGGCATCACCAAGGAGGACATCGGCAAAAAAATATCCGTGGACGCCTACAACCAGGCCTGCCGCACCACGGTCATGCGCTACAAAGACCTCTGGGACGACGTGACCCGCCGCATGGGCTACTGGGTGGATTTGGACAATCCCTACATCACCTTCGAAAACAACTACATCGAGTCGGTGTGGTGGCTGCTCCAACAGTTGTACAACAAAAAAACGCCCGCCGGCGAGTCGTACCTGTACAAGGGCTTCACCATCCAGCCGTTCAGCCCGGCGGCAGGCACCGGCCTGTCGAGCCACGAACTGAACATGCCCGGCACGTACAAGGAGGTCACCGATATTTCGGCCATCGCCATGTTCAAAGTGTGCCGAAACTCCGTTTCGGCATTCCTCTTCGACTCCGACGACGAAGACGTGCGCATCCTTGCCTGGACGACCACACCCTGGACCTTGCCCAGCAATGTAGCCCTCACCGTCGGGCCGAACATCGAGTACGCAAAAGTGAAAACCCTCAGCCCGTATACCGGCCGGCCGGTCAGCGTGGTGTTGGCTAAGTCGCGTTTGGCCGCCTATTTCAACCCCGAGGACGCCGATCAGCCGCTTGACGGTTTCAACGTCGGCGACAAAAAACTGCCGTACCACGTATCGAAAAGCGATATCCCCGGCAGCGCCCTCGTCGGCATCCGCTACGAACAACTTCTACCCACGCCCGCCGCGAGCACGCCCGAACTCGAAGCCAATGCTTTCCGTGTCATTCCCGGCGACTGGGTGACCACCGAAGACGGCACCGGCGTGGTGCACACCGCACCCTACTTCGGCGCCGACGACTTCCGCGCCTGCAAGGCTGCCGGAGTTCCGTTCATCGGCCTGCCCAATGCCAAGGCGCCCGATCTGCCCTTCCCGCTCGTGGATCGGCAGGGCAAATTTGTGGACGAGGTGCCGGAGTTTGGCGGGCGTTTCGTCAAGGCCGAATACTACTCCGCCGAGGTGCAAAAAGACAAGGACTTCAAACCCACCGACCTGCTCATCGCCCTGCGCCTGAAGGAGGACAACAAGGCGTTCAAGATCGAAAAATACAAACACACCTACCCCCACTGCTGGCGCACCGACAAACCCGTGCTGTACTACCCGCTCGACTCGTGGTTCGTTCGAGCCTCGGCGGCCAAAGAGCGTATGGCCGAACTGAACAAGACCATCAACTGGAAACCCGCCAGCACCGGCACGGGCCGCTTCGGCCAATGGCTCGAAAACCTGCAAGACTGGAACCTCAGCCGCTCGCGGTACTGGGGTGTGCCGCTGCCCATCTGGCGCACCGAGGATGCGGAAGAGGAACTGTGCATCGGGTCGGTAGAGCAGTTGCGGGCCGAAGTGGATAAAGCGGTGAAGGCCGGGTTGATGCGGGAGAATCCGTACGGCCCCACCCCCAGCCCCTCCCCCCGGGGGGAGGGGGGCATGCCCTCGACATCGGTTGGGCTTCCCGGAAGCGGATACAATTCGGCTGGCTCGGATCAAGCCCCCCTCCCCTTGGGGGGAGGGGCCGGGGGTGGGGCCGACCTCCACCGCCCCTACATAGACGACATCATCCTCGTTTCTCCTTCCGGCAAACCCATGCGGCGCGAACTCGACCTCATTGACGTCTGGTTCGACTCCGGCTCCATGCCCTACGCCCAGTGGCACTACCCGTTTGAAAATCAGGAGATTTTCAAAAACAACTTTCCCGCCGACTTCATCGCCGAAGGCGTGGACCAAACCCGCGGCTGGTTTTACACCCTGCACGCCATCGCTACGATGGTGTTCGACTCAGTGGCATTCAAAAACGTGGTGTCCAACGGCCTCGTGCTGGACAAGGAGGGCAACAAAATGTCCAAGTCCAAGGGCAATGTCGTGGATCCGTTCCTCACCATCGAGGAGCACGGCGCCGACGCCACGCGTTGGTACATGATGGCCAATGCCAACCCCTGGGACAACCTGAAATTCAACGAAGAAGGGATCACCGAGGTGCGCAACAAACTGTTCGGCACCCTGTACAACACCTACAACTTCTTCGCCCTGTACGCAAACCTAGACGGGTTCCGCATGGACGAGCAAAACGTGCTGCCCTACGAGCGTCGCACCGAACTCGACCGCTGGGTGATCTCCAAACTGTACTCGCTGGTAGCCGACTACCACGCCGCCATGGACGACTACGACGTGACCCGCGCCTGCCGCGCCATCGAGGATTTTGTGGACGAACACTTGTCCAACTGGTATGTCCGCCTCTCGCGCCGGCGCTTCTGGAAGGGAGAAATGGGCGAAGACAAATTGGCCGCCTACCAGACGCTATTCGAGTGCCTGATGGTCACGGGCCAACTGATGGCTTCCGTGGCGCCGCACTTTTCCGACTGGTTGTACCGAAACCTGACCGCGCCGATAAAAGACGCAGCCAAGCAAAAAAACACCCCGTTGCGCCATGACTCCGTACACCTCACCGACCTGACGCTGCCCGACCCGGCCAAAGTAGACCCGGCGTTGGAAAAGCGCATGGACTACGCCCAACGCATCTGCTCGCTGGCGCTGAGTATCCGGAAAAAGGAAAAACTGCGGGTGCGCCTGCCCCTGCAAAAAATCCTGCTGCCGGTGCTCGACGAGGCGTTCATCGCCGAAGTGGACGGCGTGAAAGACTTGATCCTGTCGGAAATCAACGTGAAACAAATCGAGTACATCACCGACGCGACGGGATTGCTGAAAAAAGGCGCCAAGGCAAATTTCAAATCGCTCGGCGCCAAACTCGGCAAGGACATGAAAGCCGCCGCGGAACTGATCGCCAATTTCACCAACGAGGAAATCAGTGCGCTGGAAAAATCCGGCGCACGCGAAATCGTGCTCAACGGCAACACCTACACGCTCACGCCCGACGACATGATCGTGAGCACCGAAGACCTGCCCGGCTGGAAAACGGCGTCGGACGGCGAACTGACGGTGGCGCTGGACGTGACGCTCACGCCCGAACTGCTCGCCGAGGGCACTGCCCGCGACCTCGTCAACCGCATCCAGAACATCCGCAAGGACAAGGATTTCAACGTGACCGACCGCGTGGTCGTCATACTGGAGCGCCACCCCGCTCTGCAGGATGCCGTAGAGAAATTCCGCGACTACATCAAGGCAGAAGTGCTGGCGACGGATTTAGTGCTGGCGGATGCCGTGGACGGCGGGGAGAAAATTGAACTGGAGGAGGGTGAGGAATTCGGCGTATCGGTGGTGGTGGCATAAGGGGCCAATGGCCTACCTTCGCCCCCGCAACAACCGACACGCACCATGCGCTTTTTCCTCTTCCTGCTCCCTCCCCTGCTCGCTGCCGCACTGAACGCCCAGACCGATTCCGTCCCAACCCTGAACCGCGAACTCCTGCGCTACGCCGACCCCTTCATCGGCACCGACGCGCACGGGCACACCTTTCCCGGCGCCACGGCCCCCTTCGGCATGGTGCAGCTCAGCCCCGACACCCGCCTCGAAGGCTGGGACGGCTGCTCCGGCTATCACTATTCGGACAAAAAAATATACGGCTTCAGCCACACGCACCTGAGCGGAACGGGCGTGCCCGACTACTGCGACCTGCTGTTTCAGCCGTTCATGCGGGAGAACAACCTGGAACCGGAGACGTATGCTACGGCTTTTGACAAAAAAACCGAGTTTGCCGAGCCAGGCTACTATGCCGTGGAACTCGGCGAGGGCAACGACCGCGTTTCCGTGGAACTCACCGCCACCGAGCGCGTGGGCGTACACAAATATGTTTTCCCCGCCAACCGCGAGTTCGGCCACATCCTGCTCGACCTGCGCCACCGCGACGAGGTGCTGAGTTCCAGCCTGACCGCCGTCAGCGACCGCGAATTGGTCGGCTACCGCGTGTCCAGTTCCTGGGCCAAGGATCAGCGCCTGTACTTCGCTATCCGGTTCTCGAGGCCGTTTTTCAACGTCCGCATCTTCGACATGACCAAAGACCCGATCATGTCGCAGCGGACGGTGAACGGCAAGGCCATCGTGTCACTGGTGGATTTTTACAGCTACGAAGGCACGCCGGTCGTGGTCAAGGTGGGCATTTCCGCCGTGAGCGTGCAGAACGCCCGCCTGAACCTCGATGCCGAGTGCCCCGATTTCGACTTCAACCGCGTGCGCGCCGAAACGCAGGCCAAGTGGGCCAAACAGCTCGGCAAGATCACCGTGGAGGGCGGCACCGAGGCCCAAAAACGCACGTTTTACTCGGCGTTGTACCACACCATGCTGGCCCCAAATATGTACTCCGACGCGAACGGCCAGTACCGCGGGCGCGACAAGGAGGTGCATCAGGCCATCGGGCACGATGTGTACACGGTGTTTTCCCTGTGGGACACCTACCGCGCCACCAAACCGCTGTTCACCATCCTCGAACCCCGGCGCACCAACGATTTTGTGCAAACCTTCCTGCGCCAGTACGAGCAGGGCGGCCTGCTGCCGGTGTGGGAACTCAGCGCCTGCGAAACCGATTGCATGATCGGCAACCACGCCATTCCCGTCATCACCGATGCTTGGAACAAGGGCATCCGTGTGTACGCCGGCAGCAAGGCCCTTGAAGCCATGCTCGCCAGCGCCAACCACGACCGCTACGGCCTGAAGTGGTACAAAAAACTCGGCTATATCCCTTCCGACGAGGAGCCGGAATCGGTGTCCAAAACCCTCGAATATGCGTTCGACGACTGGTGCGTGGCGGAGTTTGCCAAGGCCATTGGCCGGCAGGATGTGGCCGACACCTTCTACCAGCGGGCGCAGTATTACAAAAACCTGTACGACCCGTCCACGGGCTTTTTTCGCGCCCGCAACAACTCGACCTGGCACGCGCCGTTCGACCCATTCGAGGTCAATTTCAATTATACGGAAGCCAATGCCTGGCAGTACCGCTTTGCCGCGCCGCAGGACGTGTCGGGCATGATGCGTCTGTTCGGCGGGCGGGAGGCATTCGCCAAACAACTTGACGCGCTTTTCACCGCCAAACCCCAAACCACGGGCCGCCAGCAGGCCGACATCACCGGTCTCGTGGGCCAGTACGTGCAGGGCAACGAACCCAGCCACCATATTGCCTACCTGTACAACTACGCCGGCCAGCCCTGGAAAACCCAGCAGCGTGTGCGTCAGATACTTGACGAGCAGTACACCGACCGCCCCGACGGCCTGAGCGGCAACGAAGACTGCGGCCAGATGTCGGCCTGGTACGTACTTTCGGCAATGGGCTTTTATCCGGTGGTGCCCGGCAGCCCGAACTACGTGATCGGCACGCCGCTGTTCGACAAGGCCACCATTCATCTGGACAACGGAAAGACATTCTCTATTTCGGCCCAAGGTGCTTCGGCGCGGCGGAAATACATCCAGCGGGCGTACCTGAACGGCCAACCTTGGACGAAAACCTGGTTTGCCCACTCAGACCTCGTGGCGGGCGGCGAACTGAAATTCGACATGACCGACAAGCCCTCCGAGTGGGGCAAGAGCGAGACCGACTGCCCGGTGGCTGCCATCGAAGCGCCTGCCATCGTGCCCGTGCCGTTCATCGCTGATTCCAAACGGGTGTTTCAGGACAAACAAACCATCAAACTCGGCTGTGCCGACCCGGAGGCCGTCATTTTTTACACCCTCGACGGCAGCGAGCCGAACGGCGATTCATCGGCCCGGTACAGCACGCCGCTCGTGCTGACCGAAACCACCAGAATCCGGTTTATGGCCGTGCGCGGCGACCGGTCCAGCGCCATGGACGAAGCCGAGTTTTTCAAACTGCGCTCCGACCTGCGCGTTCTGCGCCTCGGCACCAAGTACAGCAATCAGTACACCGGTGGCGGCGATCAGGCCCTGGTGGACCTGATGCCGGGCGGCGCCGATTTCCGTTCGGGGCGTTGGCAGGGCTACGAGGGCGTCAACCTCGATGCCGTGCTCGATCTCGGCAGCAAAAAACCGGTACGCACGGTGCGGGCGAATTTTTTGCAGGACGAAAACGCGTGGATTTTTTACCCGACCAAACTGACCGTTGAGGTATCCGACGACGGCAAAACCTTCCGCCCGGCGGGCGAGGTGCTGAACGACGTGCCGCATACCGCTACAGGCTCGTTGCAGAAAAAATTTGCGGTGGAATTTCCCGAGGGCACAGCGGCCCGCTATCTCCGGGTGCTGGGGCACAGCCTGATCAAATGCCCGGAAGGGCACAAAGGAGCGGGCGGATTATGCTGGATTTTTGCCGATGAGGTATACGTGGAATAGGCTGATTGTTAAAGCAAAACAGTCATGGAAACCTCGCTTTAAATTTATAAAAATGTGTGGTTGCCTGCGGCTTCTCGCCCAACCGCATGGTGTCCGGGTGTAATTTGCGGTGAAAAACTCATCGCTTATCACTCATCGCTCATCGCTTTTTAAAACATGGTACAAATAGCCAATCCCATCTACGATGTCGTGTTCAAGTATCTGATGCACGACGAGAAAGTGGCCAAACTGCTGCTTTCGGCCATCATCGGCAAGGAAATCGTGTCGCTCGAGTTCCGGCCCACCGAGCACAATTTCCCGGTAGGGGAACTGCTGGCGGTGCTGCGTATGGATTTCTGCGCACGGACCACCGATGAGAACGGCAAGCAAGAACTCGTCATCATTGAGTTGCAAAAAGCCAAATTGGCCAGCGACATCATGCGTTTTCGCCGGTATCTGGGCGAGCAGTATGCGAACAAGGAAAACATGGTGCGCGAACCGGCTCCGGAGTACCCGTACCGAAAAGCATTGCCGATCCTCAGCATTTACTTTTTGGGACACGCCCTCGATCATACCAAGGCGCCCGTCGTACGGGTAAACCGGCGCTACATGGATGCCGCCACCGGAGAGCAGATTCACGAAAAAGAAGCGTTCATTGAAAGCCTGACGCATGACAGCGTTATTATCCAGATTCCTTACCTCAAGGGGCGCCGCCGCACCGAACTGGAACAATTGCTTGCACTTTTCGATCAGTCCGCCGCTGCGAAAGACCCGCATTTTTTGGCCATAAACGAGCATGACCTGCCGGAGCGCTATCGCCCATTGCTGCGCAGGCTTCAGAAAGCGCTGACCGACCCGATCATCCGCCAGAGCATGGATGCCGAGGACGATTTAGTGGAAGAAATAAAAGATTACCAGAGGCTTATCACCTTGAAAGAGAACCTTCTCACGGAGAAGGAGAGCATCATCACGGAGAAGGAGAGCATCATCACGGAGAAGGAGAGCATCATCACGGAGAAGGAGAGCATCATCACGGAGAAGGAGAGCATCATCACGGAGAAGGAGAGCATCATCACGGAGAAGGAGAAGACCATCTTGGAAGACAAAAAAACGATTTCAGAGCAGCAAAAACAGATTGAGTCTGCTATCCAGAAGCTGTTTGCAGCAGGCTCAACGATCGAACGCTTGGCTGGTATGTTTGGGATGACCGAATCGGCGATTGTGGCTATCCTGCATCAAAAATAGCCACGACAGGTGTTTAAAAAAATATACGATGGCCCCCACCGGGTATGCTGCGAGTATGGCATTCAACTACCTTTGTTGCCCCAAAGGTTTGATTTTTTTCAACACTTGCCCGTGCGACGCTTCATCTTGTCTGCCATACTCGTTCTTGCTGCCTGCTCGCACCTGCCGGGCCAGGGGGTGGAGGATTTGGAGCACTTCTTGGCCGAGGCAGACAATTTGTTGCACCAAGCCCGAAGTGCCAGTACCGCCAAGGATAGTTTCGACCTCGCGAGTCAAAGTTTTGCGATTGCGCAGGACCTGCGCTACGACGAGGGCATAGCCCGCGCGTCGGTGCTGCTGGCGCAGGTGTGCGTGCGTACCAACCGCATCGAGAATGCGCTCGAGTTTTACTTGCAGGCAGAGGAGAAACTGGCCCCCAGCGAAACCTCCCAACCCCTTGTGTTGGACCGATCGGCCCTGCTGGACGTCTACATCGGCCTCGGAAACCTTTTTTTTCAGGAAAGATTGTTCGGCAATGCCCGGCGGTACTATCGAAAAGCCATCGAGCATTCGCAGAGCAGCAACGCGCTCCTCGAAAAAATAGCCGATACGTTTTTGCACGAAACCCGATACGACAGCGCCGAACTGGCCTATAAACCGCTCATCGCTTATTACGAGCAGCAGGGTGAATACCCGCGATTGGTACAGATTTATCAAAAACTGGCAAATGCCGAGGGCCGCCCGTCGAAAGACACCACAGGCCTTGTCTACTACCGCCGCATCGAAAGTATCCTCGATTCTCACGGCCTTCCCGAGGAGCGCGCCGTGATGTACAACAACATGGGCAAGCAGTACGCCATGCGTAACAACTACACGCGAGCACTGGAATATTTCCGAAAGGCAGAACTTCAGTGCGAGTATATCAACTGCGATTACATACACGTCGTGTACGCCAACCTCGGCATCGCGCTGCACAACACCGGAGACACCCAAAAAGGCATCGGATACCTTTTACAGGCGGCAAACGCCCTGAAAAGGCAAAATGACCAGTTCTCGCTGGCAAGCCTCGAACACCTCATCGCCGGTGCGTATTTCAGCGATGGCGATATCTACAACGCCCTGTCGCACGTCAACGAGGCCATCCGGCTTGCACGCGAAACCAAGCAAAAAGACGTGTTGGCCCGCAGCTACAGTACTGCCGCCGACGTGTACTACCGGCTTTACGATTTTGAAAACGCCTACAAATCCTACAAGGAATACCTGATTCTGGACGAGTCCATGCGCCAGCAGGAACAGGCCCGCCAGCAGCGCATCGAACAGCAGCGCTCCCAACTGAGCGCCGCCGAAAGCCAGATCAAATACCTCATCACCCGGCAAAACATCAAAGACCTCGAACTTCAACAGGAGCGCGACGACAAAGAGCGCTTGGTGTTGAAAAACGAAAACCTTGAACTCGACCGGCAACGCCGGGAGGACGAGGTGCGCCTGCTTCAGGCCCAAAAAAATGCCGATCAGGCGGCGCTTCGGGAACAAATCCTGTTGATTCTGCAGGAACGGAGCAAATCCCAACTGGCACAGCAACTACTGGTCGCCGAAAAGCAGGAGGCCGCTTTTCGCGATCAGGAGCAGCTCGCGCTCGTCCAGCGTCAGGCCGACAGTGCCCGTGTCGAACAGCTCCGCCGGGACCAAGCCTTCCAGCAACGCGAGCAGGAAAATTTCAGAAGGTTTGCATACGGCCTTGGCGGCCTCGGCCTCGTGACGGTGTTACTGATGAGCCTGAGCTGGTGGTTTGCCCGCCGCTCCAGCCGGCGCATGAAGGCCAAGAACCGCGAAATCGAGATGCAAAAAAACCAGATCGAAGAGGAACGGCACAAGAGCGACAGGCTCCTGCTCAACATCCTGCCCGGAGAAGTGGCCCAGGAACTGCGTGTGCATGGATACGCCACACCCCGGTTCTACGAGCGGGCCACCGTGGTGTTCACGGATTTTCTAAACTTCACCAGCCTGTCCGAAACACTGACCCCAGAACAGCTCATTGACGAACTGGATGCCTGCTTCCTCGGCTTCGACGAAATCTGTGAGCGCCACGGCCTCGAAAAAATCAAAACCATCGGCGATGCCTACATGTGCGCCGGCGGCCTGCCCGTGCCCAACAATACCCATCCCGAAAATGCCGTCAGCGCCGCCCTCGAAATGATGGACTGGCTCCAAAAACGCAACGAAACCAATCCCAAGGCTGTGTTCACCGCCATGCGGGTAGGCGTCCATACGGGGTCGGTCATTGCCGGCGTGATCGGTAAGAACAAGTTCGCCTACGACATCTGGGGGGATGCTGTCAACCTCGCCTCTCGCTTGGAAGAGCTTGGCGAGCCGGGCCGTATCAACATTTCCGGCGCTACCTACGAGGCGGTCAAACACCGCTTCCCCTGCACCTACCGCGGCAAAAAAGACGTACACAACAAAGGTCAGGTGGATATGTACTTTGTGGATTCATGGAGTGATTGAGTGATTGAGTGGCGGAATAACCGGCATTCGGTCGCCAGATTCGGGCAGTCGTCAACGCCGATTTGTATAATGCTCGTGCCGGGCTACATTTTTGCCAAAATCCTGTGGCTCCAAAAATACAAAACCATCGCGCACACCACGTATCGAACAACCATGAACACCATCATTATCGAGGACGAGAACCTCACCGCCCAACGCCTTGAGGGCATGCTCAAAAAATACGACCCCGGCATCCAGGTGCTGGCTACATTGCCCTCAGTGGCCGAGTCCGTGGACTGGCTGCGCAAGCACGATGCGCCCGACTTGGTGTTCATGGACATCCACCTCGAAGATGACCTGTGCTTCAAGATTTTTGAACTGGCGCCGCTCACCTCGCCGGTCATCTTCACTACCGCGTACGACGAGTACATGATCAAGGCATTCAAAGTCAATAGCATTGACTACCTGCTCAAACCGGTAAACCTGCTCGAACTGATCGCGGCCCTGGATAAATACAAAGCGCTGAAGGAACGGTTTTCAAAACCGGACTTTGACACGCTGCTCCAGTATATCGGCCAACGTACACCGGACTACAAAACGCGGTTTATGATCACGGTGGGAAACAAAATCCGCAGCATCGAAACGGTGGACATCGCGTATTTCTACTCCGATGAAAAAATCACGTTCATGGTCACCCGCGACGGCCAACACTTGCCCATTGATTTCAGCCTAGACAAACTGACCACGCTGCTCGACCCCAAACACTTCTTCCGTATCAGCCGCCAGTACTTCGTCGGCTTTGGCTCGATACAGGCCGTGCTCACCCACTTCAAGGGCAAACTCAAACTTGAACTCAACCCCAAGGCCCGCCACGAGGTGTTCGTGAGCGGCGACCGGATGACCGACTTCAAGGACTGGCTGGGGAGGTAATTTTGAGTTTTGAGTTTTGAGTTTTGAGTGGTGCCGCAACTCAAAACTCAAAACTCAAAACTCTAAAGCGTGAGCCGCAGCGCCGATAATGCCGGCGTTGTTGAGCAACTGTGCGGGCAACACGCGTGCTTGCGGGGTGAGCAAATCCTTGTAGGTCTCAAAATATTTGCTTTCGCCACCGCCGAGAATAAAAAGATCGGGCGAAAAAAGGCGCTCCAGATGCAGCAGGTACGCATTGAACCGCTTGGCCCACTCGGTCCGGCTGATCTTGAGTCGTTCGCGTGCGCTTGAGGAGCAAAATGCCTCAACCGGCTTGTTGTTTTTCCAGATCAGGTGGCCGAGTTCGGTGTTGGGAACCAGCATGCCTTTGTAAAAAAGCGCCGTGCCGAGGCCCGTTCCGATGGTGACAAGCAAAACCAAGCCCTGCTCGCCCTTTCCCGCGCCAAAACGCATCTCCGCGATACCGGCAGCATCGGCGTCATTGGTGGCGCATACCCGCGTACCACAAGCATGCCCAAACACTTCTTCGATGTTGGTACCGATCCATTGCTTGTCTATGTTGGCCGCCGAGTGCGCCACGCCGTTTTTGACAATGGCCGGAAAACCGCACCCGACTACATTTTTGTAGCTGAAAAACGCGACAACCTCGGCAAATGCGTTCGCCAGTGCTGCCGGTGTGGCAGGCTGTGGCGTTGGCACGCGAAAACGTTCACCGTGCAATTTTCCGTGTTGCAGGTCCACTAATGCGCCTTTCACGCCCGAAGCACCTACGTCTATTCCTAAAATGGTTTGCATCTTTTAAAAGAGGTTTCGGGTTTCGAGGTTTCGCGTTTTGAGGTTTCGGGTTATGCAAACTCTCCCAGTCTTCTAACCCGAAACCTCCAAACCCGAAACCTTTATTGGTTTCGTACATAATCCAGCACCGGGTCGCGCCCGTCCCGGAATGCTTCGAAGGGCAATTCCACCGGTATATCTGGTATTAGTGCGTCCGGGTCGCCGGGCAGGATTTGCACCGGACGCGTGCCGTGGAATACCTGCAAACGGCTGTTGGGCAATATCAGGTAGCTGGGGTCGGCAATATGGTTCGGGCGCTGGGCGGGCGGCTCGCCCAAGAGCGTGGCATTCGTTTTCACACGGAATGAAGCGGCTATTTCCACTGCTGCGCCAGAGGTGTAGCGGTTGGTGGCCACATAAATTCGGTTGGGCAAGTTGACGAATGGCATCGCTGCCAAGCGGTTTGCCAATGCGATTCCGTCGGCGGGGTTGCCGCCGTTGTTGAAGCGCAGATCGAGAAAGAACCGAGCATCGGGGCGACGCTCCAACAAGGCAAGCAAGGAGTCGATATACGGCTGAAACGGGGGCAATTGCGATGCGCTCGAGCTGTCGCCCACGGCAAGCGACATTTCCTGGCTGTAGCAGCCATTGTATTGCAGGTAGGCAATGCGGTCGGACTCGAGCCATGCCAGGCTGAAGACCTGCTTTATGGGGTCCCAGCGCAAGTCGGGGTTTTTGGGCACAAACTGCGCCGGTTGTAGTCCGGCCTTTTCGGTCTTGAAGTCGAGCGGAAACGTTTTGATGAAAAATCGCTGTCCTTTTTCGTCCGCCAGCATAAGTGCTAGTGTGTCGTCTTTGGCCACGCCCGCGAGGCGCATGGCCTCCGGGAAACGCAACCAAGTCGGGCCGTCGCGGCGTGCCGACTCGTCGTTTTCGCGGGCAAAAAGCCGGGACATGCGGTTCAGCGCTTCGGTCGCCTCCATTCCGTTGATCTCCAAAACTTTTTTTCCAAGCGCGGGTGCAAATCTTTTCACGGTTCCGCTCACGTACAGGCCGTCGGCATACCATCCCAAGCCCAACGGAATAATCTTGCTGTATTGCTGGAGCAGGGGCGTCAGTTCGATGCGGGTATGTGCATCCCGCGCTTTGGCCACAATGGTCTGCAATTCAAGGGCAATGTGCAGGTCGCTTTTGCCGTCGAGATTCTCGGCCAAATTGGCCAGATCCGTCTCAAATGCCTGCCGGGGATAATGTTTGTGTAGGCTGGGGTGGCGGGTGGGCAGTTCGCGTTGCAGCAAGGCGATGTCGGCCCGCCATTGTTCTGCGCCCATTTGCGCCAGCAAGGCGCCGTTGCCAAAAAATATCAAAAAGAGAAATATAAGAATCAGTCTCATGCTTCGCATATTTTTTCCCACAGGTAAACCCGTGGGCGGAAATCGAATCAATCGGTTCAATCGAATCAATCAAAACCAGCCCGTCTTTTTGCGCCGGCTGCTGCTGCTGCCGCCGATCCCGAGTACGCCGAGCAGGCCGCGTGTGAGTTCGCGGGCGATGGTAGTGCCGATCTGGCGGGTAGTCGGGTTGGAGATTACTTTTTCGAAGGTGCTTTTTTCCTGCCGAGTGGTGGTACGGGCAGCGGGCCTGGCTGCAGGTACTTCCTGCGCGGTGCGCTCGTGTGCCTCTTGGATTTTTTCGTTCAAAATTTCGTAGGCGCTGTCGCGGTCCACCTCCGAGTTGTATTTGCGCACCAGCCCGGATCGGTCGAGTATATGGTCAATCTCGCTCGGCGTGAGCACGTCCATGCGGGTTTCGGGCGCGCGCACGAGGGTGTGCGCCAGCGGCGTGGGGATGCCCTTTTCGTTCAGCACGCTGACGAACGCCTCGCCGATGCCGAGATGGGTGAGCACGTCCTCGGTTTTGTACCACTTGGTGATGGGGTAGTTTTCGGCGGCGAGTTTGATGGCCTTGCGGTCTTTGGCGGTGAACGCGCGCAGGGCGTGCTGCACTTTCAGGCCCAATTGCGCGAGGATGCTGTCGGGGATGTCCACCGGGTTTTGGGTGATAAAAAAGATGCCCACGCCTTTGGAGCGGATGAGTTTGATGATGGCTTCCAGTTGCTGCATGAGGGCCGGGGTGGCTTCCTGGAAAACCAGGTGGGCCTCGTCAATGAAAATGCAGAGCTTGGGCTGCTCCATGTCGCCCTCTTCTGGGAAGGAGGCGTAGATCTCCGCGAGCATTTGGAGCATGAACGTGCTGAACAGTTTGGGCCGATCCTGAATATCGGACAGGCGCACGATGCTGATGACCCCGCGCCCGTTTTCGTCCATGCGGCACAGGTCCTCCACGTCGAAGGATAGTTCGCCGAAAAACAGTTCGGCGCCCTGTTGCTCCATTTCGACCACCTTGCGCAGGATGGTGGCGGCGGTGGCGGCGCTGAACTGGCCGTACTCAGCTTCGATTTCGGCTTTGCCCTCGTTGCCGAGGAACTGGAGCACTTTTTTGAAATCCTTGAGGTCGAGCAGGGGCAGGTCGCGGTCGTCGCAGTATTTGAACACCACGGCCACCACGCCGCCCTGCGTGTCGTTGAGACCGAGGATGCGGCTGAACAGCACGGGGCCGAACTCGCTCACGGTGGCGCGCAGGCGGGCGCCTTTTTCCTGGGAGAGCGACAAGAACTCGACCGTGTTTTTCGAGGGGTGCCAACTGATGCCGATTTTGGCGGCACGGTCTACAATCTTGGGATTGTCCGTGCCGGGCATCGCCACGCCGGAAAGGTCGCCCTTGATGTCCATGAGCAGGGTGGGCACGCCGTTGGCGGCCAATTGCTCGGCGATGACCTGCAGGGTTTTGGTTTTGCCCGTACCGGTAGCGCCGGCGATGAGGCCGTGGCGGTTCATGGTGCGCAAGGGCACTTTCACCTGAAGGCCCGGGATGGCTTCGCCGTCGAGCATGGCGCCGCCGATGACAAAGGTAGGGCCTGAAAAACCGTAGCCTTTTTCCAACTCGGCTGTAAATTCTTCTTTTTTGGACATGGTGTGCTTTAGTTGAGGCGCAAAAGTAGAAAGACTCGCGGGCATGCCGAAAGGGTTATCCGACTTCGATGTTGCGGTAAATGTCCGTCATCCGGAGTTGTTACCTTTTTTGGCAAAAATACAGGTTGACGCTTGTATGGCGCTGCAAATTTTAGAATGCCCAACCTGCTCGTATGCCCTACCTCCTGAACCTTTGCGCACAGGGGCTGTTTCAAGGGCTACTAAACGACATTCTCGCGCACAATGACTTGGATTAGTTACCTGCTCATCACGCTCGCCGCATATTCCGGCATGGAATTCATGGCATGGTTCACGCACAAATACCTGATGCACGGTTGGCTGTGGAGCTGGCACGAAGACCACCACAAGCCCCGTCACGAAAAGGAAGGTTTTTTTGAAAAAAACGACCGCTTCTTTCTGGTGTTCGCCATTCCCAGCATGTTGTGCTACATGATCGGTGGGCTGACCCCGCATTTCTGGGTGCTGTTCATCGGGGTGGGCATTTCGTTATACGGCCTCACGTATTTCCTGATCCACGACGTGTACATCCACCAGCGGTTCAAGTGGTTCCGCCAACTCGACAGCACCTACTCGCGCGGAATCTTGCGTGCCCATGGCGCCCACCACGCCAAAACCACCAAGGAAGACGGCGAGTCTTTTGGCCTGCTCATCGTATCGCCGAAATATTTCAAAAAACGGCGCGCACAGCAGGCGGGGAAAAGCACCATGGATAACACAGATTAATTTTCCACATCAAACGGCTCCCAATCCTCGCCCAAACTTTCGGCGGGATGCCAGAAGTGTTTGTCCAGGTCAACCACGCGGTTGTCCTCCACGCGCACGCCCTCGGCTTCCAGCAGCTCCTGCATGAGGGTGGGGGTCGGGAAGTGGTTGCGTCCGCTGAGCTCGCCCTTGCGGTTCACCACCCGGTGTGCGGGCACGCCCGATTCCGAAAAACTGTGGTTCAGCGCCCAGCCGACCATACGCGCGGCGCCCAGCGCCAAAAAATCGGCGATGGCCCCGTAGGTCGTCACCCGGCCCGGCGGCACCTGCCGTGTCACGGCATACACGAGATCGAAGTAGGTTGGCATAGTTCAGGTTTGAAGGTTTCGGGTTAGAAGGTTTGAAGGTTTCGGGTAAGAAGGTTACTGGTTACGTTCAACCCTCCAACCAGTAACCTTCTAACCTTCTAACCCGAAACCTTCAACCCCTTCGCCAGCCGGACATAATCCTGCCAGCCGAGGCGTTCGGGGCGTTGTTCAAAAAACGGGTCAGTCATCAGGATTTCCTCGGGGAAGAAGGGTTTGAGGGTGTTCCGCAGCATTTTACGGCGCTGGTTGAACGCGGTTTTGACAATCTGTCGGAAGCGTTTTTCGTCGCAGTCCAGTTCGTAGTGTTCTTTTCGCGTCAGCCGGATCACGGCGGAACGTACCTTGGGGGGCGGGTTGAACGAGCCGGGCTCTACGTTGAAGAGGTGCTCGGCGTGGTAGTGCGCCTGCACGAGTACGCTGGTGATGCCGTAGATTTTGCTGCCCGGCGGCGACACGACGCGGTCGGCTACTTCCTTTTGAAACATCCCGACCATCTCCGGAATTTGCCCGCGATAGTCCAGCATTTTGAAAAGAATCTGCGTGCTGATGTTGTACGGAAAGTTGCCGATCAGGCAAAAGGGGCGTTCACCGAACACCTCGCGCGGATCGAATTCCAGAAAATCGCGCAGGATGAGGCGTTCTTTCAAGTCGGGGTAGTGCTGGTTGAGATGGGCGATCATGTCGCGGTCGGCTTCCACGGCGTACAGGGAATATGCTTCTCCATGCGCCAGCAGGTGTTTGGTCAGCATGCCCGTGCCGGGGCCGATTTCCAGTACCAGTCCGGTGTCCTTGGCTAACCGCAAGCCGTCGGCGATGCGCTCCGCGATGCTGTCGTTTTTGAGAAAATGCTGTCCGTATGATTTTTTTGCGTGCATGGCTGTTTTCCCGGGTGGTGCTTGGGCTGGGCAAAGATCGAAAAAGAGATCGGTTTCGCCCTATCTTCGCGCCCGCTCAACTACCCACCCATGCGCATTCTGCCCGCATTGCTGCTCCTTTTCCTGACCAACTGCACGCACCGTATGCAACCCACGTTCACCATTCCTTTCGAATCCAATCCCAACCAGACCGTCACCTACGCCGAAGCCATCGCCTGTTACGAAAAAATGGCGGCGGCGCACCCTGGCATGTTCCGGTTCACGCCCGTCGGCAGCACCGACAGCGGCCATCCGCTGCATGTGGCCGTGTTGTCCAAAAACGGCGAGTTCGACCCGGCGAAAATCCGGCAGTCGGGCAAGCGTATCCTGCTCATCAACAACGGCATCCACCCCGGCGAACCGGAGGGCATTGATGCCACCATCTTGCTCCTGCGCGACCTGCTGTCCAAACCCGAGCGCCAGGCCGTGCTCGACCACCTCGTGCTCGTCGTCATCCCGGTGTACAACGTGGACGGCTGCCTCAACCGCGGTTCGCACAGCCGGGCCAACCAGGTCGGCCCCGAAGCGTACGGTTTTCGCGGAAACGCCCGCAACTACGACCTCAACCGCGATTTCGTGAAATGCGACTCCCGCAATGCCCGCACGTTCAACCACATTTTCACCACCTGGTTGCCCGATATTTTTATTGACAACCATACCAGCAACGGCGCCGACTACGCCTACACGATGACCCTCATCGCCACCCAGCACAACAAACTGGAGGCGCCGCTCGGCGATTTTTTACAAAAAATCATGCTGCCCGCGCTCTACGCCCGCATGGAAAAACGCGGATGGGAAATGATCCCGTACGTGGACAGCCCCGGCGAAACGCCCGACCAGGGCATCACCGGTTTTTGCGACTACGGGCGTTTTTCCACCGGTTATGCCGCCTACTGGAACACCATTGGCTTCATGCCCGAAACGCACATGCTCAAGCCCTTCGCCGACCGGCTTCGCAGCACATTGGCGTTCATGGAGGAGTCCATCGAGTTTGTCCACCAGCACCACGCCGCGCTGGGCAAGGCCCGCGCCGAGGCATTCGAGCGCACGCGCACCAAGCCCGAGTTCGTGCTCGACTGGCGCATGGACCGCGATACCCGCGATTCTCTCCGGTTCAAAGGCTACGCGGCAAAGTACAAACCCTCCGAGGTGTCGGGCCTGCCGCGCCTCTGGTACGACCGCTCCGAGCCTTACGAAAAAACCATCCCGTACTACAACACCTTCGTGCCCTCGGCCACGGTGGCCAAACCCGTGGCCTACCTCATCCCGCAGGCCTGGGAGAACGTGCTCAGCCGCCTCGAAAACAACGGCGTGCAAATGCACCGCCTCCGCGAGGACGCAACCGTGGAGGTGGAAATGTACACCATCGGCGCGTTCAAAAACCGCGACGCCTGGGAAGGCCACTACTACCACAACAACGTGCAGGTAGAAAAACAAACCCGCAAGCAGACTTTCCACAAGGGCGACTATGTGGTGTTCGCCGACCAGATCGCCAACCGCTACCTGCTGGAAACGCTGGAGCCGCACGCGCCCGACTCTTGGTTTGCCTGGAACTTCTTCGACCCGATCCTCATGCAAAAGGAGTATTTCTCGGGGTATGTGTTCGAAGACCTCGCCGCTGAATTTTTGAAACAAAATCCTGCTGTGCGGGCGGAACTGGAGGAGAAGAAAAAAGCCGACCCGGAGTTTGCCGCCAGCGCTACCAAACAATTGGACTGGGTGTACCGCAAGTCGCCCTGGTACGAACCCACGCACCGGCTGTATCCAGTAGGGCGGTTGATGGGGAAAACGGTATTGCCGATTTGACATTCTCTTAACAGATCGAGGTTAAACCACCCCTTCCACTTCCCGTCCAAAGCCGTGTTTCAACCAAACCACACTTGTTACAATTATGAAAAAGCACCTGTTTTTGTTCCTGCTCCCGCTGTTCCTGCTCGCTTTCGCCGCTCAGGTTCAAGCCCAGCAAACTCCCGCCGCCGACAAACGCGAAGACGTGCGTGATGCCCGCGAAGACGTGCGCGACCGCAAGGAAAACCGCCGCGACCGACGGGAGGACGTACGCGACCGCAAAGAAGACCGCCGCGACAAACGCGAGGACGTGCGCGACGCCAAACACGACGGCGGCAAACTGGATAAACTCGAAGACAAGCGCGACGCCCGCGAAGATGTGCGCGACACCCGCGAAGACAAACGCGACAAGCGCGAAGATGTGCGCGACCGCAAAGAAAACCGTCGCGACCGCCGTGAAGATCGTCGCGACAAGAAAAATTAATGGCAAACCGCTTTTTTGTCACTCCGATCCGGCGAGCATTAGTTGGTTACATTGTCGCCCGGCACGCGCAGGCCCCACCCCCAACCCCTCCCCCAAATGGGAGGGGAGACGTAGATTACACTTCAATCATCGTTGAAATCTACGGTGTTTGTAGCATCTCCCCTCCCATTTGGGGGAGGGGTTGGGGGTGGGGCCTGCGCGTGCCGGACGAGATGTCGCCAATCAACGCTCCCGTGTAAAGGAGTGACAAAAGTGGCTATTGCCGAGTGTAGCCGTGCACGAAAAGATGCGCCATTTCTTGCTGCCAACCGTTTAATTTTGCCCGAAAAATACCCACGTGGCAAAAACGTTCGTATTCCTGCTCGCCCTGTTTGCCCTCGTCGCCGGCACAACGCCGCCGGCTGAAATGCCCGGCACCACCACCATCCCCCCCTCGCCCCAGCGCTCAGGCGACCCCGCCGCCGGCTACCGCTACCTGCTGTACGGCGACATGGTCGGGCATGGCATTCCGCTGGCGCTGTTCCGGAAAATGTATCCCAACGGCAATCCCGACGACCTCGGACGCACGGGCGACAGCCAAGGGATCCCCTTCGTTTTCAACGTGGTGGAAACCGCCAAGGGCGTAAAAGTAGTGGCGCCCACCTGCCTCACCTGCCATGCCGAAAAACTCAACGGCCAGCTCATCGTGGGGCTGGGCAACAACACCGCCGACCACAGCCGCGAACAGGCGTCCACCTTTCGCGCATCCGACATGGCTCTACAGGTGGGCTACGGCAAAAACTCCCCAGAGTGGGAAGCCTACCACCCCCTCAGCCGGGGCTACAAGGCCGTGGGGCCGTACATCCGCACCGCCGTGCGCGGGCCTAACCCCGCCGACAAAATTTTTGCCGCACTCGCCGCCCATCGGAAAGCCGACGACCTGAGCTGGCTCGACGAGCCGCAGTTCGCGGTGCCCACCGAGGTGGTGCCCACCGACGTGCCCGCGTGGTGGTTGCTCAAAAAGAAAAACGCCCTGTACTACAATGCCCTCGGCCGGGGCGACTTCGCCCGATTGGCCTCCGCGTCGGGCATGCTCACCATGACCGACAGCGCCGAGGCCCGCCGGGTGGACGAGCGCATGGTGGACCTGATCGCCTGGATCCGCACGCTGGAACCGCCCCGCTACCCGTTTCCGGTGGATGCCGCTTTGGCCGCGCAGGGACAAGTCATTTTTGAAAAAACCTGCTCGAAATGCCACGGCACCTACGGCGAAACGCCCACCTACCCCAACCGGGTAGTAGAACTCGCCACCATCGGCACCGATCCCTTGCTGGCGGAAGCATATCAGAAACACCCCGAATACCACAACTGGTACAATTCCAGTTGGTACGCCCAAGGCCCGCACAAAGCCGAACTGGTTCCCACCGATGGCTACATCGCCCCGCCGCTCGACGGCGTGTGGGCCACGGCGCCCTACCTGCACAACGGCTCGGTGCCCACCATCGAAGACCTGCTGAACAGCCCGCAGCGCCCGGCCTATTGGCGCCGCTCCTTCGACAACGCGGACTATGACCCCGCCAAACTTGGCTGGAACTATACGGTCGAAACGGCCCAAACGAACAAGGAAACCTACAATTCCACCCTGCCCGGCTACGGAAACGGCGGGCATACGTTTGGCGACAGGCTCAGCGCCGAAGAGCGAGGCGCGGTGCTGGAGTATTTGAAAACGTTGTGATCTAAAACAAAATACCCGGAAAAAACAGGACGTTCCCACATAGTGTTGAAACCTTACATTTGCCCTGCAACTACACCTCTGTTTAAACCCGAGTCATGACAAAACACCTGCTACTCCTGTTTGCTTCCTGCGGCTTGTTGCTATTCGCCTGCCAACCCAAGGAAACCATCGTGCGCATCCAAACAAGCATGGGCGACATCACGGTACGGCTGTACGACGAGACGCCCCGGCACCGCGACAATTTCCTCAAGTTGGTTGGAGAGGGCTACTTCGACAGCACCCTGTTCCACCGCGTGATCCCCGACTTCATGATTCAGGGCGGCGATCCCAACTCGAAGCAGGCGCCTCCCGGCACCGTGCTCGGCGGCGGTGGCCCCGGCTATACCATCCCGGCGGAAATTCGTTTCCCGCACGTGCGCGGCGCGTTGGCGGCCGCCCGTATGCCCGATCAGGTCAATCCGCAGCGGGAGTCGAGCGGCAGCCAGTTTTTTCTCGTGACGGGCACGCCGCAAACGGACGAGTCGCTCGACCAGTGGGAACAGCGTCTCGGCACCAAGTACAGCCCCGAATGGCGGGCACAGTACAAGGCCAAAGGCGGTACGCCCCAACTCGACAACCAGTACACGGTGTTCGGGGAAGTCGTCGCCGGCCTCGATGTGCTCGACCGCATTGCCGCGGTGCCCCGCGACGCCAACGACCGCCCCCTCGACGACCTCCGCATGACCAGCGTGCGGGCAGAACGTTAACCGGTATGCTTCAGCACGTCGAACAACTCGCGGCTATAGCCCGAAAGCCCGCCCGCACGATCCTCGGGCTTATGTCCGGCACCTCGCTGGACGGGCTGGACATGGCGCTCTGCACCGTCGAGGGCGCCGGGCTGCGCACGACCGTTCGGGTGACGCATTTCGAAACGGCGCCCTACGATGCCGGTTTTCGCGGGGAAGTTCGGCGGGTGTTTGCGCAGCCCGCCATAGATTTTCAGCACCTCGTGCTGCTGAACGTGGTCGTGGCCGAGCGGCACGCGGCCTTGGTGAACGAAGCGCTCTCGAAGTGGGGCGTTTCGCCGGAGGCGGTGGACCTCATCGCCAGCCACGGGCAGACGGTGTTCCACGCTCCACGGCAATTCCACGGCCTGCCCGGTTACCCCAACGCCACGCTCCAGATCGGCGACGGCGACCACATCGCCCGCCGCACCGGCATCATCACGGTGAGCGATTTCCGGCAAAAGCACTTGGCCGCCGGCGGCGAGGGCGCCCCACTGGCCCTGTACGGCGACTACCTGCTTTTTACCGAGCCAGGCGAAGACCGGTTCCTGCTCAACATCGGCGGCATCGCCAACTTCACGTTCCTGCCCGGCGACGGCGACCCGGCCAAGGTGTTCGCCACCGACACCGGCCCGGGCAACACCCTGCTGGATGCCGTCGCCCGCCGGTTCTTCGACAAGCCTTTCGACACGGATGCCCGGTTTGGCAGGTTGGGCCGGGTGGATGCCGCGATGCTGCACCGGCTCAAGAGCCACCCGTACTTTGCCCGGCCGTACCCCGCCTCCACCGGGCCAGAGCAGTTCGACCTCGACTGGGTGCTTTCCCAAGCGACACTATACGCCGAATACTCCGACATGTTTGCGTACGATCTGCTGGCCACATTGGCCCAACTGACCGCCGACACCGTGGCGGAGGGCATCCGGCGCGTGCGGCCCACAGCATCCCGGCGGGCCATCTTCCTGAGTGGCGGCGGCGCGCACAACCCGCTGCTGGTGGAACACCTGCGCCACAACCTGCCCGGCTGGGCCTTGTCGGGCATGGAAGCGCTCGGCCTGTCGGGCGATGCCAAGGAGGCTGTGCTTTTTGCCGTTTTGGCCAACGAGGCCGTGGCGGGACAAGCGGAACCCGGAAGCCGGTTGGGCGGCCTGCCCTTGGTGGGCATGGGGAAAATTTCGTTCCCGGCTTGAGGAATGTGCGAAATCCGCTTGCGGGTCAATGGCAACGCGGATGACACAGATTTGAACGGATACCCGCGGATTTAGGCTTATACAGTCAGTAGAGGACCAGCCCAAGTTTATACCACACGCCGCCAAGTTTTGGGCAGGAAGAGGATAGGATAAATGAATGAGATGAGGCTGTCTCATGCGGAAAACCTAGCGGCGCGAGGTATAAATCCGTGGTTATCCGTGCAAATCTGTGTCATCCGCGTTGCCATTGACCCTCGAACGGGTTCCACGGATTGCCTAAGTTTTTGCCAAATTTGAAAACAACTGCATATTCTTGCCGAATTGCCGGAATTATTGAGCCATTTTCACAGCCGAAAACAGCACACCATTTCAAACTTGTTCTATAATATGAAAAAATCGCTACTCTTTTCCCTGTTGCTCCTGTTTGCCGGGAGCCTGATGTCCCAAACCTACTATGTGAAGTCCAACGCGGCCGGCGCCAACAACGGCAGCTCCTGGCAGGATGCCTACACCTCCCTGTCGGATGCCTTGGCCGCCGCCACCACCGGCGAAATTTGGGTGGCTGCGGGCACCTACAAGCCGGCGGCATTGCCGGTCAACTCCTCGTTTCAACTCAAGGCCGGCGTGGCGCTGTACGGCGGTTTCAACGGCACCGAAAACACCCTTTCGGCCCGCAACCCGGCGACCAACGTCACCATTCTGAGCGGCGACCAGTCCGGCAACGACACCGTTGGCAACTACGCCGTCAACCGCACCGACAACGCCCTGCACGTGATCGAGGTGGTGCCTACGGCCAATCCCGACGACCGGGCCATCGTGGACGGGTTCACCATCTCCGGTGGCCACACGCTCGTTGGTGCGGCCAATCCCGACCTGACCCGTCGCGGCGGCGGCATTCTGACGACCTCCAAACTGACGGTGCGCAACTGCCGCTTCACCGACAACTACGCCGACACGGGCGGCGCCCTGGCAGCGTTGGACGCCGCAGCCAGCGGCCTGGATGTGTACAACTGCGTGTTCCACAAAAACGGGACGGCGTTGCTCAGCGCCGGCATTTACGTGCGCAACATGTCGGGCGGCAGTACGGTGCGGCGTTGCGTTTTTTCGGAAAACAAAACGATTCGCGGGTCGCTGTACGTCATCGCGTCGGCCAACATGGTGGTGGACAGTTGCCAGTTCCTGAACAACGACGCGGGACTCAACCTTTGCGCCGGCATGTTCACCTGGCAAACCACCTTCACCCTCACCAACTCGACGTTCATCGGCAACCGCGCGAACGACTATGCGGGCATGTACAACGACGGACGAGATGGCGTTTTCCCGTTCACGATTAACAATTGCCTGTTCGAGGACAATGTGGCCGTAGATGCGACCAATTCCGGCAATCAGGCTACCGGTGGCGCCATATTCAACGCCGTGACCACCTCCACCATAAAGAATTGCATTTTCAAGAACAACGCCGCCCATTTTGGGGGCGCCATATACCTCAGCGGGTACAACGGCGGCGGTAAAAACTACATCGAGAACTGCCAGTTCGAAGACAACCGGGTACAGCCGGGAGCCAATACCTCATCTGCCCGGGGCGGAAGCGTGTACAGTTCCAAAGGAAGGTACGAGGTGCTCAACAGCACCTTCAAGCGCGGTAACGCCTTCACAGGGGCGCATATCCACCACGCCGATTCGTCGCTGTTCCTGTACAAGGACTGCCGGTTTGAGGGCGGCTCGGCCACGTTCGGCGGCTCTTCCACGAATTACAACGCCGGCACCTTGGGCACTTACGAAAACTGTGAGTTTCTCGGCAATACTACGGTCACCAGCGGCGGCGCGGCTTCGGTTGGTTTCACGGCCAACGTCACGTTCAAGAACTGTAAGGTGGAGGGCAACTCCGCCCGGTTCGGCGGCGGTCTTTTTATGCAAAACACCAACTCGAGGATAACCGTGCAAGGTGGTAGCATCACATCCAACACGGCCATTCGAACGGGCGGGGGGATCAACATTAGCGCCGGCGGCAACCTGCTCGTGGAGAACACGTCTTTCCAAACCAACTCGGTCGGTGTATCGGGGTCGTCCGATAGCGGAGTTGGCGGCGCCATGGATATTTCCGACGACACGTTCAATGTCGGAAATATCGTGATCCGGAACTCGTCGTTCCTGTACAATTTTGCCAAAGATCAGGGCGCGGGCCTGAATATTTCCAACTACAACACCACGCTGGTAAACTGCCTGTTCACAGGTAACCAAAACCAGAGCACGACGGCAGGAGCAGGCGGCGCCATCATCAACAACGCTTCCCTGACCGCCTCGCCGCTAATTGCCATCAACTGTACCTTTACCGAAAACGTAGCCCCCATAGGTGGCGGCATTGCCCAATGGCAGGATACATTAGGAGGAACGGCTACGCTCACGCTCCAAAACTGCATCCTGTACGGCAACCTCGGCAAGGACTACGAAATCGAGGCTGGCGCACCGACCGCAGCCTCCAACGGCGGCAACCTGAACGGCGACGGTACGCTCGCGGCCGTGCTGACCAACACAAATGACCTGATCGGCGCCGACCCGCTATTCGTAGACCCGAGCAGCTTCGACTACCGCCTGCAAGGCGGCAGCCCCTGCGTTGACAAGGGCATCGCCGCCGGCGCGCCCACCACCGACCTGCTCGGCAACCCGCGCACCGGTATTCCCGACCAAGGCTGTTACGAGTTCATCACCATCGGCACCAACCAGCCCGGAGAAAAAGTCTTGCCGCTGAGCCTTTCGCCCAACCCGGCCGTTCACCACACCCTTATCCGGCTGGACGACGAATGGGCCGGACAAGTACAGGTATCCGTCATTGGCCAGAACGGCGCACAAGTCCGCGCATTCACGGCCTACAAGACGTCGGGCAACTGGACGCAGTCCGTGGACCTGCGCGACCTGCCAGCCGGCATCTACGCCGTACAAGTGCAATCGGAAACGAAGCGCTACAAAGGACTTTTGGTGAAACAGTAAAATTCACCGCAGAGACGCGGAGACGCGGAGGAAAAAAACTCCGCGTCTCCGCGTCTCTGCGGTGAAAAATCTTACGCATGCAAAAAAATATCCGCTGTCTTATCGTGGACGACGAAGAGCTCGCCCGCGCCCTGCTCCAGAACTACATCGGGCGGCTGCCCAATCTGGAGGTGGCTGCGTCGTGCGCTAACCCGCTCGAGGCGATGAGTGTGCTCCAGCAGCAGCATATTGACCTGCTTTTCCTCGACATTCAGATGCCGGAACTGACGGGCATCGAGTTTTTGCGCACGCTGACGCACAAGCCCTTAGTGGTTTTCACCACCGCCTATTCCGAGTTCGCGCTCGACGGCTATGCGCTCGACGTGACCGATTACCTGCTCAAACCGTTTTCCTTCGAGCGTTTCTTGCAGGCGGTAAACAAGGCGGCTACGTTGCTTCAGGCCCGCTCCGGAAACGCTGCCGCAACCAAAGAGTCGGAAGCGCCCGCCAAAGACCACCTCCTCGTGAAAGCCGACCACAAAGTACACCGCATCAAACTCGACGACATCCGCTACATCCAGAGCATGCGGGAATACGTGGCCTATCACACCCCTGCGGGGCGCCTGCTCTCGCTCAACTCCTTGAAAAACCTGGAAGAGGAACTGCCGCCTGAACGCTTCATCCGCATCCATAAATCCTATATCGTGGCGATTGACAAGATTGACACCCTCGAAGGCAACCTTGTACACGTGGGCAAAGAAAAACTGCCCATCGGGGCAAACTACCGGGAAGCGGTGGTGCGGCGGGTGTTCTAAAAATTGTACATTGAACATTGAAAATTGGGCATTGAACATTTTAAAAAATGACCAATGTACAATGACCAATGTACAATGTTCAATTTTTGCACCCGCAGTACCGATCCGCCAAATAGTACACACTAAAATCCAGCATACCCCCGCCCGGCGGCAGCGGCCCCAGATCGGCGGTACAGATCGTGAGCAGCACCGCGTGTCCGGCTACCGCCTCCGTGCGGTCGAGCAGCACCTGCCCGGCCACCGACACCCGCCACGAGAGGTCGAACGGCGGGTGCCCCTTCAGTTCGATCAGCACGTCCACGCAGCCCTCGCGGCATACTGCCTCGGGCGGCGACAACACCTGCGCCGTCGGGCGCTCCACCCAGCGCACTTTTGGCCCGCGAACCAGCGAGTAGCACGCCGCTGCGGTGTTGATGCTATCGGGCGCGGCCAAGGGGCCGGCCACCGCCGCCACGAAGTAGGTGCTGTCCGGCAGGGTGATGCCCGGCAGGAACGGGATGGGCAGGCTGTCGGACACCCACACGACGCTGCCCGCCGGGTCGAGCGAGTCCGAGTACAGCAGGTACAGCAGCGTGTCGCCCGGAGCCAGGGTCTGGTTGCCGAGGTGCGCCACGAAGGCCGTGTCGGGGGCGCACACCGTGCGGTTGACGGTGTCCAGGGCGCCCGCCCAGGTCTGGCAGCAGCGCACGATCGTGATGGCGAACGTCTGCGGCAGGCCCGAGCACTGCGCGCCGTGCGGGGTAACCGTAATGACGCCGCTCTGCAGGCTGTCCACCTGTGCGGCCGTGAAGTTGAGGATGGAACTGCCGCCCGCAGGCCCCAGCCCGATGGCGGGGTTGCTGTTCGTCCACACTACCGAGGCGCCGGGCGTGGCGGTCAACTGTATCGTCACCGGCGTGCCCGAGCAAACGCTCAGGTCGGCGGGCACCTGCACCACCGGCGCGGGCAGCACCGTGACCTGGAACGACACCGGCGGCCCGGCGCAGCCCTCCAGCGTGGGTGTGACGGTCACGGTGGCCGTCTGTGTTTGCGGGCCGTTGGCTGCCGTGAACGCGATGTCGCCCGCGCCCGTGGGCGGCAGGCCGACGGCGGGGTTGCTGTTCGTCCACGCGTACGTGGCGCCCGCAGGGCCGCTGAATGCCACCTGCACGTCGTTCTCGGCGCATACCGTCAGGTCGGCCGGGGCCGTCATTTGCGGCAGGGGCTTCACGCGGATCTCGAAGGTCTTGGGCTGGCCGGGGCAGGTGCCGTTGTCGGGCGTGACGGTCACGGTGGCGATCTCCGTTTGCCCCACGTCGGCGGCGGTGAAGGCGATATGGCCCGTGCCCGAGGGGCCGAGGCCGACGGCGGGGTTGCTGTTCGTCCAGGAATAGGTGGCCCCGGGGCTGCCGCTGAAGTTGGTGGTCACCGCAGCGCCGGCGCACACCGCGAGGTCGGGCGGCTGGTTCAGCGAAGGGGCCGGGCGCACGGTGATCGTGAAGGTCTGCGGCACGGGCGGGCAGGGGCCGAGGCTGGGCGTGACGGTGATCACAGCCGTCTGTTGCTGCGTGCCGCCTGTGGCGCTGAAGGCCAGGTCGCCCGAGCCGGAGGCGGGCAGGCCGATGGCGGGGTTGGAGTTCGTCCAGTTGAAGTTGACGCCCGTGCCGGTGAAGGCCACCGACACCGGCTCGCCGGGGCACACGGTGATGTCGGGCGGGTCGTCGAGGCTGGGCGTGACGGTGATGCTGAACGTGACCGGGTCGCCGGCGCAGTCCTCGCCCGACACGGGCGTGACGGTCACCGTGCCGGTCTGCGTAGTGGACACCTGCGCGGCGCTGAAGTAGATATTGGTGGCGCTGCTGCCCGTGGCGGGCAGCCCGATGGCGGGGTTGTCGTTGACCCAGTGGTACACGGTGCCCTGCGGCCCGCCGCTGAACGTGACATCCACTGTTGCGCCGGGGCATACGGTGCGGTCGGAGGGCTGGTTCATGGTGGGGAAGGGGTGGACATGTATCCACCATGTATGGGAACCGCCAATACAATTGCCCTGATATGCCCATACGGTCACTACTGCTACAAGCGTCGTATTGCCCGTATTGACGGCAGTAAAACTAATATCACCTGTTCCAGATGCAGGAAGACCGATTGGACCACTAATCGGATTTGTATTTGTCCATGGGTATGTCCAACCCGTACCTGTAAAATGAACATCAACCTGTTCTCCAGCACAAACATGCATGTGAGGCGGATCATCCACATCGGGAGCGGGTTGTATGTCTATATCCATACAAACAGGTGTAGGGTCGTAGCACGGATTGGTCGGAATGGCACACAACTGCACCGGTTCCACATATGCCCATGAAATATTAACTGTTTCTCCACTTGAGGGGCCTACAAAGTTGCCAACATGGGGCGGGTTGAGGCTCCAGACTAGGCCAGCCGGCCCGGAGCCTGGGATCGTGTATGTATAAAGGCTGTCAAAACAGGTTTGTGGCATTGAAATGCCAACAATCGGCCCCAAAGCCGGACACTGGGCCGCCAACGAACCGACTCCCTCCCAAAAAAGCAAGCAACAGATACATTGTAATACGGTACGGTTGAATTTTCTCATCTGCCAGTTCGTTTGCAGCAACAAAAATTCCCCTCGGCTGGTACCGGCCAAGGGGAACCTTATAGACAATTTAGTTGCAGCCTGCGTTCGTTTCGCCACAGACGTTATCTGTATTGAAACACAAAGGCGTTCCCGCAAAAAGAGTTGTGCTGATGGGAGTACTGCCTCCAAAGGAAACCGTAATCCCTGTAGAGATTACGGAAGCCACACTGAGGCATACTTGGCCATCGTTGGACAAAACACATACCTTGACAGTCTCGTTTGCTTGTGGGGAAAATCCGATTGATTCATCGTCGCTACCAGAGCAATTGAAAGTACAGTTGCCTGTTCCGTTGAGTAAGTCCCCACAGATTAGTAGATCGCAAGCACTTGTCACGGTCACGGTAAGTTCACAATACCCCGTCGGGCACATACGGTCATCAGCGGCCATATCACTCGTCGCTTTGGGCGGGGCCGGGTCGGATGTAGCGTCCTGTTGGCAGGCGAAAAAATACGCGCCGGCGGCAAGCACCGGCAAGAGGAGTAAAAGGCGAAAAAATCGGTTGGGTTGCATAAGTTTGCAGCGTTTTTAGTTAAACCATAGGGTCTGTGCCGCCTGCATGCAAACCGGGGCGGCATCGGCCCTTTTTTTATCGTCCTTTACGCGTTAGAAGCCGATACAAATTTACGCGAACCGAAATTTAAAAAAATGAGGAAAGTTGGGGAATTTTGGGGAAAGTTGGGGAATTTCGGGGAAGCCGCACTGGGTCAGGGGGCTAACGGGGGGGGGGCTTCCGCTTTTTCCGGTCTGCCAAGGGCGGCATATACCCTTTCTGCCCACTCCGGGGTCAGTAATCCCCGTGGTAGTTCGACTTGATTGCGTTTGAGCAGTTTCGCCAGTGTTTTTCGGTCAATTCCGTATTCCTTGGCGATTTCCTGGCGTGTTTTGCATTTGTCCGGCATTGGCAGGGCACGTTTCGCTGGTTCGGTTCAAGACGTTGCAAAAATAGGAAAATGTTTGAACCAGCCTAATTTCGTCGGCGCGGCTGCGCTACCGGTAGAGTTGGCGGGAAACTGTGTCAAGCCCGACGAGATTAATTTTTTTAACACAGAGGACACCGAGTCCTGCACAGAGTGCCACAGAGTGTAAATTATTCGAAATCAAATCTCTGTGGCACTCTGTGCAGGACTCGGTGTCCTCTGTGTTTTTATTGCTGAACGTCTCGCTCAAAACCCCAGCACCGCCACCACGGGATAATGATCCGAAACCGGGTTGCGCGGCACGCGGCAGTCGTACACTTTCAGGGTGGGGTCGGCCAGCACGTAGTCAATGCGCAGGAAGGGAATGGCGCCGCCAAAGGTGGTGCCCAACCCGGAGCCTCGTTCACGGAAGGTGTCGGTGAGGCTCCCGGCGAGCAGGTCATACACGTAGGAGTTGGGCGTGTCGTTGAAGTCGCCGCACAGGATGACCGGATACGGGCTGGCGGCCATGAGGTCGCGCAGGGTGGCTGCCTGCCCGGCGCGGATGCTGGTAGCGCCGCCCACCTTGCGCAGCACCCGGGTGATGTCGCGCCAGGTCTGTTCGTCCTGCAGGTCGGAGTCTTTGATGACCCGCTGGGTGTCGGAGGTCACCTTGTTCGACTGGAGGTGTACGTTGTACACCCGCACGGTGCGTTTTCCGATCTTCAGGTCGGCCCAGATGGATACGTTTTCCGGTTGTCCGAAAGGCAGTTGCCCGCCGCGCAGCACCGGGTAGCGGCTGAGGATGGCATTGCCGGAGCGGTTCAGTTCAAACAGGTGCGGCAGCCCCAGTTGCGGGCCGAGGGCCTTGAAAAACTTGCGCCCGGTTTCCTGCACGCACAGGATGTCGGGTTCGCCGTTTTCCTTCAAAAATTGGATGTAGTTGCTGAAAATGCCGCCCCACTCCTCGTCCTCCAGGTTGATGCCGCGAAACAGGCCGCCGAGGTTGTGTGTGGCGACGGTGACGGCGCTTTCGGGCGCGGCGTTTTTTCCAAAATTCAGGCCGACAAACGCCGTGACATGCTGCCAGCCAAACACCAACATGCCGAGGTGGTAGAGCGCAAAGCGGTTGAGCCGGAACGCCCACGCCCCGAGCAGCGCCACATTGGCCAGCAAAAACCACGGAAAGGCGGTGCCGAAAAAGGCCGCCCAGCGGAACAGCGCGGGATTGATGTACGGCGACAGGTAGGACAAAAACGTGCCCACGATGACCGCAGCGCTCAGGATTTTTACAAAGTGTTTCAGCAGGTACTTGATCATGTGTCCCGGAGCCTTATTTCTTGCTGGCGTTGTACAAAAACTCTTTTTCCTCGGCGCTCAGGCTCTCGTAGCCGCCGGCTTTTATTTTGTCCAGAATGGCGTCCAATTGCTGTTGGTACGAGGGCGCATCCTGTGGCGCCCGCCCGCCCCGGGTGGCCGTGAACGGCCCGCCGGCGTGGGCTTTTTGCGGCTTGCGTTTGGCGGGGCGCCCGCTGCCTGTAAACCAGCCCGACACATAATCCAGCAGGCGGTTCACCGGCTCGGCGAGATCGTGCCCGTCGCGCAGGCGGTACACGAAAAAACAGCCCATGGCGAAGCCGCCAAGGTGGGCCAGGTGACCGCCAGAGTTGTATTTGTTGGCCACGCCGATGAGGTCGAACAGGAGCAGCACGAGCACGATGTACTTCACCTTCACGTCGCCCAGCAGGAACAGCCGCACGCGATAGTCGGGCGCCATCACCATGGCCGCGCCACCGAGGGCCATCACGGCGCCGGAAGCGCCCAGGGCATACGAGCCGATGTACGGCAGCAGGTTGGCCGAAATCATAAACGTGAAACCGCCGACCAGTCCGCCCAGTAGGTAAATGGGCAGCACGCGCCGGTCGCCCACCAGATCGCCCACGATCACGCCGAAGAGGTACAGGAAGATGATGTTGTTCAGTACGTGCCAGAAGTTTTCGTGCAGGAACATGTGCGTGAGCGGCGACCAGAGCTGGAACACCAGGTCGCGCACCGACGCCGGCATGCACAGCCAGTGCAGACCCTCCTGCAGGGCGTCAGGGGCCAGTTCCGATCCCTTAGCGATCAGCAGAAACAGGTAAACGATGTTGACGAGGATGAAAATCCCGAAGTTCACGATGACCAACCGCGTCACCATGTTCCCGATGCGGAAGGTGTGCCGGATGTCGTCCCATATTGATTTAAAAAGCGCCATTTGTGTGAGTTTTGGGTTTTGGGTTTTGAGTTTTGAGTTGGAGTCTGTCGGGATAACTCAAAACTCAAAACTCGAAACTCAAAACTGACGAACGGCTGCAAAAGTACCGCTGTGTGGGCAAAGTTCAGGCATGCATTTCACTCCACTTCCCGCACTTGCACATAGAAATTCTCGTCCACCTGAAAATTCTTTGCCTTCAACCGTTTGACGGGCATGGTTTGCCACTCTGTAGTCGGGTAAATGAAATCGAAGCGGTCGCGCGCGAGGGTCACTTTCACAGGCATGTCGAAGCCGGGCACGCAGTTGGTCCAGCGGTAGTTGAGTTTGCCCTTTTTGATGCGGTATTCCAGCACGGGAATGCGGATGTCGCGCAGGTACTGGTCGAAGGTTTTTTGCAGGTTTTTGCCGGAATGGCGGCTGATGTACGCCTCGATCTGGGCGCCGTCCACGGTCTGGTGAAAAAAATCGCGGTTGAGGCCGCGCAGGATCTCGCGCCATTTTTGGTCGTCGTTCACGATCTGCCGGATGGTGTGGAGCATGTTGCCGCCCTTGGGGTACATGTCGCCGGAGCCTTCGTTGTTCACACCGTACACGCCCACGATGGGCTGTTTGTTGTCAATGCCGGTTCGCAGCCCGCGCATATAGGCATCGCCGGCGTCTTTTCCGAAATGGTACTCGGTGTACAGGCCCTCGCTGTAGTTGGTAAAACTCTCGTGCACCCACATGTCGGCGATGTCGCGGTAGGTGATGTTGTTGGCAAACCACTCGTGGCCCGATTCGTGGATGATGATGAAGTCCCACTTTTTGCCCCAGCCGGTGCCGGACAGGTCGCGCCCGAGGTAGCCGTTCCCGTAGCGGTTGCCGTAGGTGATCGAGCTCTGGTGCTCCATGCCGAGGTAGGGCACTTCCACGAGTTTGTAGCCGTCTTCGTAAAACGGGTACGGCCCGAACCAGTGCTCGAACGCCCGGAGCATGCCCTTCACTTGCTGAAACTGCATTTTGGCTTTTTCGAGGTTTTCGGGCAGCACAAAATAGTCCAGCGTGAGCACGCCTTTTTCGCCCTGAAACGTGTCCGCAAAATGTTCGTACACGGCGATGTTCACGTTCACGCCGTAGTTGTTGATGGGGTTTGACACGTGCCACTCGAAGGTGCGGGTGCTGTCGGCGTTGACGGTGGTGCTGCGCAGGCGGCCGTTGGACACGTCCATAAGCGGCTCGGGCACGGTGACGCGGATGGTTTGGGAGTCGGGTTCGTCGTAGGCGTGGTCCTTGCAGGGCCACCACACGCTGGCGCCAAGGCCCTGGCAGGAAGTGGCCACAAAGGGGCGGCCCTGCCCGTCCTTGGCCCAACTGAACCCGCCGTCCCAGGGGGCGTTCCGGGCCTTGCGCGGTTTGCCGGCGTAGGTCAGGGTGACGAGCTCGCGGGCGCCGGGCTTTTGTTCTTTTTTCAGGTCAACGAGGTAGGCGTTGGTGCCGATTTTTCGAACACCAAGCACCTGTCCGTCCTGCTCCGCCTGCTCGATCCGCAGGGGCGGTTGCAAGTCAATTTGCAGCACCTGGCCGGGTTGGAGCACCCGGTAGTGCACGGCATTGGAACCGACGATGCTTTTGTCGTCGGGGTTCACCCGGACGCGCAAGTCGTAGTACGCCACGTCCCACCAGGCGCGCTCGGCGGTGATGCTGCCGCGCAGGGTGTCGTCGAGGGTGAATTGTTGTTGCTGGGCGGTGGTTTTTTTTGAAAAAAACGGCGCCGCTGCAACGAAAAAGACGATGAAATAACGGAACAGATAGGTCATATCGAACAGGTTGAATGCCAAATGTCCAACCTCTCCCCCGTACCTCGGTATAGGAGATTCAAGAAAAACAACGATTTTTGGGAAAAATTAGCCCAACACACGAGCATGAGAATTGAACGACTTGCCTGGATACGCGGTCTGTATGGCCTGATTTCTATTTTTTTCGCGACAATTTCAGTCAATGCACCCGCATTCGGGCAGGGCAACTACCTCGTTTCGGAAGCGATCACCTTGCGGAATGACTTCGGGTACGAACTCATCGGCCGCATGAAAGACCGGATTTTGCTTTTCCGCGACAAATACGACGAGTTCGAAGTGCAGGCTTTCGACAACTCCATGCGCCTGTCCTGGAGTCGAAAATTGGACGACATCGAGAAAAGCGGCGTGCAGATTCTGGCCGTCATCGGCGGCCAGAGCAATTTTTCCGTGGTGTTCAAATACCGCAGACGCGGCATCACAACGCTGCGCGTCCACAAGTACGACCCGGGGGCCAACCTGATTGACAGCGCCGCGGTCAAGCAATACAGCGAACGCCTGTTTGCCCAGCCCGTCCTCGACGTCATCCAAAGCGAAGACCGGAACTGCTTCGTGGCCACCAATACCGCCGAACGCGCCCGCATGGAAACCGTGTGTTTTCGGCTGGACAACATGAAGGTGCTCTGGGAAAAAGTGGTGCCGTTGGACGATGTGTACCACGACTCGAACATCCGCTCCTCCGTGGTCGGCAACAACGGCGACTTCTTTGTGGTGACCGAATTCAACAACCGGCGAAACCGCCTCGACGAACACGAGTTCCAGGTGCTGCATGTCCGGTCGGGCGCCGAGCGGACGGTGCGCGTGCCCGTGCCCGGTTTTTTGACCGTGGATGTCATGTTCACATACGACGACCGCTCGCGCAACCTCGTAGGCGCGGGTTTTTTTTCCGACAAAAACCGGGACCGCTCCAACGGAGCCTTCTTTCTGCGGGTGCCGGAAGACGGCCGAGAGCCGGTATTGCAGCGCGAATCGTTCACCGACAAGGTCGTGTCCATCTTGCGCCGCAAGGATGTGGAAGACGACACCAAGGGCATTGACAACGTGAACATCCAGCAGATCATCCTGCGACAGGACGGCGGCGCCCTGATCGTGGCCGAGCTCTACAACGAAATTCAACGCGGTACCGCCACCGGCCGCGGGTTTTGGCGCGACGGCATGCGCTTGGTCATGGACTATTTTTACGACGACCTGCTCGTGGTGTCGCTCAACCCCGACGGCACGCCGCTGTGGACGACCGTGCTGCACAAAAAACAGTACTCGCAGGACGACGACGCCACGTTCTCGTCTTATTGCGTGATGCTCGCTCCCAATATGCTGCGCTTTTTGTTCAACGACGAGATCAAGTACGAAAACACCTGCAGCGAGTACCTTGTGACCCCAACGGGCGACTTCGACCGCAACAGCGTGATGAACACTTTCGGTCAGAGCCTGCGCCTGCGCTTCCGCGACGCCATGCAACTGAACGCCAATGAGTGCCTCGTGCCCTCGGAGTTTCGGAACAGGCTGCGGTTGGTGTTGCTGAAATTTTAAACAAGCATTGGGCTGGGACAAGCCCCGCCCAATGCGCAAGCGGCTTTTGTTTTCTGAAAACAGGTGCCTTTCGATAACTTCTAACCAAGTACGAACCACCATGAAAAAACTCCTGTATGAGTACTCCGACTTCTTCCTGATTTACTCAGTTCTGTTTACCAGTCTGGTAATATCCCGAGCCATCCCGGACGGTACGTTTACCGTAACCGTGGACGGATACTACTTCGCAGCCGCCCTTATCGCGGCGGCCATTCTTTTCGGGTACAAAAAATACAGCCGATTGAAAGCGCGGCAGCCAGTAGATTTGCCCCATGACTGACGTAAACACTTTGGGCGAGTTCGGGCTGATCGAACACCTGACCCATAACTTCCCCATCATCCAGCCGTCCACCGTGAAAGGTGTGGGCGACGATGCCGCCGTCATAGACAACGGCTCCTTCTGCACCGTGGTCGGCACCGACATGCTGGTGGAGGGCATCCATTTCGATCTGGCCTACACCCCGCTCAAACACCTGGGCTACAAGGCCGTGGTAGTCAACCTGTCTGACATCTACGCCATGAACGCTGTGCCACGGCAAATCACGGTGTCCATTGCTATATCCAGCAAATACACGGTGGAGGCGTTGGAGGAACTTTACGCCGGCATGCTCGCGGCTTGCGAAACCTACGGAGTAGACCTCGTGGGCGGCGACACCACTTCCTCGCCGCGGGGCATGGTCATCAGCATCACAGCCATCGGCCAGGGCGAGCGCAACCGCCTCGCTTACCGCAGCGGTGCGCGCCCGGGCGACCTGATCTGCATCACCGGCGACCTCGGCGCGGCCTACCTCGGCCTGCAACTCCTCGAGCGCGAAAAACGCATCTGGGCCGAACATCCCGACGTGCAGCCCAACCTCGAGGAGCAGAAATATATCGTGGGCCGCTTCCTCAAACCGGAGGCCCGGCGCGACATGGTGGAGGCGTTCCGCCAAAACAAACTCGTGCCCACGGCCATGATTGACATTTCCGACGGCTTGGCCTCCGAGCTGTTCCACATCTGCAAACAAAGCGGTACGGGCGCCCTGCTGGAGGAAAGCGGCGTACCCATTCACCCGGAGGCCCAACTCATGGCGCTCCAGTTCAAACTCGATCCGATCACCTGCGCCCTCAACGGCGGGGAAGACTACGAACTGCTGTTCACCATTGATCCCAAGGACACCGACAAGGTGCGTTTTCTGCCCGACATCTACATCGCCGGAGAAATTCTCGATGCCAAAGACGGCATCAAACTGAACACGAAAGGCGGGAATCTGCATCCGTTGCAGGCGCAGGGCTGGAGGCATTTTTAGCAGTTTTGAGTTTTGAGTTTTGAGTTGTGTGGCCACACTCAAAACTCAAAACTGCCTATTCTCGTCGCACGGTTTCGCCCCTGCGCACCGCGCAGCCTCGGAACGTTTCGCCGTTACGCTGGATTTCCACGGAGTAGTTGTATTCCATGTCCGACATGCCGTCGCTGCATGGGCCTTTTTTGATCGTGATGCGAAGGCCTTCCGTTTCGTACAGCCAGGAGCTCTTGCCATCGGTTTGGGGCGCCTTCCAGGTGAAGGCTTGCCCCGTTTCGTCGCCCATGTTTTTGAAAAAAATGCCGCCCTCGGCTTCCGAGATTTGCAGGCTCCAGAACGGCTCGGTGCCGCTGCACCAGAATTCCCAGGGCATGCAGGCCGTGAACCGGTTTTTTGACTGCAGGGTATCCACGCGGGTGGCGGTGAACGTGTTGCCGTCAGCCGCAAGCGTGCCGTTCAGCACGGCATACACGGCTTCGCCGGGAATAGGCGCGGGAAAGCAGGCCGCTTTGTAGAGCGAGTCCAGCGTGCCGGTAGCATCCTGAATCTGGTATTTTTTGTCATCGGCGCAGGAGCGCAGGGTGGCGGTGTTTTTTTGTACAGCATAGTAGCCGCGCAAGGTGGAGGACACAGGCTCCGCCGAACTGGCAGGCGCCGAGGTTTGGGAGCCTTCTTGGCACTGGTATAAGCCGAGTGCGAGGAGGAGGAGCGTAAGGGATGGGCGCATGTGTGAGTTATTCGTAGCGTTCGATTTCGTAGCTCAGGTCTGGTGTAATTGTTGATAGCTCCATTACTATATTTTTTTGCAAACCTAAAGGAAATAGACCGCAATTCCTGCACGGCAGCACACTTTTTCTGCCTGCCTGCCTCTCAGGTGCTTAGCCCCGAAGGGGTGCCATCGGCCAACGCGGGGCATGGCCCCGCGTGAGAAGGCCGGACCTGAATCGGAAGCCCTGAAAGGGCGTCATAGCACGCTCCGCGCATCCTGTTACGCCCTTTCAGGGCTTACCCGCAGTGGCACATCGGTGGCAGGGCAGTGCCCTGCCTTGCAGGATTGCGCCCCTTCGGGGCTAAGCACCTGAGAGGCAGGCAGAAAAAGTGTGCTGCCGTAAACAAAAACACCAATCGCAGCAGGAAAAACATCCAAGAGCCGGGATACAGCTTTGACCAAGTATTACCAGGGTACAACCTAATGCTGCTCGACACGGATTATTACAAAATGACAAAAAAGGCTGTAACACCCCAGTCAACCAATCAACCAATCAACCCGTCAACCAATCAACCCGTCAACCACTCACAGCCACCGTACCAGCCCAAAATCCTGTCGGTGTGCCAGCAGCGGGTGCTTGGGAAACAGCCGGAACCCGTACTCGAACACGCCCGCCGTTTGCGGGGTGATGTGGCAGGTATAGGTGGCCAATGCGCCTTTCTGGTGGTCGAGTTCCAGTTCGTGCGTGCCGATGAGGTCGAGTTCGGTCTCGGAGCGGCGGCGGAAAAAGACCACTTCCACACCCACATCGGATGAGGTCAGTCCTTGCAGGTGCAACGTGGCACTGGCCTCAAAACCGGTGCCGAGCGGCAGGGAACGGTTGAACGTGTCGGGCGCCTGCAGGTCGGTCAGCTCAATGGCGTCCCAGGCGCGGCGCACGCGGTTTTTCCAGTCCACCAGTTCGTGCAGGGCGTGGAACTGGTTCTTTTTGAGCCGCTGGCTGCGTGCCCAGAGTTTGTCGTAGTAGCGCGACTGGTAATCGTCGAGCATGCGTTTCATCACAAAATCGGGCGCGATGTCGGCGATGGTGTTTTTGATGTGGCGCACCCAGCGCGCGCTGATGCCGGCGGCATCCTGATCGTAGTATGTGGGCACGATGTCGCTCTCGAGGGTATTGTACAGCGTTTCGGCGTCGAGTTCGTTTTGTAGCGCCGCGTCTGCGTAAGTGTCGTGCTCGGGCAAAGCCCAGCCGGCGCCGGGTTTGTAGCCCTCGCACCACCAGCCGTCGAGCACGGAGAAGTTCATCACGCCGTTCAGCACGGCTTTCATGCCGCTGGTGCCGCTGGCCTCTTTGGGCCGGGTGGGTGTGTTGAGCCAGATGTCCACGCCCTGCACGAGCAGTTTGGCCATTTCCATGCCGTAGTTTTCGAGGAAAATGACCTTGCCCTTGAAGTCGGGGTTTTTGGTGGTGTTGTAAATGAACCGAATGAACTCCTGCCCGCCTTTGTCGGCCGGATGCGCCTTGCCGGCAAAAAGGAACAGCACGGGCCGGTCGGCGTTGTTGACTAGTTCTGCCAGTCGTTTTTCGTTGGAAAACAGCAGCGTGGCGCGTTTGTAGGTGGCAAAACGGCGGGCGAAACCGATGACCAGCGCGTTGTCGCGGATGGCGTTGGTGATCTCGAAAATGCTGCGCGGGTTTTCGCCGCGGCGCATGAGGTCGTCGTGCAGACTGCGGCGCACCCAGTCGAGCAGGCGTTTTTTCAATGTGCGGCGGATGCCCATGATCGTCTCGTCGGGCACGGCGTTTATCTTCGACCAGAACTTGCGGTTGGTCTGGTCTTCCCAAAAACCTTTGCCGAAGGTTTTTCGGTACAAAGCCAGCCATTCGGGCGCTATCCAGGTCGGGAAATGCACGCTGTTGGTGACATAGCCCACGTGCGACTCGGCATGGTTGTACTCGGGGTACAGGTCGTTGAACATTTTCTGGCTCACGGCGCCATGCAGTCGGCTCACACCGTTGGCCTCCACGGAGGTGTGCAGGGCCAAGTGGCTCATGGAAAACGGCTCGTTGGCGTCGTCCGGCTTGATGCGGCCAAAGGCCACGAACTGCTCCCACGACAGGTCGAGCGCGTAGGTGTAGTCGAACAGGTATTCGCGCAGGAGCGACTCCGGGAAGGAATCGTGCCCTGCCGGCACGGGCGTATGGGTGGTGAACAACTGCGTGGCCCGCACGATCTCGAGTGCCTGTTCGTAGGGCAGTTGTTTTGTTTTCAAATAATTGCGCAAGCGTTCCAGGCCAAGGAAGGCCGCGTGGCCCTCGTTGAGGTGGTACAGGTCGGGCTCCAGGTGCATGGCCTTGAGGGCGCGCACGCCGCCGATGCCGAGCAGAATTTCCTGCCGCAGGCGGTTCTCGTTGTCGCCGCCGTAGAGTTGGTGGGTAATGGAGCGGTCTTCCCAGATGTTGTCGTCAATGTCGGTGTCGAGCAGGTACAGCGATACGCGGCCCACCTGAAGCAGCCACACCTTGGCCCATACCGTGCGACCACCGAAGTTGACGTGGATTTTGATCCATTCGCCGTGGGCGTTGCGCACCGGCAGCACCGGCAGTTGGGTGAATTTGGCGGCCTCCAACTGGTGGATCTGCTCGCCGTGCAGGGAGATGGACTGCTGGAAATAGCCGTAGCGGTACAGCAAACCCACGGCGATGAGGTTTACGTTGCGGTCGCTCACCTCCTTGAGGTAGTCGCCCGCTAGTATGCCGAGGCCTCCGGAGTACAGGCGCACGCTCTGGTGTAGGCCGTATTCCATGCAGAAATAGGCCGTCTGAGGGTGCGTTTTTGCGGGCGCTTTTCCGATGTAGTCGTTGAAATCCTGAAACACCTGCTTCATGCGAGCCATGAAGTCGGAGTTGTTCAGCAGGTCCTGTGCCTTTTCGATGCTCAGTTCGTCGAGCAGAGCCAGGGGGTTGAAATTCAGCGCTTCGAACTGCTGCGGATCAATGGAGCGGAACAGTTCGATGGCCTCGGGATTCCACGACCACCAGAGGTTGTGCGCCAGTTCGCGCAGGGGCGCCAGTCCATCGGGCAGGGTGGGTTCTATGAAAATGCGCTTCAGTTTGGCGCCGTTTTGAGTCAGGTTGCCAACCATGCTGTGAAGTTGAGTCATTGTTGAAGAGAAAGAAGATGTGTTTTTTGAGCCGGGCGCGAAAGTACGGCGATTTGCAAACCGTTCGTGTATTTGAGACAAAAAGGCGATAAAGCGAGGAATGATGAAGGATGAGTGCCCTCCCCTTTGTCATCCCGTAGGGAACCGTCCGCTCTACGCGGGAAAACCCACTTGTGCGGCCCTCGTAGAGCGGACGGTTCCCTACGGGATGACAAAGGGTGGAAAGGCCTACCCGGTGTTTCCTTCTCCTTGCCTACCTTCGCGCCGTTTTGGGAGGGGTTGACACGCGCGGCTTCTTCCAAAACCCTCCAACCCGAAACCCTCAAACCCGAAACCCTCAAACCAGAAACCTTCCAACCCGTGATGTTCAATAAAAAAGGCTTCAAAAACGACACGCTGCTCCACCTGTACGAGCAACTGGTGCGTCCGCGCCTCATCGAGGAAAAAATGCTGAACCTGCTGCGGCAGGGGCGCATCAGCAAATGGTTCAGCGGCATCGGTCAGGAGGCCATCGCCGTGGGTGCCGCCTGCGCCCTGCTGCCCGACGAGATCATTTTCACTATGCACCGCAACCTCGGCGTGTTCACTGCGCGCGACATGCCGCTCGACCGGCTCTTCTGCCAGTGGCAGGGCAAACGCCTCGGCTACACCAAGGCACGCGACCGCTCGTTCCACTTTGGCGCCATGGAGCACCACATTGTGGGCATGATCTCGCACCTCGGGCCACAACTCTCCCTCGCCGCCGGCGTGGCGCTGGCGCACAAAATCCGCCAGCAGGGCCGCGTGTCCTTGGCCTTCACCGGCGAAGGCGCTACCAGCGAGGGCGAATTCCACGAGGCGCTCAACGTGGCTGCCGTGTGGAAACTGCCCGTCATTTTCCTCATCGAAAACAACGGCTACGGCCTCAGCACTACCACCAACGAGCAGTACGCCTGCAAAAACCTCGTGGACCGCGCCGTAGGTTACGGTATGCGCGGCGTACAGATTGACGGCAACAACATCCTCGAAGTGTATTCCACCATCCGGAAACTTGCCGAGGAAATGCGCCAAAACCCCGAACCCGTCCTGCTGGAGTGCATGACCTTCCGTATGCGCGGTCACGAGGAAGCCAGCGGCACCAAGTACGTCCCCAAGGAACTCATGGACGCCTGGGCCAAAAAAGACCCGCTGGACACCTACGAAAAATGGCTGCTCGAACAGGGCATCCTCACCGAAGCCGCCCGCAAGGATATGCGCGAGCGCTACAAAAAAGACATCCTGCGCGCCGTGGAGGTCATGTTCAACGAACCCGAACCCGTGCCCGACACTGCCGAGGAACTGGCCGACGTGTACGCCCCCGCGCCGTCCGCCGTGGCGCCCTCGGCGCCCGCACGCGACCTGCGGTTCATTGACGCCCTCACCGATGGCCTGCGCACGGCCATGCAGCGCCACCCCGAACTGGTGCTCATGGGCCAGGACATTGCCGGATACGGCGGCGTGTTCAAAATCACACAGGGTTTTCTGGAAGAATTCGGCAGCGACCGCGTGCGCAACACGCCCATTTGCGAAAGCGCCATTGTGGGCATCGGGCTGGGCATGAGCCTGAAGGGCATGAAGAGTATGGTGGAAATGCAGTTTGCCGACTTCGCCACCTGCGGCTTCAACCAGATCGTGAACAACCTCGCCAAACTGCACTGGCGCTGGGGCCAGAACGCCGATGTGGTGGTGCGCATGCCCACAGGCGGCGGCACGGGCGCAGGGCCGTTCCACAGCCAGTCGAACGAAGCCTGGTTCACCCACGTCCCGGGCCTGAAAGTCGTGTACCCCAGCACGCCCGAGGATGCGAAAGGGCTGCTTCTAGCCGCGTTCGAAGACCCAAATCCGGTGATGTTTTTTGAGCACAAGGGCCTGTACCGCAGCGAAAGCGGCCCGGTGCCGGAGGGTTTTTACACCACGGAGATCGGCAAGGCCCGCCAGGTGCGTACCGGCCACGACGTGAGCATCCTGACCTACGGACTCGGTGTGCGCTGGGCCGAAAAGGCAGCCGACGACATGGGCCTCGACGCCGACATCGTGGACCTGCGCTCGCTCGTGCCGCTCGATTACGAGGCTATCGCCGCCAGCGTGCGCCGCACCAACCGCGTGCTCATCCTGCACGAAGACACGATGTTCGGCGGCATCGGCGGCGAAATCAGCGCATGGATCACCGAAAACCTGTTCGAGCACCTCGACGCGCCCGTGCTGCGGGCCGCCAGCCTCGACACGCCCGTGCCCTTCGCCATCCCGCTGGAACAGAACTTTTTCCCGATGGAGCGCATGCGGGAGCAGTTGGGGCGGTTGTTGGCGTATTGAGCGGGTTCCTTTACTTTTGCCGTTAAAAGCACCCGTCGCATGAAATTTTCATCTCCTCTCCTCCTCGCCCTTGCCCTTGCCGCAAGCATCCACGCCCAAACACCTAACCAGGTCATCCTGTCGTTCAGCCATAAGGCTGGCGCCGACACGATGGTGCTCAACGAAACCGTGTTCCACATCTGGAACGGAAAAGCGGTGTCGCTCAGCCGCGCCGATTTTTACATTTCCGAAATCGAGTTGTCCCAACAGAACACCCCCCCGACCCCGCTGACCGACCAGTACCTGCTCGTGAGCGCCAAGTACCCCGACGCCGAGTTCGACCTCGGCACCTGGCCCGTGGACGCCGTGCACGGCGTGAACCTGTATTTCGGCGTGCCCAAGGCCGTCAACCACGGCGACCCTTCCGCATGGCCCAACGATCATCCGCTGGCCCCGAAAAACCCCACCATGCACTGGGGCTGGGCAGCCGGCTATATTTTCATGGCCGTCAACGGCAAGGTGGACAACGACAACGACGGCATCCCCGAGGCCTACTTCGAGTACCACAGCCTCGGCGACACGCTCTACCGGCGTGCGGGAGTGGCTGGCGGAAATTCTGCCCAAAACGGCGTGGTGCGTCTGAATTTCGTGCTCGATTATGTCCAGTTGTTCAAAGACATGACACTCGATTCCTTCCTGTACGTACACGGCAGCGGGGCACTGAACCGACAGATGCTGACCAATGCCTCTGGCCAAAAATTTATCTCGCTGCCCACGGTCACGGCTGCCGGCGATCTGTCCGAAAATTCCCAACGCGTGCAAACCGCGCCCAACCCGGCTACTACCGAAACGCGAATTTCCTGGGACTTGCCCGCCGCCGGCCCGCTCCAACTGATCGTGACGAACACACTCGGCCAAACCGTGCACACCCGCACGAGCCTGCCGGCCTCCGGCGCAACGCGGCTTGAAACAGCAACACTGCCGGCCGGTATGTACCAGTACGGGTTTTATGAAAACGGGAAGTTGGTGGCGCGGGAAAAACTGGTTGTCGCGCACTGAGTAAAGCCGGATATTCACGCTACCGATCATTTTCCGACCAGGATCACCTCGTACTGCACCCACATGAACATCACCCAAATCGAAACACTCGTTCAGGAACTGGCCCAAAAATCGCCGCAAGCGCCCGCCGACTTTTTGTACGACCTGCTTGCCGCTTTCGACACGCCCAAGGCCACACTTTCCAGACTCCGGCAAGGCAACCTGAACCTCTCCAAAAACGCGGACGAGGTCATCTGGAAAAAGAAACTCTTTTTCAAAACCGCTACGCCCGCCGACGACCTGCACGACCTGTTCCACGCGGTGAAAAATGCTCCGGCAGCCAAAAAACACGAACCGCGTTTCCTGCTCGTAGCCAATGAAACGACCCTGCTGGCGCTGGACACCAAAACCTCGGACACCCTCGACACGCCCATAGCCGATTTGCCCCAGTGCTTCGATTTTTTCCTGCCCATCGCCGGCATGGAAAAAGCCGCCTACCAGTCCGAGAACCCCGCCGACGTGAAGGCCGCCGAAAAAATGGCCCGGCTGTACGACCAAATCACCAAAGAAAACCCTGCCGACACGCCCGAAGCCACCCACGCGCTCAACGTGTTCCTGTCCCGCCTGCTCTTCTGCTTCTTTGCCGAAGACACCGGTATTTTCCAAAAAAGCCAGTTCACATTGGCCCTCGAAAGCCACACGCAGCCCGAAGGCGACGACCTCGGCCCCTACCTCGACCGCCTGTTCGAGGTGCTGAACACGCCCGAAACGGACCGCGCCGGGCTGCCCAACTACCTCGCAGCATTCCCGTACGTCAACGGCGGCCTGTTCCGCGGGCAGTACGCCGCGCCCCGGTTTTCGCGGCGCAGCCGCCAGACCCTGCTCGACTGCGGCGCATTGGACTGGGCGGCCATCAACCCCGACATTTTCGGCTCCATGATCCAGGCCGTGGTACACCCCGACCAGCGCGGCGGCCTCGGTATGCACTACACCAGCGTGCCCAACATCATGAAAGTCATCCGGCCCCTGTTCCTCGACGAACTGCTCGACGAATTCCAGGCCGCCAAAGGCGACCCGAAACGCCTGCGCAAACTCCACCGCCGCATCTGCCGTATCCGCGTGTTCGACCCGGCCTGCGGCTCCGGCAATTTCCTCATCATCGCCTACAAAGAACTGCGGCTGCTCGAAATGCTCCTTTTCCGGGAATTAGGCGAGTTCCTGTTTTCCGACATCAGCCTCTCCAATTTCTACGGCATCGAACTGGACGACTTCGCCCAGGAAGTGGCCACGCTCTCCCTCTGGCTGGCCGAACACCAGATGAACCAGGCCTTCCTCGCCGAATTCGGACGCACCAAACCCGCCCTGCCCCTGCTCGCCTCCGGCAACATCACCCACGGAAATGCCACCCGATTAGACTGGAAAACGGTGTGCCCCATGCCGGAAGATGGCGGGGAAGTGTTTGTGCTGGGGAACCCGCCGTATTTTGGAGCGAGAGTACAAAGCGAAGAGCAAAAAACTGATATGGCATTGGTTTTTTATAATGTCGAAGGGTATAATAACCTTGACTACATCGCTTGCTGGTTTTTGAAAGCATCCGATTTTATATTGAAACACCAGGCACAATGCGCCTTCGTTACGACCAATTCCATTTGTCAAGGCGAACAGGTTTCGTTGCTTTGGCCACATATCTTGAAAACAAAACTTGAAATAGGATTTACATACCAATCTTTCAAGTGGGCGAACAGCGCCAAATACAATGCCGGCGTAACCGTCACCATCATTGGGCTTCGGAACCACGCAAACCAACCAAAATACATTTACCAGCCGGACCATAAACAGGCGGTGACAAACATCAATGCTTACCTCGTCAACGCGCGTAATGTTTATATCAAAAAGCGGACAAAGCCAATCGCAGACCTTCCAGAAATGAGTTTCGGCAGTATGCCAAACGATGGCGGGCATTTGATTCTGAACACAGAAGAGTATCAGGATTTGCTTTCAAAATATCCTTCCGCCTCAAAATTTGTCAAGTTTTTGAAAGGCTCGAAAGAGTTCATCAATGACATTCCACGCTGGTGCCTTTGGATCGAAGACCAGGATTTGGAAGAGGCGTTGGCGGTTGATTTTATCGGACAAAGAATTGATAAACTCAAAAAACTCCGAAGCGCCAGCGACCGTAAGGCGACCAATAACTTGGCCGAAAAGGCACATCGGTTTGGCGAAATCCGATTCAAACCGACAACCTCCATCATCATCCCGCGGCACTCTTCTGAAAACAGGGATTACATTCCAATGGGTTTTCTTGGGCCGGAAACAGTTATTTCAGATGCGGCCAATGCCATCTACGATGCCGACCCCTGGATATTTGCCATCCTGACTTCGCGTCTGCACATGACCTGGGTAGCGACGGTAGGCGGTAGGATAAAAACCGACTACCGTTATTCGGCGCAGTTGTGCTACAACACCTTCCCCATGCCCCCGCTCACCCCTGCGCAAAAAACGACCTTGCAACAACACGTCTATCAGGTGCTGGCGGAGCGGGAGCAGCACCCAGAGCGGACCCTGGCGGAGTTGTACGACCCGGAAAAAATGCCCGAGGGTCTGCGGGCGGCGCACCGTGCGCTGGATGCTGCCGTGGAGCGCTGCTACCGTGCCGAGCCATTCGGCAGCGACGAGGAGCGGCTGGAATACCTGTTCCGGCTGTACGAAAAGATGCTGCAGGAAGAGCGGGAAAAGGGGACGTTGTTTGCGGGGTCGGGGAAGGGGAAGAAGCGGTGAGGTACCTAAAAGTGACCGGGTGACTCGAAGTCACCCGGTCACTTTTAGGCAAACCCTGTCTGGGAACATCGCGAGTAATTCCCTATTTTTGTCGCCTTGTTCACCGCCAACCCTTCGGGCTTTTGAAGATTTACTCGGCCTTACAATTGCTGCAAATTCTGGACAAGGGTGGTTCGACCTACCCGTGGGTGGTCGAAGTGCTTGACGACACGGGCACACCCGCGCTATTTGTGGTGAAAATGTTTACCCCAAAGCAAATCCGGCAGCAGCATGCCGTGGCCAAAGAAGTGTACGGCAATGTACTGGCGTCGGCGCTGGGGCTGCCGGTACCGGAGGCTGCGCTGGTGAAGTTCGAACCAGATTTAGTCGCGACGCTCGATCCGGAAGCCAAAAGCCGCTACGAACAAACTCAGCGCGGCTTGCGTTTTGCTACCAGATATCACGAGGAGTATGTCGTATTTAGCGATCAGTTGCCCACTTCCAAAGTCCGGGACTACGACATTGCATGGGTCTATGCGTTTGACAATCTGATCTGGAACCTCGACCGGGGCGGCGAGCGGAAAAAACCCAATCTGTTGGTGCGCGACGCAGACTACCTGCTGATTGACCACGAACAAATCTTCCCGTTTGCAGATGATCCGGATAATCCGAATACGACTGTTGTTCCGAATTTTATACGCGGCGAGTTTCTTTACAATCCCAGAAACCACCTTTTTTACCCATACTTGAAAAAAATGAAACCGGCCACCCGGCAAGAACTGTTTGCGCCGTTTATAGAATCGTTGGCCCGGCTTGATCCGCATATCCTGGAAGACGTGGGCGGTTTTTTGACAGAAAATGGCCAACTTTGCGCCGATCTCGATACGATTACCGAATACCTTTGTGCCGTTCAGGCTAATCCGGAAATTTTTCTCCACATCTTGCTTCGTTCGTTCCCATGAGTGCGCTCTACCAATATTCGCTGTTGCAATACCACCATCTCCGTAGGGAAGAATGGCTGACGTTGGGCGTGCTCGTGCTTTTCCCGGAACAAAAACAAATCCGTTTTCTCGGCCCACAGAAACTTCGCCGCTTGCGGGATGCGTTCCCCGATGCTCCTGAGAAAGTGCTGACGGCTCTGCTCAAAGGCTTCGAGTGGCAGGCCGAATCCCTGAACAACAAGCCGGAGATATTTGCCGCGCATCACCTCGAACACCATAGTCAGCAACTCATAGCGGATTTTTTTCTGCCTCCCGACAGCAGTGCGCTTCAGTTTTCGCCGGTCAAGTCTTCGCTGCTGTACACCGAACAAATTGACGTGGTGTGCCGCAACCTTAGGGACGTGTTTCTATCCGTTTATGACCAGGACGGAGAGGACTACGGCAAAAGAGATAACTCGTGGCTGGCGGCTCAATACCGAAAATATTTACGCGAACGGGATACAGAGGTACTCCGGAGCCATAAAGTACAGGAAGGCTACGTCGCTAAGTTCCACGACCGCCAGTACAAGTTTGAGTTTGCGTGGCAAAACCACACGTTCAACCTGGTAAAAACGGTGAGCCTCGACCTCAAACTGCCCGAGAGCATCCAACGAAAAGGCGAGCAGTGTTTCGGGCAATTTTTTCTGTTGAGTGAGTTTGCGGCACAAGAGCATGCCCGGTTTGATCTGCTGCTTGCTCGCCCCTCCAGCCGTCAACTTTTTCGTGCTTACGACCGGGCGGTGGAGGACATCCTTCGTGCGGGCAATGTCCTCCAGGTTATTGAGGAGGACAAACTTTCCGAGTACGCAGAGCGCACCCTTGCCGAACTCGTTTTTCCTGAAAACTGACTTGCCGGCCGCGTTGGCCGCCAATTTCCTCCCCCAATACATTTTCCACCAATACCTATTCTTCCAAAAAATGCCCGACCTGATACACGTTCACTATGCCCAAACGGGCAAAAGCGCCGCCACGGATGCGCTCGGTATGCGCGAGATGCAGGCCCGCGCTTTTGCTGCCCGCTCGGCGCAGTACCTGCTGCTGAAAGCCCCGCCCGCCTCCGGAAAGTCGCGGGCGCTGATGTTTTTGGCGCTGGACAAACTGGAGCGGCAGGGACTGCGGAAGGTCATCGTGGCGGTACCGGAGCGCTCCATCGGCGCGTCATTTGCCCCCACCCGGCTGACGGACAAAGGCTTTTTTGCCGATTGGCAACCCAATGACCAGTACAACCTCTGCACGCCCGGTTCCGACGGCAGCAAAACCAAGGTACAGGCATTCAAAAACTTTATGGCCGGCCCGGAGCGCATTTTGATCTGCACCCACGCCACGCTGCGTTTTGCCTACGAGGAACTGTCGGACACGGATTTTGACCACACGCTGCTGGCTATTGACGAATTCCACCACGTCAGCGCAAGCGAGGAAAACCGCCTCGGCGAATTGTTGCGGGGCATTATGACGCGCTCGACGGCGCACGTCGTAGCCATGACCGGCTCGTATTTTCGGGGCGATACCGTGGCGGTGCTGCACCCCGACGACGAAGCGCGTTTCACGAAAGTGACCTACAACTACTACGAGCAACTCAACGGATACGAGCACCTGAAGTCGCTCGGCATCGGCTACCATTTTTATCAGGGCAGGTACACGTCGGCTATTTCGGAGATTCTGGACACCGACAAAAAAACCATCCTACACATCCCGAATGTCAACTCCGGGGAGTCGCTGAAAGACAAATACCGCGAAGTGGACCTTATTTTGAACACTATCGGTGAAGTAGTCGGATTTGATGAAAAAACGGGCGTTATTTCTGTAGAACGGCAGGGCGACGGCCGCATGCTGCGCGTAGCCGATCTTGTGAACGACGACCCGAAAACCCGCGAGCGCATCGTGGGTTACCTCCGGACAATGAAGAACGCCGGGGATTTGGACTTGATCATCGCGCTCGGCATGGCCAAAGAGGGCTTCGACTGGCCGTTTTGCGAGCACGCGCTCACGGTAGGCTATCGGGGGTCGTTGACCGAAATCATCCAGATCATCGGGCGGGCTACCCGCGACAGTCCGAACAAGGCGCATGCACAATTCACCAACCTCATCGCCCAACCCGACGCTGCCGATGACGCGGTTCGGCTTTCAGTGAACAACATGCTGAAAGCCATCACGGCCTCGCTGCTCATGGAACAGGTGCTGGCGCCGACGTTTCAGTTCAAAACCAAACTCTCCGACGAGGACCGCGCCGAGCCGGGAGAAATCAAAATCAGGGGTTTCAAAATGCCGAGTTCGCAGCGTGTGCGCGACATTGTGGAGTCCGACCTGAACGACCTGAAAGCCACTATTTTGCAGGACAACACGATGCTCAAGGCCATGCCCGGCAATGTGGATGCGGAGGTCATCAACCGGGTGTTGATTCCGAAAATCATCCAGACCAAATACCCGGAACTTTCGGAAGCGGAAGTGGAGGAGGTTCGGCAGCACGTGGTGGTGGATTCGGTGGTGCGGAGCAGCGAAATCGTGGAGCAGGGCGACAAGCGGTTTATCCGAATGGCCAACCAGTTTGTGAATATTGACGATCTGCACATTGACCTGATTGACTCCGTGAACCCGTTTCAGAAAGCATTTGAAATACTCTCCAAATCGGTGACGACGCAAGTGCTGAAAGTGATTCAGGAAACCATCGAGGCCACACGGATAACGATGGACTTCGAGGAGGCGCAGATTTTGTGGCCGAAGATCAAGGCATTTGTGCAGCAGCACAGCCGCGAACCGAGCCTGAACGCCACCGAACCGCTCGAACGCCGCATGGCCGAGTGCGTGGTGTGGCTGAAAGAAGAAAAGCGGAAACGCGCCGCTCAAAATCCGGAATAAGTGTCATGGAAAACCGGGATAAAAAGCAGGCGGCATTAGATGCCATTTTTGCGGACGATCCGCTGGACTTGTTGCGTGTGAAGGCCGCTGCATCGCCCGCTCGCAGCATGGACGACCGCCTGGTGGTGGCATTTCAGGAAATTTTGACCTTTTGGGAAAAATATGGGCGACTGCCTGCTGCCGATGGCGGGGTGCAAGAACACCAGTTGTTGGCGCGACTCCGAAACCTGCAAAGCGACCCGCGTAAGGTCGAACTGTTGAAACCAACAGACCGGTACGGGTTGCTGGAAATGGCATTGCCGGATGTACCTTTCGATGGCGATGGGGCTGTCGCTACACTGGACGACATCTTTTCCGATGACCTGTTCAACCTGTTCGAGAACGATGCGACGGCAACGGCACTGTTCAATTTGAAACACGTTCCTTCGGTTACCGGTCGCGCTGAAACGGATTTCGTGGCGCAGCGCAGGCCTTGTACCGATTTTGAGGTGTACGAGTCGAGTTTCAAGGCTGTTCAAAAAGATTTGTCGGAAGGCACCCGGAAGTTGTTGCCGTTTAAGGAAGACAACCTGCGGGAAGGGCATTTTTATGTACACAACGGCGTATTGCTTTTGTTGGAAAAAGCCGATGTGGAACAAAAGGCCGAATCATACAGTAGTGGGGCCCGCGTCCGAAAAGATGGCCGGACTCGGGTGATTTTTGAGAATGGTACGGAATCAAACATGCTGTTCCGTTCGCTCTACAAGGCCCTTTTGGCCAACGGCAAGGCGGTTTCGGAGCACGAGTACGCGGTAGCCGGGCAGTTGGCCCAAAATTTCAACGCAGTGACCGAGGCCGATCAGGAAACGGGCTACATCTACATCTTGCGTTCCAGGAGCCAAAAGCCGGAGATAAAAAATCTCGGAAACCTGTACAAGATTGGCTACTCCACCATACCGGTAGCAGAGCGTATCAAAAATGCGGTGAAAGAGCCGACCTATTTGATGGCGGAAGTGACGCTTGTCGGTACCTACAAGTGCTACAACCTGAATCCGCAGCGGTTCGAGCAACTCCTGCACAACTTCTTCGGCGCCGTTTGCCTGCAAGCGGACGTCTTCGACGAAAAGGGCCGGCGCTATACGCCCCGCGAATGGTTCGTTGCTCCGCTCCAGGTGATTGAGCGCGTGATCGAATTGATTGTTTCTGGAGAAATTGTGCACTTTCGGTATGACGCGTTGAGAGAACAAATAATCGAGAAATAGTCCCCGTCACACATGAAACTCTTCATCAAAAACATGGTCTGCCGACGCTGCATCCTCAGCGTGACGCAGGTGCTGGAAAAACACGGTATCCGGCCCGAAACCGTGGCGCTGGGCGAAGTGTCCGTCGCGCAACCGCCTGCACCCGAACAAATTCAACACCTGCGCACCGACCTCGAAGCGCTCGGCTTCGAACTGCTGGACGACCAGCGCAGCCAACTCATCGAAAAGGTGAAAACCCTGCTCATCGAGCAGGTGCAATCCGGTGATTTGCCGGAAAGTTTCAGTTTGGTCCGGTTTGTCGGGTCGGCTCTGCGCCGCGACTATTCGGCGGTGTCCAAACTGTTCACCGAAGTGGAGGGCATCACGCTGGAGCAGTTTTTTATCTTGCAAAAAATTGAAAAAGTGAAGGAGTGGCTGGTGTACAACGAACTAACGTTGAGCGAGATCGCCTACCGGCTGGGGTACAGCAGCGTGGCTTACCTGAGCGGGCAGTTCAAAAAAGTGACCGGCATGACGCCCACCGAATTTAAAAACAACCGCTCCGGCCACCGCCACGCACTGGACGAGGTGTCGCAGTAGACATTCCAGGTTTTAAAAACCCGGAAAGTCTGGCCATTACGCCCTACCATTTATTCGCAAACCCTTTCCAGAAAAACGTAACGCCCCTCAGCCAGTCCGCCCGGAACTTTGCAGCATCAAAAACGAGATGTCATGCAAACTATCCGCAAACAATTTCCCGTCACCGACATGTCCTGCGCCTCTTGCGCCGTCAGCGTGGAGTCCATCCTGGGGTCACAACCCGGCATCGTGTCCGCCGCCGTGAACTTCGCCGCACAAACCGTGCAGGTGGAGTACCAACCCACCGCCATTTCGCCCGATGACATGAAAAAAGCCCTGCAAAGCATCGGCTACGACCTGATCGTGGAAGAGCCTGAAGCGGCGCAGGCAACGGTGGAAAACATCCACCGCGACCACTACGAAAGTATGCGCCGACGCACCGGTTGGGCCATTGCCTTGGCCGTCCCGCTGGCCGTGCTGGGCATGTTTTTCATGGACTTGCCGTACATCGGATATGTGTTGTGGGCCTTGGCCACGCCGCTGGTGCTCTGGCTCGGGCGCTCATTTTTTGTCAATGCCTGGAAACAAGCCTGCCACGGCAGGGCAAACATGGACACCCTCGTGGCGCTGAGTACCGGTATCGCTTACATTTTCAGCGTGTTCAACCTGCTGTTCCCGGAGTTCTGGCACAGCCGGGGCCTGCACGCACACGTCTGGTTCGAGGCTGCCGGCGTGGTGGTGGCATTCATTTTGCTCGGCAAACTGCTCGAAGAACGCGCCAAGGCGAGCACGTCCTCGGCCATCAAAAAACTGATGGGCTTGCAGCCCAAAACCGTCACGGTGGTGCACGAAGGCGGCCATACGATGGAAATGCCGGTCGCGCAGGTAAACATCGGCGATGTGCTGCTGGTAAAACCCGGCGAAAAAGTGCCGGTGGACGGACTCGTGCAGAGCGGCAGTTCGTATGTGGACGAGAGCATGCTCAGCGGCGAGCCGGTGCCCGTGGCCAAAGCGGCGGGCGACCGCGTGCTGGCCGGCACCATCAACCAGAAAGGCAGTTTTCAGTTCGTGGCCGAAAAAGTCGGCGCCGACACCCTGCTGGCGCAAATCATCCGCATGGTGCAGGAGGCGCAAGGTTCCAAGGCGCCCGTGCAAAGACTCGTGGACCGCATCGCCGGGGTGTTCGTGCCCGTGGTCATCGGCATCGCGCTGGCGGACCTGGGCGTCTGGTGGGCGTTCGGCGGCGAAAACGGCCTGACGCAGGGCTTGCTGGCCATGGTCACGGTGCTGGTCATCGCCTGCCCCTGTGCCCTTGGGTTGGCCACGCCCACAGCCATTATGGTCGGCGTGGGCAAGGGCGCCGGCCAGGGCATCCTGATCAAAGACGCCGAAAGCCTCGAACTGGCGCACCGTATCACGGCAGTCGTGCTGGACAAAACCGGTACCATCACGATGGGCAAACCTTCGGTGGAAACCCTCCGCTGGGAAAACGCCGCCGCAGAAGCCGAGTGGCAAAACGTATTGCTCAGCCTGGAAATAAACTCCGAACACCCCTTGGCCGGGGCCGTTGTGGCGCATCTTGAAAAAACTGCCGCGCCCGCGCTTTTGGGCCACGTGACGAGCATCACCGGCAAAGGCATCCGGGGCGAATACCGGCGGCAACCCGTTTGGGCCGGAAGTTGGGCGCTCATGCAGGAAAACGAAATCGGCATTTCCCAATACCTTGAACAACAGGCCGCCGCATGGGCTGCTGAGGCCAAAACGGTCGTCTATTTCGCCGGAAACCGGCAGGTGCAGGCCATTGCCGCCATCGCCGATCCGGTGAAACCCACGTCCGCGCCGGCTGTCCGGGAACTGCGCGACATGGGCGTGGAGGTGTACCTGCTCACCGGCGACAACCCCCGCACCGCCGCCGCCGTGGCCGCCGAAGTCGGGATCGAACAGTTCCGCGCAGGCGTGTTGCCTGCCGACAAAGAACGATTCGTGCAGGAACTTCAGCAGCAGGGAAAAATCGTAGCCATGGTGGGCGACGGCATCAACGACAGCCAGGCCCTTGCACGAGCCGACGTGAGCATCGCCATGGGCCAGGGCACCGACATCGCCATGGACGTGGCCAAGATGACCCTGATGCGCAGCGATTTGGGCAAAATCCCGGCGGCCATCCGCCTCTCGCGCCGCACCGTGGCGACCATCCGGCAAAACCTGTTCTGGGCGTTCATCTACAACCTCATCGGCATCCCGATTGCCGCCGGGGTGTTGTACCCGGCGTTCGGTTTCATGCTCGACCCCATGATCGCCGGGGCCGCCATGGCGCTCAGTTCGGTGAGCGTGGTGGGGAATAGTTTGCGGTTGAAGTGGCAATGATATCGATTATTCAAAGAGGTTGTCTCATAAGTCCGACCAATGGAGTGCGGTTTACAGGCTTACCCTTTTTTTGACAAGATTTACAGGATTCTCAGGATTTCGGCGGCGGAGCCGCCTCATTTATCTTGTAAATCGTGTGAATCCTGTCTGAAAATGTCAATTCTAGTCAACACTATAACTTATGAGACAACCACTCTCACTTCTAAAATTCATACATCATGGAAAAAGTATTGAAATTCAAAACCAACATTAAGTGCATGGGCTGCGTGGCCAAGGTCACCCCCGAACTGGACACCGCCGCAGGTGCGCAACACTGGGAAGTAGATATCGCTGCACCCGATAAAGTGCTGACGGTGAAAACGGAAACGCTCGAAGCAGAGGAGATCGTGGCGGCGGTGAAAAAAGCCGGATTTTCGGCGACGCTGGTAGCCCAAACAGATGCCTAGGCCTTCTTCGGTTAGTTTTTCTAAGACCGAACAAATCCCGGAGGCGGTGTTTCTCCCATTTGGCAGCCGCCAAAGATCGCCCTGTCTGTACGAACTTGTTCGTCTGACAGGCAACATGGCCGGCTCTGTCTGTACGAACTTGTTCGTCTGACAGAAGCAACGCAACCCGGCGCCGACCGTCAGACGAACAAGTTCGTGCAGACGGCTGGTGCCGAATTTTTCTTTCCAAAGTTTTAAAATTCAATTTTTTATGAAAAACATATTCATCGCGGGCCTCGTGCTCGTGCTGTCGGCTGCGGCATTTTCCGCCTGCAACAACGACCACTCGAAACACGCCTCCCAAACCACCGAAACCGCCGCTCCCGGCACGAAGTACATCTGCCCGATGAACTGCGAAAAGGGCAAAACATACGACCAGCCCGGCTCCTGCCCCGTGTGCAAGATGGACCTGGAACCGTTGAAAGCCGACGTGGCCGCCAATACCGCCGAGTACTTCACGGCGTTCTCGGTCACGCCGGCGCAACTGGAAGCCGGAAAATCCGGCATGTTGTCGCTCATGCCCAAGATCAAGGGCAACGAGAGCGCGCCCGTGCCGCTCGATCTGGTGCACGAGAAAAAGATGCACCTCATTCTCGTGAGCGACGACCTCTCCTGGTTCGACCACATCCACCCCGAGTACTCGGCCACAGGCAGTTACGACATCAAGGTGCTGGCCAAGGGCGAGCCGTTCACCCACGGGCGGGGCCACAACGAAACCCGTTTCGATGCCGGCGGCAAGTACTGGGCATTCGCCGACTTCAAGCCCATCGGCGGCCTGAGCCAGGTCAACAAACAGGAACTTCAGGTGGCAGGCACGCCGGTCAAAACCACCGCGTACACCCAACCGAAATTGACCGCTTCGGTGGACGGCTATTCCATAAAATTCGACGCGCACGGCTCGGCAATTGCCGCCGGCGCACCCGCCCATTTGCAGATTGACATTTCAAAAAATGGCAAGCGGCTGATGCCCAATGAAATCGAAAACTACCTCGGCGCCAAAGCCCACGTCGTTATGATCGAGACGACGACTAAAGAGTTTGTCCACGTGCATTTGGAAGCCGCCGGCGACGCGTTGGAGATGAGCACCACCTTCGCCAAACCCGGCACCTACCGCGGCTGGCTACAGTTCCAGACCTTCGGCATCGTGCACACGGCAGATTTTGTTTTGAACGTGGAAGCGGGAAGCCCGGAGGCAGGAAGCCCGGAAACGACGGGACACGAAGGGCATGGGCACTGAGTGCCTGAGATGACTTGACATGGCGCCAGATTGCACAATTGGTATGGCAACTGAATTTTTTGCAAACTCTTTTCTGCTGTGTACCAAACCCCTTCCCGGCATCACCGCCCCCACAGCCCCGGTCGCACTTCCTCTGCCTGGCCCAGCGCCGCGAGGGTTTCGAGCAGGCGCTGGGCCGGCTGAGGTGCTCGAATTTGGGAATCGTGTTCGCCCGCTCAATCCTCTCCACGGCTTCGTTTTCGCCAAACCTCTGGGTCGCGTTTTTCATGGAGGATGGCAAACACGACAATCCTCAAATTTGCTTCATCCAGCAAAAAATACACGATGTAGGGAAACTGCTTGACGAAGGCAAACCGACGGTTTTCATACAAAAACCGCTGGGCAGTTGGGTAGGCCTCGATCTTTTCGAATGTTTCAGCAAGCCGCACGGAAAAGTCAAACCCAAGACCGGTTTTTTGTTCCTCATACCACGTTACAGCAGCCTCATAGTCGGCGATAGCCTCATCGGAAAGTTGGAGATTGAACATGGCGGTTTTCAGTTTTTCGGCCAGCCATATTTTTCGGCAATTTCTGCCTGTACTTCTCGCCAGGGTTTTTGGCGTTCCGGGTGATCAAGGGCCATTTTGGCTCGTTTCTCCAAAAAAGCCCTCCCGGCGGGCGTGAGTTCGAATTTTTCGAAAAAATCCGCGTCCAATTCCTCTTCTGCGTCCGAACGGTAAACTGCAAAAAGGAAATCCACGTACAAGAATAGTTGCGCCTGCACATCTTCGGGCAGGGCGTTTATCTTGTCAAGTGTTGTCGGCGCTATCATGGCAACTGATTTTTTCACAAATGTACTCGTTTCTGCCGTTTACCAAAACGCTTCCCCGGCCTCAGCGCCCCCACAGCCCCGGCTGCACTTCCTCCGCTTGGCCCAGCGCCGCGAGGGTTTCGAGCAGGCGTTGCACCTGTTCCACGCGTTTGGGCGTGCGTTTGCCTTCGAAGACCTCGGCCAGCGCGGCGGCAGCGGCGGGAGCGGGCAGGGTAGCCAGCAGATCGCGCAGGGCGGCGGCCTGAGCGGGCAGGTTGTCGGGCCAGAGGCGTTTGGCGGCGGGCGCAGCGGCAGTGGCGTCCTCGTCGGGTTCGTCGGCCAGCAGTTTGCCCTGGATGCCGGGCGCCGCAGCGCCGGGCGCCTGGTACTCGGGCCGCAGCCAGCGTATCCGCCCGCCGGCTTCTTCGGCAGCGCGCTCGGCGTTTAGCCGCACCAGGCGTTCGAGGATTTCCGCCTCGGGCAGGCCGGCGGGCCAGCCATAGGCCTCGGCCACGGCGGCGTCCAGTTCGTCGTGCAGTTGGCGCAGGATGCCCACCAGGCCCTGCTCGTGGGTGCGGCGCTCCTTGTCGCTCAGGTTCTCGCCGGCGCGCTCCTTTTCCAGCACGTTGTACATGTCCGTGAGCGTGAGCTCGGGATACTGCGCCTGCTGCCGCTTGCGGTGCGCGTCCAGCCGCTCGCCGAGCTCGCGGATGCGGAGGGTTTGGGCGTCGGTGGCGGCGGGGAAGGGGAAGGTTTCGAAGCAGCGGGTTTTGTTGTAGCGTGGATCATTGCCGTATCCCAAACGACCGCCCGCTGCCAGCGCCCAGGTCACGTGAATTTTGCTGGATAAAACTCCGAAAAAGTAGGCGTCATCCAAAGCAATGTTTACCAGCATGTTGTCCGGCAAAATCTCTTTGTCCAAAAAAACAAAAACGCGGTGCTTGGCGGTTTCGACGGTGGCGATGTAGCGGGGGAGGCTTTTCAAAGCCGGGCGGAAATTGCCCCTCGGCTCGCCGTGTATCCACCAGTTTTTCCGGTAACTGTCGCGTCGGTTTTGGTCGCGTTCCGGTTTTACCGTTTCGTACACATGCTGGTAAACTTCCGGAAACCGTTCCCGAACCTCGTTTTCTTTCAAACCAAATAAATCAATGACCATCACCTCGCGCGGTGTGGCGGTCAAATCGCGACCGTTCCGGTACAGGCGGATATGTTCTTCCAAACCTGCCACTTTCCCTAAACCCAATTCGCGGGCTTTTTCAGGTGAAATGATAAAACCGGCGCCAATTACTTGCACTCCTCTGCTACACAATTCGCCATTTGCCCGTAACGCCACCGCTCCCGCCACATCCGCTCCCACCGTCAAATCGCTCTGCACTTTTCCGGTTTTTTCCACCAACGTCACTTCCGCCGCATCGTCGCCGCCGGGTTGGTTTTCCTGTACCACGGTTTGCAGCCGCCCAGTCTGTTCTCCCGCCGTGCCCACCGTCATGGCGATACGCACGGCGGCGCCGTCGCCGCTGTCCACCCACGGGTGGTCGGGTATGGCCAAGGTGAGGGCGATGGGCGGGGTTTGGCCGAGGTGGTGTTGCAGCACGCGGCGGTTGAAGGTTTGCCGCAGGCTGTTGGTGGTGATGAATCCGAACTGCCGGGCGCTGCCCGCGCGGGTGCGTTCGGCGGCTTTGTCCCACCAGAACATGACGAAATCGGCGGAGTCGGGCACGTTGGGGTACACCTTGCGCAGGGCTTCGGTGTAGCCGTCGCCGAGGGCATCGCGCATGCGGGCGGTGCCGATAAACGGCGGGTTGCCCACGATGTAATCCGTCTGCGGCCACTCGGCCGGGCGCGGGTTGGTGTAGGCATACACGGGTACGCGGGCGTCGGGGTCGGGCACTTCCTCGCCGGTCACGGGGTGGGTGCGGGTGCTGCGTCCGTCCCAGCGGGTGACGGGTTGGCCGGCGGCGTCGAGCAGGGGTTGGCGCACGTCCCAGTCGAGCACGGCGTCGCGGCACTCCACGTTGTGCAGGTCGCGGATGATGGGTTCGGCCAGTCCGGTGAGGTTTCCGCGGGTGCGCAGGTGCCACTGGAGGAAGCCGATCCAGAGCACGAGTTCGGCGATGGCGGCGGCGCGGGGGTTGATTTCGAGGCCGAGGAAGTTGGCGGGCGTCACCATTACGCCGGCCAGTTCGAGGCGTTGCTGGCCCTGGCCGAGTTCGCGCAGGGTGTTGAGCACTTCGCCTTCGAGACGTTTGAGCCCTTCGAGGGTGACGTACAGGAAGTTGCCGCTGCCGCAGGCGGGGTCGAGGATGCGCAGCCCGGCGAGTTTTTGCAGGAACGTTTCCACTTCCTGGATGGCTTTGGCGGTATCGCCGTCTTCGGCGCGTTGGAGGGCGGCGGCCTGCACGGCTTCCCATTCGGCGCGCAGGGGTTCGATCACAGCGGGCTGCACCAGCCGCTCCACGTAGGCGCGGGGGGTGTAGTGGGCGCCGAGTTTGTGGCGTTCGCGGGGGTCGAGGGCGCGTTCGAGCAGGGTGCCGAAAATGGCGGGTTCCACGTCGCGCCAGTCGGCGCGGGCGGCTTCGGACAGCAGTTGCACCTGGTCGGCGTTGAGTTCGATCACCTCGGGATGGGCAAACAGGCCGCCGTTGAAACGCGGGATTCGGGCGCGCAGGGCCACGGAATAGCCGCCGGTGTTCATGTCGCGCCAGAGCGCTTCGAGCAGATGGGGGAAGTTGACGGGGTCTTGCGGAAACTCGTCGAGCAGGCGGCTGAACGAGCGTTCGGGCAGCAGGCCCACGTCTTCGGCAAACATGGTGAACAGGCTGCGCATGAGGAAACCGGCGACGCGCTCGGCCCCACCCCGGCCCTCCCCCCAGGGGGAGGGAGACGTAGAGGACACCGCGTTACGGGCTACGTTTTCAGGCAGTTCCGAGGGAGACGCAGAGGACACCACGACTCCCTCCCCCCAGGGGGAGGGAGACGTAGAGGACACCGCGTTACGGGCTACGTTTTCAGGCAGTTCCGAGGGAGACGCAGAGGACACCACGACTCCCTCCCCTTGGGGGGAGGGCCGGGGTGGGGCCTCCAGCGAGCGCGCGAGGCGGGCCAGCCGGTCGGCGATCTGGCGCGTTACGCGGGCGCTGCGGCGGCTGGGGTCGAGGGCGAGGGGATCGGTCCACACCAGTTGCAGGCGTTCGCGAATCTCGTCGCGGTGCAGGTCGTCGAGGGCGATTCGGTAGGATGCCGGGTCGGGGAAGGGCGTGTAATGGCCGCCGGCGCGGCTCCAGTCGGCATACAGGGCGATGCTGTGGCCCACGTCGGCTACGAGCAGGAAAGGTGGTCGTCCCTGTCCGGCGATTTCTTCCGGGGGCAGGCGGCGGGCGTAGTTTTCGGCTTGTTTCCGGGCGCGTTCCATGGCGGTGTCCCAGGCGGCGGTGCCGCGCTGCCCGTGGCCGGTTTTGCGTCGGGCGAGTCGTTGTTCGCCGGCTTCGGAGAGGGGGATGTCGTCGCCGGCGGCATCGGCGCCCTGTTTGGCTTCGAGCACAAAAAAGCCGCGTTTGTAGCAGTCAATGAAATTTTTGTTGCCACCGGCGCCGGGAATTGTTTTTTCAAACACATAGGCGTTGGCCTGCTCATCGGGGGTTTTGGGTTGGGGGGCGTCCACCCCGAGCAGGGCGCAGAGTTCGGCCACGAAGAGCTGGGCATTGGCGCGTTCGGCGGCGCCGGATGCGGCCCATTTGGCGATGAAGGCGGCGGTGGTCGTCATGGGCGGCGAATTTGGGGATTTTTACGAAAATGCGTTTGAAAGATTTTGCCGCTGTTGGCATCCCCGCCCGACCCGCGAGCGGCATGTATAAGTTGTTTATCGGCGGAGCCAAATCCCAATGTAGCATTGGCTTGGCATCTCGCTCCGCCGTTGCTGTTGGCGAGGACGCCAACAGCGGCGAAACATGTGATTCAAATTCACCGCAGAGACGCGGAGGCGCAGAGAATACTCCTCCGCGTCTCCGCGTCTCCGCGGTGAAAAATTTGCGATGTCTCGCGCCTCCTTTTCCTTTTGACACAACCCCCGATAAAACGCGCACTTCCCTCACTCCACCTTCACCACCGTCTTTGTCTGTTGCTGCCCGCCGGTCACGAGGCGGCAGAAGTACGTGCCCGTCGGCAAATCGCCGGCATCCCAGTACTCCTGGTACTTGCCTTTGGCCTGCCAGGTGCTTATCGGCGTGGCCACCACGCGGCCTGAAGTGTCCAGGATTTGCACCAGCGTCATGCCGCCTGCCGATTCGTAGTCCAGCGTGATGCCGGAGCGGAAGGGGTTTGGGCGGCAGTTGAGCAGGGTCTTGCCGGCTGTTTGGTTCTGGTCGTGTACGTCGGATGGCGTGCAAGCGAGGTTGGACTCGAACATGCCATTGAGGTACGGGAACTCGTGCAGCAGGATGCCGGGGATGTCGTTTTGCGGTACGCAGAACCAGTCGCGCAGTACCGAGGCGTACACCGAGCGGAAATCGAATTCCATGTCGAGGTTGTCGTTTACCGTCGGCACCTGGGGCAACTGCGGGTTGTTGCCCGTGACGCCGCCGGCCACGGGTTTTCCGAAGAGGAACATCGGGGCGGACTCGCCGTGGTCGGTGCCGTCGCTGAAGTTGCTGGCGATGCGGCGGCCAAACTCGGAGAAGGTCATGCCCGTCACCCGGTCGGCGGTGCCGAGGAACTGGAGGTCGTCGCAGAACGCCTTGACCGCGTCGCCGACCTGCCGCAACAGATCGGCGTGTGTGCCGGTGGTGCGGTCGGTGGTGTCCACTTGTTGGGCGTGCGTGTCGAAGCCGCCGATGCTGACCAGGTAAAGCCGCGTTTTCAGCCCGCCCGCGATAAGGCGGGAAATGATTTTCAGTTTGGCCGCCAGCGGCGTGTCGGGGTAGGCTTGTTGGGTGGTGATGGTGTTCGACGCGTCGAGGATGGCCTGCGCGTAGGTCCGCGATTGCTGGGCGATGAGCCGCACATAAGCCAGTTGCTCGCCGGCAGGCGTGTTGGGCGCGGGAGTTTGGGTGCTGTTCAGGAGTTGGTAGTAGTCGTCGGTGCTGGGGATCACGAAGCCCATGCCCGACTGCGGCCCCATCAGGCTGAGCGAGATGGAGTACCCGATTTCCACGGCCAGCGGGTGCGGCATGTCGGGGTTGGGGTAGTCAATCGGGAAATTGGGATACTCGTAGGCCAAGTAGCGCCCGGCCCAGCCGCTGGGGAAATACTCGTCGGCATTGGAGCCGGACATCCAGATGTCGGTGGCGCGGAAGTGGCTCAGGCTGGGGTTGGGGTAGCCCACGTTTTGCACGATGCGCACGTTGCCGTCGTTGTACAGGTCGCGCAACCCTTCGAGCGCCGGGTGCATGGCGAGGGTAGGGGTGCCGGACAAGGGCAGCAGGCTGTTTTCGGGCAGCACGATGTTGGGGCGGCCGTTGGCCAGGCGGTCGTACTGGTCGAGCGGCGATACCGTGGCGAGGCCGTCGTTGCCGCCGTCGAACTGGATGACCACGAGCACGTGGTCGGTATCCGAGGAGAGGCCGCTCAGGAGGCGGCTGAAGGGGTTGGCGGCATGGGCGCGTACGCCGAAGCCGTTGAGCAGGGAGGGGATAGCCACCCCTGCGGTCATATTTTTGAGAAAGTTGCGACGTTTCATTTTTTAGCGAGTAAGCAGGTGAGCGAGTGAGGGGAAAAGGTGGTTCCGTAGGGGCGGCCCTTGTGGCCACCCGAGGCCGGGAGGAACCAATTCGTCTGACGACTTCAAGTCGTCTGACGAATTTTTGCGTCAACACAATTGAAATTCCTCCATTTGCAGCACCCGGTACAGGTATTGTTGCAGACGCGTGGACAGGGCACCGGCATACAATTGGTTCGTAGGATCGGCTTGCCAGAGGCCCCAACCGAGGGTCCAATACGACTCGTCGGGCAGGTTGGAAATCAGGATGGGTTTGAGCGTGTCCTTCACCGATTGCGGCACGGGCAGACCGAAGAGCAGTTCCAGCGATTCGTCAATCAGCGCGTTCACGTTCGACGGGTTGGTCAGCCCCGATGCCCAGGCCAAGGGGTCAATGACCGCCCGGCTGCTCAGGCCGTAAATGCCGGCGAAAACCATGGTGTCCGTGGCCTGTCCGCGCTTGGGCAGGGTACCCGTGTTGATCCACATTTTGTCCAAAAACGGTTTCTGGTAGTACGCCTGCCAGCCGGCCACGTTCGGCGGGTCGCCTATGTGCTGGAGCATGGCCGCCATGGCTTGGCCCAACTGGAAACTGATGGCGAAGGTGTCGAACAGATTGCTCGGGCCCGGCAACGAGATGCCGAACTGCCGGAACAGCCCGATGGTCATGTCCACCGGACTTTTGATCACTGCGCCGCGGTTGAGCACGTCGAAGAAATGCTCGCTTTTGAACAGCGTGTCGAGCACGGGCAGGATGTCGTAGTTGTTGTTTCGGAAAATTTGCGCCAGCGGCTCGATCACGTTCTGCTCGGTTTGCTGGTCAATGCCGTGGTACACGAAAAAGCGGTACAATTTGCGGCACACGAACTTGGCGGCCTCAGGGTGGTCGAACAGCATGTCGAGGAACTCGTCCAATTCTTCGGCGCCGGCGCTGGGGCCGCTCTTGCCGGTGATTTTCCGGTTGCCGTAAAACGCGGAAAACTGCTTGTCGCCCGTGTCGTGTTCGTTGGTAAAAAAGAAGGTGCTGAACCCGTCGGTGCGCCAGCCGGTGAGCAGGCGGGCGGCGGCTTTCACGTCGTCTTCGGTGAAATACGCGGGCAGGTCCTTGCCGATGACGAACAGTTCCTGAATCTCGCGGGCGTAGTTTTCGTCGGGCGCGGTTTTCGAATTGAGGTAGCCGTTCAGGTAAAACAGCATGGCCGGATCGAGCGTGATGTCGCGCATCAGGGTTTTGAAATTGCCGAGCGCGTCGTCCCGCAGGGTTTTGTTGTAGCGGTACAACATGCTCCCGAACAGGGCCTCCTGAAACTGCACGGGCAGGTGGTTGTGCCAGAACAGGGTCATTTTTTCGCGGATGCTGCGCCCGCTGTCCAGCATCTGGCGGATCCACCAGGCGCGTACGCTCTCGGCGCGGTAAAATTCGGCGGTGGGTTCGTAGGCGGCGTTCAGGAAACTTTGTCCGAAGGGCACGACCGGGTCGGTGAAGTTGGCGTTGTTGTAGTCGTTGACCGGCCCGGCGGGCGGGGTGTAGGGCGCGTTCAGGATTTCGTTCACCGCCTGCTGCATGGTTTTTCCGAGGAAATAATCCACGTCGGCTTTGGTTAGTCCGAAGGTGGTGCGGCGCAGCAGGTGGATGACCTCGGCGCGGGTCCAGGGGCCGGTGTACGGCGCGAGGCCGGAATCGGGCGGGCTGGCGGCGCGCTGGGAAAGGCGCGCTTCCAGTTCTGCCGAAAGGGGGGCAAGGGTTTGCTCGTCAATCCGGTAGTTGATCCGGTGCGGGTTTTTGGCAAGGCTGAGGAGGGAACGTCGGTCCAGGTGACTCATGGGCAGTGCGTGGGTGGGTGAATGAAAGGGTGCGCATTGGTCATCTGGAGACTGGGCATAAACGCAGGGCGGCTTACCAGCTATACAAACGGAACGTTAAGGACTTTGTCATCTCGTAGAGAACCGTCCGCTCTACGGAGGGAAACCCGCTTTCGAGAGCCTTGTAGATCGGACGGTTCCCTTCGGGATGACAAAAAGGGCATCGCCGTCACGTCGTAAATCGTAAATCGTAAATCGTAAATCGTAAATCGTAAATCGTAAATCAATTATCATCCCCAAACCCCGAATCCGGCTTCTTTCCTGCCGGTTTCACTCGCGTAGCGGTTCCGGGCGGCAGGTTGTTTGGCGGCGGTGCCTGGTCGTTGTACTGGTCGTTGTAAATGTCCGGCGCGAACTCTTCCTCGTCGCCGGCGGGCAGGGCGCTATCGAGGTATTTGGAGCAGTCAATTTCAATCTCGAGGTCGCCGGGCGGGCGGAAGAACCGGGCGCTGAAGTCATAGCGCGTGGAGGGATCCGCTTCGAGGCGTTTGATAAAATCCGCGAAAATAGGCCGGGCCATCCGGGAACCTTGCCCGTCGCCGAGGCTGAGAAACCGGATCCAGCGATCTTCGCCGCCTACCCAGGTGCCCACTACCAGCCGCGGGGTGAGGCCCATGAACCAGCCGTCGGTGAAGTCGTTGGTGGTGCCGGTTTTGCCGCCCACCTCGCTTTTCAGTTCCCGGATGACGGGCGCCCCTTGTACATTGTATTTCAGCATGTCGAGCATGACGTAGGTCACGTTGCCGGGCAGGGCAGGGTGCTCCTCCGGTTGGGAGCGGTAGATGAGCCGTCCGTGTCGGTCTTCGATTTTTTTGATGACGAATGGTTGGGCGTACATGCCTTTGTTGGCAAAAGTGGCGTAGGCGGAGGTCATTTCCCATACCGTCAGGTCGGCGGCGCCGAGGCAGATGGAGGGTTGTTTTGGGATTCGGAAATCGCCGTCGGGGCGGCGGGCGGTGGAGTCCACGCCCATGTTGTTGAGCAGGCCGCGGATCGGTTCGGGGCTGCCCATTTGTTTCATCAAAAAGGCGCTGACGGAGTTGACGGAGCCTTTGAGCGCTTGCTTGAGCGTGAGCAGGTTGCCGGTATAGGTGCCGGTAGAGTTGCTGGGCGTCCAGTCGGCGATGGTCGTAAAATTCTGGTACCGCGCCGGGATGGTCACCGCGAGGTCGTACACCTGGTAGCAGGGGCTGATGCCCTGCTGGGCGATAGCCGTGGCGTACACGAAGGGCTTGAACGTGGAGCCTACCTGCCGCATCGTGCGCACGTGGTCGAACTTGAAGTACTTGAAATTGACGCCGCCGACCCAGGCTTTCACTTCGCTGGTGGCGGGGTCCACGGCCATCATGCCGGTTTGCAGAAACATCCGGTGGTAGCGCAGGCTGTCGTAGGGCGACATGAGTGTGTCCTTCTCCAACTTGGGGCTGTTCCAGTCGAACACGGTCATGGGGATTTTTTTCCGGTAGCGGGCCATGATCTCTTTTTGCAGGGCATTCCATTGCCGTTTGATCTCCGGCCAATCGCGGCTGTCCATGATCTGGCGGTAGTGCCCGGCTTTTTGCGCCGTCAGCCAGTTTTTGGCGACATGGGTGGTGATGGTTTTGCCGTCTTTTTCGTCGGCCAGCATACGCAGCACATCGCTGTCCTGAATTTCGAAGTCGTACTGGTCCTGGATGTGGTCGCTGACACTACCCATGTACGTTGGCCAGAGTTGCTGGTAGCGGTCGCTGGCCCGAATGAGTTTCCAGAATTCCTCTTTGCGTTGTTCAATTTCGGCGGGAGTGGTCTCGCGGCCTCGGTAGGTCCAGGGGTCGCGATTTTTCCAGACCTGAAAAAACCGCTGCTGGAGTTTTCGCATCTGTTCGGCCATGGCGGCCTCGGCGTGGCGCTGGTATTTTGGGTTGATGGTGGTGTAGATGCGCAGGCCGTCGCGGTAAATGTTGTACACGGTACCGTCAGGCTTCCGGGCTTCGGGGGTTTCGAGGATGGCCTGCACGTCTTTTTTGAGTTCGGCGCAAAGGTACGGGGCCGTGTCGTCGGAAAAACTCACGCGTTTGAAGCGGCTCATGTCGAGAGGCAGCACCTTGAGGCTGTCGTATTCGGACTCGGTGAGGTACTCGTTTTGCCACATCTGGTACAACACCACCATGCGGCGACGGATGCAGCGCTCGGGGTAGGTATTGGGGTTGTACCGGGAGGGGTTTTGGAGCATGCCCACGAGTGCGGCGGCTTCCTGCACCTTGAGTTTGTCCTGTGTGGTGCCGAAATACACCTCCGCTGCGGCGCGGATGCCGTAGGCGTTGTTCACGAAATCCACCTGGTTGAGGTACATGGCCAGGATTTCCTCCTTGGTGTAGCGTTTTTCGATTTTGATGGCGGTGATCCACTCGCGGAGTTTGCGGTAGGCGAGGGCGACCATTTTTTCGGCCTTGTTCATGCCGTCGAACTTGCGGTCGGAGTACAGGTTTTTGGCCAACTGTTGGGTGATGGTGGAGCCGCCGCCGGCGCTCTGGTCGCTCAGAAGGATGGTGCGCACCACCACGCGGGCCACGGCCTTGGCGTCCACTCCGCTGTGGTCGCGGAAGCGCTCGTCCTCCGTGGCGATGAGCGCCTGCACGAGGTAGGGGCTGAGGTCGTCGTAGGACACCGGCACCCGGTTTTCGACAAAATACCTGCCCAGTACTTCGTGTTTGCTGCCTGGCGATTCGTCCTTGTCGCCGAGGACTTCGCTGGCAAAGGCGGAGTTGGGGTTCTCCAGTTCCCGAAACGACGGTATCGCCGCGAAACTGATGGCGACAAAAACCACCACACACGCGACCACCGAGGTAATGGACAAGCGCCACATCCACCGGATGATCTTCCGGTAAACAGGCATTCGCCGTTGTTGCAAGGCGGCTTTTATCGTGATGAGGCGCTGCGGCTCGGTCATGTTTTTTTAGGTTGGAGGGTTTAGGGTTTCGGGGTTTAGGGTTTCGGGGTTTCGGGTTTGAAGGTTTCTGGTTGCTTATTATTCGCCCACGGGTTTACCCGTGGGATTCGAGTGGGCAAACTTACAAGATTCCTGCAAAATCCCGGAACTGTGAAAAACAATTTCCGGAACCCTGCGATCTTTGACCCACGGGTAAACCCATGGGCCGATACGGCACTGATACGGCAGCCTTCAAACCAGAAACCCCCAAACCAGAAACCCCCAAACCAGAAACCCCCAAACCAGAAACCCCCAAACCAGAAACCCCCAAACCAGAAACCCCCAAA